>Ga0209974_10000689_pt1 | contig 11498 bp, 11 predicted proteins | sample InoplaM3SPM_FD_187592 | JGI IMG/M metagenome (GOLD analysis project Ga0209974, IMG submission 187592) | Arabidopsis thaliana rhizosphere microbial communities from the Joint Genome Institute, USA, that affect carbon cycling - Inoculated... | ecosystem: Host-associated > Plants > Roots >...
GATGTTCACGCCCTTCACGGTGCGTGGTGTGACGCTGAAGAATCGCGTGGTCGTCTCGCCGATGGCGCAGTACTCGTGCGTGGACGGGTTGCCGGCCGACTACCACCTCGTGCACCTCGGCGCGCGTGCAATGGGCGGTGCGGGCCTGGTCGTGGCCGAGATGACCTGCACCTCGGCCGATGCGCGCATCACGCCGGGCTGCCCTGGCCTGTGGAACGCGGCGCAGCGCGACGGCTGGAAGCGCATCGTCGACTTCGTGCACACGAACACCGACGCGAAGATCGCCATGCAACTCGGCCACGCCGGCGCCAAGGGCTCCACACGTGTGGCGTGGGAGGGCACCGACCGGCCGCTCGACGCCGGCAACTGGCCCTTGATTTCGGCTTCGCCGCAGCAATACCTCGATGGCGTCAGCGCGTGGTCGCGTGCAATGACGCGCGCCGACATGGACCGCGTGCGCGACGACTTCGTGCGCGCCACGCGCTACGCGGCCGAAGCCGGTTTCGACTGGCTCGAACTGCATTGTGCGCACGGCTATTTGTTGTCGTCATTCATCTCGCCGTTGACGAACCAGCGCACCGACGACTACGGTGGCTCGCTCGAGAACCGCTTGCGCTACCCGCTCGAAGTGTTCGCCGCGGTGCGCGAAGCCTGGCCGCAGCAGCTGCCGATGTCGGTGCGGATATCCGCCCACGACTGGGTCGAGGGCGGCATCACGCCCGACGATGCGGTGCTGATCGCGAAGGCCTTCAAGGCCGCGGGTGCCGACCTGATCGACTGTTCGTCGGGCCAGGTCAGCAAGCGGGAACAGCCGGTGTTCGGCCGCATGTTCCAGACACCGTTCTCCGACCGCGTGCGCAACGAGGCCGGCATCGCGACCATCGCGGTCGGTGCGATCTCTGAAGCCGACCACGTCAACAGCATCATCGCGGCCGGGCGCGCCGACCTTTGCGCCATTGCGCGCCCGCACCTGGCAAACCCGGCGTGGACATTAATGGAGTCGGCCAAGCTCGGCTACCCCGATGTCAACTGGCCGAAGCAATACCGCGCGGCCAAGCAGCAGCTCGAACGCAACCTGGAGCGCGAGCGCGCTGCAGCGGCGCAGGGCGCGAGCATGTCTGCGCTGGCGCAGGCTGCACGCGCCGAGGGGGTATGAGCATGGCAGGCTTGCATGCAGTCATCACCGGCGCCGGCGGCGGCATTGGCGCCGCGATTGCCGATCGGCTGGCCGCGCAAGGCGCCACGCTGACCTTGATGGGCCGCCAAGCGAGTGCGCTCGAGACGGTAGCCGAGCGCTTGCCTGCGAGCGCTCGGGCGCTCGCCGTGCCTTGCGACATCACGCATCCCGAGGCCGTGGCTGCTGCCTTCGAGGCCGCGCGCGCGGTGCACGGGCCGGTGGCGATGCTGATCAACAACGCCGGGCAGGCGGAGAGCGCCCCCTTTCTGAAAACCTCGCTGGACCAATGGCAGCGCATGCTGGCGGTGAACCTGACCGGCACCTTCCTGTGCGCCCAGGCTGCCCTGCCGGACATGCTGGCCGCGGGGGCTGGGCGCATCGTCAACATCGCCAGCACGGCGGGCCAGCGAGGCTACGCCTACGTGGCCGCCTATGTGGCCGCCAAGCATGGCGTGATTGGGCTCACCCGGTCCCTCGCGCTGGAACTGGCGCGAAGCGGGGTCACGGTGAATGCGGTGTGCCCCGGCTACACCGACACCGAGATCGTGCGCGAAAGCGTTGCGCGGGTCGTCAGCAAGACCGGCCGCACGCCTGACGAAGCGCGTGCCGAGTTCGTCAAATCCAACCCGCAGGGCCGCCTGGTGGCGCCCGCCGAAGTGGCTGATGCGGTGGCCTGGTTGTGTTCCGATGCGGCAGGCGCGGTGACGGGGCAGTCGATTTCCGTCTCCGGCGGCGAGGTGATGTGATGGCAACGTCAAAGAAGTTCAAGCTCATCCACGGGCTCGACGATGCCCAGATCGGCCACGAAGCGCGCGCGGTCGGCAACGACCATGTGGATGTGAAGATCTGGCTGCGCCTGCTGGCTTGCAGCACCCAGATCGAGCAGCAGATTCGCCAGCGCTTGCGTGCACGCTTCGGCACCACGCTGCCGCGTTTCGATTACCTGGCCCAGCTGGAGCGGCACCCCAAGGGTTTGCGCATGAACCAGTTGTCGAGCTACCTGATGGTCACCGGCGGCAACGTCACCGGCTTGACCGATCAGCTCGTCAAGGAAGGTTGGGTCAAGCGCAGCGATGATCCCGAAGACCGCCGCTCCTACCTGGTGGCGCTTACGCCGACCGGCCGCAAGGAGTTCAGCGTGATGGCTGCCGAACACGAAAAATGGCTGACCGAGATGTTCAGCGGCCTCGGTGCGCAGAGCAAGGAGGCCTTGTACGAGCAGCTCGCCCATCTGCGCCTGCACCTGGCGCAGCGGCAGGCCGACTCTCAAGAACAAGCACCCACCAAAGGAAGATCTCGCACATGAGCGAACACATCGACCCGGCACTCATCGCAGGCAACCGCACCAGCGCTGCCTTCTACGCCGCAACGCATTTCGCCTGGGCGGTGCACGACCGCGTGGCCACGATCACGCTGAACCGGCCCGAGCGAAAGAACCCGCTGACCTTTGCGTCATATGCCGAACTGCGCGACCTGTTTCAGCGCTTGCGTCATGCCGATGACGTGAGCGCCGTGGTCATTCACGGCGCCGGCGACAACTTCTGCTCCGGCGGTGACGTGCACGAGATCATCGGCCCGCTGCTGCAGCTGAAGGCGCCCGAGCTGTTGATGTTCACGCGCATGACGGGCGACCTGGTGAAGGCGATGCGGCATTGCCCGCAGCCCATCATCGCCGCGGTCGACGGCGTGTGTGCCGGTGCCGGTGCCATTGTGGCGATGGCGTCGGACATGCGCCTGGGTACTGCGCGCAGCAAAACCGCGTTTCTGTTCAACCGCGTGGGTCTCGCCGGCTGCGACATGGGTGCCTGCGCATTCTTGCCGCGCCTGATCGGGCAGGGCAGGGCATCGGAGCTGCTGTACACCGGCCGCACTCTGAAGGGCGATGAAGCCGCGCAGTGGGGCTTCTTCAACCGCCTGTGCGAGCCGGCCGATCTGTTGGGCGCGGCGCAGGCGCTGGCGGGCGAGATCGCAGCCGGCCCGGCTTTCGCGAATGGCATCACCAAGACCATGCTGCACCAGGAATGGAACATGGGCGTCGACCAGGCGATCGAAGCCGAAGCGCAGGCGCAGACCATCTGCATGCTGACGGGCGACTTCAAGCGCGCCTACCAGGCTTTCGTCGCCAAACAAAAGCCGGTGTTCGAAGGTAACTGAAAGGCCACCATGAGCGACACACGGTACCTGGACTGGCCCTTCTTCGAAGACCGCCACCGCGAGCTGGCGAGTGAGCTCGAAGCCTGGGCCGCGCAGCATGTGGCCGATGTGCATGGGCACGACGTAGACGCCGAATGCAAGGCACTTGTGCGCTCGCTCGGCGGTGCCGGGTGGTTGAAGCACGCTGTCGCAGGTGTTGGCGAAGCCATCGACACGCGCGCGGTCTGCCTCATCCGCGAGACCCTGGCGCGGCATTCGGGCTTGGCCGACTTTGCGTTTGCGATGCAGGGCCTGGGTTCGGGTGCGATCTCGCTGCAGGGCACGGCCGCGCAGCGTGAGCGTTGCCTGCAACCGGTGGCGCGCGGCGAGGCCATCGCGGCCTTCGCCTTGTCGGAGCCCGATGCCGGTTCTGATGTCGCCGCCCTGGCGTGTGCGGCGCGCGCCGAGGGCGACAGCTATGTGATCGATGGCGAGAAGACGTGGATATCGAACGGCGGCATTGCCGATTTCTACGTGGTGTTTGCGCGCACCGGTGAGGCGCCTGGCTCGCGTGGCATCAGCGCCTTCATCGTCGAGGCCGGCACGCCTGGCTTCGAGATCGCCGAGCGCATCGACGTGATCGCCCCGCACCCCTTGGCGCGCCTGCGGTTCACGAACTGCCGCATTGCAGCGAGCCAGCGCATCGGTGAGCCCGGCGAAGGTTTCAAGGTGGCGATGCGCACGCTCGACGTGTTTCGCACCTCGGTGGCCGCCGCTGCGCTGGGCTTTGCGCGGCGCGCGCTCGACGAGGCGCTGCAGCGTGCCATCTCGCGCAAGATGTTCAACGGCGTGCTGGCCGACTTTCAGCTCACGCAGGCCAAACTGGCGCAGATGGCAACCGCCATCGACAGCGCCGCGCTGCTGACCTACCGCGCCGCATGGATGCGCGACCAGGGTCACAACGTGACGCGCGAAGCGGCAATGGCCAAGATGACCGCCACCGAAAACGCCCAGCAGGTGATCGACGCGGCAGTGCAGATGTGGGGCGGGCTGGGGGTTGTCAGCAACCAACCGGTGGAGCGGCTCTACCGCGAGATTCGCGCTTTGCGCATCTACGAAGGCGCCACCGAAGTGCAGCAACTCATCATCGGCCGCGAAATGCTGCGCGAAGCCCGCAACGGCTGAAGCGCATGGCCGCTATTTGCCTTCTGTCTCACGCGAATCGGTGAATCCATCGCACCAACCCGGGACTCCTGCCATGGCCAGTGCACACCTCGACACCTTTGCCCGTGACCACCTGCCGCCGCCCGAGCAGCAGCCGGAGTACCTGTTCGATCTGCCCGAGCTGCAGTTCCCGCCGCAGTTGAACTGCGCGCACGAACTGCTGGACCGCCATGTCGAAGCCGGCCGGGGCGATCGCCTGTGCATTCAAGGCGCCGGCGTGCGCTGGAGCTATGCCGAGCTGCAAGACAAGGCCCATCGCATCGCCAACGTTCTGGTCAACGAGCTGGGCCTGGTGCCGGGCAACCGCGTGCTGCTGCGAGCCCCCAACAACCCGATGCTGGCGGCCTGCTGGTTCGCGGTCATCAAGGCCGGCGGTATTGCGGTGGCGACCATGCCGCTGCTGCGGGCCAAGGAGCTGCGGCCCATCATCGACAAAGCGCAGGTCACTCACGCGCTGTGCGACCTGAGCCTGGCGGCTGAGCTGCAGGCAGCCGCGGCCGACTGCCCCGTGCTGTCGACCACGCTCTGCTTCAATGACCCCAGCCCCCGCGGGCTGGAGGCGGCCATGGCGCGCCAGAGCAGCAGCTTCAAGAACGTCGACACCGCCGCAGACGACACCTGCATCCTGGCCTTCACCTCGGGCACCACCGGCGTGCCCAAGGCCACGATGCACTTCCACCGCGACGTGATGGCGATCTGCGCCTGCTGGCCGCCGCATGTGCTGCGCCCGCGGCCCGATGACATCTTCATCGGCAGCCCGCCGATGGCCTTCACCTTCGGGCTGGGCGGGTTGCTGCTGTTCCCGATGAGCGTGGGCGCCTCGACAGTGCTGCTGGAGAAAGCCTCGCCCCCGAATCTGGTGGCCGGCATCCAGCAATACGGCGCGACGATTCTGTTCACCGCACCCACTTCCTACCGAAGCATGGCCGCCCAGGGCGAACTGTTGCGCCAGACCCCGCTGCGCCGCTGCGTGTCGGCGGGCGAGGCCTTGCCCGCTGCGACGCGTGCACTGTGGAAAGAAGCGACCGGCATCGAGTTGATCGACGGCATCGGCGCCACCGAAATGCTGCACATCTTCATCTCGGCCGACGAAGCCCACGCCAGGCCCGGTGCCACCGGCAAGCCGGTGCCCGGCTACCGCGCCTGCGTGGTCGACGACGCAGGCCGGCCGCTGCCCGCGGGGCAGGTGGGCAAGCTGGCCGTCAAGGGGCCGACGGGCTGCCGCTACCTCGCCGACGAGCGCCAGAAGAACTACGTGAAAGACGGCTGGAACCTCACCGGCGACGCCTACCTGGTGGACGACGAGGGCTACTTCCACTACCAGTCGCGCACCGACGACATGATCGTGTCATCGGGCTACAACATCGCCGCGCCTGAAGTGGAAGACGCCTTGCTCCTGCACCCGGCGGTGGCCGAATGCGGCGTGATCGGCGTGCCCGACAACGAGCGCGGCCAGATCGTCAAGGCCTTCGTCGTGCTGCGGCCAGGCTTTGCGTCGGGGCCGGTGCTCGTCAAGACGCTGCAAGATTTCGTGAAGCGGACGGTGGCGCCGTACAAGTACCCGCGCGCCATCGAGTTCCTCGAGAATCTGCCGCGCACCGAAACCGGCAAACTGCAGCGCTTTCGGCTGCGCAGCCCGCAGTGAAATCCCCACGTGAATTTTGAGAGATGACTGAACCCGCAATCCTCCACCGCTTCGAGCGCCCGCTGCTGATCCGCTTTTCGCATTGCGACCCGGCGGGCATCGTGTTCTTTCCGCGCTACCTGGCCATGTTCAACGACCTGATCGAAGACTGGGTCACCGAAGGCCTGGGCATTCCGTACGCCGAACTGTTGGGCGTGCGCCGTGTCGGCCTGCCTTCGGTCAGCCTGAACTGCCAGTTCTCGGCCATCAGCCGAATGGGCGACGAGGTCATGCTGGGCTTGTCGCTGGAACACATTGGCCGCAGTTCGATCCGCTTGAACCTGGGCTGCCGCCACGCCGACGAACAACGTGTGTCGGTTCAACAGGTACTGGTGTCCACCGATCTGCAAACCCATCGCCCGATCCCGATCCCCGACGACCTGCGCCGGGCCATGACCACATTCCAACAAGACTGACACGAGGTACTCGCATGCAAGTCCTGCTTCCCCCGGGCTGGCCGCGGCCGCGCGGTTATGCCAATGGCGTGGCCGCTACTGGCCGCATGGTGTTCGTGGCCGGCATGGTCGGCTGGGACGCCGAGTCGCGCTTCGTCAGCGACACGCTGGCCGGCCAGGCGCGCCAGGCGTTGCGCAACATCGTCGATGTGCTGGCGGTCGCCGGTGCCAAGCCCGAGCACATTGTGCGCATGACCTGGTACGTGACCGACAAGCGCGAGTACGTCGCCTCCTACCCCGAGATCGGCGTCGCGTTTCGCGAACTGATCGGAAGCTTCAACGCGGCGATGACGGCGGTGGAGGTCACGGCCCTGATCGAAGACCAGGCCAAGGTCGAGATCGAAGTCACGGCCGTCATCCCGGGCTGAGGGATTGAGAGGGTTTGATGGCGATAATGCCGGCAAAGCCGATGAGTAGAAGTTCATTGATGACAACGGCTTGCCAGTGCACGAAACCATAGAGTGGGAGAGGGCTTGAGCCGCATGTCTGCGCAGTTTTCTTTGGATGGTTTTGAGGCCGCACCGCGGGCAAGCGATCGGCTTTTCTTCGCGGTCTATCCGGATTCAAGCGCGGCTGCGAACATTGCGCGTTTGGCTCAGCAGCTGCGAGCCGAACACGGCCTCAAAGGCGAGCCGCTCAAGACCGAGCGCTTCCACATCACGTTGCATCATCTCGGTGACTATGCAGGGCTCCCGCAGGGCGTGGTGGCAGCTTCAAGCGAAGCTGCCGCGGCGGTCGCGGCAGGAGCGTTCGACGTCGCTTTCGACCGTGTCGTGAGCTTCGCGGGCAAACCCGGCAAACGACCCTTCGTTCTGCGCGGCGGCGAGGGCCTCGATGCCCTGGTGGCGTTTCAGCAGACGCTGGGCGCGGCAATGAAGAAAACGTCTGTCGGGCGCTGGGCCGAGCCACGTTTCACCCCGCACGTGACCCTGCTGTATGACGGGAAAGAGCTTGCCGAGCGAGGTGTCGACGCCGTGAGTTGGACCGTGCGCGAGTTCGTTCTCGTACACAGCCTGATCGGCCAGACGCGCCACATCGTGCTCGGTCGTTGGCCACTGAAAACACCTGCGCAGGGGTAAGCCATGAGAGCCATCTTCGGAGTCGTGTCTTTGCTCGTCGTGCTGGCCATCGTGGGCTTGCTGGCCAGTCGCCAGATGAAAACGGCTGCGGGTGTTTCGGCGGGGGCCGATGGCGCTGTGGCAGCTTCGTCTGCAGTGGCGCCCGCCACGGTGCGCGAACAGTCGCAGCAGATTCAGGACAAGGTGCGCGACGACGTGGCCCGCGCGTTGGAGCAGGGCGCCGCACGCAAGGAAGAAGCCGACAAGTGACATCGACACCGAGCACTACCCCCGCCGACGAGCAGGCCATGCGCATCGCGCTCGACCAGGCGCACAACGCCTGGCTGGTGGGCGAGGTGCCGGTGGGTGCGGTCATCATGCGGGCCGGGCAGGTGATTGCTACCGGCTACAACCGGCCCATCACCGAACACGACCCGACAGCGCATGCCGAAATCGTGGCCCTGCGCCATGCCGCCACGCTCTTGGGCAACTACCGCCTGCCCGAGTGCGAGCTGTACGTCACGCTCGAACCCTGCGCCATGTGCGCCATGGCGCTGATGCACGCCCGCTTCAAGCGCGTGGTGTTTGGCGCCACCGACCCCAAGACCGGCGCGGCCGGGTCGGTCATCGACTTGTTCGCCCAGCCGCAGCTCAACCACCACACCCAGGTGCAAGGCGGCCTGCTGGCCGACGACTGCGCCAAGGTGCTGCGCGATTTTTTTGCCGAGCGCCGCGAGCTCTATCGCCAGCGCCGCGGCATGCCCGCCGAGGCAGCAACCGATACTCCCGCCATTCCCACCGGAGAGGTTCTGGAACTTGACCCGACACCACCACCACGACCACTCTCACCCTGAGGCGGCCCCGACCTCACTCACGCTGTTCACGCCCGCAGGCGTGCTCGCCAAGGCCGCACCCTTGCGCCTGGCCGCCAAACGCCTGGGCGCAATGGGCTTCGACGTGCACATCGACGAAGCGGCCCTGGCGCGTCACCAGCGTTTTGGTGGCGACGACGACACGCGCCTGGCTGCCTTGCACCGCATCGCCGAGCAGGCACCAGGCATTGCGATGGCCACGCGCGGCGGCTACGGCCTGACCCGCCTGCTCGACCGCATCGACTGGAAGCTGCTGGGCCGCAGCGTGGAGCGCGGCACCCGCTGGGTGGGCTACAGCGACATGACGGCCTTGCACCTGGGCTTGTTGGCGCACGCCGGGCAGAGAGGCTGGTCGGGGCCGTTGGCCTGCGACGACTTCGGGCGCGAAACGCTGGACGACATCACGCCCGATTGTTTTGCCGAGGCCATGAGCGGCGAGCTCGAGGCGGTGGGGTTTCGCACCGAAGCCGGTTTCGATGGGCTGGAGGCGAAGGGCGTGCTGTGGGGCGGCAACCTGTGCGTGCTCAACAGCTTGCTCGGCACACCGCACTGGCCCAAGGTCAAGGGCGGCATCCTGTTCCTGGAAGATGTGAACGAGCACCCCTACCGCATCGAGCGCAACTTGCTGCAGCTGCACCAGGCGGGCGTTCTGGATGCGCAAAAAGCGATTCTGTTGGGTGCCTTCACCGACTACCGCAAGTCGCCGCTGGACCGGGGCTACACGCTCAAGACCATGGTCGGGCACCTCCGCTCCGTGACCAAGACGCCCATCCTCACCGGCCTGCCTTTCGGCCACGTGCCCACCAAGGTCACCCTCCCGGTGGGTGCCAAGGTGACCCTGCTTGTGCAGGCACGGGATGTGCTCATAGGTTGGTAGTGCGCTCTAAAAAGATGCGCTGATTACCCTGAGGTGCCTGCAGCGGCGCTGCACATAGAATCCGCAGCGCTCGCCTCGTGCAGCAACCGGGCAAAACCCGGCTGTTGCCGCAGGCGCTTTTGTTTGTTGTCGTTGCACGGTCTATCCGCACAGTGCGAAGGCAGGATCCGGAGAGTTTTTTCATGGGCGCATCATTGCGTCGACTGCGAGCTGGGCTGCGCGCTGCTGCCACAGTGGTAATTTCGGCCCTGGCCATCACAGGTTGCAACAACAGCCCCTGGCCGGACGGGGCGGCGGCCACCAATACCTCGTTTTCAGCGGTCATCGAGAACTCGCCGCGCCACCTCGACCCCACAGCGTCGTACTGGTCGAACGACACGCCCTACACCTACCAGATCTACGAGCCGCTGTACGGGTACCACTACCTGAAGCGTCCTTTCGTGCTGGTGCCCAAGGTCGCCACGGCGGTGATCACGCCAACCTACCTTGACAAGAGCGGCAAGCCGCTGCCGGCTGATGCGCCCGGTGAGCTGGTGGCCGAGAGCGTCTACGACATTCCCATCAAGCCGGGCATCATGTTCCAGCCGCACCCTGCGTTCGCGCGGGACGAGCAGGGCCGCTACGTCAATCACACGATGAAGCCGGGCGACCTGGGCAAGCGCACGACACCATTGCAGTTCGAGCAGCAGGGCACGCGCGAGCTGGTGGCCGAAGATTACGTCTATGCCTTGAAGCGCCATGCCACCACCCGCATCACCACGCCGATCTACGGCATCTTCTCGGAATACGTGCTGGGCCTGAAGGAGTATGGCGCGCTGATCAAGGCGGAAGACGCGAAGCTGCGGGCCGGTCTCGACCCGGCGAACCTCGACCGCCCGTTCCTCGACTTCCGCCGCTGGCCGCTTGCCGGCGCCACCGCGCCCGAGAAGCACCTGCTGCGCATTCGCATCATCGGCAAGTACCCGCAGTGGAGCTACTGGATGTCCATGACCTTCATGGCACCGGTGCCCTGGGAGGCCGATGCCTTCTACGCCCAGCCCGGCATGGCGGCCGTCGGCTTGACGCTTGACACCTGGCCGGTGGGGACCGGGCCATACATGATGACCGAGTTCATCAAGGACCGGCGCCACGTGATGAAGCGCAACCCCAACTACCGCGGCGAGCCGTATCCCTGCGAGGGCATGCCCGGTGACAAGGAGGCTGGCCTGCTCGACGATTGCGGCAAGCGTATGCCATTTATCGACAGCTTTGTCTCGACGGTCGAGCGCGAGGCCGTGCCGCAGAAGGGAAAGTTCCGCCAGGGCTTTTACGACATCGAAGTGTTCGAGCGCACCGATACCGGCATGGACTACATCGTCTCGATGGACGACTCGCCGGAGGTGAAGCGCGAGTATGAAGAGAAGGGGTTCAGGCTCAAAAAGTTCGCCGACGTGCACAGCTGGTTCATCGGCTTCAACATGCTCGACCCGGTGATCGGCAACGGCAACACGCCGGAACAGGCAGCCAAGAACCGCAAGCTGCGCCAGGCGATATCGATTGCGATCGACTGGGAAGAGTATTCAAAGGTGTTCCCCAGAAAGTCTGGCGAGGTGGCGATGGGCCCGCTGCCCGACGGCATCTTCGGCTCGCGCCACGGCACGCTTGAAGGTGTCAACCCGGTGACGCACAAAGTCGTCGACGGCAAAGCGATGCGTCGCTCGATCGAAGAGGCCAAACGTCTGCTTGAGCAGGCCGGTTACCCCAACGGCCGCGACGAAAAAACGGGCCGGCCCCTGGTCATCAACTACGACTACTTCGCGCCGCCTACGCCGGAGCGCAAGCCCGAGATCGATTGGGTGGTGCGCCAGTTCGCCAAGATCAACATCCAACTCGAGGTGCGCGCCACCGACAACAACCAGTTCCAGGACAAGGTGCGCAAGGGCAAGCACCAGGTGTTCTGGCTGGGCTGGCTCGCAGACTACCCGGATGCCGAGAACTTCTTGTTCCTGCTCTATGGGCCGAATGGCAAAACGCGTTCC
>Ga0209974_10000690_pt1 | contig 11489 bp, 7 predicted proteins | sample InoplaM3SPM_FD_187592 | JGI IMG/M metagenome (GOLD analysis project Ga0209974, IMG submission 187592) | Arabidopsis thaliana rhizosphere microbial communities from the Joint Genome Institute, USA, that affect carbon cycling - Inoculated... | ecosystem: Host-associated > Plants > Roots >...
TTTCTCACTACGTTCGAAATGATAGCTCTCTAGTCTTGTTGTCATTCCGAGCACATGCGAGGAATCTTTCCCCGGGTATTTTCATCCTATGAGGTGAGCGTAAGCTCATTGTTCACTTCGTGGGTGAGATCGAATTCTTTCTATAATTCGCTAGCGTAACCATAGTCATCCAGAAAATTTGCGCGAGCTGCGAAAACTTTCAACGATAGTTACGCAGTGTTTCGCGCTTCATGCTGTTGCTGAAACAGCTCAGACCGGATGCTCTTGCGCGGCACGCGGCGGCGGATTTGATGGCCGGGTTTGTCCCATTCTCTCGAAATCCGTTGCAATGAAAATGTGCTTGATGTCCGCGTGCGACTCGCGGATCTTTTTCTTCAGCCGGTCCACAGTGGATTCGACTGCCGCGAGAGGGAGATCATTGGCGAATATAAGCTCCATTGCAAGTAACACCGTGTGCGGGCCGAAGTGCATAGTGACCATGCGGTCGATCCGGGTAATTTTCGGTTCCGAGTTCGCTAACGCGCGCAGTTTGGCTAGCTCGCTCGCATTCATGCCCTCGCCGACGAGTAAGCCCTTGCTTTCGTAGATCAACAACAAAGCTACTGTTGCGAGAATCAATCCGATAACGATCGAGGCAATTCCGTCGAAACTTGGATTGCCCAGCTGATGCGATAAAAAAACGCCGGCGAGCGCCGCCAACAAACCGAGCATGGCGGCCGAGTCCTCGAAAAGCACGGTAAATGTGGTCGGATCTTTGCTCTCGCGAATCGATTGCCAAATCCCCCGGCCGTTTTGGCTACCTTGAAATTGTTTCCAGGCGACGTAGAACGAAATCCCTTCAAACACGAGCGATATTCCCAGAACCGAGTAACTCCAGGCGACGTTCTTGAGCTCTGACGGATGGAGCAAATGAAGAATTCCCTCGTATGCCGAAACGCCGCCGCCGACGCCGAAAATCAGCACGGCAACGATTAGAGTCCAGAAGTAAAGCTCTTTTCCATGTCCTAAAGGATGATCGGCGTTTGCAGGCTTCTGGCTTTGCTTGATGCCAAGCAGCAACAGACCACCGTTTCCTGTGTCGACCATGGAATGAATACCTTCCGAGAGCATCGCGGAGCTTCCGGTAAACGCCGCCGCGGTAAATTTAGTTACCGCGATGGCGAGATTGCCGCCAATGGCGGCATAAATCGCCTTTTTGGATTCGGCCATGGTGAACTATCTCGAAACCCCACACGTAATGCCGATCGCATGCGCTATTGGGCAAGCCCTTATCATCATTGTAATTTAACCGGCCGTGCGTAACAGCTCAATACGGCCGCTATGGATGCGAACGAGCGGAATGTTCGACGCAAAAACCATGAATTTACATCTACCGGCGGGCGCCACGCCTCGGGCTCGACAACAGCGCGCCGCTTCTAGGAACGGCCGTGCCGGTCGGCAGCGAATCTGGCGGTCATCGGATTCGCTGTCTTCGCGATGTTGCGGTACCGGCCGCCGCGTCAAGTTGGTGCCACCCGTTCTCAAGAATAACTTCATTCGATAATTTTACTCGGCTCTAACGCGCCTGTAACCGCAACGCGCGAAAATTATCGTTGCTCTGGCTCTCTGTAACTCTCAGAACAAGTGCGCCTGTCGCAGGAGCGCATCGACATCTTTGCGCTTATGCCCCTTGAACGTATGCAACAGTCAGAATGACTGCATGAAATCGCAGACAGGTTTAGACGCCTTTGTCCCGAATTTGGGACTCTCTAATAGCTGCGAAATTTATGCAGCCAAAAATTGTTATTTCCGCGAGAAAATCTCCGATCTGAATTGACACAAGCCTGCGCCTTTCGCTATTACGAACTAATTTTTTAGCTGAGACACGAAATTCTATTTATTATAGTTGTGTCTCGGAGAGAAGCATTGCGATTAACGGAAGAGCACTAGGACGGAAGATGGCGATTCAGCAATACCGCGTCGTCGAACAAGCGAGATCGTGTCATATCTTTACCTTGGCGGCGCCGGTCCGCGGCAAGCACGGGCGATTACGGCGTCTTTGAGCAACAGAAGCGTTCTCACTGTGAGGGACGTCGATGCGCCGGCAAGCGCTTATGAAACGATGGTCAGTTTTGTAACCGAGCAAAACAGGATCAAGCTCCTGATCCATCTCAAAGCTGCGATGGCGGCGCGGCTCGTGCTCGATCCACGGCTGCTGCGTTCGGCGGAAATTATCGGCGAGTAGTATGTCACAGCGGCAAGCTTCCATACAAAAGCGCGTGCGAGCGGTGATTCTGCTCGCGAGCGTCGTCGTATTGTTCGTGACCGCCGCTGCGTTCGTCACCTACGAAGCGATCACCTTCCGAACTCGGCTGGTGCGTAATCTTTCCACCCTGGCATCCGTTATCGCAGACAACAGCGGAGCGCCGCTGGCTTTCGAAAATAGGACCGTTGCCGACGAAATACTTAGCACGCTCAAGGCGGAGCCGGACATCGAGGCCGCGGTGCTGTTCAAGAACGACGGCGGTGTTTTCGCGACCTATCCAAAGGCGCTGCCGCCGTCTCTGCTGCCGCGCACGTTGGAAGGCAAGGGCCACCACTTCAGCGACGGCGCGTTGATCTTATTCCAACCCGTGTTTCAGGAAACCAAAGTAGTCGGAACCTTGTATCTGCGCAATTCGTTTCGCGGCCTCTACGCACAACTGTGGCGCTACGCTGTCATTGTCCTGGTCGTTCTTCTCGGAGCGTTTGGCGCCGCCTTCTTACTATCGTCGCTGTTACAGAGGCGCATTTCCGAGCCGATTTTGGCGCTCACGCAAGCAGCCCGGCTCGTTACCGAAAATCGGGATTATTCGATCCGAGCGCCGAAGATGACCGAGGACGAAATTGGATTACTTACTGACGCATTCAATCGCATGCTCACTGAAACTCAGGAAAGCCAAGAACGTTTGGGCGAACAGGCACGTTTGCTTGATCTAAGCACGGACGCGATTATCGTGCGAGGTTTGGAAGGAAGCATACTTTTTTGGAACAGCGGTGCCGAGGAACTCTATGGCTGGAATCGTCAGGAGGCGCTGGGCAAAAAGAAGCATGAACTGCTTCAGACAGTATTCCCACAAACGATGGAGCACCTCATTGAGACGCTTCACCGCGAAAGCCGATGGGCCGGCGAATTGGTCCAGCTCCGGCGCGATGGCGCGCAGATCCACGTGAGCACCCGCTGGGTGTTGGATCCGGAAACGTCCAATCGTCCTGCTCAGATACTAATCACCGACAATGACATCACGTTGCAAAAGCAAGCCGAAGAGCTCATCCGATCGGAAGCCAAGCGCCTAGATGCGCTGGTGGAACAACGCACGGTGCGGCTTCAGGAAACCATCGGCGAGCTGGAGGCGTTTTCCTATAGCATTTCTCATGATATGCGCGCGCCTCTCCGCGCCATGCAAGGCTATGCCAAAGCGTTGATGATCGATTACAGCGAGCAGCTCGATGCGGAAGCGAAACATTATCTCGATAGGATTTTTCGCGCCGCCAACCGTTTGGATTTACTGATTCAGGATGTGCTCGCCTATAGCCGTGTGGCCAAGGGCGACATTAAGCTTCACGCGGTCGATTTGGAGCGCCTCATTGATGATATCATTTCTACCAATCCTGACTTTCAACCGCCTCACGCACGCATCGTTGTGAAGAGACCGCTGCAACCGGTGCTCGGCCATGATGCGTACTTAACTCAGTGTGTGACCAATTTGCTAAGCAATGCCGTTAAATTTGTTTCAGACGGAGTTGTGCCGGAAATTCATATCCGTACGGAGGCAATCGACGGCCAGGTACGCGTGTGGTTCGAGGATAACGGCATCGGCATCGATCCGGTGCATTACGGACGGATTTTCCAGATATTCGGACAAGTCTATCCCGAGAAAAAATATGGCGGAACCGGAATCGGGCTCGCAATCGTTCGTAAAGCCGCGCAGCGCATGAACGGCGAGGTGGGCGTGGAATCGAGCATGGACAGCGGCAGCCGCTTCTGGTTAATTCTTAACGAGGTGAACTATGACAACGACGAATCGCGCTTTACTCCTGGTCGAGGATAATGAGGACGACGTATTTTTAATGAAGCGGGCGCTCAAGGGAGCGCGCGTGGTGAATCCTCTCCTCGTGGTGGAGGACGGTCAGCAAGCCGTGGATTATCTCGGCGGCGCCGGCAAATTTGCCGACCGCGAGCAATATCCGCTGCCCGCGGTGGTTTTTCTCGACCTCAAGTTGCCGCTTCTCTCCGGACACGACGTGCTCGCATGGATCCGGCGACAGAGGGAGCTGGAATCTCTGGTGGTGATCGTGCTCACGTCGTCTAACGAACCGAGCGATTTAAACCGATGCTATGCGCTCGGCGCCAACTCGTACGTTGTCAAGCCGCCCACGCCGGAACAGCTCGAGGAACTGGCCAAAGCCTTCAAGTGGTACTGGCTTGAATACAATCGATTCGACGACAATTGAATAGGGCAAAGGAATTTTCGCTCCGCGAATCGCGACTATAATAGCGGTTGTGATTCAAGCGATCCTAAACCGCTGACGTTTTTTGCTAATCTGAGCGGCAGCGGTTTTAATTCGAAGCCTGCAAGAACTGAACGATCCATCCCACATGCGCGCTAAACTTCCGGCAGTCCGCTCCCTGAGCTTGAACGGCAGGTGCAGGACGCACCGTTTCCCTGCAAGAGACCATCGGTGAGTTGGAAGCGTTTTCTTACAGCGTCTCGCACGACATGCGACCCGTTGCGCGCGATGGAGGGTTACGCCAAAGCGCTGCTCGCCGATTATGGTGACCGGCTCGATCCTGAAGCGCAACATTGGCTCGATCGAATAATCCGTTCGGCGCAGGGGTTGGATTTTCTGATCAAAGATGTACTGGCCGACAGCCGGGTAGCAAAAAGAACAGATTCAACTGTCTCCGGTCGATCTAGAGAGGCTTATGGAAGACATTTTATCGACAAACCCGGAGTTTCAAGCGCCGCAAGCCCGTATTACAGTGGAAAAACCATTGCATTCAGTGATCGGTCATCCGGCTTACCTGACGCAATGCGTGACAAACTTGCTGGGCAACGCGGTCAAATTTGTTGCCCAGGGTGTTATTCCCGAAATTCGTGTTCGAAGCGAGCGGCTCGACGGCAGAGTACGCGTATGGTTCGAGGATAACGGCATCGGCATCGATCCGGCGCATTACGGACGAATTTTTCAGATCTTCGGACAGGTCTATCCGCAGGAAACCTACAGCGGCACGGGAATCGGCCTAGCGATCGTGCGCAAAGCTGCGCAGCGCATGAATGGGGAAGTGGGCGTGGAGTCCAGATTGAAAGAAGGCAGCCACTTCTGGCTGATACTGAGCGCTACGGAAATATGACGACAAGCCGATCGATACTGCTGGTCGAAGACAACAAAGACGACGTGTTTCTAATGAAGCGAGCGCTGCAAGACGCACGGATCGTCAATCCGGTGATCGTCCTAGAGACCGGACAGGAAGCTATGGACTATCTATCCGGCGCCGGTAAATTTGCGGACCGTGACAGTTATCCCGTTCCGGTGGTCGTGTTTCTCGATCTCAAATTGCCGTTCATATTTGGGCACGAGGTGCTCGCCTGGATCCGGCGCCAGAAACAGTTTGAATCCCTGGTCGTGATCGTGCTCACGTCAACGAACGAAGCGAGCGATTTAAGCCGGTGCTACTCGCTCGGGGCAAACTCGTACCTGGTCAAACCGCCGACAGCCGAACAACTGGAGACTTTAGCCAAAGCGTTCAAATGGCAGTGGCTCGAAACACGAACGTAGATGAAGAACAGCAAAAGAGAACTCGGTCGTACAGAGCGACATGGCGCTAGCTTTCGGCAAGTGAAATTGTTTGGGTTTTGATCCCTCAATTTTGATGTTGAAGGGTAAAATTTCCTTGATTCGGCCTGCCAATTTGATAGCGTGGTATCTCCCGCAAGATTCCGTGCTCGGTATCTCTATTTAGATTCTAAGCGCCATACTAAAATTGCAGAGATGAGGATGTTCAGGTGATAGCGGCGGACGCAATGAACTCGAGTAAGTTCTTTCCAGGCAATAGCGAGATGGCGCGCCGGATGCGCGAGTTCGACTGGTCGATAACGCCGCTCGGGCCGGTCGAGTCCTGGCCGCAAAGCCTGCTGGCCTCCATTCGGCTGATGCTTAACTCGCGCTACCCGATGTTCGTGTGGTGGGGACGGGAGCTGATCAACTTTTACAATGATGCCTATATCCCGGTTCTCGGGACGCGCCACCCAGCGGCTCTGGGGCAACCGGCTTCGCATGTTTGGGTGGAAATTTGGGAGGTACTCGGGCCCCAGGCCGAGATCGTGATGCGCGACGGCGAGGCGACCTGGAATGAATCCCTCCTTCTCGTGATGGAGCGGTACGGATTTACCGAGGAGACCTATTTCACTTTTTCCTACAGCCCGGTGACCGACGAGCACGGTAAGGTCGGCGGGGTATTCTGCGCCTGTACCGAGGACACCAAGCGCATTCTCGGCGAGCGGCGGGTGCGGACGCTGCGCGCGCTCGCGGAACAGGCGACCCAGGCCAAGACGGCAGAAGATGCGTGCGCGATTGCCGCCACGGTTATGCGCGACAACGTTTACGACTTGCCTTTCGCATTGCTCTATCTGCTTGACGATGACGGCGTGACGGCGCGTTTGGCAGCTTCCACTATCACGGCCGCTTCGGCCAACCTTGCCATGACCGAGCTCGCCGGCGACACGAACAGCTCTTGGCCATTCGGCGAGGTGGCCGAGTCCGGCGAAAGTCAGATTGTCGATAACCTTCACGCTAGATTCGGACCCGAGGTGAAGCTGCCCGGCAGTGCTTGGCCCGAGGCGCCGCGCCAGGCGGTTGTGCTGCCGATCGCTCAGCCTGGGCAGAGACGTCCGTCCGGTTTTCTGATCGCCGGTGTCAGCCCGCGTTTGCCGCTGGACGACGATTACCGCACGTTTCTGGAACTGACGGCCGGGCACGTGGCCACCGCAATCGCTAACGCGCGTGCCTATGAGGAAGAGCGCAAACGAAACGAAGCGCTAGCCGAAATCGATCGCGCCAAAACAGTATTCTTTAGCAATGTCAGCCATGAGTTTCGCACGCCTTTGACCTTGATACTGGGACCGGCTGAAGAAATGCTGTCCGGTGCTTTGGGCGATACCACAGAGCTTCAGCGCGCACATTTATCGACCTTGCGCGCCAACGCCGTCCGCCTGCAGAAGCTGGTGAACACGCTCCTCGATTTCGCGCGAGTGGAGGCGGGCCGCATAGAAGCGAACTACGAGCCCGTCGACCTGGCTCTGGTGACGCGCGAACTGGCGAGCACTTTCTGCTCCGCCGTGCACCGCGGCGGGGTGCTTTTCGTGGTGAATTGCCCTTCACTCGATGAACCGGTCTACGTCGACCGCGACATGTGGGAGAAGATCGTTCTCAACCTGCTTTCCAATGCGTTGAAGTTTACGTTCACGGGTGTCATCGAAGTATCGGTACGCTCGGCGGATGGCACGGTTGTCTTCGCCGTGCGAGACACGGGCGTGGGGATTCCCGAAACAGAACTGCCGCATCTTTTTGAACGATTTCATCGCGTGCAAGGCGTCGCCGCTCGCACTCAAGAGGGCTCGGGCATCGGTCTCGCGCTGGTGCAGGAACTGGTCAAGTTACACGGTGGCAGGCTCCAGGTTGAGAGCAAGTTAGGCAAAGGCACGACGTTTACGGTTTCCATTCCGAAGGGCTCGGCGCATTTGCCGAAGGATCGTCTTGGCGCGCCACGCGATTTGAGCTCCACCGCATTGGGTGCCGCGCCGTTTATCGAGGAGGCGCTGCGCTGGTTCCCGGATGATGGCCACAGGCAAACAGCGCCGCGTTTGATTGCCGCGTCGGAAGTAATGCCGCTGCCGGTTTTGGACTCGTCCGCAACCGAACACATTGTCATAGCCGATGACAACCTGGACATGCGCAACTACCTGCGCCGGTTACTCGAGCTCCACTGGAAGGTAGAGACGGTGGAAAGCGGCACTCGGGCACTGGCGGCCGCGAGGAAACAACCGCCGCCCGATCTGATCATCGCCGACGTGATGATGCCCGGATTGAATGGCTTCGAGCTGCTGCAAGAGCTACGCGGGGATCTTGGGACGAAAACCATTCCAGTAATTCTGCTATCAGCGCGCGCGGGAGAAGAAGCCTACGTCGAAGGCATGAACGCGGGAGCGGATGATTATATCGTAAAGCCTTTCGGCGCTCGCGAGCTGATCGCCCGCGTCAAAGCGCTTTTGGAAGTGACGCGCGTGCGGCGCGAGAGCGAAAAGGCTTTGCGCCAGAGCGAAGAGCGTTTTCGTAAGATGGCGGACAGTTCGCCGATCATGATCTGGATGACCGATGCGCAGGGTAAAGCCCTGTTCCTAAACCGGACCTATCGCGAATGTTTCGCTGTTTCCGAGGAAGACGCAGCAGCGTTCGACTGGGCGGAGATTATTCATCCCGATGATCGTGAGAGCTACCTAGACGCATTCAAGGCCGCTCTCCAAAAACGTGAAACCTTTCACCAGCGCGTGCGTTTACGAAGGCATGACGGCCAGTGGCGTTGGTTCGAGTCGCGCGGCAATCCGATTCTCGATGAGGCCGGCGATATGACGGGATTCATCGGCAGCTCGCCCGACATTACCGAGATTTACGAGTCCCAGCAGCGGCTGAAAGAGCTCGATCAGCGCAAGGATGAGTTTCTCGCCAATATGAGCCACGAGATCCGCAGCCCGCTCACCGGCATCATGGGGTATGCCGACATCCTGCTCGCCAAAACCACAGACCGAGAAGATATTGTGTATCTCAAGACCATCAAAGAGAGCGGCGATTATCTGATCGAAATCGTAAACGATATTCTCGATCTCTCCAAGATCGAAGCAGGCAAGCTTGTTTTGAATATCGAATCGGTGTCTCTGCACTCGATTCTGGCGGAAGTTCAGGGCTTCATGAATGGGCGCGCCCGGGAAAAGAACTTGCCTCTCAGTTTGCGATACGAGGGCGCGCTACCGGAGAACATTCAAACCGATCGGACTCGCCTGCGGCAGATTTTGCTCAATCTCGTGAGCAATGCGATCAAGTTCACGGAGCAGGGCCGTGTCGAGATTATGGCGAAATTTGGGGGCGGAATTCTTCAGGTTGCAGTGACGGATACCGGCATCGGGATCGCGCCGGAGCACCAGGCGGTTTTGTTTCAACCGTTCACGCAGGCCGATGCGACAAGCACACGCGTCTACGGAGGTACGGGGTTGGGTCTGACGATCACCCGTCGTCTGGTCGAAATGCTTGGGGGTAGCATTTCCTTTGAAAGCGAGCTGGATAAGGGCAGCACGTTTCGCGTGACGATTCCGACCGGCGTGGCGCAGGATGACAGTCAGGCGCCGCAAGCAGCCGCGCCGGTTCTTTCGATCGAGGAGGACCGCGTGCTGCGCAATCGCCGTGTTCTTGTTGTCGATGACCGGCAGGAGATTTGCTATCTGGTGAGCCGATACATAAAGGACGCGGGCGGCCGCCCGGAAGCCGCGGGGGACGGCGAAGCCGCCATACGGGCCGTGGAGACCGCCGCGGGAATCGATCCGTTTCATGCGATCATACTCGATATTCAGATGCCGGGAATGGATGGTTATGAAGTCGCCCGGAGGCTCAGAGCGAAAGGTTTTCGAACGCCGATTCTCGCCCTGACGGCAGGCGCGATGCTGGGCGACCGCGAAAAGTGCCTGCGAGCGGGATGCGATGATTATTTAACCAAACCAATTAACCGTGCGGCGCTCGTGCAACGGGTTGCTTACCATACGGAAAGGTCGGCGCGCGCCCAACTTAGAATACTTCTGGTAGACGACAGTCATAATGCTTGCCAATTTTTGACCGGATTTCTTCAGAAGCGCGGACATGAAGTGCGCTCTGCGTACGATGGACAATCGGCGCTGTCCTTAGCGCAGGAGTTTCGTCCCGACGCGATTCTTCTAGACATCCGGCTGCCGGATATGAACGGCTATGAGCTGATGCAACGCCTGAAAAAGATGGAAGGGATGAGTAGGGCTACGTTCATAGGCATCAGCGGCTACTACGACGCCTCCACTTCGACCCAATTCGACCACTTTTTCGAAAAACCGTTGGATACGGCACGACTAGAATATCTCTTGCAATCGATGTTTGATTTCGAAGTCGTCTCGCCGCGCGCTCCGGAGAATATTGCCGGCGCCGTTTGACAGTACCCGCCGTCCTCTGAGTTGAGAAAGAAATTCTTGGAAACGCGTATTGCCGAGCTCTGTCATTTCGATCCAAGGGTCGTGGCGTCACGCGCGAATTTCCCGCCTAGTTGAGACGCGGGCGCACACACAAGAATCATCGTGATTGCACGTATTGGCCTAGGCGTTATTAAGGACGTCGTCAAGTTTCTTGGCAGCGAGCGCATGCGCTGGCTCGCTTTGACTCTGACAGCGCTTTTGTTTCTGTTTGCACGAGCGCCGAGCACCAGATTGACAACCGATCCGGTATTGTACGCCGCTATCGCTCGAACCATGGCCGACAGCGGCGACTACTTGAATTTGAAGTTGGGAGAGGAGCCCTACTACAAAAAACCTCCCTTGCAATTCTGGCTGGCTGCCGCGTCGATCAAGACACTCGGGCCCAATGTTTTGGCGGTAAGCTTATTCTCGCGGCTTTTTGGCTTGGGTTGCGTGTTGCTTACGGCCTGGCTGGGAACCCGCCTATACGGTCCCAAGGTTGGATGGATAGCCGGACTTGCGCTTACGACGACTTACATTTTTTTTCGCGGCACCGGCACTTTCCGTCTCGATTCAGGACTGACGTTTGGCATTCTGCTGGCGATCTACGGTTACTTTTCAAGCTCGAAAAATTGGGGATCGCCGGTTTTCTTTTTGGGAGTAGCCATCGCGATCCTGTCGAAAGGGCTCCCAGGAGTCTTGCCGCTCCTGGTCGTCCCCGCGCACGCTTTTTTCAGCTCCCGGGTCGGATCGTCTTCCCCCCGCGCCGCATGGATAGCGTGGTCGCCGTTGCTTTTGATACCCCTGTCCTGGTGGGTTTATCTGTTGTGGGCTGACGGTGCCCAGCCGTTCCATGTCCTCATCGACGACCTCATGAAAAGCAACATGGGGGCGCCTTCGAGGCTTCATGCCTTCTGGAGGAACTATATCGAGCTCGCGTTCTTGAACTATTATTGGCCCTGGCTGCCGTTCGCGTTGTTCGGGACATGGCTTGTAGTGAGCGAGCTTCGCGATCCCGAAAAAGAAAGCGGACGACGAGCTTCAGGGGCTCTAATCATGGCATGGATCGCGGTGGCGATCGTCAGCAGCGGCCTCAAGAACACCCAATATCCCAGGTATGTGTTTTTTGCGCTGCCGGCCGTGTCGATTATTACCGCGCGCGGCTTCATGCGGTTCATCGGCGAAAAATATCTTGGGTGGCTGCAGGGCAGTGTCGCCGCTCTAGCT
>Ga0209974_10000693_pt1 | contig 11480 bp, 5 predicted proteins | sample InoplaM3SPM_FD_187592 | JGI IMG/M metagenome (GOLD analysis project Ga0209974, IMG submission 187592) | Arabidopsis thaliana rhizosphere microbial communities from the Joint Genome Institute, USA, that affect carbon cycling - Inoculated... | ecosystem: Host-associated > Plants > Roots >...
CGGCGTGAACCGCGTGTCCAGCACCCGGCACGGGCTGATCGTGTATAGCTTCGTCCCCAGAGACGGAGCCGTCACCCGCGCGATCCGCTCACCCGAGCCATCGTAGAGATACCGCTCGTACCCGCCGTTCAACGCCGTCTGACGCGACAACCCGTCGTAGTCGTACCGCTGGCTCCCGTAGGACGTCAGGTTCCCCCGGTCGTCGTAGGCGCCGTTGATCAGCCGGTTGTTCCCCGGGTTGATCGGGTTAACGCCATTCGGGTTCAGGTTGCCGTACTGGTCGTACTGGTAGGAAAGCGGGTACGAGAGCCCTCCGTTCCACACCGTCGACTGCGTCAGCCGCGACCGGCTGTCGTACGAAAAGACGTCCGAGCCCATCGTCTTGATGTTCCCCGCGCCGTCGTAACCGTACGCCCCCGTGTTCAGACCGCCAGTCGAGGAGATCAACGATGGCCGCGGCAGCAATGACGCATCCGCGGCGATCGTTGTCACGATCCCGTTGCCCGCCATCCACGACGCGATCCCACCATGGGGATGGTAAGTCACGTTGCTCGCCCGCGACAGGCCCCCTTCCGTGATCCCCGTGACCAGCCCTTCGTTGAACTGGAAGGTCGCCGTGACGGCCGCGTCCACGCTCCTCTTCGGAAGCAGGTGCGTGCTCACCAGCCCCAGGCCGTTGTACGTCCATTGCTCGTTCACCGTCCCCAGAGACTGAGGGCTGGCCGTGAGCGTCACGTCCTTGCTCGAGAGCCGGCCGCCGAGCCCGCTATACGTGAACGCCTCGGTGACCTGAGGAAGCCCCGGCGAGACCGGGTTGTACCCGACTCGCTGCGTGAGCTTGCCCAGAGAGTTGCCGGGCGTGGCGTCGTTGAAGGTGTTGAGGAAATACTGCCGACCCGTCGGGGACGGGAGACAGCCGGCCGTCAGCCCGCCCTCGTTCGTTCTCGCCTGTCGGGCCCGGCCGGCGAAGTCGTAGCACGTCGCGCGAACGAGGCCGCCGGGCTCGGTCTGGAAGAGCACGTTGCCGAGCGTCCCGTAGTCGTCGTAGGTGACGACGCCCTTTTCGGGCGTGTTCTCGGAGCGGAGGTAGCCAGCGGCGTCGTACGAGAAGTAACGAGCCTGGCTCCCCTGGCTGACTTGAGTGACCTTGTCGTTGGCGTCGTAGGCGTACGTCGTCAGCGCGCCGTCCGGCTCGGTGACCGCCGTGACTCTCCCGAACGCATCTCGACGCGTCGTCGTCGTCGAGTCGCTTCCGGAGCACGTCCCGGGGCTCCAGCTGCCGTTCACGCAATGCGTGGTGACGCTTTCCACCGTGTCCGTGTACCAGTTGGTCCCGTCATTACGGTTCGCGCTCACCCGGCTCGACGTCTTGGAGCCGATGACTTCCCTCGGCCGTCCGAACGGATCGAAGCAGACCCGGAAAGTGCCGGGCGCGAGAGAGGGCCGGAGGCCGGAGTAGGAAGGAGTGAACGTCGGGTCGTTCGCGATGGCGCACGTTTCGCTCTGGTCGCGGCTGAGAACCTCCGACTCACCGTCCGTCACCCATTCCGACTGGAAATACTCGTGTCCCGCGGGATCGTACTTGCGGAACCTCTTCACGAACTGCCCGCCGGCGATTCGACGACGTTCCTTCGTCAGTCGTCCCAGGTTGTCGTAGGTGTACTCGAGGCGCGTCGAGAGGCCCGCTCCGCCCTCACGAGTGACGTTCGTCTGGGTCGGGGAAGGATAGGCGATGTTCGTCGCGGCCTCGCCCCCGAGCGGTGTGACCGTTAGCACTCGGCCGAGGCTGTCGTACACGTAGGTCGTCGCGAGGTTGGCGGTGTCGTACCGTGCCAGGATCCAGCCGGTCCGCGGGGCGCGGTCGTACTTTTCGGCGAACCAGGCGACCGTCGCTCCTCCGTTGACCCAGCGCGCCGTCTTCAGCTGACCACTCTCGTAGGTATAGCTCTTTCCGAAGGCATCGCCATTCGTCCCAACCACCGAGGTCGGGTAACTGGAGTAGTTCTCCGTGCATGCCGCGACGGACGGCGGTCCATAGTTTGGATATCGAGCGGAAAAGTACTGGTTCAGGGTGCCGTCGGAGTTGCCGTATCGGCAGTTGAGGTACGTGAGCTGCCGCACAGGGTCGAACACCGAGGAGCCTTTGAGGAATCCGCTGTTGGGATCAAATTCGGACCTTTCGTCGATCGTCGACGCCTGAGTCGTCGTTCGCTGCGTGTAGAGATTTCGCAGCCACGGCGTCGTCTTCGGATCCCAATCCGTGGTGACCGTCCGGTCGTCGCTCCCGTACGGAAAGGAGAAGTTCCCGGAGTGCGTCTCGGTCGTGTAATGACGGCCGTTCGACTCCCATGTGCCGTCGGGAGAGTACGTGACCGTGTGCTTCGCGCAGCCCGGACAGTAGTCGTCGACGGTCGCATCCACATTCGTGATGGTGCCGTAGTAAACGGTTTCTCGATTGACGCGGCGGTTGATATCCCCGAGGCTGTAGGAGAAGACGCGCTGCGTGTTTCGAACTGCGTGCGTGGGGCACAGCTCGTCCGCGCTGCCGCCGCAGACGGGTATATCGAACAGGAGCCCCTGTGGGACGCCCTGGTTCGGGTCGTAGTCGTGGACCGCGCGGCGCAGGTCGGCTCCTGTCTGGTCGCCGGGATGGGCCCCGTCTTCCGGCGTCACCGGCCCCGCCCAGAACAGAATGGCCTCCGCTCTCCGACGAACGTCGACATCCCCGGGACGCAGAACCACCGTGAGGGTCTGCGCACCGGTGTTGCCGGTCTCGCCGTGCGGCATGGAGTACTGCGTGTAATCGGTCTGACCCTGCTCGAGGGTTGATCCGGTGACGGTCCGCCGCTGGACCCCGGCGATCGTTTGCGTGAACTGCCTCTGGTCGGTTCCGGGTAAGCAGGGGCCGCTCGGAGCATCGGGCCCGCTGATCGGTGCGTTCCCGCCGCCACCGGTAGTTTGGACGGAGGACTTGATCACGAGCGTCGTCCCCGGTGGTGGCGGCTGGAGGCTGCACGAGGAGCCCTCCTCGATCGTGGCCTGTCGACCCTGGTAGAAGTGGTAGTTGCCGTAGTCGTACCGGATCACGGCGTCGGTCGGCAGCGTCATCGTGCGGATCAGTCCCTGATAGCCCTGTGTCGTGTGGTAGTCGAAGCGATACCCGAGGGTCCCCGTGATGTCCGACGGGAGTCGGAGCGCCTGGAGCGTTTGGAGGGTCACCGTGCCACAGTTCGGCGAGCCCCGGAGGAAGTCGACCGTGCTGTACTCGAGGTTCCACGTCGCCGTCTGCTCGACGAGCGCGCTGTCGCGAAACCACTTGAAGTTCAGCGACTGGATCATCTTCGTCGTCGGGTTGAGGATGACCTCGAGAGCCTGCTGGACGGCGGCGCCAGACGATTGCGTCTTGACGAAATGCGGTATCCAGGAGTTCCCGGCCCCTCCGCAGTTCATCGTCGTCGCGTACGAGCAGGAGAAACCGCTGTACTGGCACGGGTTGGCCGCAGTGTAGTAGTCGATGAGTATCTGGTTGTTGAACCGATCTTTGACGCTGGTCACGTACCAGCCGTTCCGGCCGCGGCCGTAATCCCGGATGTAGCCGTTCCCGCTCTCGGGGTTGTCGTCGTAGCCCGTCACCGGCCACGTAAAAGAGTATTCGTTCCCGTCGCCGTCCCACATGACGTAGGGACCGTTCGGTCCGGAGGGTGTCAGCCGGAGCTGGCTCGCGTCGTTGGTGATCATGAACCCCGGGTTTTGAGGGTCGACGGTGAACACGATCTCCGATCCGTCGGGTCCGAAATAGCAGCGGCCCGCGGGCGACGGCCCGCACCACCCGATCTTCCCGATCGTGAAGGTCCACCCGATTCCAAGGGCGGGATCGCCGCGGACCGGCCAGAAGTCGTAGGCCGGGACCCCGGCGCCGTGCGGGTTGCCGTGCTCCCAGACCTTGCTGTTATAGGTGAGCGTCGCCTGGAACTTCAGCGTGGGACCCACGGGATAAGACGGCCCTGCCGGAATCGGTATCGTCAGCTGGCCGTTGAACGCGTTGATGGAGTCGACGCTGGACGAGTGGAACACGTTGTTCGTGTAGCCCTGTGCCGCGGCCGGCTCGTTGTCGGGCCCCTGCTGGCCAGAGATTGGGGATGCTGCCGCGAGGATCAGAAGACCGGCGGCGAACAACCACCTTTGCCATGGTTCCGGGGTGACCGCTCGTGCGGCTCTCACTGGTAGTACCCCGTTACGTCGAGGACGAGATGCACCGTTCCGCCGCCAGCGATGGCAGCCATGGCAGCGAGTTGGTAATTGGGGTCGACGAGCTCGCTGGGCGGGTAGGTCAGCTTGACGAGGGCGCCGTTGGCGATCGCGATCTCACCGAGGTTGAAGTTGATGTTCGACGTGCTCGGGAGACCGGAGTTGTTCGCGAACATTACGAAGTGGCCGCCGTTCGGGGGCTGCACGATCGCCGCATTGACCGCGACGGCCTTCGCGGTACTCGGAATCCCGCAGGGGCGAGCGAACTGGCCGAAGACCGGAAAGGCCCTTACCACGCCATGGGTGAGAGGCGGTCCGCCTGTCGGTCCTGTTGGGTCGCGGGTGTCCGCCATCCGGCATGGAGCGATGCTGTAGAACTGCAAGGGCCCGACCGCCGGACTCTGCGGTGCGAGACTGAGCAGACCCAGGCTCGTCAACATTGCGATACGGCTTGCGCGCATCTGCAGCCTCCTTCCTTGCGGACAGCTCTTTTCGACACTCGTTTCACGGCGGGGCTCCAGCCTGGCTCCTTACGATCGGACCATCGGGCGCTGAGCGAGGTTTGGGCCAGGCGCGACGAAAATTTCCGGCGCGCACGATCGATGAGGCTCGGCGGCAGCTCCCATGGCGGCGAGACACCGATGTTCCATCCACCGGACCGAGCTTCGTGAGACCTGCATGCGCTCGGCGATGACCCGTTCGCTCAAGCCCTGTTCGTACCGGAGGTCGTAAAACTCTCGAAGCGAGCCGCACAGAGAAGCCGCTCGGGCGCGGACGAGGTGAACGAGCTCCGGGTCTCCTCCCCTGCCGGCCGGATCCGGAGTTCGAGGGTCGGCGTCAACGGCATGCGACAGCGACTGCTTCCAGATGTCGATGGCCTTGTGTTCCGCGGTGTGGAAGATCCACGTTGCGTTGACCGGCTTGTCCACGCCTGCCTTCCAGATCGCGATGCGGATCTCCTGGAGGAGGTCGGGCAGATCGTCCGGGGCGAGTGCCTTGCGTGACGCAACGTAACGGGCGATTGCGTTAAGCCGTGGCGATTCCAACCATTCCCGAGCGGTGGTAGGGGAGATTTTCATTTTCTTGGTACCGCGGACGCTGCCGCGACGAGGTGGCACCAGCAGGTTGGGTGCACCGAGGGATCGATGGAGAGCGCTTCGCCATAGAGATCGTTTCCGACGTGATTCGGGTCGGGAGATGTCCGAGGACCGTGGTCAAGGAACCAAGCCCTATGAGGAATGAGTCAGGCGCCCGAATCACGGTCCGGTGGGAGTCCACGGCTATCGCATAGCGGACTCCTTTCGGATGACGGATGGTGAATGCCGCGACGCCGGAATTGGACGTTCTCCGGGAGTGAAGTGGCCCTCACGATCGATTTTTGAGGCACGCTGAACCTCATTTCTCGCGCGTTCGCGTCCTCGGCTGGCACCGATTTCGCGTTCCGTCGGGTCCGCATGCGCAGGATTCGCAGGGTTTTCGTCCTTTTTTCGGCCGCGCCGCTCCTTCTCTCGGCAGTGGCCGCGGCTCAGACGATCGAGGAGCCACGGTTCGCGGTCCTGGACGGAATCTCGCTGATCGAAAGCGAGCCGTTCGCCGCGTCGCCCGCACTCTCGCTCGGCCTCCAGGACGCGCCCTCGAAGTCGGAGCCCGTCCCCGAGCCGGTGCGTCCGCCCGGCCGCCGCCGGTTCTTCACCGCGGCGGGCGAGCTCGTGCTGATCGAAGCCATTCCCTGGGCCTGGAACCGCTACGTCGCCCGCGAGGACTTCGCGCGGATTTCCTGGGACACGATCCGGAAGAACTTCGAAGACGGATTCGGATACGACCCGGACACATTCGAGGTGAACCAGTCGTCGCACCCGTACCACGGGAGTCTCTTCTTCAACGCGGCGCGCGAGAACGGCTACGGCTTCTGGGAGTCGAGTGCGTTTACGCTGGCGGGCAGCCTGATCTGGGAGTACTTCATGGAGAACACCCGGCCGTCCACGAACGACCTGGTGAATACGACGCTCGGCGGCATGGCGCGCGGCGAAGTCGCGCACCGCCTCTCGAACATGATCATCGACAACGAGTCGACCGGAAAGACGCGCCTGATCCGGGAGATCGCGGCCGGAGTCATCAATCCGGCGGCCCTCCTGAACCGGCTGCTGCGCGGCGAGGCTTTCCAGGAGTTCGACAACGCTCCGGACCGGTTCCCGAAGCTGGTCGCGCTTTCGACGGATCTCGGGTACCGGCGCTTCGAGCACGGCGCGCACCGCAACCAGTGGATCGCCACCCTCTCGTTCCTCTACGGCGATCCCTTCGAGGGGGATCTCTCCCGCCCGTTCGATTCCTTCTGGGTCGGGATCGACGCGAGCTCACCGGGCGGCGTGCTCTTCACGCGCATCGAGGAGCGCGGCCTCCTCAAGGGCTGGGAGCTCACCGAGAAGACGGCGCGAGCCCGCCACATCTTCGCGTTCGGCCAGGAGTACACGTACCTGAACAACGTCTCGCAGGTCTTCGGCGCCCAGATCCTGTCCGCCGGGCTCCTCTCTCGGTACGACATCCGGAAGGGCGTCGTCGGCCTGACGGACGTTTCGGTCCTCGCCGTCCCGCTCGCCGGGATCCGGACGATCGACGTCGAGAACCCCGAGACGGGCCGCAACTACGACTACGCGCCGGGCGCGGGGGCGCGCGTGGCCGCGCGGGTCTTCTTCGGCGGGCACGAGGTTCTCGGCGGCGAGTACGGGGTGATCTGGGCGCACACGGTCAACGGCGCGTCCGACAACAACACGCTCCAGTTCGCCCGGGCGGTGGCGCGGATACCCCTCGGGCTTTTCGGGGCTGGCGCCGCGTACTCCTGGTACAGCCGCAAGACGAGCTATCCCGGGTTCTTCGAGGAGCGCAAACGGCAGGCGGAGTGGCGCCTGTTCGCGAACGTCTCCGTCGCTTTCAAGTGAGCGTTACGGCGTAATCGTCACGAAGTCGGTGGCGACGGCGTCTCCCGCCGAGATGCCCCGGGCCGTCAGCTCCGCGCGGACGCGGGCGGAGCGGCTGGACTCGCCGGCGCCGAGGGTCGCGAGGACTCGCACGTCGAGACGCGAGCGCGTGTTCGAGTCGAGCGTCCCGAGATCCCAGGTCACCTGGTTCCCCGAGATGGAAGCCGTGGTGCCCGAAGACGCCTCCACCGAACGGGCCGTCATCGGCGACTCGAAGGTGACCACGACCCGGCCGTCCCTCACGTTGTTGATTCCGACGTTGGCGGCGTCGATCTCGACTCCGAACTCGACTCCGGACTGCGCGAAGCTCGGCGCATCGACGCTGATCACGGCGAGCGCGCCGCGGCTCCCGGCGACGTCGTTCTCGTCGTCGTTGCACGCCGTCGCCGACGCCACGATCGCGACGGCAATGGCGGCGATTGCGAGTTTTCGGATCATGGGGACCTCCACTGCCCGGCGCAGCAATCGGGGTGCCACTCACGAGACCCACTCACGAGACATAGAGGAGCACCACGAAGAAGTGGAGAACGCTCCCCGCGAGCACGAACAGGTGGAAAACGCCGTGGCTGTGCGCGTACTTCTCGTCCACCAGGTAGAAGAAGACGCCGATCGTGTAGAGGAGGCCGCCGGCGACCAGCCACGCCATCCCCGCCGGTCCGATCGCGTCCTTGAGCGGGAAGAAGACGAGGACCGCGAGCCACCCCATCAGGAGATAGAGGGAAACGGAAAGGGCGCGGATCCGCCGGGGGAGAAGGAACTCCTGCAGGATCCCGACCGCGGCGAGGACCCAGACCGCGGCGAGCAGCGGGTAACCCCAGTTTCCTCGAAGGCTGACCAGCGCGAACGGCGTATAGGTCCCGGCGATCAGGACGTAGATGCTCGTGTGGTCGAGCCGGCGGAAGACCCGCTTCGCCGGGCCCCGGACCGCGTGGTAGAGGGTCGAAACGAGGTAGAGCTCGACCAGCGCGACCCCGTACACGGCGAAGCTCGCGATCTTCCAGGGGTCGCGCGTCCGGATCGCGACCACGAGGAGCCCGGCGAGGCCGAAGACCGCGAAGATCGATCCGGCGAGGTGCGTGGCGCTGTTGAAGATCTCGCCCGGAGCCACGATCTCGCCCGGGCGAAAGCGGCGGTTCTCGGCTCTTGACAGCTGGCTTCTCACGGGTCTAACGTTCGCCCGAGTAAAACATAACAATCGTTCGGTTTGTTTCTGGACCACGTTCGCAACGGCGCGACGGCGCCACCGGAGGAGACCGATGAAAGCATTCCAGCCACTCTCCCTGGCGAGAACGGCCGTTGCCGCCGCTCTCCTTCTCTGGTCCGCCGGTGCCGCAAGCGCGCAGGTCGCCGACGCGGTTCTCGAGGTCATCGTCAGCGACGAGTCCGGAGCGCCGTTGCCCGGCGCCAGCGTTCGAGCGACCCGCTCGGACACCGGGCTCGACCGCCAGGCCGTCTCCGACGGCGTGGGTGTCGCGCGCCTCCCTGCCCTGCCGCCGGGGGTCTACCAGGTGCGAGTCGAGCTTCCGGGCATCCCGCCCGTCACCGAGGAGAACGTCACGCTGCGAATCGGACAGACCGCGCGCGTCAAGGTCACTCTCACCATGCGGCAGGCGGAGGCCGTCACCGTCAGCGCCGCGGTCCCGGTGGTGGACGTCTACAAGACGGACTCCTCGACGAACATCGTGCCCGAACAGATCCAGGACCTGCCCGTGGCCGACCGCGACTTCCAGAAGCTTGCTCTCATCGCGCCGGGCGTCGAGCGCGAGCGCGGCACCTTCCGGTTCATCGGCGGCGGGCCGGTCGTCGGCGCCGGCGGCAACGCGAGCCAGGCGACGATTCTCGTCGACGGCGTCGACTTCACGGACCCGGCACTCGGACTCGCCCGCACGAGGTTCTCTCAGGACGCGATCAGCGAGTTCCGGGTGATCACCAGCCGATTCGACTCGGAGATCGGCGGCTCGCAGGGCGGCGCGCTCTCGATCCTGACCCGTTCCGGAACGAACGACTTTCACGGCACGGCCTTCGGCTTCTTCCGCGACGACGCGCTGCGCGAAAAGGGCGAGCTCGAGCAGAGGAAGAACGATTTCTCGCGCCAGCAGTACGGCTTCACGCTCGGCGGGCCGTTCGTCCGGGACCGGACGCACTGGTTCGCGTCCTTCGAGCAGATCAGCGAGGACAACATCACGCTGTTCCGGCCGGTCGGGACCACTTATGGACCGCTCGCGGCCGACATCGCGCACCCCTTCGACCAGTCGCTCGCCTTCGGGAGCCTGGATCACCGCCTTTCCGACAGCCAGTCGCTGTCGGCGAAGGGTGTCTGGGAGCGCTACCGGGAGGAGAACTTCCGGGTCGGAGGGGTCGCGGACGAGTCGTCCGGCCAGGCGCTCGACCGCGACAACTGGAACACGTCTCTCGCGCACGTCTGGGTGCCGGGCACGAAGACGACGAACGAGCTTCGCGTCCAGTACGGGAACCGCAAATATTTCGAGCCGACGAATTCGGACGCGCCGGCCGAGTACTTCTCGAGCGGAAACACTTTGATCACCGGGGGCAACATCCTGGGCGACCTGCTCGGCGAAGGCGACATGTGGGAGGTTCGCGACACCTTCGCGCTCCGCGGGATCGGGCCCAAGGGCGCCCACGACCTGAAAGCCGGGTTTTCCGTGCAGTGGATCGACGAGCGCTCCCGGATCGACGTGGCGGAGACCGGCTGGTTTCTCTATGCGACGGACACTCGCGCGCTGCCGATTCTCTACATCTTCGGCACCGGTTCCTCCGACGTGTCGACCTCCACCACCCGTTACGGGGTATTCCTCCAGGACGACTGGAGACCGCGCCCGAACCTCGCCGTTTCCGTCGGCGTTCGCTACGACCTCGACAGCAACGCGAACAACCCGAACTTCCATCACCCGCTCGTGGGCGACCGCGAGCGAGACACCGACAACATCCAGCCCCGATTCGGCTTCTCCTGGGACATCGGCAACGACGGGCGCCACGTCGTGCGCGGAGGCGCCGGCATCTTTACCGGCCGTTACCTCCTCGTCCCGCTCTTCAGCGAGCTCCAGCAGAACGGCGTGACGGGAAGGGTGCTCCGCCGGAACCTGAACGGCGTTTTGATCGGCCTGCCCGCTTTTCGCCTCGATCCGGCGAACCCGATGACGACCGGCGTTCCGCTCCCCCCCGACATCGCGCTTCTCGAAGACAGCCTGGAAGCGCCGGAAGCGACCCAGGCGTCCCTCGGCTGGACGGCGAAGCTCTGGAACACCGGCCTCTACGCCGACCTGGAAGGCCTCTACGTCGACGGCGACGAGGAGATCATCATCCGCGACACGAACTTCGGCGGAAACGCGAACCCGGTCCGCCTGAACCCGGCTTACGGGCAGATCAATCGTTACACGAACGAAGGACACTCCGAGTACAAGGCGCTGATCTTCAGCATCAATGGCGCGATCCGCGGGGGCCACATCGTGACGGCCTCCGTCACGGTCGCCGACAAGAAGAACATCAACGACGACTTCTCCCCCGCGCTCGACGTCTACCCGAACGACCCGGCGGACATCGAGGCGGAGTACGGAAGGAGCCGGGCCGACGAGCGGTTCCGGATCGTCCTTTCGGGCGTCATTCGCGCCCCCTGGGACGTCACGGTCGCGCCCATCTACGAATACGGCTCCGGACAGCCGTGGAACCGGAGGCGGGGCTACGACTTCAACGGCGATGGACGCACGTCGGACAGGCCGCCCGGAGTCGAGCGCTTCAGCGAAGACGGCCCTCCGTTCCGGCAGTTCTCTCTGCGGCTGACCAAGGGATTCGCATTCGGCCCCGTCTCGCTCGACGTGATCGCCGAAGCCTTCAACTTGTTCGACACGACCAACTACGCGGTCGACTCGATCCAGACCGGAGAGCTCCTGAACGGGCCGACGCTCGCCAACCCGAACGCGGCGGCCGTGCCCAACCCCCTCTTCGGCAAGGCGACGGCGACGTTTCCGGGACGCGAGATCCAGCTCGGTTTGCGGGTTTCCTTCTAGTATCGCGATCGAGACGCAACACGGGGCGGCTCCGGCCGCCCCGACTTCCGTTCGAGGTCCGCGATGGGGCTGAAGGGTCTGGACAATCGCGCCGTCGTCATTACCGGCGGCGCGGCCCAACGCCCCACTTGTTCCGGAGTTTCAAGTGGTGCTTGCCCACCTGCTCAACAGGCCCGCGTATGAACGGGCGCGTCAGACAGCGCCGTGGTCCTGCGGCGGCCCAAGGCCGCCC
>Ga0209974_10000696_pt1 | contig 11455 bp, 13 predicted proteins | sample InoplaM3SPM_FD_187592 | JGI IMG/M metagenome (GOLD analysis project Ga0209974, IMG submission 187592) | Arabidopsis thaliana rhizosphere microbial communities from the Joint Genome Institute, USA, that affect carbon cycling - Inoculated... | ecosystem: Host-associated > Plants > Roots >...
TGCCACCGCCACGAAACCTGCGGCAATCGCCACAGGAGCAGCCCATGATCGACGCCGGATCACCTGATCCCTGGCCACCGCCGGTGTCGGCGCGAGCACCACAGGTTCCTGCGCAAGCCGCACTCGCAAGGCGCTTAAGAAAGCGGCATCGTGGGCACCACTCGAGGCCAAGTCCTCGGAACGCAAGACGTCGCCTATCACCTGGTAGGCGTGCCATTGGGCTCGCGTCTCGGAGTTGTCACGCCATTCGCCGCAGGCTCGACCGACGGCCGAATCGTCCAGTTCACCATCCATCAGCGACGACAGATCGTCCATCGCGGGCAGTTTGCTCTCAGACCATTGAGACATCACAACCTCCAGCACTCCAACACATCACCACACGGCGCTCACCAGCGCTCGCCCTCGCGCGTATCCAACAGCGGGCGCAGACGCTGCGCAATGGCTTCGCGCGCGCGGAATATCCGCGACCGAACGGTACCGATCGGGCAGTTCATGACTTCAGCAATCTCTTCATAGCTGAGGCCTTCGATTTCACGCAGCGTAATGGCCTGGCGCAGATCCTCGGACAGCGCTTCTATGGAGGCGTTCACGGCGGATGCAATTTCCTTGCTCGCCAGCATCGCTTCTGGGGTTTCGCCGTGGCTTAGTTCGGTTTCAACACGGGAAGTTTCATCGTCATCGTCGCGCGACGCACGTGCGGATTCCGTCACGATCGGGTCGCGTTTCAGGTCGACCAAGGCCTTCTTGGCCGTGTTGACAGCAATGCGATACAGCCAGGTGTAGAACGCACTGTCTCCCCGGAACTGCGGGATCGCACGGTAGGCGCGGATGAAGGTCTCTTGGGCAATGTCCGGCACCAAGTCGACGTCGCGAACCATGCGACCGATCAGGCGCTCAATGCGCCGTTGGTACTTCACGACCAGCATTTCGAACGCTTTCACGTCACCGTGCTTGACGCGTTCGATCAGCGGGGCATCGGCGTCAGTGGCAGTCATTCAGCAAAATCAGAACGGAGCCACTGTGGGCAGGGAGACAGGTCGCGCGCAATATACCGTACAGCGCAAGGCATGCCATGCCGCCTCGTGACCGCGCATCTGTACGGGCAGCCATGTGCCTCGCTGAAACACGCGGGCATCGTCAGCCACAAAACGCAAAAGCATCCAGGCGCCCAGATCCATGGAGATCATCAAACGCCCTGCACGGGGCTCGCGCCCCGATGCAGGTACGGCGCCCAGGTACCACCGCTGCGTGTCCCACCGCAGGCTCGTAGGCTGCAAGCGCCAGGCATGGAGCAACACCGCCATCGAAGACACGGTGAGCAACACCAGGGCGACCACGGCCCACACGGTGAAGAGCCCCAGCGCGCTCGGTGCCCAGACCCCAACACTCGCCATGGAGGGAAGCACGAGAAGCAGCGACACCGCCCGCCAGACGCCAAAGCAGCGCACGGTCATCTGGAACGGGGGAGACGCGTGCATGGCTGCCGCGGAGAGGCGAACCCAGCGGCGCGATCAGATGCGCTTGAACACCAGGGTTCCGTTGGTGCCGCCGAAGCCGAAATTGTTCTTCACGGCGTACTCGATCTTCATGTCGCGCGCTGCGTTGGCGCAGTAGTCCAGGTCGCACTCGGGATCCTGGTTGAAGATGTTGATCGTGGGCGGCGACACCTGGTTGTGAATAGCCAGCGTGGTGAACACCGATTCGATGCCCCCGGCGCCACCGAGCAAATGTCCGGTCATCGACTTGGTGGAGTTCACGACCAGCTTCTTGGCGTGGTCACCAAAGGCCAGCTTGATGGCGTTGGTTTCGTTCACATCGCCCAGCGGAGTCGAAGTGCCGTGCGCGTTGAGGTACTGCACCTGGCTGCCATTGATGCCCGCGTTGCGCAAGGCCGCCCGGATGGACCGCTTGGGGCCGTCCACGTTGGGCGCCGTCATGTGGAAGGCATCGGCGCCCATGCCGAAGCCAATCAGCTCGGCATAAATCTTTGCGCCGCGCTTCTTGGCATGCTCATATTCCTCGAGCACCAGCACGCCAGCACCTTCACCCAGCACAAAACCATCGCGGTCTTTGTCCCAGGGTCGCGATGCCGTCTTGGGGTCGTCATTGCGCGATGACAGTGCGCGAGGCGCTGTGAAGCCCCCAATGCCCAGCGGGGAAATGGTCGACTCGGCGCCGCCGGCGACCATCACGTCGGCATCGCCATATTCGATGATTCGGCCCGCCTGGCCGATGGAATGCAAACCTGTCGTGCAGGCCGTCACGATGGCCAGATTAGGCCCCGTGAAGCCGAAGCGGATCGACACATGACCGGAGATCATGTTGATGATCGATGCCGGCACGAAGAAGGGAGAGATGCGCCGCGGCCCGCGCGCCGCGTACTCGCCATGCGTCTCTTCGATCAGCGGCAAGCCGCCGATGCCCGAACCCACCAGGCAGCCGATGCGCTCTGCCTGGTCTTCGCTCAGCTGGTCGCCGGTAGGCAGACCAGCGTCGCGCACAGCTTGAATCGATGCCGCCACGCCATAGTGGATGAAGGTGTCCATGTGGCGAGCTTCCTTGGCCGGCATGTACTCCTCGACATTGAACCCCTTCACCTCGCCCGCGAACTGGCAACTGAAGTTCGACGCATCGAACTTGGTGATGGTGTCGATGCCTGAGCGCCCGGCAACGAGGTTGGCCCAGCCTTCTTCCACCGTATTGCCCACGGGGCTGATAAGCCCCAGGCCGGTGACGACGACGCGGCGACGTGTCATGGATGCAACTCCGGGCTCAGGCCTTCTGGTGCTTCAACGCGTAGTCGATCGCCAACTGAACAGTGGTGATCTTCTCGGCTTCTTCGTCGGGGATCTCGATGCCGAATTCATCTTCGAGCGCCATGACCAGTTCCACCGTGTCAAGCGAGTCGGCGCCCAGATCGGCCACGAAGGCTTTCTCGCTGGACACATCGGCCTCAGGCACGCCGAGTTGTTCGGCAATGATTTTCTTCACACGTGCTTCGATATCGCTCATGACTCCTCCAGGAGGGTTTACGTAAACAGCCCGAGATTCTACGGCTTGTAGGGTGTCTTCTCTAAGACACACCCAGCGCGTGCCGGTCGGGCCAAGGAACCGGACAAAAGGGAAACGGAAAAAGCTCAGTTCATGAACATGCCGCCGTTGACATGCAACTCCGCACCGGTGATGTAGCCGGCCTGCGGTGAGGCCAGAAACGCCACGGCGTGCGCAATGTCGGCGGCATGCCCCAGACGCCCCAGGGGAATTTGCATCATCAGCGCGCTTGTCTGCTGCTCAGACAACTTCTTGGTCATGTCGGTCTCGATGAAGCCCGGCGCCACACAGTTGACCGTGACGCCGCGGCTCCCCAACTCGCGTGCGAACGAGCGCGCCATGCCGGCCACACCGGCCTTGGCGGCTGCATAGTTGGCTTGGCCTGCATTACCGCTGGCACCCACCACCGAAGTGATGTTGATGATGCGACCGTAGCGCTGCTTCATCATCGGTTTGGTCGCTGCGCGGCTGCTGCGGAAGACGGCTTTGAGGTTGGTGTCGATCACCGCGTCCCAATCCTCGTCTTTCATGCGCATGGACAACATGTCGCGCGTGATGCCGGCGTTGTTCACCAGCACGTGCAATGCACCATGCTCCTTGACGATGCCATCGATGGCTGCATCGACTCCTGGCCCATCGTTGACATTGAGGCACAGGCCGCGGCTGCCGGCAAAAGCGCTCAACGCCTCGGTGATGGACTGAGCACCGGCCTCGGTGGTGGCTGTGCCGATGACCTTCATGCCCTGCGCGGCCAACTGCAATGCAATCGCCCGACCGATGCCACGCGATGCACCGGTGACCAGCGCCACCTGTCCCGCCATTTGGATTTCGCTCATGCCAAGAGCCCTTTCACGTCAACCAGAGTAGCGGGGTCGAACATGGCCGCGCCGGTGGCCTCGGGCTCGATGCGTTTGACCATGCCGGCCAGCACCTTGCCAGGGCCACATTCGACGATGTGCGAGATGCCGCGGGCGCGAATGGCCTGGATCACCTCGACCCAACGCACAGGGCCGAACGCCTGGCGATACAGCGCGTCGCGGATGGCCTGGGGATCGTTCTGCACGACAACGTCGATGTTGTTGATGAGCGGGATCTGCGGCACATCCAACACGGTTTCGGCCAAGCGAATCTTGAGTTGTTCGGCGGCGGGGCGCATCAAGCTGGAATGGAATGGCGCCGAGACTGCCAGCAGCAAGGCTCGCTTGGCACCCTTGGCTTTGAGCACTTCACACGCCCGATCCACTGCGGCCTTGGTGCCGGCGATCACCGTCTGCTTGGGGTCGTTGAAGTTCGCCGCTTCCACCGGCTCACCGACCTGCGCAGCCGCTTCGACGCAGCCTTCATGAACGACTGACGCATCCAGCCCGAGGATGGCCGCCATGGCGCCCTGCCCCACCGGCACGGCCTGCTGCATGGCCTGCGCCCGGAAACGTACCAGCGGCAACGCTTGCGCGAGCGTCAGCGAGCCTGCCGCGACCAGCGCGGTGTACTCGCCGAGCGAATGCCCTGCCACCACGGCCGGCTGCATACCGGTCTCGGCCAGCCAGGCACGCAGGCAGGCCACACCGGCCGTCAACATGTAGGGCTGGGTGTTGGCGGTGAGGTCCAGTGTTTCCTTGGGGCCCTGCTGAATGATGCCGGCCACATCTTCGCCGAGCACCTCGGACGCTTCGGCCAGAGTGGCGCGCACGGCGGCGTGCTCACCCCAGGCGTTGAGCATGCCCACGGACTGCGAACCTTGCCCCGGAAATACGAATGCAAACGGTGTCATGGCAACACTTTCTTCTTATGGTCGCGGCTGGCGCAAATGAGCACAGGCTCAGAAGTCCAGCAGCACGGCGCCCCAGGTGAAGCCGCCGCCCACGCCTTCAAGCATGACAGTATCACCACGCTTGATGGAGCCGCCACGCACCGCCACGTCCAGCGCCAGCGGAATCGACGCGGCCGAGGTGTTGCCATGCTCGTCGACGGTGACGATCAGCTTGTCCAACGGCAGCTTCAGCTTCTTGGCCGTGCCGTGCATGATGCGGATGTTGGCCTGGTGAGGGACCAACCAGTCAATGTCGGATGCGGTGCGGCCGGCTTTTTCAAGTACCGAGCGCGCAACGTCGTCCAGCACGCCCACGGCCACCTTGAACACCGCCTGCCCATCCATCTTGAGGAAAGGTAAACCCACGATCTGCCCGCCGGACATGGCACCCGGGGTAGACAGGATGTCGGTGTGGCGCCCGTCGGCGTGCAACTCCGTGGCCAGAATGCCCGGGGTATCGCTCGCCTCCAGCACCACGGCGCCGGCACCGTCACCGAACAGCACGCAGGTCGTGCGGTCGCTGAAATCAAGAATGCGCGAGAACACTTCCGCGCCGATGATGAGCGCCTTGCGCGCCGCGCCGGTGCGAATCATCGAATCGGCCACGCTCAGCGCATAAACGAAACCAGAGCAGACTGCTTGCACGTCGAAGGCCGGACAGCCCTGGATGCCCAGCTTGCGCTGCACGATGCACGCGGTGGAGGGGAACACCATGTCCGGCGTGGACGTCGCCAGGATGATCAGATCAATCTGCGAGGCATCGACGCCTGCCGACGCCATGGCCTGGCGAGCCGCTTCGACGGCCAGATCACTGCTGGGCACGTCGGGTTCGGCAAAGTGGCGCGCACGAATGCCGGTTCTCGCAACGATCCAGTCGTCGGAGGTTTCGACGTTCTTGGCCGCCAACTGCGCGGCCAGTTCGGCATTACTCACGCGATTCGGCGGCAGGTAGCTGCCAGTGCCCGTGATGCGTGAATATCTGGCAGATAAAGGTGATGTCATGCGGCAAGGGCGTCGCCAGGATTCGTCGACTCTTCAGCGGCCAAGCCGGATGGCATCGCCTGAAGTGTCTCTTGAATCTGGTCGTGGACCCGGTCAAGCAAACAATTGCGGGCCGCATCATAAGCCCGATTCAAGGCCCCCTCGAACGCGAATGCATCCGCGGAACCATGGCTCTTGAACACCAGGCCCCGCAGGCCCAGCAAGGCGGCACCGTTGTAACGCCGCGGGTCGATGCGCCTCTTCAGGCTGTTCAACACCGGCAACGCCGCCACGGCCGCCATCTTGGTGAAGATGTTGCGGCTGAACTCCTGCTTGATGAAGCCCACCAGCGTGGCAATCAGGCCCTCGGCCGTCTTGAGCGCAACGTTGCCGACGAACCCATCGCACACGACGATGTCAGTCGTGCCCTTGAAAATGTCGTTGCCTTCCACGTTGCCGTAGAAGTTGAGGTGCCCGCCCTGGGCGGCATTACGCAGCAACTCGCCGGCTTTCTTGATGGTCTCGCTGCCCTTGATGACTTCTTCGCCGATGTTCAGGAGGCCTACCGAGGGATTCTCCTTGCCTTCGACGGCGGAAACCAGGGCACTGCCCATCACCGCAAACTGGAGCAAGTGCTCGGGCGAACAGTCCACGTTGGCGCCAAGATCAAGCACGGTGGTAAAGCCGTCCTTCTCGTTGGGCATGACGGTCGCAATGGCGGGGCGGTCGATGCCTTCGAGTGTCTTCAAAAGGTACCGCGCCACCGCCATCAAGGCGCCCGTATTGCCGGCGGAAACGCAAACGTGAGCGCTCGCTGGCCGACCATCGGACCCGGCTTTCAGTTGGCTCAAGGCGACACGCAACGAAGAATCCTTCTTGCGGCGCAGCGCGACTTCGATGGGGTCGTCCATCTCGACGACCTCGCTGGCGGCCACGATCGTGCAGCGCTCCCAACCAACTGCGGCTGCCAGCGCGTCTGCCTTGCCGACCAGGATCAACTGCGCTCCAGGATGAGCCGCCAGGAATGAACGGCACGCCGGCAGCGTGACCGAGGGACCAAAGTCGCCACCCATGCAGTCAACGGACAGGCAAACCGCGTCATTGACAGGATGCACCAAGGGGGAGTTCATGAGTGCCAGAACGCAAAAAAACGCGCAGAAAAGCAAACACCCGACACTGCAGCGTCTTGCAGGCCGGGTGGAGGTGTCATTTCAAGCATCAGCGGTGAACGCGAAGTATCGCGAACAGGCGCCACGGGGCGCCACCGCGAGATCAGGCGTCTGCCTTGGTCTTGAGCACTTTGCGCCCACGGTAAAAACCGTTAGGGCTGATGTGGTGGCGCAGATGCGCTTCACCGGTGGTGGGTTCGATCGCGGTGCCCGGGTTGGGGAGGGCGTTGTGCGCACGATGCATGCCGCGCTTGGAAGGCGACTTCTTGTTTTGCTGGACAGCCATGGAATGCTCCTTAGATCTCCTGCAGCTCTTTCACAGGAGCCAGGGGGTTGGTGCCGTCGGTGGACACCCGAACGGAAAGCCTGCAATTCTAGCATGGCATGGCTGGCCCGACTTCAGTTTGGCAAGCCACCCCGTTTGAGCGCCGCCAAAGCTGCAAAGGGATGAGGAACATCGCCCTCTGGCAGGTCGACAGCGTCGCCCTGAACAAGCGGCTCGGGGCAGACGTCGTGGCGCGGCACGAGCGGCAAGGCCAACAACAACTCGTCTTCGATCAGTTCCTGCAGGTCGAGTGAGTGCGTCATGGCAAGCACGTCGTCTTCGGTGTCGGCATCCAACTCGGCGGCGCTGTTCTCCCCATGGACGAACAGAAAGGACCGTTGCGCCTTGACCTCCGTGGCCACCGGCGCAAGGCAGCGCTGGCACTCCAGCATCACACTCGCCTTGGCTTCAAGGTGCAGCCAGACCTGAGGGTGCCCACCCCGCAACGCCCGATGCTCCCCCCAAGCACGCCAACCAACCACGTCGGATTCGGCCAGCGCAACTGCCGACGCGGCAAACCGCTCCAAGCACCGCAACGGCCACGAGCCGTCCAGGCTGGCCCCGGTTTTGGCAAAGGCTTCTACGTCGAGTCTGGCTGGGTCGAAATCACGCGCTTTCATGAGCCGAAGTGTAAGTCGGCGCCTGCGGGAAGCACGGCGACGGATGGGACAATCCCGGCCATGATCACGCGCCCTTCCCTGATTCTGGGCAGTACCTCGCGCTACCGCCGCGAGATGCTGCAGCGATTGCGCATCCCCTTCGAGGTACGCGCACCCCATGTCGACGAAACACCCGCCGCCGGCGAAGCTCCCGCCGCCCTGGCGTTGCGGCTGGCCATCGCCAAGGCACGCGTGGTGGCGAAGCTCCACCCCAACGCGGTGGTGATCGGCTCGGACCAGGTGGCCGATCTGGAGGGCACACCCATCGGCAAGCCCGGTACGCATGCCAAGGCCACCGAGCAGCTGCGCGCCATGCGAGGCAAGGCGGTGGTGTTTCAAACAGCGGTGGCAGTGGTCAGCCTGGCGCGCGACTACGAGGGTTCGGCGCTGGTGCCGGTGACCGTGCGCTTTCGAGCCTTGAGCGACGCCGAGATCGAGCACTACCTGCAGGCCGAACAGCCTTACGACTGCGCGGGCAGCGCCAAGTCCGAAGCCTTGGGGATCGCACTGCTGAGCGCCATTGAGTCCGACGACCCCACGGCGCTGGTCGGTCTGCCGCTGATCAAGACCTGCGAGTTGCTGCGCGCAGCCGGCGTCGACCCGTTGCAGCCATGAGCCCGCCAGATCGCTCCAAGGGCGAATACCAGCCCGGGCAGCACGAAGGCAGCTCGCCGCAGGGCAAGCTGCTCCTCGTGCCCAACACGCTCGACTTCGGCGTGGCAGGCGACGCCGACCTGCAAGAGGTTCTGCCCCTGAGCGTGATCCGCACTGCCGCGCGGCTGACGTACTGGGTGGCCGAAAACGCCAAGACCACCCGCGCATTTCTCAAGCGGGTCGATGCCATCGCGCCGCTCGCTCGCCCCCTGCAAGAACTGTCCATCATCGAGCTGCCCCGCCCTGTCAAAGGCTCCCGGCTCTCAGCGCCACACGATCTGAAACCGCTGCTGCAGCCGGCCCTGCAGGGCCACGACATCGGCTTGATTTCGGAAGCCGGCTTGCCGGCCGTGGCCGACCCCGGCGCAGCACTGGTGCAAGCCGCGCACGAGATGAAGCTGGGCGTCACTGCGCTGCCCGGGCCGAGCTCGCTGCTTCTTGCCCTGGCCGCCAGCGGCTTGAACGGGCAAAGCTTTGCTTTTGTGGGCTACCTGCCGGTAGAGGCCGCCGAGCGCGCCGCGCGCGTGCGCGAGCTGGAAGCACTGTCCAAGCGCAGCGCGCAAACGCAGTTGATGATCGAAACGCCTTACCGCAACGAAGCACTGCTGGCCGCACTGCTCGCGCATCTGCGTGGCGACACCCTGCTCTCGGTCAGCTGCGGACTCACGCTGCTGCAGGCATGGACCCGCACCGACGTCGTGGCCCAGTGGAAAGCATCGCCGGCCCGCATGCCGGCCGACATCCCTGCCGTGTTTTCGTTGCTCGCGCGCTGAAAGCGCAGGCGCGTCAGTTCGCCGGCGACTTGCCGCCAAACAACGCGGCGATCTTCTTCTTGGGCTTGATGTTGGGCGACAGGCCACGCCCTGCAGAAGCGGGCGGCGGCGCCTTGCTCTCCCAGGCCGCCCCATCAGCCGTGACGCTGGGCTCGTAGGGTTTGTCAAAGAACGGGTCGCGCGGTGCCCGGACCGGCTGGGCGTAGCTGCGAGCAGGACGCAGGTTGTCGCCCGATGGCGCCTCATCCCGCACGCGACGGGGGCGCTCCTCACGCGGCGGGCGGGCATCGTCCAGCTCAATCGGCTCCAGCTCGATCTTCTTCTTGATGAGTTTCTCGATGTCGGACACCAGGCGCGCATCGTCTCGCGTGACAAGCGTCACTGCCAGGCCGGACGCACCCGCGCGCCCGGTGCGCCCGATGCGGTGCACATAGTCCTCGGCATTGAAAGGCACGTCGAAGTTGAACACTGCAGGCAGGTCGGCGATGTCCAGGCCGCGCGCGGCCACGTCGGTACACACCAGCACATCGACCTCGCCGCGCTTGAATGCTTCGAGCGCCTTCAAGCGCTCGTCTTGCGACTTGTCGCCATGCAAGGCGTTGGTCTTCAGGCCATCGCGCTCCAGCGAGCGGGCCAGACGCGCGCACCCGAGCTTGGAATTGACGAACACGATGGCTTGCGTGAGCTGGCGGTCCTTGAGCAGCTTGCACACCGCTGCCCGCTTGTCATCGGTGGTCACGCTGTAGAAGCGCTGCTCCACATTGGTAGCCGTGGCATTCGGGCGCGCCACTTCCACCAGGATCGGGTCTTGCAAATAGCTCTCGGCCAGGCGCTTGATCTCAGGCGAGAAGGTCGCCGAGAACAGCAAGGTCTGGCGCTGTTTGGGCAGGTAGCTCAAGATGCGCTGCAGGTCGGGCAGGAAGCCGATGTCGAGCATGCGGTCGGCCTCGTCGAGTACGACGTACTCAACCTGGTTCAACACGCAGTTCTTGGCCTCGATGTGGTCGAGCAAGCGGCCCGGTGTGGCGATCAGCACCTCCACACCGGTCTTGAGCTCCAGCGTCTGCGGCTTCATGTCGATGCCACCAAAAACCACCATCGCACGCAGCTTGGTGTGCTTGGAATAGGTCTTGATGTTCTTGGCCACCTGGTCGGCCAGCTCGCGCGTGGGGGCCAGCACCAGCGCACGCACCGGGTGCCGCGCCGGCGAGGCGCTGCTGTTTTCATGCTTGAGCATCTTGTGCAGCAGCGGCAGCGAGAAGGCAGCCGTCTTACCGGTGCCGGTTTGTGCCGCGCCCATCACGTCGCGCCCAGCCAGCACGATGGGGATGGCCTTGGCCTGGATCGGCGTCATGGTGGTGTAGCCGGACTCGGCCACCGCTTTCTCCAACACAGGCGCCAGGCCAAGCGAAGCAAACTCCATGGTGAGAGGAGCAGCAGATTCAGCATCCGCCTCTTGTGAAGGTGCGAGACCGAGGGGTTCAATAGCTGTGTGAGTCATCTTAGGATTATCTCCCGGCGAGAAATGCCCTTCGATTTGCCGCCGATGCGCCACTAGAATCGGCCGGATCACGGCGGTGTCAAGCCAAATCCTTCACAACCACGCGCAAAAACCCATGATTCTTGTCACCGGCGGCGCCGGCTTCATCGGCGCCAACTTTGTGCTCGACTGGATTGCGGCCACGGGCGAGCCGGTGGTCAACCTCGATGCCCTCACCTACGCAGGCAACCTAGAAAGCCTGAAGTCGCTGCACGGCGACACGCGGCACATTTTTGTCCAGGGCGACATCGGCGACCGCGCCCTGCTCGACCGCCTGCTGGCCGAGCACAAGCCGCGAGCCATCGTGCACTTTGCCGCCGAAAGCCACGTCGACCGCAGCATTCACGGCCCGGGCGCTTTCGTTCATACCAATGTCAACGGCAGCTTCACCTTGCTGGAGGCCGCTCGCGGCTACTGGATGCAGCTGCAAGGTGAGGCCATAGACGGCTTTCGCTTTCACCACGTGTCCACCGACGAGGTCTACGGCTCGCTC
>Ga0209974_10000701_pt1 | contig 11414 bp, 10 predicted proteins | sample InoplaM3SPM_FD_187592 | JGI IMG/M metagenome (GOLD analysis project Ga0209974, IMG submission 187592) | Arabidopsis thaliana rhizosphere microbial communities from the Joint Genome Institute, USA, that affect carbon cycling - Inoculated... | ecosystem: Host-associated > Plants > Roots >...
CCAAACCTTCCGAAGCGGCAATATTAGAAGCGCTCATTAAGTTAATCCAGTAGCATCCGGAGCAGGTGCATTTTATATGCCACCGTGGCATTGCACTTGCTCCAATGCGGCGAGCACCAAATTAAATCAAGAAATCTCGGAAGTTAAAGAATCGGCGCGAAACGACGATCGGAACAATTCAGCTTTCACACGGCACATTTTTGTAGCCGCGCGAATTCTGGCAACTTATTTGGAAAGAATTATGGGAGACGTTTCTGGCGATTGGTCAAATTTTCGCCGGGGTTCGCCTTTTCCCCTGCGCCGAACGGACGGCGAGCAAGATATCTGCATACCCTGCGCAGCGGCAGAGATTGCCCGAGAGATACTCGCGAATTTCATCGTCCGATGGGTTGGGATTTTCGTCGAGGAGCGCTTTTACCGACAGCACAAATCCAGGCGTGCAGTAGGCACACTGCAACCCCCGCTCCGCCACGAAAGCCTCTTGAATAGGATGCAGCTCGTTCCCGTCCCCCAGACCTTCGAGTGTTGTGATCTCGCGGCCCGCCGCACGAGCGGCAAGCAAGAAGCACGAGCTTACGGGATTTCCGTCCATCAACACGGTACAGGTGCCGCACGCGCCGACGCCGCAACTTTCGCGCACGCTCCAGAGCTTCAGGCCGTCGCGCAGGACTTCGAGCAGCGTATCGGCTTCGTCGATCTGCAAGGTTTCTTCCCGGCCGTTAACTTTAAGGACGATCTTCCGCTTCATCTGTTTCGATCCCGGCAAAGCGCCTGTTCGGCTAAACCAAACCGCCGATCATGCCGCATCACCATTCAACCGTTCGATAGTTTTTTTGACAAACAATCGCGCCATGCGCCGCTTGTACCATTCCGAACCGCGAAGATCGGGGAATGGCGCTATTTGCCGTTCGACGAACTCGAGAACTTTGTCGATCACAGGCTGATCGAGCGGCTGGTTGTTGGCGAATTCCAATCCATCGAGGGATACCGGCGTAGCAGCCATGCCGCCGAGGGCAATACGCAAATCTTTGCAGCGCCCGTTGGCCTTTGAAAGAAATCCGGCCACGCCCAAGCATGGCCAGTCGTTCGCCGACAAAGCCGAGTAACGCAAATAAACGGTCCGGCTGTCCGCCGGCGTGAAAGGAACTTTGACGTCTACCAGGATCTCCCCCGGCGCCAGAGCAGTCTCGTACATTCCCTGGAAAAAATTTTGGATCGGTATCACCCGTGACCCTTGGGGACCAAAAACATTCACCTCCGCATTAAGAACCAGCAACGCCGGCGGCGGATCGAGCCGATAGTCGGCGTGAGCGAGGTTACCCCCCACAGAGGCGGTTTGGCGCACGCGCACGTTGCCGATGTGACTGAAGGCTTCGGCTAAAGCCGGGAACGCTTGCCGAATCACCGGCGAAGTCTCGACCATCCGATGAGTCACCAGCGCTCCGATGCGCACCCCATCGGATTCATGGGCAATTTGCGACAAACCAGGGATGGTCTGAAGGTCGACCAAATATTTATAGTGGAGAGCGCGCTGCTTCATTAGTATGACCAGCGTCGTGCCGCCGGCTATCGGGCGGCTTTCGTCTCCATGCTTTTGCAAAAGCTCAACGGCCTCCTGCAAAGATCGCGGTTGCAGCAAATCAAAAGAACGAATGGTCATCGAACTGCCTTCGGTCGTCGATGTTTTTATCCTTCCGCAGTGTCATAATCAAGCACTTAAATGCTCGGTGATTTCGCGCAAAAACACATGCGCGAACTCGAGGTTGACAGCCGCTGGCAACTTTGACATGAATCCGGATCAAGAGGAGGATAGAACTATGTTCGCGAGCATTCGACATATCGCCGTAATGACCGAAAACTGGGATCGAGAGGCGAAGTTTTATCAAACAATTTTCGGCATGAAAAAAATAACAAATGGAATGACCGATGAAACCGGGGAATATAACAAGAACCGCGGCCATCTAAGCGATGGCGTCATCGGCCTTGCTCTTTTGCAGCGCCAACCCGGTTTTCGATCAGGGCTCGATCACTTCGGCTTCGCCGTCGAAGACGTGCAAGTCGTGCGCGACCGCATCAAGCAGTTTTATCCCGACGTCAATATTCATCAGAGTCAAAGTCACGTGCCGTTTGCTGGATTGCGCGGCCACGATCCTGACGGTAATCAGTGGGACCTCTCGCAAAAAGGCATGAACAACGTCCGGGAAGGCTACGTCGAGTTCGGTTGGGAGCAGCCGCGCTGGATCAACCACATTTGCATCCGCAGCGCTCGCCCGGCGCTTCTGGCTGAGTTCTATCAGAAAGTTTTCGACCTTAAACCGGTCGAAGGCATGTCCGGCGACAACAGCTACTATCTGACTGACGGTAAAGTGGGTCTGGCGATTCGACCCTGGGATATGGTTCAGTATCGAGGACACATGCCAGGATTAGATCACTTCGGCTTCAAAGTAGATAATTTGGAGCAGACCAAAAAAGATCTCGATGCGCTTGCCGCCGCCGCGCCTACATCGGCGCCGAGAAAAATCGCCATAGGCCGCGACGGTGAAACGCGTCAGAAGAATCTCGAAGCTTGCAAGCTCTGCAAGCAGAGCCTCTCGGATCCGGACGGCGTGCTGCTGGATCTGACCGATTAGCAATTTGGATAATGGGCGCGACCGTTAGAGAGATTGTTGACTCGTACACAAAACAACCTTTAACGGAAGCGTCCACTCCGCCTTCCGCCTGGTATACCGATCATCGTGTTTTTAATTTAGAGCGTCAGGGTGTTTTCCCCCGCTGCTGGCAGTTTGCCGGGCGCACCGAGCAGCTTCGCCATCCTGGCGAATATGTCACGCGGGAAATCGCCGGCGAGCCCATTGCTATCGTTCGTGGAAATGACGATGTGCTCCGCGGTTTCTACAACGTCTGCCGCCATCACGCCGCTACGGTCCTCACCCGATCGGAGGGAAGAGAACAAAATCTGCGCTGCCCGTATCATGGCTGGACTTACGATCTGCAAGGGAAGCTGGTGCTGACACCGGAATTCGCTTGCGTTTCAGACTTCAACCGAGACGAAAACGGTCTCCTTCCGGTCCAAACTGCTGTCTGTGAAGGGTGGATCTTTGCCAAACTCGATACCCCCGGTCCGACATTGGAGCAGGCTTTGAGCTGTGACTTAATTAAACGCTTGGAACATCTGAACCTCGAACAACTCCATTTTTTCGAGCGCCGCACGTATACGCTGAATTGCAATTGGAAGGTTTTCGTCGACAACTATCTGGACGGCGGCTATCATGTGCCGCATGTTCACGGCGGGTTGAACAGCGTACTCGATTACTCTAGCTACACAATCGAAACGGGCGAGCGCTTCTGCCTGCAATCGAGTCCTATCGCGACCGATCGGGGAGATCCCAAAACAGCCGCAGTCCGAGCGGGAAAACAGGCATGCTATTATTGGATCTACCCCAATTTCATGATCAATATTTACGACGGAATCATGGACACGAACCTCGTCGTCCCACGCAGCGTGAACAAGACCGACGTGGTTTTCGACTACTATTTTGCGGACGTCTCAGAACGTGCCAGGGAGAAAAATCTCGCGAGCATCGCCGTCAGCGAGCAGATTCAGAGTGAAGACCGGACTATATGCGAGTCGGTGCAGCGAGGTCTCACGTCGCGCTTATACAACAGGGGCCGGCTTTCGGTTCGGCGCGAAGCGGGAGAACATCTTTTCCACAAACTGTTACATGCGGATTTGCAGGCCGCTATCGAAGCCAACGCGGACAATGCAATCGGGCAGTGAATCCCGCACGAGTACGCCGTGCAAACTAAGTATCAAGAAAAACTCGGCTATCCGGTGCCCCGCACAGCAGGCAAAGTCAGAAATACTATGGCTCCGTGGAATCAGGACTTTATCCGCCATTCGCCTTTTTGTGTGATGGCGACAAGCAACGGCAATGGCGATTGCGATGCTTCGCCAAAAGGCGGGACCCCGGGTTTCGTGAAAGTTCTGAACGAGAAGCAATTGTTCATTCCCGATGTTGCAGGAAACAAACTCTTCCACGGCTATGGCAACATCTAAACCAACCCGAAAGTCGGCTTGATCTTTCTCATCCCCGGTCACAATCAGACCGTGCGAGTGAACGGCAAAGTGAAAGTGATCGATGGATCCGCATTAGACGACGTGAAATTGGAAGTGCACGATCCGGACGAGAAAGCGAAAGTGCTTCAGGGTTTGCTGCTCGATGTTGAAGAATCCTATAGCCACTGTCCAAGAACGCTCAGGTTCTCCAAGCTCTGGGACGTGGAAGAGATCTCGAAAAATCTCTCGGAGCCGCCGCTGCCAGCCAAAGAACCGGGGATTTAGACAAGCCGCGAATGTAACGGGGCAGAGTCAAAAACCGCGGGTTCACTCTGACCTCCTATGCCCGGCCGCATTCCGGCAAATTGGTCGACTCGGCCTCAAGGGAATTGCACTATTCCGACAGCCGCGCCGAAAGGCCAATCCGACGAGCCTTGTTTGGAAATCCGAAGAATAGCCTGTGATCTGCCTCCGCGTGAATCTTGTCTCACTTATGCGCGCCATTTCGGTTTTGCGAAGGCGCGCCGATCAGAGTAGAATTCTTGTTGAATTGATAACAGGAATCCTGTGATGCCAGCGAAAATCTACATCGATGGCCAGGCCGGTACCACCGCGCTTCGAATCCGCGACTGGCTGGCCGGCCGCCAAGATCTGGAGGTTGTCACTCTTCCCGAAGCGCTCCGCAAGGATCCAAGTGCGCGCAGGAAGGCGCTTCACGATGCCGCGATCGTGCTGTTGTGTCTGCCGGACGAAGCTTCACGAGAAGCCGCGGAATGGCTCGCCGATTCTCCGGTGAGGATTCTGGATGCCAGCACCGCTCATCGCGTCACGCGCGGTTGGGTGTACGGCTTGCCGGAGCTTGTTGCGGGACAGCGCGAGCAGATTGCAAAATCCAAACGCGTGGCGAATCCCGGCTGTTACGCGTCTGCTGTCATTCTGCTCGTCCGCCCGCTCGTCGACGCCGGATTACTTAGTTCCGACACACCGTTATCCATCCATGCTCTGTCAGGATATTCAGGCGGCGGCCGTTCACTGATCGAGCGCTGGGAAGATCCGCAGCGCGGCCTGCTCAAGCTTCCGCACGAGGCGCCGTACAGCGTCGGCAAGCTGCACAAGCATATTCCGGAGATCATGCGCCACGGCACGTTAACCGTCGAGCCGCAGTTTCTGCCCAACGTCGGCCCATTTCGCTGCGGCATGCGCGTCGAGATCATGATTCCTGCCAAAGGAGTGCCCAAATCCGCGACCGGCAAAACGATGTGGGATGCGCTCGCGGCGCGTTATGAAAAGGAACCTTTTATCGAGGTCGAGCCGTTGACGGATGGCAGCGAGACAGATGAATTGACCTTAGATCCTCAAGTGCACAACGGCACGAACCGAATCTCCTTGGGCGTCTTACCGCATCAATCCGGACACATCTTGCTCGTCGCACGGCTGGACAATCTCGGCAAAGGCGCCGCAGGCGTGGCGATCCAGAATTTGAATCTAATGCTCGGTGTTACGGAAGAGACCGGGCTGCCGCGGTAAATTATCGATCAGGAATGCGCCGCTACATTGATGGGCCGCCGCCCGGCTTTCTCATTCTTTCGCGCATTGGGCACGATTCGTAGGATTGGCGGAATCAAAGGCAGTAACAGCCGAATCACTCGGGCAATCCGAAAAAGCCTTTTCTCTCGCGTGCGGTTCCATTGTAATCCGTAACCGTCCCGAAGCTTTTCCGGAAGCAGTCCCCCTGTCACCAGACGGAAAGCGGGAGCCGCCGGCCTCAATAGCCAAGCGCGCGGATACAAAACATCGTGAGCTAGCCTTTTCGCCTTAGCGCCAACGATAATTTGTCCACTCGCTAAAATACGATCCATGTAAGTGTCGAACGCCTCAACCGAGGGCGGAATGCTTTTCTCTTCAATTCCGAACAGAGCGGCGAGCTTTTTTGAATCGTCGTAATATTGCTTTCGGTCCATGGCCGACAGCGGCGCGACGAAAAGATCGAAGGCAACCATGGCGGAATCGATCAAGGTCGCGTGCACCCAGAGCAGCAGTTCTTGATCCAACGCACTGTAGGCGGCACCGCCATGGGACGGCTCATCGGCTGCCACAATGCCGCGGACAGTTCGGTGAACCATCTCGACCTGTCTGAGCGCAGCGCGCGCCTGCGCACGGTCATCGAAGACGATCGACCACATTCTGCTCATCGTGCGATACAGGCGGCCGAGCGGGTCGTCCTGGAAGCGGCTATGTTGCGCAACGCCCACCGCCACTTTCGGATGAGCTAGCTGCATGAGCAATGCACGCCCCCCGGCCAGCAGCAAAACCGTTTCGCGGTTGATTTGCCAAATCTTGCTGCCGCGCTCGAAGAACCCTGGGGCGTCATTCGTATTCATCGAAAACCGATGCTCCCGTCAACATGCTCACGCTGCCGTATCACTGGGCAAGGCCACCGGTTGAATCTCCCGCGCCGAGGATCGTGCCGCAGGCAAAATCCAGCAGCCCAGTCCGCCCAGCACCAGCAACCCGGCGCCGCAAATCAGATAGAGCCCATCGATACCGCTCCGGTCGATAAACCAGCCTGCCCAGATGTTTGATGCCATTCCAGCGATGCCGGTAGCCACCATGGAGAGTATGCCCTGCGCGGTCGAGCGCAGTTTTTCCGGCGCGACCACGTCGAGGTAAAGCGGACTTCCAATGTTAAGGCCCACGACCGTAACACCGTGCAGTGCCTGCACGGCGAACAACAGGGTCGAATCCGCGATAAGCGCACAGAGCGTCCACCGAATTCCGCCGACCAGCACGCCGATCACCAGCAATCCGCGCGCGCCGAGTCGCTTCAATCCGCTTCCGGTGGAAAGCACGAGCGGAATTTCCACCAACAGCATGAGAATCCACATATCGCGGATCGTTGTCAGGTCGCCGCCACGCGAACGCACGAACAGAGGAAACAGCCACATTGGCCCTTGCATAAGAAAATGGACGAGCAGCGAGAATCCGAGAAATCTCACGAAAGCCCGGTTGCCAATCAATTCGTGCCAATCGCCGCGTGCTGCGCGCAGCGCCACAGCCCCTTTCTTCGGTATAAAAAACGCGATGAACGCTGCGACAAACACCAAACCAGCCGTTATTGGAAACATCAAGCCAAGACCAGGCTGCGAAACGCCCGCGGAGATGGCGCTGTGCTCGAGGGGCGGCGGAAATTTCTGCAGCATCCATGGGAAAAGCAAGATCACGATGAAATAGCCAAGCGTTCCCCACGCGCGGACATGACCGAAAGCGTGGCGGCCTGCATCGCGCAAGATCGCCAGGCTCACCGATGTCATCATCGGGAAGATAGCCGAGCCCACCAGTGCCAGCATCGCGGTAGCCAGCACAATCGGCCAAAAACCGGAGGCCGCGCCGAGTCCTAAGTAGCCGAGCGCCGTTCCGGTGGTTAGAAACGCAAGAGTGCGGCTGCGGGCGCCGGTGCGATCCGCAATCTGACCCCAAACCGGCTGGGCAAACATGCCGACGAGCGGTGTTATTGCCAAGATCAATCCAACCTCGGTGCCGGACAGGCCGGCATTTTCTCGTAGGTAGAGCGTAAAGAACGGAAAAAAAATTCCGAGGGAACCAAAGTAAGCAAACCAAAATAAAGTGAGCGGAATAGAATGCCACATGACCGGATGATAGCATCGAATCGTACCGTCTACGACGGCAGGTCCAGTCGTTTCAAGGTTCCAAACGTTCAATCGCATATTGGAATTGATGCAACTCTGGACCGATTGGAACACGAGTGCAGCGAGCCCAATGAACTGCGATTCGGAACGGGCCATACACACAATCGGCCACTCGACTCGAACTATCGAGGATTTTATCTCATTGCTGAAAGCGCACTCCATCGATCTCGTCGTGGACGTACGCCGATGGCCGGCATCGCGCCACTGCCCGCAATTCAATCGGGAAGCGCTCGGCGCTTCTCTCTCTTCCGACGCGATCCGATACCGTTGGCGCGGCGATCTCGGCGGCTTTCGCAAGCCGGTCCCGGACTCTCTCAATACCGGATGGCGAGTCGCCACGTTCCGCGCCTATGCGGATTTCATGCTGACACCGAAGTTCGACGAAATTATGAATGAAATGGAAATGCTTGCGACAAGATCGTCGATCGCTTTGATGTGCGCCGAAGCCGTACCGTGGCGCTGCCATCGCCAGCTACTCGCCGACGCGTTTACCGTGCGCGGGTTGGCGGTGCGGCATATAATGGACAACGATTGCCAACCGCATGCGCTACCGGAATTTGCTCACCCCAACGGCAAAAAAATAATTTACCGAAAAGATTAACGGATGAAATTCCTTCTAATTGCGGCCGGGGGTTTCTCGATCGCGCCGATCCCCTCCGTAAAAACAGGGAAGACGCCCGATTTTTTACCACAAAGAACGCAAAGGTCACAAATAATAGGACGGCTACAGCCGTCCTATTTCAGATAATTCAACTTAAAGCAGGCAAATTCCTAATATGCGCTTCGCGGCCCTATGAGGAGGCTCTTTGTGCTCTTTGTGTAATTATCATCTTTGCTTATCCCCCGACTCTCTCTGTTGGCGAAAAGGGCAAGTAAGCAGCACGCGAGTCCGTTCGTAGAAGGTGTTTTTAACAAGAGTGCTGCCCACGTCCTATTTGAGCGACGCGAGGCGGTCGAATACTTGCGATGTTGGCCGCTTGCTCTCTTCACGCAAGATGTTTTTCTGAACTTTCGAGCTCGGCGTCTTAGGCAGCTCGGCGCAATACTGGATGTAGCGCGGGACTTTGAAAGCGGCGAGATAGGGCTTGCAGAAATTCCAGATTTCTTCGGGCGACACCGATGCCGGCGTTGCCGGCGGCTTCAGCACTAAATAGGCTTTTACTTCTTCGCCGCGAATGAGATCCGGCACGGCGATGACAGCGGACTCCGCGACCTTGGGATGGGAATTGAGCACGCGCTCGACTTCTTCGGATGAAATATTTTCATCGCCTCGCCGCACCATGTCTTTCACGCGGTCGACAAAATAAAGATACCCGTCTTCGTCGAGATAACCGAGATCGCCCGTGTAAAGCCAGCCATTTTTCAAAGCCTTCGCCGTGGCTTCCGGATTCTTATAATACCCTTTCATAACTGTCGGGCTCTGCTTTACGATCTCTCCGGGCCTGCCAAACCCAAGCGCGTTCCCTGCCTCGTCGTGTATTTCCACCCGATGAACCTCCGGCGCCAGTGGCACGCCGCAGCTTCCCAGTTTCTCCCTGGGCATGTTCTGCGGTCCAATCAGACTCAAAATATCTTCGGTCAGGCTATACGAGGGCACACCTTTGACGCCGAACCGCTCTTCGAAGCGCACATGCATCTCGGGCGAGAGCAGAGTCACAATCAAGCGTAAAGGATTGTCTCGGTCGTCAGGCTTCTCCGGCAAACTCAGAAGAATTTGCGGAATCGTGCGCATCAGGCTCGATGTCGTAATCTCATATTCGCGCACCTCATCCCAGAAACGCGACGCGCTGAATTTTTCCGTCAGCACGATGCTGCCGCCGACCGACAGCATCGCGATGCAGGTATGACAGAGCGCGTTGACGTGAAACAGCGGCAGCACACATAGCACCCGATCCGTCTCGGTCCACCCCAAACCTTGCGCCCGCATGCGAGGCGCAAAGGCATAGGCGTACTGCGACAGCATCACGCCTTTGGGCCGGTCGGTCGTGCCGGAGGTATAAGTGATCGACGCAAGCTCTTCGGGGTAAAGGTCGATCGCGGGCAGCGTATCCGATACAGCTGATAAGAACTCACCCCACGATAGCGCGCCCGAATACACACCTGCGCTGGTGACAATCACGTGCTCAAGATGCGGGAGTTTGTCGCGCACTGAATCGATCAATCCCAGCAACTCCGGCGAGGTCAGCACGACCGACGCTTCCGAGTGATGCAGCACGTACTCGGCCTCCTCGGCGGTGTATTGAGGATTGAGCGGCACGAATACCGCACCGATTTTGGTTACCGCGAAGGTTGCAAATAGAAACTCCGCACAGTTTGGCAGCAAGAACGCGATCCGGTCGCCCTTCTTGACCCCGATCCGGATAAAGCCGTTGGCGACGCGCTCCACCTCATGTTGAAATTCGGCATAGGTCCAGCGTCGATCCTTGAAAATCAGCGCCAATTTGCCGGGGTGTTCCTTGACGCGATTACCGAGCAGCTCGGCCAGTGTCGCCGGGGATGAATATTTCATGATCAAAAAAGCGTCTTTGCCCTTCGCAGAACTTCGCCTATAATTTTTTTCGTTTCACCAAGATAGTTGCTCGGCTCCGCGAGCCTCCGCCAATCGACGGCGTCTTTTTTAACCGAATCCTTGGCTAACTTTGCTAACACTTCAATGAGCGGTTTGTCTTCTGCCACGGCGACGGCGCAGGCTTTCCTTACCAACTCTTCAGCCTTAGACCGCGGCATCGCGCGAGCAAGCGCAAACACGGCGGATTCAGCGAGGATAACGTCGTTGGCTCGCGCAATATTGGCGCGCATCGCCGCCGCGTCGACCTGCAGATTCTCTGAAAGATAGCACGTGTGTTTAAGCGCGCCACCGGTGAGAAGAAGCATCTGCGGCAGCGTCAGCCACTCCATCTGCCAGCCGTGCGTGGCGCGCTCGTGTTCCTGAATCTGCGCCTGGTGCATCGCCGACAGAAGCGCAGCATTGGTCCGCGCCGCGGCAACGATCAGCTCGCTCGTGATCGGATTGGACTTTTGCGGCATCGTGCTACTGCCGCCCCGTCCCCCTTCCGCAGATTCGCCGGCTTCGCCGACCTCGGTTTGCGCCAACAGAATAATGTCCTCTGCCATCTTACCCACGGATCCCGTGACAAGACTTAGCCAGCCGGCAAACTCAACGAAAGTGTCGCGCTGCGCGTGCCAGGGCATCGCGGGGATACCCAACTGGAGTTCTTGGGCCAATTCCTCCGCCACGCGTAAGCCATTGTCGCCCAGAGCAGCCAGCGTACCGGACGCGCCGCCGAACTGGACAACCAACAAACGGGGTGAGATTTCCCCGAGCCGTTCGACGTGACGCACGAGCGGCGCGATCCAGCTTGCGACTTTTAAACCAAACGTGATCGGCAGCGCCTGCTGTCCGTGCGTGCGCCCGGCAAGGACGGTATCACGATGCCGCTCGGCAAGCGCGCTCAAATGATGCGCGATCTCGCCAAGACGCGCTCGCAGCACTTTGATCGCCGAGCGCAACTGCAAAACGCAGGCGGTATCCATGATATCTTGCGTTGTTGCGCCCCAATGAATAAACGGCGCCGCATCCAGCACAACCTGTTTGCGCAGTTCTTGAACCAGGGCGATGATCGGAAAGCCGGAGCGGGCGGTTCCCTCGG
>Ga0209974_10000702_pt1 | contig 11410 bp, 8 predicted proteins | sample InoplaM3SPM_FD_187592 | JGI IMG/M metagenome (GOLD analysis project Ga0209974, IMG submission 187592) | Arabidopsis thaliana rhizosphere microbial communities from the Joint Genome Institute, USA, that affect carbon cycling - Inoculated... | ecosystem: Host-associated > Plants > Roots >...
GCTGGCGTAGTGACGTCCGGCTGAGCCACAGGGTTGCCCGGAGCTACCGCGCTGGCACTATTTGCCGTTTGTGATGCAGCTTGGTTAAGAGAGGATGGCTCCGAAGAAGGCAAAGCCGGCTCTGAAGCATCCGGCTGAGCTGCCGGCGCGCCCTTCTTTTGGCGCTTCGCTAGCCATTCGTCTAGAAATGACGAACCGCTCTTGCTACCACCAGAAAACGCGGCAGGCTGAGAAGATGGCTTAGGCCGATTCGCAAAGGCTTCGAGCGCGTTCTTTTGGCGCTGCTTCTTCTCTTCCTCGCCCGAGCGCAGGCGTGTGAATATTTCAGACTCAACCTGCGCCCTAGGCCGGCCGTGCTTTGACGCTGACAGCCGCCTGAGCGCGTCTGCCAATTGCGGATTCGGCTTGCCGAGGGGCGGTACAAGTGACATCGAAAACGGACTCGACGGCACGTTGTTGATCATGACACTGGCTACTGTCTCGAAGTTAGGCAGCTTGGTCAGATCTTCAACATCAAACACTGGCGAGAACTTCTTAACCATTAGCTCAGCGTCGGTCACCCCGATACGTCCCGCTATGATCGTGCCGACGTTTCCGATGATCGCCTCCCTTATCTTGTCCGTAAGCTGTGTCATGAACTGGTTAGCCAGTACAAGGTTCAGGCGATACTTTCGAGCTTCCGACAAAATCGACTCAAAAGAATCCGTTGCAAAGTTCTGAAACTCGTCGACATAAAGCGTGAAGTCCTGACGCTCTTCCTCCGGTATATTGGCACGACCCATCGCGGCAGCCTGGAACTTCATGACAAAAATCATACCAAGCAGCTGTGAGTTAAGCTCACCCGTCCGGCCCTTACTTAAGTTAACGAGTAGTATTTTCTTGTTGTCCATTATGTCACGGAGGTTGAATCCGCTTTTAGTCTGGCCGATGATATTTCGCATCATTTCGTTACTCAAAAAAGCACCGAATTTGCTGACAAACCAGCCCAAAACCTCAGACTTGTGATAGTCACTTGTTTGCGCCATTTCTTTATTCCAGAAATCGAGCACCGTCTGATCCGTAACGTGCTTTAGCTTAGCCTTTGCGAAATCATTGTCGTTAAACACCTGCGGTATATCAATAAAGCTAGCGCCTGCGGGATCGCTCATGATAGTCAGCGCAGCATTGCGAAACCAATGTTCATAGCGAGGACCGATAATACCGGTATGCCCAGGGTCGTAGAGCCTGTACAGCATCGCGATTGCTTCCTGTACCAAGAAATCACGCTGGTCTTTTGTCTCAAACTCAAACAAGTTCAGTCCGACCGGAAACTCCATTTCAGCCGGATCAAAATAAATAACGTCTTCGATCCGCTCTTTAGGGACCATTCCTAATAACGCTTTTGCTGAATCTCCGTGCGGGTCAATAAACGCAAAGCCACGGCCATCGAGCATATCCTGAAGTGCGAGATTCTCTAAGAAGCCTGACTTACCCGTGCCGGTTTGACCTATGATGTACGAATGTCTACGACGGTCATTTGCGCCTAGGCGTATCTGTTTCTTGACGTCACGAAATACGTTATAGCCTAGTAGAATGCCTTCGTCTACCGTCTCGTGCGGGCCGTCAACTTGCTTGGAAGCCTGACGTTGTAATTGCGACGTCTGTGTGTGCTTCTGGTCTGGCAGGTGAAATATTGTTGCAAGCTCAACACTATTGAGTATCAGCTTTGTACTGTTTTGCGGAAAGAATCTCAAAATGAACGACGTTGTAAAGCTTTCTATATCTCTCGCAGGCGTGAGCTTAAAACCATTTCTAGATGATGATTCAAACAACGAGAATGCAGCCACAATGTTTTTCAGAATAGCTTGGGAGCGAGCCGCCGTATTGGATGAGGCCACGACCCTGACCATAGTTTCGTAGCCAGGATGCTTGGTTTTTTCTTCAATCGCCTCGATCTTGGCTTGGTCTACCGTGCTGATTTGCAGCTCACTCGGTTTTTTCTCGTCGTTATTATCAGGCGCCTTCCAGAATGCCTCGAATAGGTCTTTGATATTAAATAATGCATTAATGCCAGTTTGCTTCTTTTTGCCTTTGCGTATATCGGAAGCTTCAGACAGTGCCGCTTTAGACCAGCTATCATTTGCCGGACGCACCAGCATCTGCACTGCCGCACCATCTTCGTGGCTCAGAGTCGATAAGGCGTTAAGCATTGCCTGCATAGCATCGCGTTTCGTCTCCTGGAACGTCGCTATCGGAAAGACGTACGACTTCTTGAGCGTTAGCTCGCCGCCAATCGTACCGGTGATCTTGCCGGTTTTGCTAAAAATATTTTGCTCTTCGGCTCGTTCAAGACGCGCCGTAGGATACGCCGCGATGACAGCTTGCTTGATAACATCCTCTAAAACCAGCGGCACAACGACGTAATAATGTATAGCACCTCGGCTCGCCACCAGCTCAAATGCCAAATGGCGCTGGCCATACATATTGCTCTTAAAGCCGTTAGTCGCCGTACTCGCGATAATGCTATACATTACCTGCGCCTGACTAATAGCTTCCTCGGCCACATCGCGGCTATCCCGTCCACCGCCTTCTATGTCATCGCTCGACGGCGGGAGATGAATACGAAGCGGTACCATCTTGAGACCGCGTTCATAGTTCTTTGCTTCGCGAATAATCTTTTGATAATACAAAAAAGCACCGTAGGCGGCCGCACACAGCAGCAGAATGCCCATCAGTAACGCGATAATAACTTCCATGAAATCGGCCTCCGCCTACCCTTGAGGCATTTTTACCTGAACACCAAAGCGCTTCTGAAGGTAATCTGCCTGCAGACGGCTCACTTCTTGTTCTTTCTGGTGCGGATCGTCGCGAGTATCCTCGAGAATCTTTTTTGTTCTCACCACCCACTCTTTCTCAATGACATCAACATCATCGGCAACGAGCGGGTTGTCGTTCATGATGCTTCCTGATTGAGAGATGACAGGTGGCAGCGGTGCAGCCGGAGCAGCAAGTTGCGCCGGATCAGCGACAGGTTGAGCCGCAGGCGGATTATCGCCGACCGCAGTTCCGGGCATCTGTTCGCGGGATTCCTTAAGGGCGGCCTGCTCCTGCGTCGGGCGCGGTTGCTCTACCCTCTCGGCCGCCGCGAGCGCTGCGTTTTCCGGGCTGCTTGGCCCCGAGGCTGGTAACGACTCGTTATTTTGCTCCATATATATGTTTATTGTAGCACACAAGCATAATCAAAAATTTAGCATCAACAGATATATATTTCCGTTTTTCAACGTCTCGATCTACCGCCTGGCATGCCAAGACTAGCGCTTGATGATGTAGATCGATGCAATGGCTTCAAATAACAGCACCAGCCCGATACTTATCACATCTAGCTGTCCGATTGACTGCAGTGCCACAACTACAAGCGGCGCGAAACCCCACACGGCCGCAAGCATCACCGCGCGGCCGGAGATAGCGGAGATTTGATCTGCGTCACTCTCACCCGATCTGTATCTGGCCACACGAATAACGTGCGCCAATCCCATAAAAAGCGCAAAGAACCATGCATAATATACCGTGAAAGCAGCTAGCATACCGCTTGGCCCAAGTTCAATCGGGCTAGTATAGTTCATAACCAGCAACACGCCGGAGAAGGTCACGATAATATAGATAAGGATCGCCTTCGATGAAAGTAAAGATAATCTCGCTTGCGCTAATGATGACATACTATTTAGCTTACTCCAGTTTTCCTAATATGAAAGAACCCACTGCATATCTTTTCTCGGTGGTAACTTTATAGTCTACTCGCGAGTGTCGCTTTAGTAGACTACCCACCCTGCGGATCCGCAAAAGGCGGAACGCGCAGCGCGCGATAACCAGAGAAAAGATGTACAGTAGGTTCAAAGTACCTGGACGGAACATACGCCGCTTAAATATAGACTATTGGGGCGTGCCGTCCAGGCCCGAATCGCTCACCGCAAACGCGGGAGCAAGATATACGTCGCCTGACCTTTGAATCCATCTTAGAACCCACTTGCTTATCTATGGAGTCCGAGAGCGGGCTCGAAGATGGATTCTTTTTAGGGCCAAGCGCTGGCTCTATCGCCTGCGAGAGGCGGAGCATTGGCAGTAAAAATGTTTTTGTTTTAGGTGCGTTTTACTGCCAGTTTTTCCGTCTGCTCTGACTGCTAGCTTTTTTGTTTTGTGTTTCAAAAGCATATGCTTAATCTAGCATAAGCGTGTAGTTATGTCAATAAATATGCCCATACTAATGTTGTTATAAAGTAATGTATAAATTAATTACAGATGATTAAAGCTTATATACAGTAATTAATTAAACAACAATCTACATACTACTTAGCGGCTTTAGGCAATATTTTACGATCCGGACAGCACCGGATTTTGGCTTAATGCGTTCCCTGCTGCATTTTTTCACGCCAGCCACGTGCGCTTTATTTCTAAGTTTTGCGCCAGCCTTTGCCGGCCTCCGGACGTCCACGCCTTGCTCGTACGCGCAAATAAAACCCGCCTCTCACTCGCCGCCACACCCCAACTTAATACCAGCGTTTCCAGAATTTTACGTCCGGGACAATGCCGCTTTTGAAAACACCAACCGCCAGAAAGCTGCAGCGGGTGCTGTCTTTCGGCAATGAGATTTTAATCCGCAGCGCCCAAAAAACGCAGCAACTTGTTATTTTTCATTATGAAAATACATAAACGTACCAACGGCTTTGGTGTTAAGTCATTAACTATTTGCACGCCGCGTCGACAACCAATGGCACGGCCGCGTGGATCTTACAAGTGCCCCACGCATAGCAGTGAGACATTTCGGAGTCGTCAGCATAATCGCCAAGCAACCATGCCATTTACTGCAAGCGGGCCCAATCGACGTATTAAAATGACAACCCCGCAGTCCGGCTTAGCCCGCATATCGTCGCCCGACAATACGCTCTCGTGATACATAGCTGCTATGCAAGGTGCTTACGGTATCGGTAAGATGCTGTACTTAAGCATAGCTGTATATAGTGTCATAACGAACACCAATAGCACTACCTTTTGAGGTTTTCCACAAGTACAATAAAAGTCTAAAAAACTTATTGACAGTCGGCTACTGGCAGACTATTATAGGGGTAGCTCATGAATAAAAAAAGTATTCATAAGAGCCAAATACAAAAACGACACTCAAAAATGAAACAACCGCTACTCGCAGGCGGTTGTTTTCTTTTATAGGTGTTTTTCGATAAATATTAGCGCTTTTTTCGGCCAGGATGATGAACGTTCGTAGTGGCCTTTTCAGTCTCAATGCTCTTACTAGCCCACAAGCCGAGCACGATTATGGCAGCTGCTATGCCCGTCATCCAGTAAAATATTGCCGGGTTTGTGACGAGCGAATCGCCAAGCCATGCCGCTAGAAGCGTAGACGGGATGCCAGCCAGCAGACTCACCCAGAAGAATTGACGGAACGGAATATTAGAAAGTCCGGCCGCATACGATATAAAGTCATAGAGCGATGAAAGAAACAGGCGCGCTACCAACAAAGCCCGCCAGCCACCAACATGTTCGGTCGTCTCGTCGATTTTTTTAAGCGCCCCCTTGCCCGCCAGTCGCACTACACCCTTCAACCTGAAGAACCTGGTAATCCAGAAATTAATACAGGCGCCGAGCATATCGCCGGCCAGCGCGTATGCAGCTCCCTCCCAGAAGCCAAACAGCGCGCCACCCGCCAACTTTATAGGCGTACCACTTAGCGGCGCGATAACATAGGTTGCCGCCTTCAGCCCGACATACGCTAGCGGCGCGAACGGCCCAGCTGAAATAATAATGTCCCGAAACCTCTCGGGACCGCCAAGCGCGTTGACAATAACGACGCTCACAAGCGAGATGACAAGCGCCGCCAACAGCGCCACCTGGATATTGCGCGAGCTAGAGTGCTGCAGGCCTCTCTCGAAGGCATCTTTCATTGACCGCGCCGTCTTGTCTTGTTTCTCAGTCATGGAGGTATTGTACCAAAGCCGCTACGGCGCAAAGCGGCCAACCCTAGTGCCCCGCCCCGCCCGAGAAAAGCGCATGCTTTATTAATTCTCATTAAAAAATCCCAAACCATAAAGGCAAGGGACAATTTTCTTGGTGGAGCTGCGGGGAATCACACCCCGGTCCGTCTGGTAACGAATTACTCATCTACAAGTATAGTTTATTCCAGAATTTTTACTGGACGCACGTAGCAGAAGGAACAAACAAGGTAGCTACAGCGCCTAGCGCGGGAAATGTTTGACCGCGTCCTCCCGCGAGCGGACACGGCTACATCGAGATTATATAGCGCTCAACTTCTTACCTCGAATCGGAAGCTGAACGGCTGCTATGAATTAACTAGGCAGCGAACGCCAGAGACTGGCTTGGAGCAAAAGCGCTCTTTACCTTGTCCCAGGCGGTTGCAAGTTTGTTTGCAATTAAAAATGAGCGTTACGCGCCCGGTCGACTTGCAGAGTAATCTGTTAATGTCCAAACGTCGAAAGCTTAAAGTCAGCCCCATGAGTTAGAAACTAGAATCTTGATTTTGGATTATAGAATAAAAACTACAAAATGACTTATCCTAAAATCCAGCCTCTCTATACTAATTCTATATTTATTATAACATAAGCTTTTGCCAAAACAAGTCTGATCTGTTTCAATGAAACTGACACGTAACCACCTCTGTCTTCATGCCATATCATCTATCCCACATTCCGGGTTCCACAAACGGAGCTAACGCATGACCTCGATTATCAAGACCGCCACCGCGCTGGGGTTTGAAGGTCAGCCCATAGATGTCGAGTGTGATCAAACGAACGGCCTGCCGTCATTTCAGATTGTCGGCTTAGGCAACAAGGCCATCGATGAAGCCCGCGAGCGCGTGCGCAGCGCCCTGCGCAATAGCGGCTTTGAGATGCCCGCAAAGCGCATCACTATCAATCTTGCTCCCGCTGATCTGCCGAAAGACGGCAGCCAATTTGACCTGGCTCTTGCGATAGCCGTTATGCAGAGTACCGGACAGCTAAGCGTCCGGGATACGGCCGACACTTTTTTTGCAGCCGAACTTTCACTCGACGGCAGCTTACGCGCCATCCGAGGTGCCGTTCACGTCGCTGAGGCTGCGAAACGCAGTGGCGCAAAGCGCATCATAGTACCTAAACATAACGCCGCGCAGGCAGCGCTGATAGGCGGCATCGATGTTCACGGTTTTACTCATCTCAAAGATATATTCTTGTTTCTTAAGCAGCAGATTCTGTCATCCCCGGCACTCCACCAGCCGCACACCCCAACCAAGCGCGGTAGTGTCCTCATAGACGACATCAAAGGTCAGGATCATGCCAAGCGAGCACTCCTTATCGCTGCCGCAGGCAATCACAATATGCTCATGAGCGGTCCGCCAGGTGCCGGCAAAACCATGCTCGCAAAGGCTCTTGTGGGTATCCTGCCAAAGTTGGCATCGCACGAAGTGATAGAAGTGACAAAACTCCACAGCATGAGCGGCGGAGCGCACGAAGCCATCTACGAGCGCCCATTCCGCTCCCCTCACCATAGCGCGAGTCACGTATCTATCATCGGCGGCGGCAACATTCCGAAACCGGGCGAGATCAGCCTGGCGCATCGCGGCGTACTGTTTCTGGATGAGATTCCCGAATATCCGCGCGCTTCGCTAGAAGCCTTACGCCAGCCGCTTGAAGACCGGGTGGTACACATCGCCCGCGCCCGGGATCGTGTCAGCTACCCGGCTGATTTCATGCTCGTTGCGACCCAGAACCCCTGCCCCTGCGGTTATTTCGGCGACCAGACGCGCGCTTGTTCGTGTTCACCCCTGGCGATCGACAGATATCAGCAAAAGCTATCAGGGCCACTATTAGATCGTATTGATATTATTGTCGCGCTCTCCAGGGTTGAAGCCAGTGACTTAATGAAACCCACCGCCCAAGACACACCCGACACAATAACGCGTCAGTTTGCCGAAATGGTTCAGGCAGCACGAGTCGTGCAGGCAGACCGCTTCAGAGATAACCGAACCAACGCTACAGCATCGAGCAAGGACGCGGCCACAATCTTGAAGCCGCAGCCGGAGGCACTGCAGCTCTTAAACACTGCGGCCGACAGGCTGCAACTCTCAGCTCGAGCCTATTTCAAGACCGTTAAAGTCGCCCGGACCATTGCCGACCTAGAGCAAAGTGAGTACATACAGCCGGCCCATATCTCGGAAGCACTTCAGTACCGCCAGCGAACATGAGGGTTGACACGGCGTTTTCGATGCCTCCTTCCCTGTTGCTAAACTGTTGTCGATCTGCTAAGATGTGATGCGAGCATCAACAACGTTCATACCTGAAGGAGATCTCTATCAACACATCGGTTCGTATCAATGGGGCCATTCGCGCCTCAGAAGTCCGCGTCATAGGACCAGACGGAAGCCAACTTGGAATCATGTCAAGGAATGACGCCCTTAAAGCGGCTGAACAACACGAACTTGATCTGGTAGAAATATCGCCCGGCGCATCTCCGCCTGTCGTCAAAATCATTGACTGGGGTAAATTCCAGTATCAAAAGACGAAGGAACAGCAGCGGAACCGCAAGAATGCGCGAGCGAGCGAGCTTAAGCAAATTCGTTTTGGACTCAAGATCGGCGCAAACGACCTTGATATCAAGATGAAGAAAGTACGTTCGTTCCTGGAGTCGGGACACAAAGTAAAGATTTCAGCCTTTTTCCGTGGTCGCGAAATGGCGCACCAGGACATCGGTCATAAACTCCTCACCCGTGTTGCCGAATCTTTATCAGACGTAGCGGCTGTTGATCAGCCACCTCAGATGGCCGGAAGAAATCTGAGTATAGTAGTAAGGAGTACCCACAATGCCAAAGTTAAAAACCCACAAGGGCACCGCGAAACGCGTGAAGGTGACCAGTAAAGGCAAGCTGCTTCGTCGGCGAGCCGGTGGTAACCACCTTCTCGAGAAGAAGAGTGCCTCACGTAAGCGATCAATCAATGGCGGTTCAGTTATCACTGGCAAGCTAGCGAATAATATCAAGCGAGCGCTTGGTAATGTCAAACGAGGAGCCAAGTAATGCGCGTCAAACGAAGCGTCACCGCACGTAACCGTCACAAAAAGATATTAAAACTAGCCAAGGGCATGCAGCATGCTCGCCGCAGCTCGTTCCGCCTTGCCAAGCAAGGTGTTATTCGAGCGATGCAGTACGCATACCGCGACCGGCGCAACCGCAAGCGCGATCTGCGCGGCCTGTGGATCACCCGCATTAACGCCGCCACCCGCGAGCACGGCCTCAGCTACTCAATTTTCATGAGCAAGCTTAAAGCGGCCGGCGTCGAACTCGATCGCAAATCGCTAGCAGAGCTAGCGGCGAAAGAGCCTTCTGCCTTTAAAGCTCTCGTCGATCTCGCGAAGAAGTAAACAAGAACGCCCTCCGGGGCGTTTTTTGTAGGCAAACTGACTGTTAAAATTGCATTCCTCATCCCTACTACGCTACACTGGTATTTGTCAGACAGCTGGGCGATCGCCCCACGCCTTTTGCGCCATCGAGTAATGGCATAAGAGGCGTGGGGAGGAAAGTCCGGGCAGCATAGAGTAGGACAGTCGTTAACGACGACCGGGGGCGACCCTAGGGAAAGTGCCACAGAAACGATACCGCCGCCGGTGCTTGCACTGGCGGTAAGGGTGAAAGGAGTGAGGTAAGAGCTCACAGCTGGCCATGGCGACATGGTCGGAAGGTAAACCCTGTTCGCTGCAAGGAGGTCTGTTTTCCCCGCACCTTTTGTGTTGAAGTTAAGAGCTCGACGCCAAAGGTGCGGGGTAGCTACTCGTTAAACAGACCGACTGATCCGCTTGAATCTCGGAGCAATCCGAGATCTAGATAGATGATCGTCCACGACAGAACCCGGCTTACAGGCTGTCTGATATATAAAAACTTCGGCTCACGGGCTGAAGTTTTTATATATTCACTCCCTACCCTTTGTGTTCATCGAGTATTTTATTCACCATCGCATCGGCCTCGCGGTTAAACTCACGCTTAACATGAGTGAAGCTCACATGATCAAACAGGGCCACTAGTTCTTTGATACGCTCATGTATCGGCCAGAGATCGCGGTTTCGTATCTTGTAGACACCGGTCATCTGGTTGACGACAAGCAAGCTATCTATCCTGAACTGTATGTTTTTTATGCCGTGCTTTTGAGCAGCCTCAAGCGCCAAGCGTACCGCCTGGTATTCAGCCTGGTTATTAGTCGTGATGCCGAGGTACGCCCCGCCCTCCTCGATAAGCCGCTCTTTCTCATCAAAAATCACATAGCCCGAAGCTGACGGGCCGGGATTGCCCCGTGATCCTCCGTCTGAGTAAATAATGGCACGATTGTCCGTTGACATTTCAGCTACGTCTTCACGCGCGTCATCGGCTACATTTTTATGCTCGTTGTAGGCTTCATCACTACTTAACAGATTGTAAGTGGCCTCAGTAACCTCAGGCTGTTGTATTTCATCCATCTTACGCCAGACATATTTATTGTGCCGACTGGAAAGATCAACCCTGCTGCGTCCTTGTGGCGCTGACAAATACACAATGTCTATTCGCTGGGTCGCATCGTCGTACTGGGACGTGTATGCCCGTACATCGAATAACTGCAGTGTCGTAGGCTCGAGCCCGGTCTGTTCGCGCATCAACTCGGCCATGGCGTGCATTGGCGAGTGCCCAAACGGCAGCTCCCCGCCCGGCAGTTCATATTTACCAATAATATCTTCTCTGCCCACCGCGCGCTTAAGTAGCAAGACTCTGCCTTCTTGCTTGATAAGTGCGTAGACTGATACTTTTTGTTTCATAGGGTGGCCCTTTCAGGTATTTATAGGCTAGCGGTCTAAAATTATTATAGAGGGCTACCGGTAATTAATAAATGCGTAAGTCTCTCTTTGATTATTAAACCGTCGCCGATAAGCCATTCCGTTTTATAGAAGGGAAATTTTTCTCAATAAAGTGAAGTAGCTCGGGCGCACTTTTATGTAGATAATCTACATCGCTAAGGTAGAGACGCACTGCTTCACCAAACTGCTCTTCAAGCCACTGCTCCGACCGGCCTTCATAACTGCTCGCATAAGCAGTTAACGATGCGTTGCTTTCATTCAGATGGCGCCATTTTTCCAGCTGACTCTCATCCAAAAGAGAACCGTAAACGCTATGCGCTACCTCATGTGCGACAGTGCCGAGCTTATATAGTTTTAACTTTTCATCCTCCCTAAATCTTGGGGGCAGATATTCTTTATCGCTAAGTGATTCACCGACAAAGCTATACATTACAATTGGCAGCCTATCATAGCGCTTAGCGGCCGGATGCGCATTTTGGCTAGATGCATTAAAAGCCCTAAAGCGACGCGCAGCTACTGCCGGAGTCGTGGCGAGCAAGGCTTCATACTCATCGGC
>Ga0209974_10000703_pt1 | contig 11398 bp, 5 predicted proteins | sample InoplaM3SPM_FD_187592 | JGI IMG/M metagenome (GOLD analysis project Ga0209974, IMG submission 187592) | Arabidopsis thaliana rhizosphere microbial communities from the Joint Genome Institute, USA, that affect carbon cycling - Inoculated... | ecosystem: Host-associated > Plants > Roots >...
CATTTCGACGTTCCTGGTGCTCGCGGGCCTCGCGGCGATGCGCTCTCTACCCGTTGCGCAATATCCGGAGATCGCTCCGCCCGTCGTCACCGTGCAGGCGATCTACCCGGGCGCGTCGGCCCAGACGATCGAGCAGACCGTCGCGTCACCGCTCGAGAACGCGATCAACGGCGTGCCGGGCATGATCTACATGAGCTCGTCGTCGGCGTCGAACGGCGTCATCCAGATCCAGGTCACGTTCGAGATCGGCACCAACGTCGACATCGCGTCGGTCAACGTCAACAACCGCGTCAACGAGGTGCTGCCGCGGCTTCCCGAGGAAGTGCGCCGGCAAGGCGTGACGGTCGAGCGAGGCAGCTCGGCGTTTCTGCAAGTCATCGCGTTCTATTCCGACGGCCGCTTCGACGACCTCTACACGTCGAACTACGTGACGCTGAACGTGCTCGATCAGTTGAAGCGCCTGCCCGGCACGACGAACGTGCAGATTTTCGGTGCGCACGACTACGCCATGCGCATCTGGTTGAAGCCCGACCGGATGGCGCAATTGCGCCTCACGCCCGCCGACGTCATCGCCGCGGTGAACGAACAGAACGCGCAGTTCGCCGCCGGCAAGGTCGGCCAGGCGCCGAGCTCGCAGAACCAGGACCTCGTCTACACGGTGACGACTCGCGGCCGCCTGTCCGAGCCGAAGGAGTTCGAGCAGATCATCGTGCGCGCCAATCCCGACGGCTCGACGGTGCGCCTCGTCGACGTTGCTCGCGTCGAGCTCGGCTCGAAGGACTACGAGTTCATCGGCCGCATCAACGGCAAGTCGGCCACGCTGATCGGCGTGTTCCTCGCGCCGGGTGCCAATGCGCTGTCGGTCGCCAAGACGGTCAAGGCGGAAGTCGCGGACCTCGCCACGCGCTTCCCGGAAGGCCTCGCCTATTCGGTGCCGTACGACACGACGCGTTTCGTCGAAGTGTCGATCCGCGAGGTGATGAAGACGCTCGGCGAGGCGATGCTGCTCGTGTTCCTCGTCATCTACCTGTTCCTGCAGAGCTGGCGCGCCGCAATCATCCCGTTTGCCGCGGTGCCGGTGGCGCTGATCGGCTCGTTCGCCGGCATCTACGCGCTCGGCTATTCGATCAACACGCTGACGCTGTTCGCGATGGTGCTGTCGATCGGCATCGTCGTCGACGACGCGATCGTCGTGCTGGAGAACGTCGAGCGCCACATGCGCGAGGACAAGCTGCCGGCGCGCGACGCGGCGCTTCGCGCGATGCGCGAGGTCACCGGCCCGATCATCGCGATCGTGCTGACGCTCGTCGCCGTGTTCGTCCCGATCGCGTTCCTGGGCGGCCTGACCGGCGAGCTGTACCGGCAGTTTGCCGTGACGATCGCGATGTCGGTCGTGATTTCGGGCCTGGTTGCGCTGACGTTGTCACCCGCGCTGTGCGCGCTGATCCTGCGACCGCACGAGCCACCGAACCGTTTCTTCGCGTGGTTCAACGACTGGTTCGGGCGCGTGACGGCGCGCTACAGCGACGGCGTGGTCTGGATGCTGCGACGTGGCGTCATCGGCGCGATCCTGTTCATCGGCATGGTGGCGCTGACCGCGTGGCTGTGGCGCGTGACGCCCGGGAGCCTCGTCCCCGACGAAGACCAGGGCTTCTACATCAGCGCCGTCATCCTTCCCGACGGCGCGACGCTCGAGCGCACCGACAAGGTCGTCGCCAAGGTGAGCGAAGCGATCCGCTCGAATCCGAACAACCAGGACATCGTCGCCTTCACCGGCTTCGACTTTATCGGCGGCGGCTTTCGCAACAACGCCGCGACGATTTTCGTCACGCAAAAGCACTGGGACGAGCGCGACGTGACGACGCCGCAGCTCGTCGGCGAGCTGTTCATGAAGACGGCCGGGATCAAGGAGGCGCTGGTGCTGGCGTTCAATCCGCCGCCGATCTTCGGACTCGGCACCGCCGGCGGCTTCGAGTTCTACATCCAGAATCGCGGCGACGGCGGACCGCGTCGGCTTTCCGAAGTGACGCAGGCGTTTCTCGCACGCGCGAACCAGGATCCGCAGCTCGGCGGCGCGCAGACGCTGTGGCGCGCGACGGTCCCGCAGCTCTCCGTCGACGTCGATCGCGAGAAAGCGAAGACGCTCGGCATCCCGATTTCCGACATCTTCGCCGCGCTGTCCGCCACGCTCGGCAACTACTACGTCAACGATTTCAACAAGTACGGCCGCGCATGGCAGGTGTTGATGTCGGCCGAGCCCAGCTATCGCAACCGTCCCGACGACATCGGCGCGGTCTACGTGCGCTCGTCGAAGGGCGAGATGATCCCGCTGTCGTCGGTCGCCGCCGTGCGCTACGCATCAGGCCCGGACGTCCTCGAGCGCTTCAACAACCTGCCGTCGGTGAAGGTCATCGGGCAGGGAGCGCCCGGCACGAGTTCCGGGCAGGCCATCGCACGCGTCGAGCAGATCGCACGTGAAGTGCTGCCGGCCGACTTCACGTTCGACTGGGGCGGCACGTCGTACCAGGAAAAGCGGGCCAGCGGCGCCGCGACGTTTTCGCTGGGGCTCGCCGTCGTCATGGTGTTCCTGATCCTCGCTGCGCAGTACGAGCGGCTTTCGCTGCCGTTATCGGTGCTGCTCGCGTTGCCGTTCGGAACGTTCGGCGCGCTCGCGGCGATCTGGCTGCGCGGATTGACCAACGACGTCTATTTCCAGATCGGCCTCGTCACCTTGCTCGGCCTCGCGGCGAAGAACGCGATCCTGATCGTCGAGTTCGCGGTGCTGAAGACGCACGAGGGGTTGTCGCCGTCGGCAGCCGCGATCGAAGCGTCGCGACTGCGCTTCCGGCCGATCCTGATGACGTCGCTTGCATTCATCCTCGGCGTGACGCCGCTTGCCATCTCCACCGGTGCCGGTGCGGGCGCCCGCCACTCGACGGGAACGGGTGTCATGGGGGGCATGCTCGCGGCGACGTTCCTCGCCGTCTTTTTCGTGCCGCTCTTCTACCGCGTCATCACGGAACGGCGGTTGATCGAGCGCCGCAGCCACGACGAATTGCTCGAGGAGGTCCGGCATCTGCGCACGACCGCACACCACGTGCCTCGCACGCCGGGACATCCGCCGGTGCCCGCCCATGGAGACTGATGCCGTGTCCAACGCCTTGAAGAACACGCTGGCGATCGCAGCGCTCGGCGCGCTGATCGCCGGGTGCGCGACGACGACACCGACGGCGCCGCCGGCGGTCGATTTGCCGGCGCCGACGACGTCCGAACTGCACCTCGAACGCTGGTGGGCGAATTTCAACGACCCCGCATTGACGTCGCTCGTCGACGAGGCGCTCTTGCACAACCTCGACCTGCAGGCGGCGATCGCGCGCATCGAAACCGCACGCGCGCAGGTGAAGCTCGCACAATCCGATCTCTATCCAAGCCTGTCGCTCGGCGCCAACGCCGCGCGCACGCGCTCGACGCAGGTCGGAACCAATCCGCTGCCGCCGGGGTTCTCGGCCACCGGCAACGACATCCGGATCGCGCTCAACGCTTCGTACGAAGTCGATCTGTGGGGCAAGTACCGGACGGCGACGCGCGCGGCGCAGAACGACCTGCTCGCGACGCAGTACGCGCGAGAAACGGTGCAGACCGTCGTCGCTGCCGAAGTGGCGCGCGCCTATTTCGGATTGCTCGCGGCCGACGCGCAACTGCGCCTGTTGCGGGACACGCTCGCGCTACGCAACGAAACGGTGACGCTGCAGACCGACCGTGCGCAAGCGGGCGTCATCGGCGAATACGACCTGTCGCAGGCGCAGGCCGAGCGCGCGGCGGTCGTCGCCGACATTGCAACGGCACAACGGGCGGTCGCCCAGTTCGAATCGGCGCTCGCGGCGCTGACCGGACGTTCGCCGCGCGATGTCTACACACCGAATGTCGTGCGCAGCGCGACGCCCGCTGCGCTCGTCAGCGTGCCGACCGTCCCCGACGGCCTGCCGTCGAACGTGCTCGAACGCCGTCCGGACGTGCGACAGCTCGAAAAGCAACTCGTCGCGGCAAGCCTGCGGATCGACCGTGCGCGCGCCGACTATTTCCCGTCGCTGTCGCTGACCGGCGCACTCGGCACCGAATCCGGCGCGTTGCGGCATCTCTTCAGCGGCCCGGCGTTCATCTGGTCGCTCGGCGCGGGCCTTGCGCAGCCGTTGATCGGGCTGAAAGCGATCGAAGCCAACGTCGACGCGCAGACCGCGCGACGCGAGGAGATCGTCGTCAGCTACCGGCAGACGGTGCAGGCAGCGTTTCGCGACGTGCACGACGCGCTCGCGGCCAACGAAACGACGCGCCAGGCGCTTGCAGCGCAATCGGAACGGCGCGAGCATCTGCAGCGCGCCGTCGAGCTTTCGGATCTCCGCTACAAGTCGGGTTACTCACCGTATCTCGAAGTGCTCGACGCGCAGCGCCAGTTGCTGCAGGCGCAGACGCTGCAGATCCTGGCAGCGCGCGACGTACGCTTCGCACTCGTCGATCTGGCGAAGGCGCTCGGCGGCGGCTGGGAGTACGAAACGGCGGTCGAGCCGACGGCCAGCGCGCGGCAGTAATCTTCGGAGCGAGCAGACGGCGGTGTCGGAGGTGTAATTAATCGGCGTCGATCGGTTCGCAACCACGCGTCCGCGCGAAATAATTACACCTCCGACACCCCAGGGATTCGCACCATGAACGTCATCGACACCCGGTTGCCCGAGCTCCTGCGCGGCAAGCGTCCGCTGCTCGGCATGTTCGTCGGCATTCCGGCGCCCTCGCTGGTCGAGATGTGCGGGCACGCGGGCGTGGACTTCGTCATCGTCGACAACGAGCACGGGCCGGCGGGCATCGAATCGACCGAGCACATGCTGCGCGCAGCGCGTGCGAGCGGCGTAATTCCCGTCGTACGCACGCTCGAGCCGGACATCCTTCGCGTGCTCGACATCGGCGCGTCGGCGATCCAGGTGCCGCAGGTCAACTCGGCCGAGCAGGCGCGGCGCATCGTCGCGGCGGCGAAATATCCGCCGATCGGCATGCGCGGCGCGGCTTTTTCAACGCGTGCGGCCGGCTACGGATTTTTCGCGGGCGACCGCCACGTGGCCGATTCGAACGCCGGCACCGCCGTCATCGTGATGACCGAAACGCGTGCGGCCATCGAGCAATTGGACGACATCCTGTCGGTTCCGGGAATCGACGCCGTCTTCTTCGGTCCGAACGACCTGTCGTTTTCGTTCGGTCATCCCGGCGAGATGAATCATCCCGACGTGATCGGCGCGATCGAACACGGCATCGAGCGCGCCCTCGCGCATGGCGTTGCGCCGGGCGTTCTCGCGTTGAATCCGGATGATTTCCATCGGTGGCGCCAGAAGGGCGCGCGTTACCTGCCGATGGTGCTGTCGGGCCTCCTCGGCAACGCGTTGCGCGCGACGGTGGCCGGTGCGCGATCGACGGGCGGCTGATTGCCGCGGATCACGCGCTACTGCAGGCTCGGCTTCTTCAGCAGCGCACTCCGGTCGACCGAGTGCACGATGACGTTCCTGGCCTTGCCGTCGCGCGCAAGCGTCAGCGGCACGTCGACGCCGGCAGGACCCCGCCGCCAGACCCTCCGGTAGAAGTCGGCGAGGCCCTCGACCGCTTCACCCGCGACCGCGCGCACGACGTCGCCGAGTTGCACGCCCGCGCGTTCCGCCGGTCCGCCACCCGCGAGTCCCTGGATCGCGATGCCATCCTTGGTCTCGGCGGTGTAAATGCCGAGCCACGGCCGCGGTTCGCGCTCGGGTCGCCCGGTACGAAGCATCGCATCGAGGATCGGGTCGATCAATTCGCTCGGCACGAACATGTTGCCCTTGACCGTGTCGTCGCCGGCCGCTTCCTGCACGAACAGTGAACCGATGCCCACCAGCCGGCCATTGCCGTCGAGCAGCGCGGCGCCGCTCCACTCGGGATGCGGCGGCGTCGTGAACAACGCTTCGTCGAGCAGGTATTCCCAGTAACCAGCGAACTCGCGGCGTGCGAACACGCGTGCGCGCAAAGCGTGCCCGCGGCCACCGTGGCCGATGACGAAGACGTCGTCGTCGAGATCGGCGGATGCGATGTCGGTACGCGGGACGGGACGCAAATCGAGCTTGCCGAGCGGCTGCACAAGGCCAAGCCCCGTCACCTGGTCGTACGCGAGCGCATGTCCCGCGACGACGTGGCCCGAATGCGTCGTGAGCCAGATCGATGCCGCCTCGGTGATCAGATAACCGATCGTCAGCACGAGCCCGTTGTCGTCGATGACGACGCCGTTGCCGGTGCGCTCGGTGCCGAGAATCGACGCGGTGAACGCATCCTCGGGGATCTCGACGCGGAGCGCGACGACGGCATCGAGCGGCACGCTCAGATCGAACGGCACTTCGCCGCTCTTCGGCTGCAGGTCCGACGGAAACGCCCAGTGCGTTGGTTCAGCCACGTGTGTGAGTATCGCCGGCGTCCGGCAATCGTCGTTCAATGCGAAACGGGTGCGGCTCTCGCCTGATTCGCGCGTTGCGTCCACCCGCGGTCATACTACGCGAATGGCAATCGATGCCCCGACCATTGGGCATCGTTCGCGCCGATCTCGCCGCGCCGCTCTAGTGCCCTTCGAGCACGCTGCGCAAGCTTCGTTCGGTGGTGGCGGGAGACGCCAGGTTTTCGTTCGGCGCGAGCGCGCCCGCGGCCATGCCCCGCGGCGTCAGCACCGCGCCGGCCCATTCCAGCGGCGGCGGCGCCGACCATTCCTCGATGTCGTGATCGACGGCGGCGACGGTATAGCGCGGAAGCAGCGACCACGCGCCAGCGAATGCGACCAGGAACACGGCGACGACCGCGCCGGCCGCGGCACCCATGCGGGTCCGGCGGCTGACGACCCAGAAGCGAAGACAGCACGCCTCGCAACGATACGGGGAGCGGAATGCGTGCGCACCGGCCTCACGACTGCGAATGCTCGAACGCCGGACATGCGCGCTGCCGCAGGCCGGACACCGATGAAGCGCGAACCACGGGCCGGTCTTCGTTGCTGCTTGTGCGTCATCGAGCGCGGCGCGACGCCGTACGGCGCGACGGTGCGCGGCGGCGCTGGCGCGCGACGTCGATGGATGATGACGCTCCATGCGTAAGTACGCGGTCAGTCGGTCGTCGCGCGGCGCTACATGCTGCGCCGGTATTGCCCGCCGACCTCGAACAGCGCGTTCGTGATCTGACCGAGCGAGCAGACGCGGACCGTCTGCATCAACGCTTCGAACACGTTGCCGTTTTCGATCACCGTGCGCTTGAGGCGCTCCAGCGCCGCCGGAGCGCTACCTGCGTGGCGGCGCTGAAAGTCCGCGAGGCGTTCGAGCTGCGATTCCTTCTCCGCGTCGGTCGAGCGTGCCAGCGCGAGCTTCTGCGGGACCTGATCGCCGTGCGGATTGCGGAACGTGTTGACGCCGACGATCGGGTAGGTGCCGTCGTGCTTCAGGTGCTCGTAGTGTAGCGATTCCTCCTGGATCTTGCCGCGCTGGTAGCCGGTCTCCATCGCGCCGAGCACGCCGCCGCGCTCGGACAGCGCCTCGAATTCCTTCAGGACCGCTTCCTCGACCAGCGCCGTGAGCTCTTCGATGATGAAGGACCCCTGGTTGGGATTCTCGTTCTTGCCGAGGCCCCACTCGCGGTTGATGATCATCTGGATCGCCATCGCGCGCCGCACGCTCTCCTCGGTCGGCGTGGTGATCGCTTCGTCGTAAGCGTTCGTGTGCAGCGAATTGGTGTTGTCGTACGTCGAGATCAGCGCCTGCAGCGTCGTGCGGATGTCGTTGAACGCAATCTCCTGCGCGTGCAGCGAACGGCCGCTCGTCTGCGAGTGGAACTTGAGTTTCTGGCTGCGCTCGTTCGCGCCGTAGCGCTCGCGCATGGCAATCGCCCAGATCCGGCGCGCGACACGACCGATCACCGCGTACTCCGGATCCATCCCGTAGCTGAAGAAGAACGACAGGTTCGGCGCGAAGTCGTCGATGTGCATGCCGCGCGCCAGGTACGCCTCGACGAACGTGAAGCCGTTCGCCAGCGTGAACGCGAGCTGCGAGATCGGATTCGCGCCCGCTTCCGCAATGTGGTAGCCGGAGATCGACACCGAGTAGAAGTTCTTCACGTTGTGATGGACGAAGTACTGCTGGATGTCGCCCATCACCTTCAGGCTGAACTCGGTCGAGAAGATGCACGTGTTCTGGCCCTGGTCTTCCTTCAGGATGTCCGCCTGCACGGTGCCGCGCACGGTGGCGAGCGTCCATGCCCGGATCTTCGCGGCCTCGTCCTCGGTCGGTTCGCGGCCGTTGTCCTGCGCGAACTTGTCGAGCTGCTGGTCGACCGCGGTGTTCATGAACATCGCGAGGATCGTCGGCGCCGGCCCGTTGATCGTCATCGACACGGAATTGTTCGGCGCGCACAGGTCGAAGCCCGCGTACAACACCTTCATGTCGTCGAGCGTTGCAATCGACACGCCGGAATTGCCGACCTTGCCGTAGATGTCGGGGCGACGGTCCGGGTCGTTGCCGTAGAGCGTGACCGAATCGAAGGCCGTCGACAGCCGCTTGGCCGGCATGCCGTCCGCCAGCAGATGGAAGCGCCGATTGGTGCGCGCCGCATCGCCCTCGCCGGCGAACATCCGCGTCGGGTCCTCGTTCTCGCGCTTGAAGGCGAACACGCCGGCGGTGAACGGGAAACTGCCCGGCACGTTCTCCGTCAACTGCCAGCGCAGGATTTCGCCCTCGTCGGCGTACGACGGCAGCGCGACTTTGCGCACCTTCGTTCCCGACAGCGACGTCGTCGTCAGCGCCGTGCGGATTTCGCGGTCGCGGATCTTGACGACGTATTCGTCGCCGCCGTACGCCCGTGTCGTCCGCGGCCACATGTCGAGCAGCTTCTTCGATCGCGCGTCGAGCTGCGCGTCGCGCGCGGCGATGAGAGCGTCGATGGCGGCGGTCGCATCCCGGGTGTCATCCGCCTCGAGCATCCGCTTCGTGGCGCGCAGTTGCTGCCGCTCGCGCGCCGCCTTCGACTGCACGTCGGCCCAGTCGTGATAGCCGCGGACCGTTTCCGCGATGTCGGCGAGGTAACGCACGCGGGCCGGCGGGATCACCGCCTGCTGCTGCGACGAATGTTTTGACGCCTGCTTCGGCAAGGTACCTGTATCGAGCGCAAGACCGTGCTCGCGCAGCTTGTCGGCAACCGCGTGATAAAGCGCCGTGACACCGTCGTCGTTGAAGCGCGACGCGATCGTGCCGTAGACCGGCATCGCGTCGGGTGCGACCCTGAACTGCTCCCGGTTGCGCTGGTACTGCTTGCGCACGTCGCGCAGCGCGTCCTGCGCGCCCTTGCGGTCGAACTTGTTGATGGCGACGAAGTCGGCGAAGTCCAGCATGTCGATCTTCTCGAGCTGCGACGCGGCACCGAACTCCGGCGTCATCACGTAGAGCGACACGTCGACGTGCGGCACGATCGCCGCGTCGCCCTGCCCGATGCCCGACGTCTCGACGATGACCAGGTCGAATCCCGCCGCCTTGCACGCCGCGATCGCATCGGGCAGCGCCTTCGAGATTTCGCTGCCGGCATCCCGGGTCGCGAGCGAGCGCATGTAGATATTCGGTGCGTGGATCGCATTCATCCGGATCCGGTCACCGAGCAGCGCGCCGCCGGACTTTCGCCGCGACGGATCGATCGACAGGATCGCGATCTTCAGGCGATCGTGCTGATCGACCCTGAAGCGGCGTACGAGCTCGTCGGTCAGCGAACTCTTGCCCGCGCCGCCGGTGCCGGTGATGCCGAGCACCGGTGACTTGGCCTTCACTGCTGCGTCGGAGAGCGCCTTGCGCAACGTGGGTGAAGCGACGCCCGCCTCCAGCGCGCTGATCGTTCGCGCGAGCGCGCGGGTCCGCGCGTATCGCTCGCCCTGCGTCAATGGCGTCAACGTGTCGGGCACCGTCTGCGTCAGATCCACATTGGCTGCCGCCACGATCTCGTTGATCATGCCCTGCAGGCCGAGCCGCTGGCCGTCTTCCGGCGAGAAGATGCGCGCGACGCCCTGGTCGTGCAGCGCCTTGATCTCGGCCGGCACAATGACGCCGCCGCCGCCGCCGAACACCTTGACGTGTCCGGCGCCCCGCTCGCGCAGCAGATCGAGCATGTAGGTGAAGAATTCGACGTGCCCGCCCTGATAGGACGAAACCGCGATGCCGTGCGCGTCTTCCTGGATCGCGCAGTCGACGATTTCCTCGACGGACCGGTTGTGTCCGAGGTGAATGACCTCGCAGCCCGTTGCCTGCAGGATGCGTCGCATGATGTTGATCGACGCATCGTGGCCGTCGAACAGGCTCGCAGCCGTCACGAAGCGCACCTTGGCGACCGGTTTGTATACGAGCGGTTGGCGCGTCGAGAGATCGTTCATCGCAGGAGCTCGCGAAAATGCGGGCGGCCGTCAGCGCGGCGAGCGGCCAACCCGGCAAGCTTACCGGATACAGGTCGCTCGCCATGACGTTTACGTAAAGGTTAATCTATGACCGTCGGGCGCGCCGCGCTTCTTGCACCGGCGCCCGCGGTTCCGGAAGATCTTCGCGGGGGTCGATTGCACGCCTGAGGCGCCCAGCTGACTGCACCCGGAAGTGCGCCCGGCACTTTGCCCGGCGGCGACTGTCCCATGCTGCCACTTCCCCCTCTCTTTTCCGGATTCCAAATGCTCGCTCGCTCCCTGCGCCGGCTGCTCGTTCTCGTCGCATTCGTGCCGGTTGCGGCGTTCGCCGCGCTGCCCGCGGGTGTCACCCAGGTCACCAGCGTCGAAGGCGTCGATGAATACCGCCTCACGAACGGCCTCACCGTGCTGCTGTTCCCCGACGCGACCAAACCGACGACGACCGTCGACGTCACGTACAAGGTCGGTTCGCGCCACGAAAACTACGGCGAAACCGGCATGGCGCACCTGCTCGAACACATGCTGTTCAAGGGCACGCCGTCGGTACCGAGCGTGTTCGCCGAACTCGGTCGTCGCGGCATGTCGTTCAACGGCACGACGTCCTACGATCGCACGACGTATTTCGAAACGTTCACGGCATCGCCCGCCTCGCTCGACTGGGTGCTGAGGATGGAAGCCGAGCGGATGACGCGGTCGACGTTCAGCAAGGCGGAGCTCGACTCCGAGATGATGCGGGCGATTTCGCGGGCACGGCCGGTGGCGCCTTCGAGCGAGTCGTCGAGCAGGCTCGTGAAGCGCTTGAGCCGCTGCTCGATGTCGTCGGTGCGGGTGTCGAGCGAGGAGACAAGCTGCTCGATCGCGGTGCGGCGCTCGGCGAGGTTGTCCTCGGTGCGGCGGTTGCTCTTGTCGAGCAGGGCGACCGCCTCGACC
>Ga0209974_10000705_pt1 | contig 11391 bp, 10 predicted proteins | sample InoplaM3SPM_FD_187592 | JGI IMG/M metagenome (GOLD analysis project Ga0209974, IMG submission 187592) | Arabidopsis thaliana rhizosphere microbial communities from the Joint Genome Institute, USA, that affect carbon cycling - Inoculated... | ecosystem: Host-associated > Plants > Roots >...
AATGGACGCCGTGCGCGTAAATATCACGCGCTATATTCGCCGAATTAGGAACCTGCGAGTTTCTCTTTGCGCGTCAATTTTAGTTGCCGTGCTGCAATTCTTTGCCGCATCCGCCCACTCCGCGTGCCGCGACCCGGACGTCGCGCGCCGCGGCTTTACCTCTCCGGCTTATGCCGCGAATGTAGATGCGACGATACAATACTTCGGCCATAACTTTTTCCTGATCACGACCAGTAAGGGAACCCGCATCGTCACCGATCCCTTGGGCCCCGGTTGGTATCCGAATCCGAACGTCATCGGCGACGTAGTCACCGTCGGCAAAGAACAGTTCAATCACAACGCCGTGCAAATCGTATTGGGCAATCCGCTGATCCTGCGCGGTTTAAAAGATTACGGCGCCGGTTGGAATACCATCAGCACGAGCGTCAAAGACACTTTCATCTACAACGTGCCGATTCATCAAAATGCCGAATTCATTGAAGGCATTCACGGCTCTGCGTTTGTCTTCGACTTGGGAACTTTGTGCATCGCTCACCTGGGCGACCTGAGCCAGAAACTCAACGAGCAACAGCTTAAAGCGTTTGGCAAGGTGGATGTCGCGCTGACACCGATCGGCGGCAGGCGCACAATGGACCCGCGACTCGCCCGCGAAGTCCTGACTCAGCTTAAACCAAAGATTGCGATTCCGATGCATTATCGCGACAGTCCTTACCTGGTAGAGCAATTTAGCGCCGGCATTAGAACACAGATGCTGCAAAGCGACACACTGACGGTAAGCAAGAGCGCTCTGCCTCCTTCAACTGAGATCAGGGTCCTGCAGCCACGCGGCGCAATGAGTTACCACTGACGGTGTAATGAGCCGAAGAGAATGTCCGGGAAAGATTTTCTCCATTGGGTCGAAATGACATTGGCGCCCTTACGCGCCTTTGCACGAGTCATTCCGACGTTCAGTTGCGGCTTAGCGCACCGGTCCCGTGGCGAACCAATTACCAGCCTCGACGCAACGCTGGCGACGCGATGAATCCTTACTCTGTCGTGCGATTGCGCTTCACCGACTTCCCTGCCGCAATTAAAAACATCACGCTCTTCCCGGCAGCGTCGGGCGAGAAAAATTCCGTAACATCGTCATCAAAGAAAGTGAGACCGGAGGCGCCAAGACGTTGCGCATAGGCGCCCAAATACATTTTCCCTCCCATGATGGCGGCTTCGAGCTGCGCGGCGCGGTAGCCGCGGTTGCCGAAACGTTCGAGAGCACAATTGAGATCCGCCAGGAAGTAAACGTTGACACTCGCGTCGGCGGGAATTTCCTGACCTAAGCCGAGATAGCCGGCCTCGCGACGAAAATCCCCTTCCTTCAATAGTTCGAGCGCGCGTTCCCGGCGGTGAAAAACATAGGCGCCGGATGGAAGCCCTTCGACCGCATGAGCTATAAGATAAACGCCGTTGAGAGATTCTTGTGGGTCAACGAGAAGATCCATTGGTATGCCGCGCGTCGCGCGGTCGAGCATAGTGGAAAGCTCGACCCAGGTGATCGGTTCGCGTACAAAATGCCGCGTCGATCCGCGCCGCACGATGACATCTTCGATAGAATCTTTGGGTATTTCGTCATCGCCGAGAGGTTCGAGAGGGAAGCATTGATTTTGGGTCTTGTGTTCATCCGCTATCCTTTTGCCATTCGGCTTCTCGGCGTCTTCTCGCCATGCAATCACTTCCGCTTCGCTCTCCAAGGCAGATGCCTCGTGCATCGCTCCCATCTCCGGATAGTCGATCTGGGATTTTGACAACGGCATGGTTTCAAGCTTGAGCGGCTCTACAACTGAAGATGATGGTGCTTGTGCCCCACCCTTGCCCAAGGCTACGATGGACAACGGCGCCTCGCGCTGCTCATCCAGACCCAGAAGGGCGTTCACCGCTCTATCGACAAAGCCGATAACGACTCTAGCCGGGATTTCGCGAGCGCTGGCAGCCGCGAGCAAATTGGCGAGTATAGTTCCGTTGTCCCAATAGCAATGCCGGTACGCCCGCGCCTGATACTTCCAGGAGTTGCGCCAAAATGTGGACGCACTGGCGATCATGCACGGCGCATGGGCCATTGACGGCTCCTCGCCGCTGGCGCGAACGAGAACCGCGCGATAATCGCCGGCGCGCAACCTTCGCAGCGAGAAATCCTGCGGGCTGAACTGGTACACTCCCGCGTCGAGCCCTTCAAGATTGCCGCACACGGCATAGAGATCGATATGATAGAGCGCTCCCGTGCAAGCCGCGGCACGGAAAAAAATCTCGCCGCCGGGATATGCCCGCCGTCTGGTAATGCCCGCAGAAAGAAAAAGAATTTCTGCGAGAGTTTGGCTCGTGAGGATTGTCGGACCAACGGCGTCAGCACCTGCTGCGGAGACCGCCAACAACGCCGGCGTTCCGGATGATGACAGGTGCTCCGGCAATGGGATCGGTTCGAGCTGGGAGTAGATCTTGAACGGCTTCGGCTGGTTCTCCCAGTCGAGATAGTGGCGGTTCGCGCGAATGCTTTCGTACGAATGTTTTGTCGCGTTGTGATAGTTCCACGCGGCTTCGATGTCATGGTTCTTCATGGCAATCTCACCTTCTTGGTATCCTAGCACGGCTAGCCGCAACCAAAACCAATGGTCGTTATTTCACCGCTGATGCGCCGAGTTCGCAGAGTTCGGAGTAGTTCTTGAACCACCCTCGGCGATCTCCGCCGCGTCAGCGGTGAGTTCTCTTTTGGCCGATACAATCAGACCGACCAACGGAAAAGATTGCGCGAGCACCGAAAACTTTCAGCCTATGGTAGTACACCGCTTTGTCGCTGGCCCGTCGTTTCAAAAATCATCCCCGACACGCTATAATTCTACCCTATTAGAATGGCTTAACTAATCCAACCTCGATGAAAAAGCTTCTGGTTCTCCAGCACGTCGCTCATGAGCTTTTGGGCACGCTGAATCCCTTACTGAAACGCGCCGGCTTTAGGATTCGCTATGTGAATTTTGCGCGCCACCCCGAGGCTGAGCCGAGCCTCGAAGGGTATGACGGGCTGATCGTTCTGGGCGGGCCGATGAGTGTCAATGATGCGATCCGTCTTCGGCATTTAACGACGGAGCTCAAATTGATCGAAGAAGCCATGCGGCGCGATATCCCCGTGCTCGGAATCTGCCTCGGCGCGCAACTGATCGCAAAAGCGCTCGGCGCCGCGGTTTACAGGAATCCTGAAAAAGAAATCGGCTGGTACGATGTCTGCCCCACCGATCACGCCAGCAGCGATCCATTGCTGATGGAGCTGCAAAAAACCGAAAAGATCTTTCAATGGCATGGCGAAACTTTCGATATTCCGAAAAGCACGAGCCATCTCGCTTTCTCCCCGCTCTGCGCCAATCAGGCGTTTCGCTACGGCACGAAAGTCTACGGCTTTCAGTTTCACATGGAAGTCGACGCACCGATGATCCATCGGTGGCTGAAGGTCGTGGACAACCGGATAGAAATTTCCAATCTGCACGGCGCCGAACATATCGATTTTATTTACAGCGAAACGCCGCGGCACATCGGGCGGCTCGGCGAAATTAGCGATCGCGTCTTCGGCGCGTTCATCGATCTTTTCGGCATCGAAAAGAAATTCCGCCGGCTTCCCTCACGCTGAGCGAGTTCAATACCGCGCCGCACCTTCCGCCTCTCTCGTGCTTGAAAAACCCATCTCGCTCGGCTACCCTCTGCCGACCGTGGAGTGAGACACTATGGAATGGTGGATTTGGATCCTGCTCGGCCTGTTGCTGGTTCTGGCGGAGTTGGTCACGCCGGGCGGCTTTTACTTCATGTTTTTTGGCATTGGCGCGGTTGTCGTTGGCGTTCTAGCCGGCTTCAGCGCAGCCGGCCCGCTATGGTTTCAATTCATTCTGTTTTCGATTCTTTCCCTTGTCACGCTTTGGCTGTTTCGTGAGAAGCTGCTCCAACTTACCGAAGGAGTTGCGGTGCAAAACGTCGACAGCCTGATCGGCGAAACCGCTGTCGCCAGCGATCAGATCGACGTAAACGGCATCGGCAAGGCCGAGATGCGCGGCACTTCCTGGAGCGCGCGCAATGTCGGCGACCAGCCTCTCAAGCGCGGCGAACGCGCCAAAGTCGAGCGCGTGGAAGGACTCACGCTGATTGTTCGCCCGGAAGGGAACTGAAACGGAGAATTCTATGGGTGGATTCATCGTCGTTCTAGCGTTGGCCGTGCTCATTATCATCATTGTTGCCAAGACCGCAGTCGTGGTACCGCAGCAGAGCGCTTACGTCGTCGAGCGCTTGGGTAAATATAGCGGCACGCTGAGCGCGGGATTTCATATTCTGTTTCCGTTTCTGGACGTGGTCCGTTATAAGCATTCGCTAAAGGAACAAGCAATCGACATCCCGCCTCAGGTATGCATCACTCGCGACAACGTCCAAGTCTCGGTCGATGGCGTTCTCTACCTGAAAGTTTTGAATCCCGAACGCGCCTCTTATGGTATCAACGACTACATCTTCGGCATTACGCAGCTGGCGCAAACGACTCTGCGCAGCGAGCTCGGTAAGATCGAGCTCGACCGCACCTTCGAGGAGCGCACCAACATTAACACGCAGGTGGTGAGCGAGTTGGACAAAGCTTCCGAGCCCTGGGGCATCAAAGTCATGCGCTACGAGATCAAGAACATCACTCCGCCGCAGGACATTCTCGCCGCCATGGAAAAACAGATGCGCGCCGAACGGGAAAAGCGCGCGTTGATTTTGACGTCGGAAGGCCAGCGCGATGCGGCGATCAACAGCGCCGAAGGCGAAAAGCAGCAGGCGATCAAAGCATCCGAAGGGAAAAAGCAGCAGCAGATCAACGAAGCCGAAGGCGAAGCCGCGGCAATTCTGGCGATCGCGGAAGCGACCGCCAATGGCATCCGAAAAGTCGCCGAGGCGATCCAGCAACCTGGCGGATTCGAAGCCGTTCAACTCCGCGTCGCCGAGAATTATTTGACCGAATTCGGCAAGCTCGCTCAAACGGGCAACACTCTGATTCTGCCGGCGACTCTAAGCGATGTGGGGTCGATGATCTCGCTCGCGATGAACGTCATCAAACAACAAGGGAACGGCGCCGGCGCCAGCACGGCGAAATCGTAAAAGCGACGCTTCGGTAAATTCGTTTTCACGCTCACGTTCGAACGTGTCTCTTCGATGCGCAATCTCGCCCTGGATTCCCCCTAGTGAACGCCGCACTGACAGACGCCGGGTACGCAAACCAGAGCAATCGATCTCACCGGCCTGCCGATTCGTTAGAGCTTTTTTACTTTCAGTTGTCGTTACCGGTTCGTCTGATCGATCCGATAGTCTCGCACGTGCGGGAAACGTGCGACCAGAACACCGACGATCAGAAGAATAACGAAGGCGCCGCTCGCCGCGGCCAATTCCGTCCCAATCAGGGAGGCGAGAGCGCCTAGTTGGAATTGGCCAAGCTGCGGGCCGCTGTTCGTGAAAACGCTATTGATTGATGCCATGCGGCCGCGCAAGTCATCAGGCGTGCTGAGCTGGTTGATCGTCGAGCGGAGGATCGCGCTGATCGTATCGCCGATGCCAGAGCCGACGAGCAAGAGAATCGAAAGCCAGAAAATATGGGAATGAGCAAAGAAAAGCAGACACGACCCATAAATCGTCACGCCGGCGAGAATCCAATGGCCGGCATTCCTTACCGAACCCCGCAAAGTAAATCCGATCGCGCCGAGCAAAGCTCCGGTCGCGCTGGCGGCGTATAAAATTCCCAAGCCTTTCGGTCCTACGGCCAGAATATCGCGCGCATAGATCGGGAAAAGCGAGCGCACAGTGCCGAAGAGATTAGCGCCAAGATCCATCATCAAAAACGGAAAGATGACCGCGTGTCCCCAAACGAAGCGAAATCCAGCGCGCAGGGAATCGAACGTGATTGTCCGCCAGCCGCCGCGCTCGGGTAGCTGCGTGCGAATGAGTGCGAGCGATGCGAGCATGATTATCCAGGAGACTGCATCTACGGCATAACACACCGCGGGACCGGCAAGAGCTAGAACTAGGCCGGCCACGGACGGACCCGCTATGGTCGCGATCTGTCGCTGCGTGCTGGAAATGGCCAGGGCGCGGGATAGATCTTCGCCAGGCACGAGATTTGTGACGATCGCCTGGCGCGAGGGCGACTCCAGCGAGCTGAAAAGCGCGAGGAACACCGTCACGGCATAGAGCGTCATCGGCCTTACGTTCCCGCCCAACGTCAAAACAGCGAGCGTCGCCGAAACAAAGAAAAGGCTTCCTTGCGTCGCCATCATCAGCCTGCGCCGGTTCATCGCATCCGCCAACAAACCGCCGAACAGAAGTATGAATATCTGCGGCACCGCGCGCGCGAGCCCGATCATACCGATCTGCAGCGGCGAGTTGGTAAGCTCGTAGATCTGCCAGGCCATGGCGAGTTGGGTAAACTGGCTGCCGACACTCGAAAGTAATAAGCCGCACCAGAATAACCGGAAATCTCGATGCCGCAGCGGAGAAAGAAGTGGACTCCGCTTCATCTCGGGCGATAGGAGAAGCGTACTTTCAACATTTTCGATTCCTTTGACACGACGTATTTTCCTCCGGTCGACGAGACCGGCCCCCTCTTTGACAAAACTTGACAAAGAGGGGCACGCGGAGATTTTCCGAGTACCGGCTGCTCTCGTCAGGCCGACAAATTTCCCTAGGGTCCCCCTTTGTTCAAAGAGGGAAGTAAAAGCAGCCTTTAATAGTACGCATGCAGAGATGTGTTTTTGACACGCGTGGCCGCAATGCAGCTTCTCATTTCTGACACGTCGGACAGTAAAACGCGCTGCGATTGCCGATAGCAACCCGCTTGATCATGCTCGGACAGACACGGCATTTTTCGCCGTCGCGGTCATAGACGCGCAAATGTTTTTGAAACTCGCCGGACTTATCATCGGCGTCACGATAGTCGGAAAACGACGTACCGCACCAGCGAATCGCTTCGTTCATTAAATTCGGAATTGCCCGGGCGATCGCGCCGGCTTGTTTACGGCTTAACCTGTGCGCCCGTGCGCTTGGTTTGATTCCGACCAGCGATAAAATCTCATTGGCGTAAATGTTGCCCAGCCCCGCGATGATTTGCTGATCCAGCAATAGATCGCGAATGCGCCGCTCGGAGGCGCGCGTAAAACGAAACAGATACTCGCCGCTAAGTCTCGGATCGAAAGGATCGACTCCCACATGGCGCAACTGCGGCAACTCGTGCAGGAGCTCTTTTTTCGCCACCAGCGATAAGCCAAATCGGCGCGGGTCGTGGTAGCGTAGCTCCGCGCCATTGTCGAGCTCGACGATGATATGATCGTGCTTTTGCCTTGCCATGTTCGCATCGACGCAAATCAGTTTTCCCGACATGCCGAGATGAAACAACCAAACGGCATCCTCCGACAAGTCGAACACAATATATTTAGCGATCCTCGTGATTGCGTCGACACGCTTGCCTGCCAACGATCTCAGCTTCCTTTCGTCGACAGGGACGCGCAGGCGGGGTTCCAAGACTCGAACACGGCTGATGGTTCGGCCCAACAGGTGCGGCCGCAGACTGCGGCAAACGGTCTCGACTTCGGGTAGTTCAGGCATGCTCGGCAGTAGCTACTCTTGAGACACGGAAGTTCGCTGCGCAATGGCATGGCGCCGGGAAATCCCGAACGGGATCAAAGGCAATTTTTGGCGACCGCAGCGCTGTCATTTTCATCCTTTACTTCCGAATCAGTTACCAATGATCAGTGCAGACCCGACTCGTGCCGCGCGCGCGAGCCGGATGAATTCAGCCACGCTCAGCGTTTCACCCCGCCTTTGCGGGTCGATGGCTTGGGAACGGAGAACCTTTTCGATTTCCGGGCGGCCGCCGGTCAAACACGCGCTCAGCGCGTTGCCGAGCGTCTTTCTTCGCTGGTTGAAAGCCGCGCGGACCAGAGCGCGCAGCGCCGTCAGTTCGTCATTCTTCGCCAACGGCTCGTCATAAAGCTCGATTTTCAGAATCGTCGAGCGCACTTTCGGGCGCGGGAAAAAAGCCTCCGGTGATACCGGAATCTTTTCTGTTATGCGGCCGTGAATTTGGCACCAGACCGACAGGGTGCCGTAATCCTTGCTGCCTGCCGCGCTCGCCATGCGGTCAGCGACCTCCTTTTGTAACATCAAAACCAGAGTGGAAAAATGCTCGCGCCATTCAAAGATTCGAAAAAGCACCGGCGTTGAAATGCTATAAGGCAGATTGCCGGCCAGCTTGATCCTGCCGGTCGGCAGCGATTCCGGCAGAGCGACCTGCAAAATATCGCCGTGAATCAACTCGAGCTTCGAGTCGGCCGAAAATTGGCCGCGGCGCAACCGTTCGATAAGAACAGGATCAATTTCGACGGCCCACACCTTGGCCGCCCGTTCGATCAAACGTCGCGTCAAGAACCCAAGACCCGGGCCAATCTCGACCACTTGGTCGTTTGGCTCAAGATCGAGCAACCGCAGGATCGATTCGATCACGCGCTCATGGATTAAAAAGTTCTGCCCGAAATTCTTTTTTGGCCGGAACCCTGATTCCCGGAGCGCCGCGCGAACTTCTTCATACAGGGTCATTGCGATCCTTGAACCTCTCAAGCGTTGAACGTTTGAAATGAATCAGAGCGTCAGATCAGCGTCGGCATTGAGCGCAAAGTCGTCGCGCCGGCCGCGCTTGAGCCAGTGATAACCGGCAAGGGCAATCATCGCGCCATTGTCCGTGCAAAACTTCGGCGCCGGATAGAACACGGATATGCCGGCGGCGTCGGCCTGTTCTTCCATCTTCGACCGCAAACGGCTATTGGCGGCAACGCCACCGGAAAGCACGATGCGCTCGACGGCGTGAGCGCGGGCAGCGTTGATGGCGGGGCAAACCAACATGTCAGTGACGGCTTCTTGAAAGCTGGCTGCGATATCCGCGGATCTTTCTTGTGCCTGTGCTTCAGGATGGGATTGAAGATAGTGCCATACCGCCGTTTTGATGCCGCTGAAGCTGAATTCGTACGCATTGCTCTTGATCTTTGCTCGCGGAAATCGAATCGCCCTTGGATTGCCGCTTTGCGCCAGTTGATCGATCACTCGCCCGCCCGGATAGCCGAGGCCCATCATCTTTGCAACCTTGTCGTACGCCTCGCCGGCTGCGTCATCGCGCGTGCCGCCCAGGTGGACGTAGTCCCCGACGCCTCGCACCGAATAAAGCAACGTGTGGCCGCCGGAAGCGAGCAGAGCAATGTAAGGAAACGTCACTTCATGCTCGAGATGAATTGCCAGGAGGTGCGCTTCGAGATGATTGATGCCAACGTACGGGATACCGGTACGAAACGACATGCCCTTAACGAGTGAAAGGCCGACCAGCAACGAGCCAACGAGGCCTGGGCCATACGTTACAGCCATGCCGTCGACGTCTTTGAGCGTCGCGCCCGCTTTGCGCAGCGCGCTATCCACTATCGGCACCACATTTTTTATGTGTTGGCGCGACGCCAGCTCGGGAACTACACCGCCGTAGGGTCCGTGCACTTGATCCTGCGAAGATACGATATTGGCAAGGACCGTCCGCCCATCCTGCAACAGCGCAGCGGCGGTATCGTCGCAGGAAGTTTCGACACCGAGAACTAACATGGAACAAAAAAGTTATCTGTTCGCAGAGGGAGTTTCAAGCTGCAGGCGGGTTAATCCTTCAGCGGCTGTGCGGTTGCCGGAGTTTAAGCGCAAAGCCTCGGTGTAGCTTGCCTCGGCTCGTTGCAGCTGTCCCTGCGCGCGATAATTCTCACCGCGGAGCGCTTGCACCTCAGAGAGCCAGAAAGGCTCGCCGCTCAGCCGCGATTCGGCGACCCCAAGAAAGTTTAGTGATTCCTGATAATGTCCGAGGCGATACTGGGCCTTTGCCAGGTAAAAGTATCCGTAAGGATTGGTCGCATCGATGACGATGGTTCTTTCCAGCCGCGTCACCGCTTTAGCCGCCTCGCCGGCATCAAGTAGCTTGCTGCCTTCGTCCGTGAGGCGCAAAGACGCTGCCCGCTGCGGAGTCACCCCGGGCGTGATTTTGGCGAGCAACGAACTGTCATCCGGCAAAGGCGGCGGCAGCGACGCGGCCGATTCCGGAGCGTCGCGAACTTCACCGCTTGTCGGTTGCTGTGCAGTGTCCGTTGCCGGCGGAGGCGGCGAGGGCGCTTTCGATTTCAGATCCTGCTCGCGAATTTTTGGATCGGGCGGCAGCGGTTTGATGACCGCCTCAGGCGGCGGCGATGGCGCCTGCGGAGGCGGCGGAATACGCGCGGGAGCCGGTGAACTACGGATTGACGGGGCAGGCGCTCGATACGGCCGCTGCGGCGCACAGGCCGAGAGCGCCAGTAAAGCCGCAAGCATTACCGTGACGAAGCAGTTCATGCAAAATTTTCCGGTTCAAAGCATTTATAGCGCATCTCGAACCGGCGGAGCCGGAGTAGCCGACGGAGGACAGGCTTGGCTCAACTCGCCTCCGTTATTCATTGGACTGCATTTGCTCGTCACGCCTTCTGCGCTCTCGGGCGGCGGATCAGGCTCAACGAAATTGGTTACCGGCATATCCGCGGTGGCGCTCTTCATGAATTCGGTCCAAATCGGCAATGCCGCCTCAGAGCCGGACAGGTTCAGTTTACTCGGGCCGTCAAATCCTACCCATACAACCGCCAGTAGATCGGGGGTATAACCGACAAACCAAGCGTCCTTATAATCATTGGTCGTACCGGTTTTACCGGCCGCCGGTCGGGTAAATCCCATGCGCCGTGCCGCCGTCGCCGTGCCGCGGTCCAAAACACCTTTGAGCAGATTATTCATCATATACGCGAGCTGCGGATTGATCACCTGTTCGACGCGCACATCGCGCTTTTCCAATGGCTGGCCGTTCTGGTCCATCACGAGCTTAACGGCGAGGGGGCGCGTGCGCACACCGCCATTAGCTATGGTTGAAAACGCCACCGCCACTTCCAGCGGAGTTACCTCCGCGGAGCCCAGCGCGAGCGAAGGCACCGCCGGTAGAGGGCTCTGAATGCCCAAGCGTTGCGCGACGTCGCGAACGCGGCGGATACCGACGTCCTGAGCAACGCGCCCGGTTGCCGAGTTAAGCGAACCCTCGAGCGCCCGGCGGAAGGTCACAGCGCCGAAGTATTCGTTGTGGTAGTTGTTGGGATGCCATTCCTTGCCGTCATAATTCCAGGTAAATTGGCTATCGTTGATAACGGTATCGGGCGTGTACCTTACGCCGCTCTGCCCGCCGTACATCAGCGCCGCCAGATAGACGAACGGTTTAAAGATCGAGCCCGGCTGGCGCTTGGCCTGAAAAACCCGGTTGAACTGCGATTTTTGGTAATT
>Ga0209974_10000707_pt1 | contig 11389 bp, 9 predicted proteins | sample InoplaM3SPM_FD_187592 | JGI IMG/M metagenome (GOLD analysis project Ga0209974, IMG submission 187592) | Arabidopsis thaliana rhizosphere microbial communities from the Joint Genome Institute, USA, that affect carbon cycling - Inoculated... | ecosystem: Host-associated > Plants > Roots >...
CGACGCCCAAGCTGGTGCCCCGTCCGATGCCGGCCAAGACCGCGCTTTCGCCGGAGGGGCTCGAGCGTCTGACCGCCGAGCTCGCCGACCTGCGTGACAACGCGCGGCCGCAGATCATCGCCCGCGTAAAGGCGGCGCGCGAGCTGGGCGACCTGCGCGAGAACGGCGATTACGAGTACGCGCGCAAGGAGCAGTCCTTCATCGAGGGGCGCATCCAGGCGCTCGAGCAGCTGATCCGTTCGAGCGTCGTGATCGACGGCCCAGTCTCACTCGACGTCGTGCATCTGGGCTCGACCGTCGAACTCGAGCATGAGGGTGAGCGCATTACCTACAAGATCGTCGGCACCGCCGAAGCCAATCCGGCGGCGGGCAGGCTCTCCGACGCGTCGCCGGTGGGAAGGGCGCTGCTGGGTGCCCGCGTGGGCGACAAAGTGACCGTCCAGCTGCCGGGTGGCGCAGTCGTGTATGAGGTGGTCGGGGTTCGCTAGAACGCCCTCGGACAAGGTGATTTCGCGCTTTGCTATCTGGCTTTGATGCCAGCCGCTTGCTCAGGAACCGGAAAGCGACCATCGATGAGTCATGCTGAAGTCCATGCCCAGACCATCACCGGTGCGGACGGCTGATCGCCTCACGCCGCCCCTGGTCAAGCCGCTCCGCATCGCGCTGCTGTCGCCGCCCTTCCTGCCGGTGCCGCCGCCCGGCTACGCGGGCACCGAGCGCGTGGTGGGGGTTCTCGCCCAGGGCCTCCACGAGCGCGGCCACTCCGTAACGCTGTTCGCGCCGGGCGACTCGGAGGTCCCATATGAGCTCGTGCCTAGCGTGCCGCACTCGCTCTGGCGCAACGGCCACCGCGGTGACGCGTCGTCGTACATCGAAGCCACTGTAGGACTTGCCTGGGAGCATGCGGCGCGCTTCGACCTGGTTCACTCGCACCTCGACACGGCCGGGTTCACGATGGCGCGGCACTGCGGCACGCCTGTCCTGACGACCCTCCATCGGCGGCTCGACACCACCGGCGCGGCCGACATGATCGACGCCTTCCCCGACGTGGCGCTCGTCGCCATCAGCGACAGCCAGCGGCGCTGGAATCCGACTGCCAACTGGATTGCGACGATCCACCACGGGCTTGATTTCAGCGCTACGCCCAAGTCGAGCGATCCGGGCGATTACCTGCTCCTCGTCGGCCGGATTGCGCGCGAGAAGGGCATCGAGGAAGCGATCGAACTGGCCGAGCGAACCGAGCGGCGGCTGGTCATCGCAGCCAAGGTGTACGACAGACGCGAGCAGCGCCTCTTCGACGCCGTCGTGCGGCCGCACCTCAAGAAGGGCGTCATTGACTGGCGCGGCGAGGTCGATCCCGCGCAGCGCGACGAGCTCATGGCCGGCGCCCTGGCGACACTGATGCTCGGCGCCTGGCCGGAGCCGTTCGGCCTCGTCGCGATCGAGTCAATGGCAACCGGCACGCCGGTCATCGCCCGCCGAGCGGGGGCCAATACGGAGACGGTGCAGCACGGCATGAGCGGATTCCTGGTCGACGACATCGATGAGGCAGTGTTGGCGGTGAGCCGCGTGGGCGGGCTCGACCGGGCGCAGGTCGCGAGCTATGCGCGCGAGACCTTCTCCGTTGAGCGCATGGTCACGCAGTACGAGCAGGCTTACGCTGAGGTGTTGGCCCAGGCTCCGGCTGCTGAAGAAGGCGATGCAGCGCGACTGCTCCACTTGGGGGGCCGCGACGCTGACCGGGCCGCGGGCTGAGCTTCAGACGACCCTGACGCGCCCGGATCAGGCTCCGCCGTCACCGCCATCGTCGTTGCGATCGTCGTCGCCCAGCACGGTCAGCTGACGCGGTCCGTCGCCCATCGAATCGGAGCGGCGCGACCGTCCGCGCGGCGCCGACTCCGCGTTTATCCGCCGGCGCGTCTCAACCTCGACACCGCCGCCGCTGCCTTCCACTGCCGGGTGCTCAACCAGGGCGATGAGTCGGTTGGCCATGAATCGGCCGGTCCGGATGGGCGTCCCGGCGCGCGTGACCTCAGTGACTTCAACCACGCCGCGCACGTTTGTGATCTCGATCCGTCGGCCCGCGCGACGTGCGACTATCTCGAACGTCTGGGTGCCCTGGCCGGTGTCGACTACGGCCTCTACTCGATCACCCTTCATGGCCGGAGGATACGCCCTAGGCGCGAACCTCCTGGCGCATGAACGACACGTAGGCAACCGCGAACGCGCCGCTTGTGAGCGCGATCAGACCGACGAGTTGCGGCCAGACCACGAGCAGGCTCTGGTCCAGCGAAAGGGTCGATGGCAGCGCCCGGTCATCAGCGCGAAGCTGGATGTACGAGAACACGTCGAACGTCTGCAGGCTGGGATCGAGCGTCGCCCGCGTGGCTTCGGTGAAAAGCTGGCTGGGCGAGATGAAGGACAGGTTGCGCTTGGTCGACTCGTTGGCGATGAGCTGCTGGAGGTTGCGATCGTCACTCACCGGTGAAATCACCCCGGCGACGACTCCGACCAGCAGGTTTGCAAAGAGCGTTAGCACCAGCCAGGCCGCGATCGAAACGAGGGCGGACGTTGCGGCGCGTCGGAACACCACTGAGCAGAGCAGCGCTACGGCCAGCCACAGGCCAACGTAGACCACGGCGAGTCCGATCCAGATGACCAGGCGTACCACGTCCTCGATCCCGGGCAGTATGCCCAGCTGGAGAACGCCGATGGCCCCGACGACGGCGACGATGGCGATGAAGATGACCGCGATCGCTGCCAACCCGGCGACGAACTTGCCGTTGACCACGTCGTCGCGGTGAATGGGCTGCGACACCAGCCGCGGCAAAGTCCCCTCGGCGCGCTCACCGTTGACGCCGTCGAAGCCGAACGCGATGCCCAGCACCGGCCCCAGGAGCGCAGTGAAGTACACGAATGTCGGCAGCTGCGAGCCTTCCGGTTGATAGAAGAACAGGTACAGGAACAGCGAATTCGCGCCGCTGGCGCTGGGCGCCAGCGCCCTGAGCCCGCCGGCGGCGGAGTAGACGGCGGCGGCGGCGGCGAGCGTCAGCACCAGCGTGAGCACCAGGAAGCGGATGCTCGAGATGTGGTCCGCGAACTCCTTTGCGGCGATCACCCGCCAGCCCGCAGGCAGGTCGCGCGGCCGCTCTGCTCGCGCCGTGGGCTGCGCCTTGGCGGCTTGGGTGGGCGGAGGCCCGGACTCGGAACGGATGTTCTTGCGCTTGCGGCCGCGCGCGCTGGCGCCCGTGGCTGCTATTGAGATGGACTGGCCGGTCATGCCGCGTCCTCCGCGGAGTCCGCGGAATAGTCGGCGAAGTAGCGCCGATAGATCTCATCGAGCTCGTCACCGCGCCGGCGCAGGTGGTATGGCGGATGACCCGCCTCCACGAGTGCCCGCGCCAGATCGGTCCGAACATCGCGCTTGGCACGCACGACCCACATCCTGGGATCGCGCGGGTCTTTCTCGACCGAGGTCACGCCGTTGATTCTGGCCGCGACGTCGCGGATGCCGTCGGCCGGCGGCGGTGCCGCGACCTCGATCTCCACCGCACCGCTGCCGATCTGGCTCGACAGCTTGTCCATCGCGCCTGACGCGACGAGCTTGCCGGCGACGAAGATGCCGACCTCGTCGCAGACCTGCTGGACCTGGTGGAGGAGGTGGCTGGCCAGCAGCACGGCTGCGCCGTTGTGGGCAAGCTCACGGATGAGCGCCAGCACGTCCTCGACGCCCGCAGGGTCGATCGCGGTCGTCGGCTCATCGAGGATCACGATTGACGGCTGCTTGATCATGACGTCGGCAAGGCCCAGGCGCTGCTTCATGCCGCGCGAATAGGTCTCGACCTTCGAGTTGGCGGCATTGGTCAGGCCGACGCGCTCGAGCAGCTCGTCGATATGGTCATCCGCCGGTTTCCTGGCGATGCCGTTCAGGCGCGCGGTGTAGTGCAGGTTCTGGCGGCCGGTCATGGCGCCGTAAAAGCCGACCGCGTCGGGCAGATAACCAACCCGGCGCTTGACCGCGATCGGGTTGCGCGCGGGATCCATGTCGAGCACCCGCGCCGACCCGGACGTCGGCTCGGACAGCCCGAGCAGCATCAGGATGGTCGTCGTCTTGCCCGCGCCGTTGGGCCCCAGCAGCCCGAACACCTCACCGTGCTTCACCTGCAGGTCGAGCTTGTCGACCGCCGTGAAGTCGCCGTAGCGCTTGGTCAGCCCGCGCGTCTTGATGGCCGGCGCAGTGCCGGCCGTTGTCTGGGCGGCGGGCTCAGCGCCGGCCATAGCGCTGGAAGACGTAGAACAGGCCGGCCGCGACAACGATCAGGATGCCGATGCCGATGACCAGGCCGATGGGCGAGGTGTCAACCGTGGTCCGCAGCTCGACCGTGTCGGTCGCGGTCGAGTCTTCACCCGACGTGGCGCGAATGGTCAGCTGGTAATCACCGGCAACGGCGTTGCTCGGCGGCTCAATCGTGGCAGTCACCGTCACCGCGTTATCAACCCCGGGTTCGATCTGGGGGATCGTCTCCTGGTCGAAGGTGATCTCCCAGTTGCGCGGCGGGGTCGCCACCAAACGGACGTTGGCCAGCGGTGCGCTGCCAGTGTTGGTGACCACGAGATCGATGGTGCTCTTCCCACCGGCGGTCGCGCTCGCGTTCAGACGCTGATCGCTGGTGTTGAGTGATAGCGAGTACGAGCCGGTGATCTCAACCGTCAGGTCGAGCTCGACGGGCTCAGGGCCACCCTGGGCCAGGATCTTGATGTCGTAAATGCCTGCCACGGCGTCCGCGGGCGGATCGGCCGTTACCTGGATGGTCGAGTTGCTCCCCGCATCGACGGTCGTCGTCGTGGCCCCCTGCTCGGCTGCCGGCTTGGCCTCAACGGTCCAGCCCGGGGGACCCTGCGCCTCCAGGCCAAAGGTGAGCTGCTGGTTCGTGTCGTTGTTGAGGAGCACGTTGTAGCGGAACACGGTCGAGGTCGAGCCGCGCAGGTTGGGGAAGTTCGTCGTCAGGGACACCGCGCCCGAGGCCTGGGCCTCGATGGTCAGATCGAGCGACAGGGTGGCCGTCGCGCCGGCCGCCGTTCGGCCGGTGACCACGACGTGGTTCACACTGGGCCCGACCTCGGCCGGGACGTCGATCTCGACCGTGAAGGCGCCGGCGATCTGGGTCGTGGTCGAGCCCTCGCTGATGGGGCTGGGGGCGGTGTTGAGCGCACTGACGGTCGATCCGCCGCCGCGCATCCTGACAGTCCATCCCGCGGGGGCCGTGGTCGAGAGGTCCACTCGCGTTGCGACGTCGGTGATCGCGACAACGTTGAACTTGACGGTCGAGCCCGGGTCGGCGGTAACCGCCGGATACTGGGTCGTCAGCTCGAGCGGACCTTGGGCCAGCGCCACCGGCGCCAGCGTCAGCCCGAGCAACAGTGCAGCGGCACCAGCCCGCAGAACGCGCATCTTCAGCGAACTCCTCATGCGTTTGGTTTCAGTTGGCGAACCCGCCATACGGCGTCAGGCAGGCCGGGCGACGTCTCCAAAGTCCTCTCGTCAGCTCGCAGCCGTTCGCGCCGCGATTGTCGCTCAGTCAGCGATTTTTGGTCGAGCCGCTTTCGGGTGGCGTTTTCTTCACCGATTTGGACGGCCTCCCAGCCGATTCACAGCCCCGCAAAGAGGTGCAGTGGCCTCCGCACTCGTGCGGAGGCCACCAGCCGACGCGCAGCAGCGGCCCGCAGGCCGACTGCGGAGATAACAGATGGTTCAACCCTTGGCGATGGTCGCCGCGAGCTCGACCATGGTTCGCACCGCCGCGCCCTGCGGCCCCTTGGGCGAGAACGGGCGATCGTCCTCGTACCAGGCCGTGCTGGCGATATCGAGGTGCGCCCAGGCAGTGTCGTCATCGACCGCGGCGTCGATGAACGCCGCACCGAGGATCGTGCCGCCCAGCCGCCCCCCGGAGCTGTTGCGCAGGTCGGCGATCTCGCTCTTCATCTCCTCGCGGTGCTCGTCGGCCAGCGGCAGCGGCCACGTGCGCTCGCCACTCCGGTCAGCCGCCGCCAGCACCTCATCGATGAAGGACTGCGGCCGGCCGAGAACGCCGGTGTACAGCCGGCCAAGAGCGACTCGCACCGCGCCGGTGAGCGTTGCCACGTCGACCACGCGCTTGGCACCTTCGCGCTGGGCGTAGGTGATGCCGTCGATCAGCACCAGGCGACCCTCGGCGTCGGTATTGGTCACCTCGACCGTCTTGCCGCTCATGCTCGTGACCACGTCGCCCGGCTTGGTGGCATGGCCGCCGGGCAGGTTCTCCGTGCACATCGCGACCGCGATCAGGTTGAGCGGCAGGTTCATGCGCGCCGCTACGCCAGCCGCGGCCAGCACCGCCGCGGCACCGCTCATGTCGTACTTCATCAGGTGCATCTCTTCGGCCGGCTTGATCGAGATGCCGCCCGAGTCGAACGTGATGCCCTTGCCGACGAGCGCGAGGTCGTAACCGTCGCCCGGGCGACCGTGGTGGCGCAGCACCACGACCTGCGCCGGCTCGTCGCTGCCGCGCGCCACTGACAGGTAGCTGCCCATGCCCAGGTCGCGCGCCTCGTCTTCGCCGAGGACCTCGACCTTGAGGCTCGTGTGCGACGCCATCTCACGCGCCGCTTGGGCCATGTGCGTGGGGGTCATCAGGTTGGCCGGCTCGTTGGCCACGCCGCGCGACCAGTTGACCGCCTCGCCGACGAAGGTGCCGCGGCTGATCGCCGCGTCATAGTCGCCCGACGTGCCGCCTATCACGAGCAGCACTTCATCAAGTGGCGGCAACTGGCGATCCTTCTGTGTCGTGCGGTGGCTCTCCGGCCGCCACATCGCGTAGATGACCCCCTCGACCGCGCTCTGCACCGCTTCCTGGGCGTCGATCGCGTCCGACTCCAGGCACAGCGCGATGCGCACCGCGGTTGACTGCCAGAGTGCGCGGACGCCAGCGCTCGCGAACTGCCAGGCGCGGGCGACGTCGAAGTCGGCCCGCTTGCCGGACCCGACGACGATCAACCGGGTCGAGCCATCACCGCTGGTCTGGAGGTGGGTGATGGGCGCGAACATGTTGGTGTCGCCGTGCTCGCGGGCGACCCATTCGGCCGTGGCCCGGATGTCGGTGGGTGCATTGCTGGCCGCGTCACCTTCCTTGAAGACGGGCACGATCAGGGCATCGAGGTGCTCGCCCTCGAGGTCGGAAACGACGCGGAAATGCAAGTGAGATCGTCCTCCTCAGTCGAAACGGTTCGCGCGCCAAGAGTATTAGAGTCAGCCCTACCATGCCGCGACGCGTCTATTCCTTCGACCGGCCCGACCGCTTCATTGCCGGGGCATTGGGCATGCCCGGTCAGCGGACGTTCTTCATCCAGGCCAGTAAGGGCAGCCAGCAAGTCTCGGTCGCACTGGAGAAGACACAGGTCGCGCTCTTGGCCGAGCGAATCGCCGCGCTGTTGCTCGCCTTGCGTGAGGGTGGCGTCGCCATCGGCGACGAGCTGCCCGGGCCGGTGCCCCAGCTGGCCGAGCCGGTCGTCGAGCAGTTCCGGGTGGGCACGATGAGCCTCGGCTGGGATGGCGAGGCGGGGCGAGTCGTGATCGAGGCGCGTGAGATCGGCGAGGCCGATGTTGATGACGGCGAAGATGTCGAAGACATCGACGAGGATGAGACCGAGACGGAGCTCAGCGCAGAGCACGAGGGCGTCGAGCTGCGCTCATTGGCAGCGGAGCTGGACGATCCGCGGGACGTCGTTCGAGTCGAGCTGGAGCCCCAGGCGGCGCTGCACTTTGCGAGCGGCGCCCTGGAGGTCGTCCGTGCCGGTCGCCCGCCGTGCCCGCTGTGCGGCGCGCCGCTCGACCCGACGGGCCATTTCTGCGTGCGCCGCAACGGCCACGCCAATGAGCTCCTGAACTAGGCGCGCGGGAGCTGCGCTGGAACCCGCGCAACCACTCGCGTCGCTCGAGCTGCTGCGCGACGGCGAGCTGACCATCGTCGGCCGTCTGGCCGATGCATCCAACGCCAGCTTCCTGTGCCGCGTCGGCGCCGATACGCCGTTCGATCCCGATGAGTGGCCCGACGACGAGCTCCCGCCCGGGCCACTGTGCGTCTACAAGCCGACGCGCGGAGAACGGCCGTTGCACGACTTTCCCGACGGCACTCTGGCGCGGCGCGAGGTGGCTGCGTTCGTGCTCTCGGAGGCGGCGGGCTGGGCAATCGTGCCACCAACGGTGTTGCGCGACGGGCCATTCGGCGAGGGCGCCGTGCAGGCGTGGCTGGAGACGGATCCCTCGGTTGACCTGGTCGAGCTGATAGTGGGAGCCGATCCACGACTCCGGCCGATGTGCGTCTTTGATCTCGTGGCCAACAACGCCGACCGCAAGGGCGGCCACATCCTGGCGCTGCCCGATGGCACGTTGCGCGGCGTCGACCATGGCATCTGCTTCGCCGTCGAGCCCAAGCTGCGGACCGTCCTGTGGGCGTGGCGCGGCGAGCCTTTCGAGGAATCAGAGCTGAATGTGCTGCGCCATCTCGCGCTGGCGCTCGACGGCGATTTGGGTGCGGCGCTGGGCGAGCTGCTGACGCGACGTGAGGTACGGGCCACTGCCCAACGAGTGGCAGCGTTGCTCGAGAGCGGCCGTTTTGCGCAGCCCGATCCCGCGCGTCCAGCGCTGCCCTGGCCGCCGTTCTAGGTCGCCTCGCTAGCGGGCAACTCGTCGTCCGCGTAGCGTTCGAGGACGAAGCCGAACTCGGAGCCACCATCCGGCCGAGGCGCCGCCCAGATGCGGCCGCCCATCGCCTCGACAAGCGCGCGACAGACGAAGAGGCCGATGCCCGCACCACCCGCCTTCGCGGCAGTCTCCGGCGAGCGGTAATAGAGCTGGAACAGCCGATCGACCTCTTCCTTATGAATGCCCGCACCTGAATCGAGCACGCGCACCCGCGCACCCTCGGGCGTCTCGTCGACCACGACCTCGACTGTGGTCCCGGCCGGGCTGTACTTGGCCGCGTTGCTGAGCAGGTTGCGCAGCACCTGCTCGACGTACGTCTCATCGCCGTGCGCGGTTATGGCAGTGCTCGCGCTGAACGCAAACCGGACCGCGGGCCAGCGCGCCTGCTCCGAGCCTGTGACGCGGCGCACCAGGTGCGCAATCGCGACTGGATCATCGTGCCGCTCCAGCGTCCCGTACTCCGAGCGCGAGAGCACGAGCAGGTCCTCGACCAGCCGATACAGCCGGTCGGCCTCCCCCTCCAGGTCGTCGATCAGTTCCTGGCGGGTAGCCTCATCGAGCTGGCGATCGCGCCGGGCGAGCAGCTTGGCACCGCCATAGATGGCCGTGATCGGCGTGCGCAGCTCGTGCGAGACGATCGAGTTGAATGCGTCACGCAGCTCGCTCGCCCGACGCTCATTGGCCGCGATGCGACCCAGCTCGTCGCTCATCTGGGCAGCGCGCTCAAGCGCCTCGTGCCGCTCGGTTGACTCGACGCGCGCCCGATCGCGCTCGCTGCGCAGTCGATATGACAGGTACGACACTGCCGTGCCACCGGCCAGATAGGCGAGCAACCGCAGCTGGATGTTGTCAAGACTGGCCGCGGCGACAAACAGCGCGGGGATGAAGAGCACCGAATCAGCGAGTGCACCGAGCAGCGTCGCCAGGACACCGCCCAGCATGCCGCGGTACCAGGCGACGACCGCGACGGCCGGGATGTAGATCACGAACCCGGCGTTGGCGCTCGAAACGAGCAGCAGAAGCGCCTTGGTGGCGACGGCCGCTCCCATTACGAGCGCGGCCACGCCCAGCGTTACCAGCGCACTGTGCAGACCCCAGTAGCGGTGAGGCGGCCGTTGCGCCTGGTCGGGCCGGACAGCCTGGTCAGGCATCGGGCGCGGCAGACTCGTCGGGCACAGGATCGGTCCCTTCCGTGCCCAGCAGGTCCAGCAAGCCGCGCAGCGGGATCGACACCCAGTCGGGTCGATTGTTGAGTTCGTAATTGAGCTCGTACAGCACCTTCTGGAGCATCGCCAGCTCGAGCAAGGCAACCTGTTCCGCGCGCACCCGCGGGACGAATGGCTGTCCCGCCGCACTCTCCAGATAGGCATCCACGAAAGCGCCGCTGACGGTCGAGTACCAGGCCGCCGCCCACGGCTCGAGGCGCGCGATGTCCTCGGGCCGCACGGCGCCGCCGATGCGCGGGTTTAGGAGCGTGCCGAACGCCGCGTAGTGGAACGAGCGCAGCATCCCGGCGACGTCGGCCAGCGCCGAGCGCCTGTGGCGCCGCTCCGACAGCGGCCGGCCGGGCTCGCCCTCGAAATCGATGATGACCACGTCCTTGCCGGTCCACAGCACCTGGCCGAGGTGGTAGTCGCCGTGCGTCCGGATGCGCACCGCGCCGATACGTCTCTGGGTCAGCTCGCGCACGCGCCGGAGGATGTCCTCCGACGATTTGATCGCCCGCTCGGCCGCCGGCCGCGCTTCACCTGGCAGGTCATCCAGTCGGCGCCGCAGCAGCGCGATCGCGCCGTTCGCCTGGTTGCGCAGATTCTGGAAGACGCTGCGCTGGTACAGGGCGCTGAACGGCTCCGGTGCAAACGCTGGATCGTCGTGACCGGCCAGCACGCGATGCAGCTCGGCTGTGCGCGTCCCCAGCAGTTGGGCAAAGCCCTGGTAGTTGCCGGTCAGGTCGGCGAGATTCTCGCCGCTCAGCATCATGTCACCTTCCGACGCTGCAGCGCGTTCATAGAACCCGCCGACGGCGTCGAGTGTGAACTCCCATGCATCGCCTTCGTTGGCCACGAATTCCTGCACGACGGCCAGTGCCTGCGGCTCGCGCCGGCCGTTGATCGACAGCCACCCTCCCAGCGCGGGCACGTGCCTGAACCGCGCTGCGGTCAACGCCTGGCCAATCTCGATCTCAGGGTTCGCGCCCGGCTCGAGACGGCGGAAGAGCTTCAGGATGAGCCGGTCGCCGAAGACGACCGACGTGTTGCTCTGCTCGGCCCGGCCGACGGCCGTCACCAGCGCCGCTGCGCCCCTGCCCCGCAACCGGCGCAGCGCGGGCGTGGGCGATCCCGTGACCTCGGTGCGCCGGCCGGAGACACGCCGCTTGCCGCCCACCGCGTCGAGCAGCGCGGTCGCGAACGCCGGCTCATAGATCGCGTCATAGAGCGTCCATGCGGTGCCACCTTCGCCGTCCGGCAAAACCGTGGCGATAACCGCCTGGGGCGTCGGGGCCAGGGACGATTCGACGCGCTCCGACCGGGCCAGGGCGAGCGGCAGCACGTACGACTCTGACTCACCCTCGGTGTAGTCGATGTCGAAGATCGCGAGCCGCGCCTGGATGTCCGCGGAACCGTCGAACGGCACTCGGAGCGCGTCGCG
>Ga0209974_10000708_pt1 | contig 11387 bp, 10 predicted proteins | sample InoplaM3SPM_FD_187592 | JGI IMG/M metagenome (GOLD analysis project Ga0209974, IMG submission 187592) | Arabidopsis thaliana rhizosphere microbial communities from the Joint Genome Institute, USA, that affect carbon cycling - Inoculated... | ecosystem: Host-associated > Plants > Roots >...
GATCGTCCCGCTCTTTGTCGGCCGCGAGAAGTCGATCAAGGCGCTGGAAGAGGTGATGCGTTCTGACACCTTCATCCTGCTTGCCACGCAGAAGAACGCTTCCGACGACGATCCCGCAACCGATGCAATCTTCGAGACCGGGACGCTCGCGAGCGTGCTTCAACTCCTCAAGCTGCCCGACGGCACGGTCAAGGTGCTGGTCGAGGGCGCTACGCGTGCGAAGGTTCTTAAATACACCGACCGGAACGACTACTACGAGGCCGACGCCAGTCCGGTCGTGGACGATATGGGCGACCGCGTTGAAGCGGAAGCCATGGCGCGCTCAGTGGTCACCGAGTTCGAGAATTATGTGAAGCTTAACAAGAAAGTGTCGCCGGAAGTGGTTGGCGTGATCCAGCAAATCGAGGATTACGCCAAGCTCGCCGACACGGTGGCTTCGCACCTTGCGGTCAAGATTCCCGACAAGCAGGACATTCTCGAGACCGCGTCGGTCACGCAGCGCCTCGAAAAGGTGCTCGGGCTGATGGAGAGCGAGATTTCTGTGCTGCAGGTCGAAAAGCGCATCCGGACCCGCGTCAAGCGGCAGATGGAGAAGACGCAGCGCGAGTACTACCTCAACGAGCAGATGAAGGCGATCCAGAAGGAGCTCGGCGACGAAGAAGGTCGTGACGAGCTTCAGGAGCTGGAAGACAAGATCAAGAAAACCAAGCTCTCGAAGGAGGCTCGCGAAAAAGCGACGCACGAGCTCAAGAAGCTTCGCCAAATGTCTCCGATGTCGGCGGAAGCAACCGTTGTGCGCAACTATCTCGACTGGCTGCTCTCCATTCCATGGAACAAGAAGAGCAAGGTCAAGAAGGACCTCAATCTCGCCGAGCAGATCCTCGATGCCGATCACTATGGCCTGGAGAAGGTCAAAGAACGCATCGTCGAGTATCTCGCCGTCCAGCAGCGGGCGAACAAGCTGACCGGGCCGATCTTGTGCCTCGTTGGGCCTCCCGGCGTGGGCAAGACCTCGCTCGGCAAGTCGATCGCGAAAGCGACCGGCCGTGAGTTCGTGCGCGTGTCGCTCGGCGGCGTGCGTGACGAGGCCGAAATCCGCGGCCACCGGCGCACGTATATCGGCTCGATGCCCGGCAAGATCATCCAGTCGATGCGCAAGGCGAAGACCTCGAATCCGCTCTTCCTGCTCGACGAGGTCGACAAGATGGGTGCCGATTTCCGCGGCGATCCGTCATCGGCCTTGCTGGAGGTGCTCGACCCCGAGCAGAACCACACGTTCAATGACCACTACCTGGAGGTCGACTACGACCTGTCCAGCGTCATGTTCATCACCACGGCGAATACACTCAATATTCCGCCGCCGTTGATGGATCGCATGGAGATCATCCGGATCGCCGGCTACACCGAGGACGAAAAGGTCGAGATCGCGCGCAAGCACCTGATCCCGCACGCGATCGTCAAGCACGGCCTCGATGCGAAGGAATGGTCAATAGACGACGAAGCGCTCCTCACGCTGATCCGCCGCTATACGCGGGAAGCAGGCGTCCGCAATCTCGAGCGGGAGCTCTCGAACCTGATCCGCAAGGCGGTGAAGGAGCTGATGACGTCGAAGAAGAAGTCGATCGCTGTCACCGCGACGAGCCTTGGCGACTATCTCGGCGTGCCGAAATACCGGTACGGTGAGATCGAGGAAAGCGATCTCGTCGGTGTGGTCACGGGTCTCGCCTGGACCGATGTGGGCGGCGAACTGCTCACCATCGAAGGTGTGATGATGCCCGGCAAGGGCAAAATGACCGTCACGGGCAATCTGCGCGACGTCATGAAGGAGTCGATCTCGGCGGCGGCATCTTATGTCCGCTCGCGCGCGGTCGCCTTCGGCATCGAGCCTCCGTTGTTCGACAAGCGCGACATCCACGTGCACGTGCCGGAAGGCGCGACGCCGAAGGATGGGCCATCGGCTGGCGTTGCCATGGTCGCAGCGATTGTGTCGGTGATGACGGGCATTCCTGTGCGTCGTGACGTTGCCATGACCGGCGAAATCACGCTGCGCGGACGTGTCCTGCCGATCGGCGGATTGAAGGAGAAGCTGCTTGCGGCGGCCCGCGGCGGCATGAAGACCGTGCTGATCCCGGAGGAGAACGCCAAGGACCTGGTGGAAATCTCCGACACGATCAAAAAGGGCCTGGAGATCGTTCCGGTGACCCGCATGGACGAAGTGCTCGCCCGTGCCTTGGTGCGTACGCCTCAGCCGATCGAGTGGGACGAGGCTAGCGCCAAGCTTGCGGCGGAGACCGCTGCGGAACCCGCTGTCGATGAGGACGGTTCAGGATTGACCGCCCACTAAGCGCTGCCGCAATACGAATAGGAAACGGCGCCGCAAGGCGCCGTTTTTCTTTTCGTGGAGGGTACGCCGCCCGGACCCGCACGTTCTCAAGGGTCACGGCGCCTGATAGCCTGACCGGGCGCCAAGTTAAAAGGCACGATCACCGGGGGTGACGATCATGAGAAAGCTCGCTGTTGCAATAGCGCTGGCGGTACTTGCCGGGGTCACGTCGGTGCAGGCGCAAACCTATCCATCGCGTCAGATCACGCTCATCGTTCCGTTCCCGCCGGGCGGATCGACCGATGTGGCGGCGCGTATTCTTGCCGAGCACATGCGGGCGCGGCTCGGACAGCCGGTCGTGATCGAAAACGTCGGCGGGGCGGGCGGCAGCATCGCGGTCGGCCGGCTCGCGCGCGCGGCGCCTGACGGGTACACAATCGATATCGGCCAGTGGGACACCCATGTCGGCAGCATCATCTACAAGCTCGACTATGATCTGCAGAAGGATTTTGAGCCGATCGGGCTGATATCAAACAACCCGCAGCTCATGGTCGCCAAGAAGGATCTTGCCGCCGGAAACCTGAAAGAGCTGGTTGCCTGGATGAAGGCAAATCCCGACAAGATCAATTATGTCAACCAGAATGCGGCGGCGAATGTCACCGGTGTCATTTTCGAGAAGCTGACCGGACAGAAGTTCCGTTACATCCCTTACCGTGGCGCGGGACCCGCCATGACCGATCTGGTTTCCGGCCAGGTGGACTTGCTGGTGGTACAGGGCGCCGTAGCGCTGCCTCAGATTCGTGCCGGAAAGATCAAGGCGATTGCCAATCTGTCACCACAGCGTTCCGCGTCGATGTCGGACATCCCGACATCAGACGAGAGCGGCGTCCCTGGTCTTTATATGTCGGGATGGTTCGGTTTGTTCGCCCCGAAAGGCACGCCGAAGGATGTCATAGCCACGCTCAACAGTGCGATGGTGCAGGCGCTCGCCGAGCCCACGGTGCGTGCGCGTTTCACCGAGCTGGGGCTCGACGTCGCTTCTCGCGAACAGCAGACGCCGGGAGGCCTGGCTGCTTTCCAGAAGGCCGAAATCGAGAAATGGTGGCCGATCATCAAGCAATCCGGCATTCAGGCGCAGTAGGGGTCGGCTAGGGCGCCCTCCAGTGGCGAATGTCCTATCGCTTTGCCGGCAAAGGGAAGGCGCGGATTTCAGCTGCCACCTTCGGATATTTGGCGGCCAGTGTTTCTGCGTTGCCCAGTTCGACGTCGGCCGGCTCAACCCCGGGCCACTCAGTCGACGCGCCAAGAAACCAGCGTCGTTCGCCCGACACACGAGCGGTGTGGAACGTTCCCGCAGGGATAAGGAGCTGAACCTTGTGTCCCTTGCGGATGTCGGGACCGACAACGTGAAACTCAGTCGAGCCGTCTTCTAACAGCATGAGAACTTCGATCGGGTCGCCGAGATAGTAGTGATAGAGCTGGTCGTTGCGGATTCGATGCAGTTTCACCGGCTCTTCGGGTGTCAGCATGAAATAAAGCGCCGATCCGGCCGGCCTCCCATCGGCAAACGGCGCCTGCATGCCGCCGGGCGAAATCTTGTGCTTACTCACAAAGGTCACGCGGACATAGCCGCAGGTTGCATTTGGCGAGAGATCGAGGAGTTTGCGCACGTCTTCGAAGGTCATGTCATTGATCATGCTTGCGCGTCTTCCTGTTCGAGTGCCTGAACCAGGTTGTGCGGAGGCTGAGCGCATGCCCAGCATCGCCGCTCCCAACATCGTCAGATGTTTAATAAAGCTGCGCCGACCGCTGAATGCTGGTCTGTGGCCGTCCGACATTGGCGTGGCCCCACACTGTGCGAAGCGGGGTGGTGGGCGGTGACGGACTCGAACCGCCGACATCCTGCGTGTAAAGCAGGCGCTCTACCAACTGAGCTAACCGCCCATCAAACTCGCCCAATATCGCGGGACTGCGGCCCGATGCAAGCGTTGCCGCAATGGCCCAAAAAGAAACGGCAGGCGGGAGCCCTCGCTCCACGCCTGCCGTATTTCCCCGGAGGGTCAGGCAGGAAGTCGTCAGATCGACTCTTTCAACTCTTTCGAGGCGCGGAAGGCGACCTTTTTGCTCGCCTTAATCTGAATTTGCTCGCCGGTCGCAGGGTTGCGTCCAATGCGTGCAGCGCGCTTACGAACCTGAAGTATGCCGAGTCCGCCAATGCGGATGCGCTCGCCTTTCTTCAGATGCTTGACAATATCGCCGACGAAATCCCCGAGCACGGTCTCCGCCTGTTTCTTCGACATCTCGTGTGTTTCCGCGAGTGACGCAGCAAGATGCTTGAGCGTGACGGTCGGTGGTGTCGGAGCTTTTCCAGGAACCATTGCCATCAGTGGGACCCTCCTCTTGAATCCGCGAGCTTGGCGAAGCGCCAAACACACCGCCCGAATAGACGATTCGGGGGCGGTCTGACCATCGATTCTTCGCGGTAAATAAGGCTTTTTCGCAATTTCCAGTGTTTACCTTGACTATGCATTGAGCCGCCTATAACTCGTCCGAACGCCCGCGGGGGCGTAGCTCAGTTGGTTAGAGCGCTGCCCTGTCACGGCAGAGGCCGCGGGTTCGAGTCCCGTCGCTCCCGCCATTTTATCAATGACTTAGCCATGATTTTGGGTTGCCCGGCCGGAGCCGTTTCGGGTCCGAGAATGCTTCGTCAAGGACATCCATGACAGCCGTTCGGGCGATGTTTTTTGACGTGTTCGGGACGCTCGTCGACTGGCGCACCTCGGTGGCCCGCGAGGCGGAACGGATCCTTGGACCGCTTGGACACAGACTCGACTGGCTGGCTTTTGCGGACGCCTGGCGGGGTGAATACCAGCCCGGGATGGAGGAAGTGCGCTCGGGTCGCATCCCGTTCTGCAGGCTGGATGTATTGCACCGACACAATCTCGAACGCTTTATTCCCCGCTTCGGCCTGCGCGATTTGTCCGAAGATGTTCTGAACGAGCTCACGTTTGCGTGGCATCGGCTCGATGCATGGCCGGATGTGCCGGTAGCGCTCAAGCGCCTGCGGAAAAACTTTCTTCTGGCACCCGTATCGAACGGCAACATTTCGTTGATGGTCGACCTCGCGCGTCGCAATGAATTTCACTGGGACGCGATCCTCGGCGCGGAAATCGCCGGCGACTACAAACCGAAGCCACGTGTCTATCTTGCTGCATGCGAGGCGTTCGATCTCAAGCCGCAGCAATGCATGATGATCGCCGCGCACAGTAACGACCTCGCGGCTGCTGCTGCATGCGGTTTGCGCACCGGCCATACTGCACGGCCCAACGAGTATGGACCCGATACCGGCGAACGCGCGCCGACAGTCAAAGTCGACGTGACGGCGAGAGATCTTGGCGATCTCGCAGGTAAAGTTGGTGCTTAGGGCTCTTGAAGCCCGTCAGCCCCTGTAGGTCGGTGCCGGCTGCGCAAAGAAGCTCGCGAGGATGTGGTAGACCAGCATGTAGTTCTTCTGCTGGAAGCTTGCGTGTGAAATGCCGGGCATTACGGTGAACTGCTTGTCCGGGTTCGGCAGCTTTGCGTAGAAGTTCAGCAGATCCTCGATCGAAGCGATGCCGTCCCATTGACCGCGCATGATCAACGTCGGGACGGTGATCTTCTCCGGATTCACCACAGGCAACCTCGAGCACATGTCCACATAAGTGCCGGTCGGCACCGAGGTGTCCAACGCAGTGACCGCGTCTGCAAAAGCATTGATAACCTTTTCCTCGGCGGTGCCGGGATGATCGCGGTCGAAAATCGAGTGGATAAAGGCCTTGTCGATTGGCCTGCGGTTCTTTGACTGGAATTCCGGCAGCTTCTTGCGACGCTGTTCAAGGGTGGGAGAGCCTTCGCCGGTCCACACCATGGCGTCGAGCGCAAGCCGCGCGACCAGCTCCGGATGTCGCTCGGCGAACATTGCCGCGCGCAGTGCGCCGGATGAAATTCCGTAAACCAGAAACGGCCGCTTGCTGCGCAATTTCTGGATATAAAGTGCCGCGGCGTAGCAGTCGTCGGCGCCTTGTGAAATGGGAGCGTTGTTGTCGCGATCCTTGGTCGAGCGGCCATAGCCCTCCATGTCGACGCACCAGCAGTCGTAGCCGCGCCGCGCAAAGTGATCCATCGCCGACGAGTCTGGCCGGCCCGGCACCTGCAGATCGAAAGTGGGTTGTGAGGCCATCGACGAGCCGTGCACGAACAGGATCGTGCCGATGCTTTTGGCGGGATCGCCGGCGCACTTTTCAAAAAGAAACAACTTCACGCCGCCGTCTTTGCTCGTCCAATGATCCTCACCCTTGATCGCGACCTTGGACATTTCGTTCATTGTTCACCCATGCGTTTTTCTGTTGCCCGATTGCCACGCTACTCGATCTTGATGTTGGCGGCCTTGATAACGTCGCTCCAGCGGCTGACTTCCTCGCGCATATATTTTGCGGTCTGGTCGACCGATCCGCCGAAAATTTCCGCTGTCAGGTTCTTCAGGCGACCTTGCACGTCCGGGTCGCGCAGAGCTTCGTTCACGTCGGCATTGATCTTGTCTATGACCGCTTTCGGTGTGTTCGGCGGCGCCACGATGCCGTACCAAGCAACCGCTTCAAAGCCGGGTAGCATTTCGGCGATAGCGGGCACGTCGGGCAGGCTTGGCAGCCGCTTGGAGGATGCAACCGCCAACAATTTGAGCTTGCCGGCCTGTGCCAGCGGCAATGCAACACCGAGATTATCGAACATCACATCGACGTTGCCGGCGAGCAAGCCCTGCAGTGCGGGCGCAGAGCCGCGGTAGGGCACGTGCTGCATTTTTACATTCGCCATGAGCTGAAAAAGCTCTGCGGTCAAATGCGAAGTGGTGCCGTTGCCCTGCGTCGCGTCGGTGATTTTGCCGGGATTCTTTTTCAGGTCGGCAATAAAGTCGGCGAGATTCGAAGCTTTGATCTTGTCGGGATTGACAAAGAGTGCGTTCGGCACCTGCGCCATCACGATGATGGGCTCAAATTTCGTCGGGTCGAACGTGAGCTTCGGGTAAAGATTTTGGTTGATCACCAGCGGCGGCGGTGGCGCTGAAAGCAGCGTATAGCCGTCGGGTGCCGAACGATAGACGGTATCTGCCCCAATATTGCCGGCGGCGCCGGGGCGATTCTCGATGACGATAGTCTGGCCCCATTTGCGCGATAGCCAATCCGCGACGATGCGCGGCACGGCGTCGGCAGTGCCGCCGGCCGGGAACGGCACGATGATCTTGACCACATGGTCAGGGTAAGTTTGTGCCTGGATGGGCTTTGCAAGTGGTGGCAGCAGAATGAGCGCCAGTGCCAGTGCGAGAAGACTCCTGACCGAAGCGCTCATAGTGTCCTCCCTGTTTTCGCATTGCTTGATGCGCGTTTTGTCGTGCCAACAGTGCTATAGCCTTGGGGCTGAGACAACAGTGCCGATGCAAGACCGGCGAGCGACCGGAGTTTCATAATGGCTAACTCGCCGCTCAAAGTGGCAATTTGCGGCGGTGGGATCGGCGGTCTGTTTGCCGCCAATGCGCTAATCGCGTACGGCGTCGACGTTGACATCTACGAACAAGCGCTCGCACTCGGTGAGGTCGGCGCCGGTGTCTTTATAACCCCAAACAGCGTGCGACATCTCAATCGCCTGGGGCTGGGGCCGGCGGTTGAGAAATGGGGCGCGCGCGTCGGCAGCAATTCCCGATATTTTCGCGATGACGGCACGCCTATTGCGCCGGTGCAAGTGACGGATTCGTCGGGATGGAACGCGACGTTCGGCATGCATCGCGCCGATCTGGTGGAGTGCCTGGCCGAAGCGCTGCCTGCCGGCGTGGTTCATATCGGGCATCGCTGCATAGGCTATGAAGACCAGGGCAACACGGCGCGAATTTCGTTCGCCAGCGGTGCCACGGCGGAGGCCGACGTCGTTGTTGGTGCCGATGGCATCCATTCGGAGTTGCGATCCTATGTGTGCCCGCCCTCGCGTCCGGTGTTTCACGGGACTATCTCGTATCGCGGCCTGGTGCCGCATGAGCGCATCCCGGACTGGCCGGACGATGCGTGGCTGATGTGGTTGGGCAAGGGCAAGCACTTCCTGACCTTCCCCGTCCGGGCCGGCAGGCTCATCAACTATGTCGGCTTTGTCCCGGCCGACGAGGAGATGAAGGAATCTTGGTCGGCGGCCGGTGACCCCACCGTGCTGCGTCGTGAGTTTGTCGGTTGGGATCCGCGCATCACCACGGTGCTAGAGCAGGTACAAGCGACTTTTCGCTGGGCTCTTTACGACCGCGAGCCATTGCCCGGCTGGAGCAAGGGCCGGCTCACCCTGCTTGGCGATGCTGCACACCCGATGCTGCCGCACATGGGTCAGGGCGCCAACCAATCAATCGAGGACGGCATGGCGCTGGCCACGATCCTGTCGCGCGCCGACCGCAATAGCGCGCCGACTGCATTGCTAGCCTACGAACGCCTGCGCCGGGATCGGGTTGCCGAAGTCCAACGCGGCTCGCGCCAGAACGGCCTGCGATACGACTCGATGTACGCCGATCTCGCCATACGCGACGCTGAACTTGCCGCGCACGCAAACTTTCGCAGAGCGTTGTACGATCACGATGTGGTGCCCGGTGCGGAGGCGATCGCGATGACGCTCGCATAAAGCGCTGCGCGCTAATTGATTGGTGCAATGCGGTTGGTCTTGATGACCTCCGCCCATTTCGCGACTTGAGATTCCATGAAGCTCTTGAATTCGGGTTGCGTCATTACAATCGGGGTTGCGCCGGTCTTTTCCCAGGCTTGCTTGATGTCGGGCCGGCGCAGGATCTTGGTGATCTCGTCATGAAGTTTGTCGACAATCGGCTTCGGTGTGCCGGCGGGAGCCATGAAACCAACCCACAACGTCGCGTTGAAGCCAGGCACGCCGGCCTCCGCCATCGTCGGGACATCGGGCAATATCGGCGAGCGCACCTTTCCGCTGGTGCCCAACGCGCGCACCATCCCGGCCTTGATCTGCGGTGCCATGGTCGGCACCGAATCGAACAGGATTTGGATTTGGCCGCCGAGGATATCGTTGCGGGCGCCGGTTGAGCCCTTGTACGGCACATGCACGATGTCGATGCCGGTCAAGTTTTTCAAAAGCTCGCCGGCCATGTGGTAGTTCGAGCCCGGCCCGGACGAGCCGTAATTCAGTGTGCCCGGTTTGGCGCGTGCGAGCGCGAGCAACTCGCTTGCAGTCTTTGCCGGCACCGATGGATGCACCACAAGGACAAGGTCGCTATCGATGAGCGGCGCGATCGGTACGAGGTCGCGCATGAGCTGGTAGGGCCTGTGGGCATAGAGCGTCTCGTTGACGGTCTGCGTGCCCGACACCATCAGCAGCGTGTAGCCGTCAGGCGGCGCCTTGGCGACAACGTCAGTACCGATGGTCGTGCCGGCGCCCGGGCGATTCTCCATGACAAATGGCTGGTGCAGCGACTTGCGCAGTTCTTCCGCGATTGCGCGGGTATAGACATCGGTCGGGCCGCCGGCGCCGAACGGAACAATGATTTTGACCGGGCGCGAGGGATAGTCATCGGCTATTGCGGCCGACGCCGAAGCTATGAGGGCGCCTGCGAGCGCGAACAGGGCCACGATTTGTCGCAGGAGCACCATGGGCTTTCTTCGTCCGGGTTATGCAATTGATGTCGCTCGTGCCGACTATCGAGGGCGGCTCGTTGCCCTGTCAATCGAGGCCGACATTGAAGCAGAACGCTCGTGGATGCCGTCTAATGTCGGCTTGCCACCCCAGATATGCTGCGCTAAGCCTCGCTCGCTCCCGTTCTTGAGGCTATTCCAGCAAACAAGGCCTGTTTGTGCGGGGAAAACCGGCGCCGTTCGGGCTGCCGTGTGGGTCTGGACGGGCGTACAATCCAGTAGGGCGGGGCTGCAGGCTTGAGGTCGCCGATGAGCGCATTGCTGATGGACTACCTGCCCCTCGTCGTCTTCATAGCTGTCGCGCTCGGCATTGGACTTGCGCTTCTGATCGCCCCCTTCATCGTTGCCTATAAGCAGCCGGATCCGGAAAAGCTCTCAGCGTATGAGTGCGGATTCAACGCTTTTGACGACGCGCGCATGAAGTTCGACGTGCGCTTCTATCTTGTCGCCATTCTTTTCATCATTTTCGACCTCGAGGTCAGCTTCCTGTTCCCGTGGGCTGTCGTCTTTCGCGAGATCGGTCTCTACGGTTTCTGGTCGATGATGGTGTTCCTTGGCGTTCTTACCGTCGGCTTCATATATGAGTGGAGGAAGGGGGCGCTGGAATGGGATTGATAAGCCCATGACCCTCGTTGCACCCGCGCCGAAGGGGATCATTGATCCGCGCACTGGCCAGCCGGTGGGGGCGGACGATTCCTTTTTCACCGGCATGAATGCCGAACTCGCCGACAAGGGCTTTCTGGTCACCGCCACCGACGACTTGATCACCTGGGCGCGCACTGGCTCGCTGATGTGGATGACGTTCGGCCTGGCATGCTGCGCGGTCGAGATGATGCAGATGTCGATGCCGCGTTACGACGCCGAACGCTTCGGTTTCGCGCCGCGCGCGTCGCCCCGGCAATCCGACGTGATGATCGTTGCCGGCACGCTGACCAACAAGATGGCGCCGGCCTTGCGCAAGGTCTACGACCAGATGCCGGAGCCGCGCTACGTGATCTCGATGGGCTCGTGTGCGAACGGCGGTGGCTATTATCATTACTCGTATTCGGTCGTGCGCGGCTGCGATCGCATCGTTCCAGTCGACATTTATGTGCCGGGCTGTCCGCCGACCGCGGAGGCACTGCTTTACGGCGTGATGCTTCTGCAGAAGAAAATCCGCCGGACCGGCACGATCGAGCGTTAGACGGAGTAGCGGGATGGACGACACGCTCGAAAGGCTTGGGCAGACGATCCGGAATGCGCTCGGCGCTTCGGTCGCCGGCTACACTGTCGCAAATGGCGAGCTGACGGTTAATGCAAAGGCCGCGGATGTCGTATCGATTGCGAAATTCTTGCGTGACGATCCC
>Ga0209974_10000711_pt1 | contig 11371 bp, 10 predicted proteins | sample InoplaM3SPM_FD_187592 | JGI IMG/M metagenome (GOLD analysis project Ga0209974, IMG submission 187592) | Arabidopsis thaliana rhizosphere microbial communities from the Joint Genome Institute, USA, that affect carbon cycling - Inoculated... | ecosystem: Host-associated > Plants > Roots >...
CTTCGGGCGGCGAACTGTCACGCATATCGCTTGCCATTTCAGTGACAACCAGCGAATTGGGCGTGGCGCCCACACTCATTTTTGACGAGGTTGACTCGGGGGTGGGCGGAGCGGTGGCAGAAACCGTCGGGCGTTTGATGCAGCAACTGGGCAGCAACAGACAGGTGCTGGCCGTGACCCATCTGCCGCAGGTTGCGGCCTGCGCACACCATCATCTCAAGGTGTCTAAACGCAAAAGTCCCGCGGGGACGACCAGCACGGTGTCGATGGTTCATGAGGACCACCGCGTCGAAGAAATCGGCCGGATGTTGGGAGGAGAACGCTCCACCAGCACTACCCTCGCCCATGCGCGCGAGATGCTCGAACTGGCATCCTCCTCCACCCCCCACGACGGAGGAGTCTGATGGTGCTCGAAATCGTCTTGATCACCGGAATGTCGGGCTCCGGAAAATCCGTGGCACTGCACGCACTGGAGGATGCAGGCTACTACTGCGTGGACAACCTGCCACCGGAGTTGCTGCCTGCCTTCGTCGCGCTGGAGCATCGCCACCACGGCAACCGCGTGGCCATCGCCATGGATGTCCGTAGCGCTACATCGCTGCACCAGGTACCGCAGGAGCTCAAGCGTCTACGAAACCAGGGCGTTGCAGTGCAATCGGTTTTTCTTGACGCGACCATCGATACGCTGGTGCGGCGATTTTCTGAAACGCGCCGTCGCCACCCCCTCTCGCACGACGACTTGCAGCAAGGCAGAAGGGCGCTCGTGCAGATCATCGAGGTAGAGCGGGAACTATTGGCGGAACTGCGCGAGCAATCGCATGTCATCGACACCAGCACCATACGCGCGTCGCAACTCCAAAGCTACGTGAAGAGCTTGCTGGTCACGACCCGTGGTCAGATGACGCTGGTTTTTCAGTCCTTTGCATTCAAGCGTGGGGTGCCAATGGATGCAGACTACGTATTTGACGTACGGATGCTTCCAAATCCGCACTATGAGCCCTCTCTGCGCGACTTGACGGGCCTGGACGCGCCTGTGGCGGCGTTTCTACAGCAGCAATCCGACGTCTCGCTGATGCAGAACCATATCGAGCAGTTTCTGGCCCATTGGCTGGAAATGCTGGACAGGAACCACCGCAGCTATGTGACCGTGGCTATCGGATGCACCGGAGGCCAACACCGATCGGTCTATCTTGTTGAGCGACTGGCCCTGGCCTTAAGCAGTCGCTGGGCCACTCTGAAAAGGCACAGAGAACTGGACGGCAGGTAGGGCATCAACGCCCCTCACCAAAGCTGCGGCTGGGTGGAATCGAGCAATTTACGGATAGGCGCTGGCAGACCAACTGACGGCCAATCGTCAGCACCAAGCCACGCGCCATCCTCCCCCGGCTCGCTCGGCAGCTCCCCAGAAATCAAAATAGGGTGCAGGTGCAAATCCCTGTGCGTCAGAACGTGGAGAAATGGCTGAAGGTCACTGCATGACACGCCGGGAGCAGCGCACAGGGGCGCGATAAATGTTTGCGCCGACCCCATGTCCGCAAAAACCGGAACGCAGTACATCCCGGCCCAGATCCCCGAAGACGGCCGGCGCTGCAACCACACCTTCCCAACGGCATCGCGCAAGATCACCAACTGCCAGGACTCCGAGCGGCGTGCCAGCTTGCGCGTCTTGACCGGATAGCGCTCGGGGTGGCCCCGCTCGAACGCCTCACAGCGCGACACCAGCGGACAAATTCCACACGCTGGCGATCGGGGTGTACAAACCGATGCGCCCAGATCCATGAGTCCCTGCGTGTACCTGGGCATTGCGGTGGCAAGATTTTTGTTCGGCAGCAGGGTATCTGCCTCACTCCACAAAAGACGCTCGTTCCGCACGGAGGCGAGGTCATTTTCGAATCCCAGCAAACGCGTCAAGACCCTTCTGACATTGGCATCCAGAATAGGTACACGCTGGGAAAAGCAAAACGCAGCAATGGCTCCAGCCGTAGAGCGACCGATGCCGGGCAAGGTCACGAGGATCTCCGCAGTTTGCGGAAACACACCGCCGTGTTTGACAACCACCTGCTGGGCGCAGCGGTGCAGATTGCGGGCACGTGTGTAGTAGCCAAGCCCGCTCCAAAGCCCCATGACCTCGTCTTGACTGGCCTGCGCCAGAGCTGCTACGTCAGGGAACCGCGCCAGAAAACGCGCGTAGTACTCCAGCACCGTAGCGACCTGGGTCTGCTGCAGCATGATTTCCGACAACCAAACCTTGTAGGGATCACGGGTCTGCTGCCAGGGCAGGTGATTGCGGCCGTGAGACTCCTGCCACGCGATCACCAGCTCGGCAATCCCTTCTCCGCGGAGCTTCGTCATGCAGGCAGCGGATGGCTGCCCAGGGCCGCCGCTTCTGCGACCGGCAGCGCTACCAACCGGGAGGTCAGCTCCTGCAAACGGCGCTCCAGCTGCACCAGCTCTTCCTCGCTGGCTTCGATCTCTGCAATACGCTCAACCAATCCACTGGCGGCCTGCTGAATGCGGTCCACCGCCTCGATCCGGCGCGCAAAACTGCGGCGACGCTCTCGCAATTGAGCATCCAGCTGGGCTGTCGCAGATTTGCTCCACAGCTCCAGATCGTTTGCCGCGGACTCATACACCGTTCGCAAACGCATGGCCAGCGCACGGACGAGACGGTCGGCGAACTCAGGCTGTGCCAGCTTCAAGGCATTGCCCATTCCAAGATACTGAAGGTGGCTTTGCTCAATCTGGTTGAGATCTTCAGTGAAGTGCTCCAGCTGTGGGGGCGAGGGCACCTGCAGCGAAAAACCAAACTCTGCATTGAGCTGTCTGAACGTTCCCCCCAGCATGGCCTGGATCTCGGTACCCGATGCCTGCGCTTTATCCAACGTGCCGCGCAGGCTGTTGAATGTGTGGAGATAGATTTTCTTGACACCCAACTTGAGCCCCTTCTGCTGAAGGGTCTGGGCCAGTTCTGACAGTTCGGCCTTGAGCGCCTTGGCTCCCAATTGCTGAAACACTTCGCGCAGTAGTTTCAGGTGAACAGCACGCACCGCGTGGATTTTTGATGTGCTCAGATCAAACTCGCGCTGCTCTTGCTCAATGCGGTGACGCATGGATTCAATCACCGACGCATTCTTCCCGCGCAGACTGCGCAGCTCGGCCATTTGGTCGTCGAGGTCCCGCCGGCGGATATTGATGACGCGTGAGGTCTCGGTGCGCAAGCTGGAAACACCGTTCGCCACCGCTGCGCGCAAGATCGCCTGACGCCGACCCATGATGCCCTTGGCAAGTGCCTCTTCAAGTACAGGCAGCCCGCTGCTCTCGAGCAGAAGATCATCGGCAGAAATTTTCGCGACAAGCCCTTTTTGCGCTGACACAGGGACCACCCTGTCCAGGGGAATCCCCAACATCTCGGCGGAAGTACGGCACTGGCGCTCCATTTGCGCCTGCACCTGTTCGGCCGTATTGAGCGTGTCCCAGAGGGTGTCGATCTTGTTCAGCACGACCAGGCGTGCATCAAGGCTCTCGACCGAAGTGGCCAAATGTTCGCGCCAGATGGAGAGGTCTGAGCGGGTGACCCCCGTGTCGGCGCCGAGAATGAACACGACTGCGTGCGCTTGCGGGATGAGATTGACGGTCAGTTCTGGTTCCGCCCCGACCGCGTTCAGCCCGGGGGTATCGAGAATCACCAAGCCCTGCTTGAGCAATGGATGTGGGATATTGATGATGGCATGGCGCCACATGGGCACTTCCACCCTTCCATCTGCATCTGGCACCGGGTTCTCGTCGATCAGGTCGTCGTGCCAAAAACCCAGCGCGCGCGCATCGTCCAGGCTGACTTTGCGGACTTCTGATACTTTTTCCAGCGCCTTGGCGATCTGGTCTGCGTCGCCTACGTCCAAGGGTATGTGCACCCACCGATCACTCTTGACCCGCCACTCAGCCAAGCTCTGCACCTGCAGCCGGGTCTCAATGGGGAGCAAGCGCAGGCTGGGAGCAGAGTCCGCGTCATATCCCAGTTCAGTAGGGCACATGGTGGTGCGCCCCGCACTGGCAGGCATGATGCGACGGCCATAGTCCGCAAAGAAGATCGCGTTGATCAGCTCGGACTTGCCGCGCGAGAACTCGGCAACAAACGCCACCATGACCTTGTCGCTTCGCACCTGCTCTTCCAGCCGCTGAAGCCGCTCCTGGACAGCTGCATCCATGAGCTCATGGGACGCCATCCACTCGGCCAGCCGCTTGAGTTGATGGGCGAACTCACGCCGCCAGACTCCATGCTGGTCGAACTGTTCGTTGAAGGAAGGTCCCACTTTGCTCCCAAGATCTATGAATCGCCTACAAAGCAGGCATATACAAAATATAGCATCGACCGCCCACCGACCCCATACCAACCGGCAAGCCGGTGCATGAGATATCAGGGCCGCTGGCAACCTGGGCAGAAATAGGTGCTGCGCTGCCCCTGCCGTATTGTTCGTATCTGGGTGCCACACGCAGCGCACGGCGCTCCTTCGCGCCCGTAGACCTTGGCCTCTGTCTGAAAATGCCCCGACGCCCCGTCCGCATTCGAGAAGTCGCGCAACGTGCTACCACCCATCTCGACAGCTCTCGCCAGCACCGTCCGGATGGCGGCATGCAGCTTTCGGGCACGCAGGGGCCCGATCCGGGACGCGGCGGTTGTGGGACGGATACCCGCGAGATACAGGACTTCCGACGCGTAGATGTTCCCCACTCCCACGACCAGCCTGCCGCCCAGCAGCAGCTGTTTGATGGGCATCTGACTTTTCTTCAAACCGGCTTGAAATGCGTAGAGGGAAAACGCATCGGAAAGGGGCTCGACGCCCAAGTTTCCCAGCAGTTTTGTTGCCACCGGATCTTGCTCGCCGGAAACGAACACTACTGCACCGAACCGGCGCGGATCATGCAAGCGCAGCGTTCCCTGATCGGTGACCATATCGAAGTGGTCGTGGCCCCCCGAAGGTGGAAGCCCCTGCGCAAAACGCAGGCTCCCGGACATCCCGAGATGCACCAGCACGATCCCGCCGGTCGTATCTGCCAGCAAGTATTTGCCGCGCCGACGCAGCCCCTCCACCCGCTGCCCCACCAGGGTCTCGGGCGAGCAGCCCAAAGGCCACCGCAGGGGCTTGCCAAGCGTTACCGACTCGATGCGCGCGCCGGTGATGGGCTGCACCAAGCTGCGGCGCGTCACTTCCACTTCAGGCAACTCAGGCATACACAGACCATCGCAGTAGGGGAACAGGCATAGATTATTATGGCCCGATGGTGCTATTTCAGAGCTTTCGGACCGCCGCATTGACTACCGTGATTGCGGTAGCCGCCCATACTGCGTGGGCGCAGCAGACGAAGGGTGACAGCGGTCCCGCCACCGGCGAACCCGCCGTGGTATCCAACCCAGCGCTCGACGCAGAGTTGTTCTATGAGATCTTCCTTGGGGAGATCAGCGCGCGAACCGGCGATCCGGGCGCGGGTTACGCATTCATGCTGGAGGCGGCACGCCGTAGCGCTGACGGGCAGTTGTACCAAAGAGCCGCAGATATTGCATTGCAGTCCCGGTCGGGCGAGTACGCGCTCGCAGCTGCCCAGGCGTGGAAAGAAGCGCTTCCGCAATCGCGCGAAGCGAATCGCTACGTGCTCCAGATCCTGCTGGCACTCAACCGGACAGCGGAAACGCCCGCTTTGCTGCGCCAGGAGTTGGCTCAGTCACCGCCCCGCGCCAAGGCTTCAATGATCGCGGCCCTGCCGCAGATGTATGGCAGAGCGAGCGACAAGGCATTGGCCGCGAAAGTTGTTGAGGCAGCACTGGTTGACGAACTCGCCAACCCTGCCACCGGCCCGGTGGCCTGGGTTTCCCTGGGGCGCATCCGGCTGGCGGCTGGCGACAAAGCCGGTGCTTTGGACGCTGCACGAAAGGCCCAGGCGCTTGACAACGCCAACGAAGCAGCTGCCGGACTGGCGCTGGAACTGCTCGAAGAAAGCACATCAGAGGCGGAAGCCCTGGTCACGCAGGCCCTCGCGAAGCAACCGGTGCCAGAGCTCCGTATCGCTTATGCGCGGGTATTGCTTGGTATGCAGCGCTATGCCGATGCAGCCCGCCAGCTCGACCTTGCAACCAAAGAAAAACCCGACCTTATAGAGCCGTGGCTGGTTCTGGCAACCCTCCAGTTGCAGGACAACCGGCTACCGGCGGCAGAGGCTGCCCTTCAGCGTTTTATCGAGCTCGTCTCTGCGTCTACGGAAGCCGAGGTCCGCCAAAAAGGACTGACCCAGGCCTACCTGCTCTACGCACAGATCGCAGAAAAAAAGAAGGACTTTGTAGCGGCGGACGCTTGGCTCGCGCGCATTGACAACGTGGAAGAAATTTTCAGTGCGCAGGCCCGCCGCGCATCGCTGCTGGCGCGGCAGGGCAAGCTGGCCCAAGCGCGGGCGCTGCTGCGAAACCTGCCCGGCACCTCTGCCGACGAAAAGCGCATGAAGCTGCTGGCCGAAGTGCAGTTGCTCCGCGACCAGCGGCACTACAAAGAGGCGTATCAGGTCCAGGGCGAACTTGTGGCGCTCGCGCCCGAAGACGCCGAATTGGTCTACGACCAAGCCATGCTGGCCGAAAAGGCGGGCCAACCGGAGACGATGGAACGGCTGCTCAAGGAGGTCATCGCCAAGAAGCCCGACTACCACCATGCGTACAACGCACTGGGCTACTCGCTGGCCGAGCGGGGGTGCGGCTGCAGGAAGCCAAGCAACTGATTCTGAAAGCCTTGGAGTTCGCCCCCTCTGACCCATTCATCGGAGACAGTCTGGGTTGGGTCGAGTTTCGCATGGGTAACAAGGCGGAAGCGCGGCGACATCTGGAGCTTGCCTATAAGGCGCGGCCGGATGTTGAGATCGCCGCCCACCTGGGCGAAGTGCTCTGGACACTGGGAGACAAGGAGTCCGCGGTACGGGTCTGGAAGGAAGGTCAGCGCGCGAACCCGGACAATGACACCCTGAAAGAAACGCTCAAGCGCCTCGGGGTGAACCTTTTACAATGTCTGCCCAACGCTTGGCATGGGGCTGCACGGCGCGCTCGCCTTCACTCTGGCGGGCCGCAGGACTGCTTTTCTGGGCGGCATGGATGTTTTGGCTTGCCGGATGCGCACAGGCTCCCCACAAAATTGCGGACGAGGAAGATGCATGGAGCGGCCGCATTGCCATGCAGGTGGAAGGCCAAGCTTCGCAATCGTTCTCAGCCATGTTTGAACTGCGGGGTAATGCGAGAAAAGGTAGCCTGTCGCTCACCAGCCCCCTCGGCAACCGTCTCGCGCAGGTGGACTGGGAAGACGGACATGCGCAATTGACCAGCGCGCAGGAAACTCGCAGTTCGGAATCGCTTGACGCCCTATTGCAGGACGTGACCGGAGCCCCCATTCCCGTGGCAGCACTCTTCAGCTGGCTCAAGGGAGCCCAGACCACGGTGCCAGGGTGGAGGGTGGACTTGTCCGCGATGGAGCAAGGACGCCTGGTGGCCCACCGCGATGAGCCAGCACCACCTGCCACACTGCGCATCGCGCTGACCCGTTAGTCGCGTTTTCCGCTACTTGCTTCCATGCGATCCTTGTACGACGTGCCGGCTCCGGCAAAACTCAACCTGTTTCTACACATCACCGGCCGGCGACCCGACGGGTACCACTTGCTGCAATCGGTCTTCATGCTGATCGACTGGTGCGACACCTTGCATTTCGAGCGCAGACCAGGGGGGGGCATTTCGCGCGAGGATCTGGGTGCACCATTGCCCGACGTCGATCTCACCATGCGCGCGGCGCGTGCGCTGCAGCAGGCCACTGGCTGCTCTCAAGGCGCACACATCGGGGTTTTGAAGTCCATTCCTGCGCAGGCCGGCATGGGCGGCGGCTCTTCGGATGCTGCGACTGCATTGCTGGCCCTGAACCGACTTTGGGGGCTTTACCTGCCCCGCCCTGCGCTTGAAGAAATCGGACTGACGCTGGGCGCCGATGTTCCGTTTTTTTTACGCGGCCACAATGCGTGGGTGCAAGGAATTGGTGAGACAATCACGCCGCTTGAGAAAGAGCACCAAGTACCGCAAGCATGCTTTGCCGTCGTGAAGCCGGCGTCAGGCCTGGAGACAAAAACAATTTTTTCGTCACCAAGTTTGAAACGCGATTCAGACAGTGCTACAATCTTAGGCTTTGCTGCAGCACACTTTGACTTCGGTCGAAACGACTTGCAGCCAGTTGCCCAGGCACTTTGCCCGCAGGTCACTGAAGCCATCAAATGGCTCGGAGAGCGCGGATTGCAAGGCAGGATGACAGGTTCAGGCAGTGCGGTGTTTGCGCAAATGTCACGCGACATTGACTTGAGCGGAGCCCCCGAAGGCTGGCAGGTCAAGGCATGTGAGAATCTGATGGTTCATCCTCTGGCAGGTTGGGCATCAGGCAAAAATTGAGGTGGGCTGCCTTCGGCAGTTGACCTGTGTAGGGGAGTCGCCAAGCTGGTTAAGGCACCGGATTTTGATTCCGGCATGCGAAGGTTCGAATCCTTCTTCCCCTGCCAAAGTTCTTTTTGCGCACGCGCAGTACGGGCTTTTTTTTCAGACCGCTGGGATGCTCATGCAAGGCAATCAATCCGACTTCATGGTTTTCACCGGCAATGCCAATCCTGGCATGGCAGCTGAAATTGCCCAACACCTCGGAACCACCCTCGGCGCTGCCGATGTCGGTCGCTTCTCGGACGGCGAGGTCACCGTCGAGATCAAGCAAAACGTTCGTGCGCGGGATGTTTTCGTTGTGCAGTCCACCTGCGCTCCGACGAACGAAAACCTCATGGAACTTTTGATCATGGTTGATGCGCTCAAGCGTGCATCGGCAGAGCGCATCAGTGCCGTGATCCCCTACTTCGGTTACGCCCGCCAGGACCGCCGCCCCCGCTCCTCACGGGTGCCAATCACCGCGAAGGTCGTAGCCAACATGCTGCAGGCCGTGGGCGTGGCCCGGGTATTGACGATGGACCTGCACGCAGACCAGATCCAGGGCTTTTTCGACATTCCCGTTGACAACATCTACGCTTCGCCTGTGCTGCTGGGCGACCTGCGCCAAAAGAACTACGAAGACCTGATCGTCGTGTCGCCAGACGTCGGCGGTGTGGTGCGGGCACGTGCGCTGGCCAAGCAACTCAACTGTGATCTGGCCATTATCGACAAGCGCCGCCCCAAGGCCAATGTGTCGGAAGTGATGCACGTGATCGGCGAGATCGAAGGCCGCAACTGCGTGATCATGGACGACATGATCGACACCGCCGGTACGCTGGTGAAGGCGGCCGAAGTGCTCAAGGAGCGCGGCGCCAAGAAGGTGTACGCCTACTGCACGCACCCTATTTTTTCAGGTCCCGCCATCGAACGCATTGCACAGGGCTCGGCCCTGGATGAAGTGGTCGTGACCAACACCATTCCCCTGAGCGACAACGCCAAGGGATGTACCAAGATTCGCCAGCTCTCCGTGGCTCCGCTGATTGCAGAAACGATTCAGCGCATTGCCAAGGGAGAGTCGGTGATGAGCCTGTTCTCGGACCAAGACAATCTGTTCTGACGACGCTTTCTCAGAAGGCGCTGCAGACGGTTTGCACGCAAGCCTCCTTCGGGAGGCTTGTCCGTTCGAGGACACCAAGGAGGCTTGCGGCCAAGGGGCAGCAGGTCTTTTCAACACGGGACAAGACTGGTCGCGGTCTGTCCTTTTCAGGAGCTAACTATGAACTTCGTCGCTTTTGAGCGCGCCAAGCAAGGTACGGGTGCGAGCCGCCGTCTGCGCAATTCGGGCAAAACGCCTGGCATCGTCTACGGCGGTACTGCCGAGCCCCAACTGATCGAGGTGGACCACAACGCACTGTGGCACGCCCTCAAGAAGGAAGCATTCCACTCCAGCGTGCTGGACATGGAAGTGGCCGGCACGACCTCCAAGGTCCTGCTGCGCGACGTGCAATACCACCCTTTCAAGCAACTCGTGCTGCACATCGACTTCCAGCGCGTGGACGAGAAGACCAAGCTGCACATGAAGGTGCCACTGCACTTCTCCGGCGCCGAAGAATCGCCCGCCGTCAAGGTCGACAAGTGCATGGTCAACCCCGTCGTGAACGAACTCGACGTGACCTGCATGCCTTCGGACCTGCCTGAGTTCATCGCCGTGGACCTGTCGAAGCTCGAAAAGGGCTCGTCGCTGCACTTGAAGGACATCAAGCTGCCCCGTGGCGTGACCCCCAAGGTGCGTGGCGGCCAGAACAACAACCCCGTGCTGGTGTCCGTGGTGCCTCCGGTGGTGGTCGTTGAGACTCCCGTCGATGCCGCCCCGGCTGCCGATGCCAAGGGCAAGGGCAAGGGCAAGAAGTAATTCGTCCTTCGGACCTTACTTTCCGCTTGAAGCCAGCCCGCCGCGGCGATGCTGGCTTCTGAAACAACCGGCCCACCTGTGTGGGCCGTTTTCATTGGAGCCTCGGCATCCCTTCTCGGGCTTGGCGTGGCCGGCGGTGCTTGGCGACCATCCGTGGAGTGGATAGGGATCACCGGCCCCCCTCGCGCGCAACCGCACAAGGCCGCTCCGGATGGTCGACCAGGGTCGCCGCCTCCGCACCACTGCACCACTGCACCACTGCACGGCAAGCATTCACCCCCTCGCCTCATCTTGCGCACGGATAATCCCGCCCATGATCAAGCTGTTTGTAGGCCTTGGAAACCCGGGCCCCGATTACGAGGCCACCCGCCACAACGCTGGTTTCTGGTGGATTGACTCCCTCGCGCGCGAACTCAAGGCCACATTGGTGCCTGAGCGCAGCTACCACGGGCTGGTAGCCCGCACCACGGTGCATGGCCAGAGCGTTTGGCTGCTGCAGCCGCAGACGTTCATGAACCTCTCGGGCAAATCGGTGGCATCGCTTGCGCGGTTCTTCAAGATCCAGCCGGAAGAGATTCTGGTGGTCCATGACGAGCTCGACATCCCCCCCGGGCAGGTCAAGCTCAAGCGCGGCGGCAGCCATGCGGGGCACAACGGGCTGCGCGATATCCACGGCCAGCTCGGCTCACCCGACTACTGGAGACTGCGCGTGGGCATTGGCCACCCGGGAGTCAAAAGCGAGGTGGCGAACTGGGTGCTCAAGAAGCCGTCGCCCGACCAGCGCACCCTGATTGAAGACAGCATTGCGCACTCCCTGAAAGCCTACCCGGCGATGCTGGCGGGAGAGATGGACAAGGCCACCTTGCTCATTCACACGACGAAGCCGCCCCGCCCCAAGCCACCCCGGCCAGTCGATGATTAACGGTCTTAGCTACTATTTTTATAGCTATAGGCGCCCCATTTATAAGGGCTAGCGCCCGAAA
>Ga0209974_10000712_pt1 | contig 11363 bp, 9 predicted proteins | sample InoplaM3SPM_FD_187592 | JGI IMG/M metagenome (GOLD analysis project Ga0209974, IMG submission 187592) | Arabidopsis thaliana rhizosphere microbial communities from the Joint Genome Institute, USA, that affect carbon cycling - Inoculated... | ecosystem: Host-associated > Plants > Roots >...
TTATGTACGGCTCGATAGGCTGGTCGTCGACGAACCGGACCTGCGTCGTGCAGCGGGCTTCGACAGCGAGCCCTCGCCGGATGCGATCGCCGGCACGCGTCACAACATGCTCGAGAAGACGCTCGACGCCGATCGCTTTCCGTTCGCCGTCATCGCCGTGCGCGGTGTCGATCGCACGGCGTTCGATGGGGGCATGCTCCCGCAGCGCGACATCGACGTCTCGATCACCCTGCACGGCACGCTTCGAAGCCTGCGCGTTCCCGTTGCGCTCGAACGGTCGGGCGACGCGTTGCAGGTCAGCGGAACGTTGACGCTTGCGCAGACGACGTTCGGCATCACGCCGCTATCCGTGCTCGGAGGCGCGATCCAGGTGCAGGATCAGGTGGACGTCCGGTTTCGCATCCGCGCGAATCCGCCGCATTGACGAGTCCGCGAGCCGAATCGAGCGCTCCGCTTTGCACAGGCGATCTTGCGCGCCATTATGGTAACGTCGCGCCGGGGTACCGGACGAACGCGAAGGAGTTGCCATGGATTCCGATTCGACACCGCGCACCGGATTTTCTCGCCGCGAATTCATTCGCCGCGCTTCGGCCGCTGCGATCGCCGGCGTCAGCGCGCCGTACGTCATTGCGCAACGCGCCGATGAAAGCCTGATCGTCAATAGCTTTGGCGGCGAGTACCAGGAGCTGTTCGAAAAGACGATCATCCAGTCCTTCGAAAAGAAACTGGGCGTCAAGGTCGTGCACGACACGACGGGAACATCAGCGCAGGACTACGCGAAGATCCGCGCGTCCAAGGGCGCGCCCGGGTTCGACGTCGCTGCGGCGTTGAGCCCACCCGAGGTTCTGCTCGGAGCGAAGGAAGGCCTGCTCGAAAAAATCACCGAGAAGGAGGTCCCGAATCTCCGTTTCACGTGGGAGAAGGCGCGCCGGGCGCTGCCCCCGACCGGTGTCATGCATACGCTGCAGTTCGACTCGCTGCTCTACAACAAGGACAAGCTCGACGCGCCCACGTCCTGGGCCGATTACTGGCAGCCGGACAAGAGGTACGGGGCGAAGGTCAAGGGTCACGTCATCAACTACAACCCGGCCAACCTGCTGTCGGTCTATGCGCTGATTCACGCCGCTGAACTCGGCGGGGGCAGTGCGACCAACATGGAACCGGCGTGGGCGCTGCTCAAAGCCCAGAAGCCGTTCGTGGGCGTCGTGGTGACGGCGTCCGCCGAAGCGGCGCCGCATTTCGAGAGCGGTGAAGTGTGGCTCTCACCCTACTGGAGCGCACGCGCGGGCTATTACATCAGCCGTGGCATCCCGTACGGCATGATCGTGCCGAAGGAAGGCGTCATCGCGAACATCGACTCGGCTTCGGTGCCGGTCGGCGCGAAAAACAAGAAGCTCGCGTATGAATTCATCAATTTCATGCTCGAGCCGGCGACGCAGCGCGCCTGGTGCCTCGCGTATTTCTGCAGTCCGGGTCGCGGCGACCTCACCGACTGGCCGAAGGGATTCGGCGATTCGCAGATCGTCACCAACCAGCAATTCGAAAGCGTCAAGCTGCCGGATCTCGACGCAATCGGAACCCATCGACGCGACTGGACGCTGCGCTGGCAGGAGATCATGGGCTAGCGGCGCGCTCGTCCGGCTGACAGCGCGGTTGGCGAGCCCGACCTAGAGCAGCGGCGTCGGATTCGACTTTCGATGCCGATGGCGATGGCGCGCGCGCGAAAGTCGATTCCGCCCCTGCTCATCGTAGCGCTGCCTGCAGCCGTGCTGCTGGCGTTCTTTGTCGTGCCGAATCTCCTGCTGTTGTCGGCGAGCTTCCTCAAGTCGGAGGCGCAGCAGTTGACGACGCAACCGACGCTCGACAACTACCGGTTCCTGCTCACGCGCCCACTCTACCTCGAGGTGTTCGCGCGGACGTTCACCGTCGGCATCGCGGTGGGTGTGCTCGATCTGCTGCTCGGCTTTCCGCTCGCGTATTTCCTCGTGAGGACCAAGAGCCGCTGGAAGGGCCTGCTGATCGCGCTGTCGCTTGCGCCGCTGCTCGCGAGCGTCGTCGTCCGGACGTACGGCTGGTACATCATCCTGAACCGGTTCGGTTTTGCGAACGACGTCCTGCTCGGTCTCGGCGTCATCGGCGAGCGGATCGCGTTCATGCCGAGTACCGGAGCCATCATCATCGGGCTCGCCCATGCGCTGTTGCCCTACGCGGTGCTGACGATCATGGGGTCGCTGAACGGCATCAATCCGCATTTCGAGTCGGCCGCGATGAGTCTCGGCGCCGATCGCATGCGCACCTTCCTGTACGTGCTGCTGCCGTTGTGCCTGCCGGGGATCGCCGGTGGCTTCCTGCTCGTGTTCTCGATCGCAATCAGTGCCTACGCCACGCCCGCGATCCTCGGCGGACCCGCAACTCAGGTCGCTGCGACCGCGATCTACAACTTCATCATCCAATTACTCGACTGGTCCCTCGGCGCTGCGCTCGCCGTCATCCTCATCGCCGCCACGTTGCTGTTGCTGTACGGCGCGGGGCGTCTTGGTGAACGGCGCGCCACACTATGAGCGTTCGACGCGCCTTCAATCGCTGGCGCGCGACGGCGGCGCCATGGGCGGTGTTGCGCGCGTTCGTCGTCTTCGTCTACGTCTTTTCGCTCGGTCCGATTCTGATCACGGCGGCGGTGTCGTTCAATGCGACGAACCGCTCGTTCTTTCCACCACGCGGGTTTTCACTGCGATGGTGGGAGCGGGCGTTCGCGCCTGAATGGGTCGATCCGTTGCTGTTCAGCCTCAAGCTGGGGTCGCTGACGGCGGTCGTCGCGACAGCGCTTGCGCTACCTCTCGCGTTCGCGCTGTATCGCTACCGTTTTCGCGGCCGGCAGGCGCTCATCGCGCTGACGCTCGGTCCGCTCATGATGCCGACGCTCGTGACGGGCGTCGGTCTGCTGCAACTGTTCCAGCAGCTCGGCTGGCGCGAGCAGCTCGGCTTCACCGGATTGTTGGTCGGACACGTCGTCATCTGCATGCCGTTCGCGGTGCGGACCGTTTCGGTGAGCCTGCAGACATTGCCGCCCAACGTCGAACTCGCCGCGGCGAGCCTTGGCGCGACGCGCATCGCCACGTTGCGGTGGGTGGTGCTGCCGCTCGTCAAGACGGGCGTGGTCGCCGGCGGGGTATTTGCGTTCATCCATTCATTCACCGACGTCAACCTGTCGATCTTCCTCGCCCGTCCCGGCGAGACACCGATCACGGTGAGGATCCTGGGATTCCTGGAGTTCGGATTCGCGCCGACGCTTGCCGCCGTGTCGGTGATCACGCTGATCGTGCCGCTCGCCCTGGTTGCCGTCGTCGAGCGGGTCAGCGGGCTCGGGGACTTCATCTACGGGGAGCGCCGGCGTGCCTGAACCGGCGTTGCGTCTCACCGGCCTCGAGAAACACTATGGCGCGACGACAGCGGTCGCAGGCATCGACCTCACCGTGGGCCACGGTGAATTCGTCACGCTGCTCGGCCCATCGGGCTGCGGCAAGACGACGACGCTCGCGCTGATCGCGGGTTTCGTACCGCCGAGCGCGGGTGAGATTTACCTCAAAGGACGCAGCGTCGCCGATCTGCCTGCGTTTCGCCGCGACATCGGCGTCGTGTTCCAGGATTACGCGCTCTTTCCACACATGACCGCCGGGGAAAACGTCGCATTCGGCCTGAGGATGCGCAAGGTCGCGCCAGTCGACATCGCACGGCGCGTCGGCGAAGCGCTCGATCTCGTTCAGCTCAAAGGACTGGGCGAGCGGCGCCCGCTGCAGCTGTCGGGCGGGCAGCGGCAACGCGTGGCGCTCGCGCGTGCGCTGGTCATCAATCCCACCGTGTTGCTGCTGGACGAGCCATTATCGAATCTCGATCTCAAGCTTCGCGAGGAGATGCGCGTCGAGATCGTGTCGATCCAGCGCCGTCTCGGCATCACGACCGTTTTCGTCACGCACGATCAGGGCGAGGCACTCGTGATGTCCGATCGCGTCGCGGTGATGAATGCGGGAAGAATCGAACAAATCGGCAGACCGGCCGACATCTATGAACGACCGGCGACGCGTTTCGTCGCCGAGTTCATCGGACGGATGAACCTGTTTGCGGGGACCGTCACCGACGCACGCAGCGTGCGAACCGCAAGTGGCGTCGAGATTTCCTTGCCGGTGCCGCGCGAGATCCCTGTCGGCGCGAATGTCAGCATTGCCGTAAGGCCGGAGCGGGCGCGCGTGACAAGCGAGCGGACTGCACGGGGCCTCGCGCTCGCCGGGACGGTGCGACAGGTGTTCTACCTCGGCGCGACGCGCGAATACCGGGTCGACCTGGAAGGCGGCGAACGTGGGCTGGTCGAGACGCCCAACGACGGTTCAGACGCACGCTTTGCGTCGGGCGACACCGTGTGGCTCACGGCATCGTTCGACGATTGCCGGCTGATCGAGGGCGGAATTCCGCGCGGTCGGCCATGATCGGCGTCTCGCCCTCCAGCGTCGTCCGATGCATGAGTCGATGGTATTTCGAATCGTCGAACGGTGTCGCGCAATGCTGGACGCAGCGGTTGTCCCACAGCAGCGCATCCCCGATCCGCCACGGATGCCGATAGACGAATTCGGGGCGGATCGCAAAGTCCTTCAGGTAGTCGATCAGTTCCTGCGCTTCGTCATCCGCCATGCCGTCGACCTTGTACGCCCAGCGGCCGATGTAGAGCGATGTCCAACCGGTGTGCGGATGCCGGCGCGCGATCGGATGCCAGACATCGGGGCGTGCGATCCGTTGCGCCGCGGTTAACGGTCCCAGGTGCGGGTAGTAAACCTCGTGAAAACGCGCTCGGCTGAAGCACGCCCGGCGACCCAGGATCTTGCGGCGCACGTCATCGGGTAGCGCCGCGAACGCCGCGTACGTATCCGCGTAGAGCGTGTCGCCCTCGCTGGGCGGCAGCTTCAGCGCGTGAATGAACGATCCCGCGTTCGGAAGCGCCTTGTCCTCGCCGTCCGAATGCCACCCCCAGCCCGCGCGTTTCATGCCGATCGGCTTGTTGTCCTTTTCGACGTTCGACACAACGAGGATCTCGGGATGTCCCGGAAGATTGAACTCGGGGGGCTCCATGATGTGCAGCGGGCCGAGCCGACGCGTGAACGCGACGTGCTGCGGCGGCGTCCACGTCACGCCACGAAACAAGAGGATGCTGTAACGACGCCACGCGGCTTCGATTTCGGCGAACGTGGCGTCATCGACATCCGGTCGGAGTTCGAGCCCGACGACCTCGGCGCCGAACGATTCGTGCAACGGGCGCAGCCGCAAGGCCATGACGTCAACCCGCGGTCTTTCGATGAAGCGTGCGGAACTCCTTCACGTCGGCAAGCGAGCCGTCGCGCAGCCGCGCGATGTCGCTGCCGGCGTTCACGAACTGATAGCCGCGCGCAAACATGTCCTTCCACGTGCAGCCCGGATGCGGCACCGTGCCCATTGGCCGGCCCGCTGCGCGAATCCGCCGTTCCGCGTGCTCGATCAGGCGCGCAACTTCAGGATGCTTGAGGTCGTTCATTCGACCGACCGTCGCCGACAAGTCGAACGGCCCGATGAAGATGAGGTCGATGCCCTCGACCGCGAGGATCGAATCGATGTTTTCGACGGCGCGTGCCGATTCGATCTGACAAGCGATCAGCAGGTTATCGGCACAGGTCTCGATGTAGTCCGCTGCCATCCCGTAGCTCGACGCACGCACGGAACCGGCAGCCGTTCCGCGCCGGCCGCGCGGCGGATACAGGCACGCGGCCACCGCCGCACGCGCTTCGTCGGGCGTGTCGATGCTTGGTATCAACACCGCTTCCGCACCGACATCGAGAACGCGCTTCAGGTACACGTGATCGTTCCACGGGACGCGGACGACGCCGACCGCAGGCGTCGCGGACATCGCGTGTAGTTGCGCAGCGAGACTCGTGGCGTCGCCAAGCCCGTGTTCCTGGTCTAGTACGAGGAAATCGAAACCAGCAAGGCTCAGGATCTCGACAACCTGCGGCTGGCCGAGCATCGTCCAGCAGCCGAGCACCTGCTCGCCGTTGCGCAACCGCTGTTTCAGTGTGTTGACCCGGTACACGTCAGTTCTCCTCGCGTTTCCCACCGAAAACCGGCGCCGCTTCCGGCGACGAATCCGGCAACGGTATTCTACGTTCCTGCCGCAAACCGAACGAGGTGACGGACATGGGCTCAGCGATCGATCTGTTGAACGCTGTCGACGATTCGACGGCGCGCTGGACGGACGAACTGATCGCGCTGCGGCGCAGCCTGCACGAACAACCGGAGCTCGCGTTCGAGGAGCGCGAAACCGCACGCCGCATCGAGCAGTTTCTCGAGCGCCTCGGCATCGGCTGCCGTACCGGCATCGCCGGCACCGGCATCGTCGCGGTGCTGGACGGCGCGAAGCCCGGGCCGACGATCGCATTGCGCGCGGACATGGACGCCTTGCCCATCACCGAGGAACCCGGCCTGGCATTCGTCTCGAAGGTGCCCGGCAAGATGCACGCGTGCGGCCACGATGCCCACACCGCCATTGCACTCGGCGTGGCCGCAGTGCTGTCGGATGCGCGCCGCGACCTGACCGGGCGCGTCATGTTCATCTTTCAGCCGGGCGAGGAAACGCTCAGCGGCGCGCGTGCGATGCTGGAGGACGGCGCATTCGACGATCTTAAGCCCGATGCCATCCTGGGATTTCACAACTGGCCGCAGCTCGCGACCGGCACCGTCGGATGGCATCCGGGAGCCGTCATGGCGTCGTCGGATGCGTTCGACGTAACCCTGAAGGGCGTCGCCGCCCACGGCGCACATCCGAATCTCGGGGTGGACGCCATCATCGGCGCTGCGCACTTCGTCGATCAGTTGCAGACGATCGTGAGCCGCGAAATCGCGCCGATGAGCCCGGCCGTCGTCACCATCGGTCGTATCCAGGGAGGAACGGCGCGCAATATCATCGCGTCATCGGTCGAGATGAATGCGTCGGTGCGAACGCTCGAAGCGGAAGTGGCCGATCGCATCGAAAAGGCGGTGCGGCGCATCCTCGAAGGTCTCAAGACGAGCTTGCGAATGGATTACGATCTGAAGTGGACGAAGCTCACGCCGGCCCTGCGGAACGAGCCTGCAACGATGGCCCGTGTCGTAGACGTCGCGCGAGCGATGCTCGGTGCCGACAACGTGATCGAAATGCCGCAGTCGAGCATGGGCAGCGAAGACTATGCGTGGTTCGCGGAGCGTGCGCCGTCAGCGCACCTGCGTATCGGGTCGAAAGTCGACGGTCATGACACTGCCATCCACCGGCCCGATTTTCGGTTGAACGAGGCCATCATTCCGCTCGGAACCCGGCTGCTGTCGCGCGCGGTGCTGGATCTGATGCAGCATCGACAGGCATCGGCCGCCTGACCGACTGCACGCCCGGCACGTCGTTACCCGCGCTGCTTGGCGAGCGCCTCTTCGAGCACTTTGGTGGCCCCGGAAATGTCCGGCAGCTTTTCGCCTGCGTCGAGGCGCGCGCGGGTCTTGACCTCCGCATCCTGCATGGCGATGGCGCGGTCGGCAGCGGCCTCGGCATCGGCGGGATCCAGCACGACGACGCCACACTCATCGGCGATGACGACGTCACCGGGTCGTACCGCGACGCCGCCGCACGAAACCGGGATACACAGCGAGCCGCCGAGACCGATCCGCTTGGTCGTGATCGACGAAACGCCGCGGCACCACACCGGCACGCCGTAGCGGCGAATCTCGCCGATGTCGGCCACCATGCCGTCGATGATCACGCCGGCGACCTTGGCCACCTTCGCAGCGTAGGCGACGACGCCGCCAAATCCCGCGTGGCGCGTGTCGCCGCAGCGATCGACGACGAGGACGTCACCCGCACGCAGCTGACCGAGTGCGTAGCCGATGATCGTGCCGTCGACGCCCGGCTGGTGAACGGTCACTGCCGGGCCCGCGATGCGCACGTCCGGCTGCATCGCCCTGATCGCCGGGTCCATGAACCCCCAGTCGCGGAAATGGCCGATCGTTGCGGGCTCCGCGCGAACGAGTTTCTGCACGAGGTCGGGGGCGAGCTGTGAAGGTAACGGTTTCAGTGTGAACATGGTGGCCGATCGAAGCGTACGTTGCGGTCAATATAGCAATCGGAGACGGCGTCTGCTGGAATTGTCGTCCCGGACACGAGTGTCAGCTCCCTTGCGACGATCGCGCAGCCGAGCGGCGCAGGTTACGCGGCTGCGCCTTGCGTCCAACGAGCACCGAATTGACGAGCTGCAGGATGCCGAGTCCGCACCAGAGAAGCAGCGTTGCCACCAGCATCGTTTGTGCGTCCGCGAGCGTCGGCGCAGCCATCCGAAACGGTGCGCGCAGCGGCGGGAACGCGACGACGGCGGCGAATGAGGCAATCGTCACCAGCAGAATCATCCACAGCGATCGATTGCCCGCGACGATATGTCGCCACACGCGTTTTCCGCCGGAGCGCGTGAAGAAGATCAGCGAAACGTTCGCGACGAAGAGCGCGGTGAATGCGAGAAGTCGGACGCGCGGCTCCGGCAGCTCCGCCGCGATGGCGGTCCAGTAGACGCCTATCGTGAACGCGAGGGCCATGCATCCTTCAAGAACGGCAAGCGCGAGCGAGCGACCGCCGAGGAGTCGGGCCGTCGCGCTGCGTGGCGGCCTGTGCATGACGTCGGGCTCGGCGGGCTCCGCCTCGAATGCGATCGAGCAGGCCGGGTCGATCACGAACTCGAGAAAGACGACGTGCGCGGGAAACAGCACGAGAGGTCCGCCGAACATCACGGGCACGAGTCCGACGCCCGCGATCGGGATATGCACGGCGACGAGGTAAGACATCGCCTTGCGCAGATTGTCGAAGATCCTGCGTCCTTGCCGGATTGCCGCAACGATCGAACCGAAGTCGTCGTCCAGCAGTACCAGCGCAGCCGCCTCGCGCGCCACGTCGGTTCCGCGCCCGCCCATGGCGATGCCGATGCTCGCCGCCTTCAACGCGGGCGCATCGTTCACGCCATCGCCGGTCATGACGACGACCTCGCCAGCGGCTTTCAACGCCGTGACGATGCGGAGCTTCTGCGCAGGCACCACGCGGGCGAAGACATCGACGTCTGCAAGACGGGCGCTCAGCCCGGCATCACTCGTTGCTTCGAGGTCAGCCCCCGTCACCAACCTCGGTTCGGAAGCGAGTCCCGCTTCGCGCGCGATCGCCCGTGCCGTGACGGGAAAGTCACCGGTGATCATCACGACGCGTACGCCTGCCTCGCGACATTCGCGCATCGCGCGCTTCACCGTGGGCCGCAGCGGGTCGGCGAGGCCTACCAGCGCCACCAACTGCATCCGGAACGCGCGCGGATCGACCGGCAATGGCTCGAGCTCGCGTTCCGCCATCGCCACGGCCAGCACACGCAATCCCGCCTCGGCCATCGTGGACGCTTCCTGCAACACGCGCTCCGCCTCGGCATCCGCCATGCCGCACAGATCGACGATGCTTTCGGGTGCCCCCTTTGCCGCTATCACCAGGCGTGAAGCGCCCTCCGGACGCCACACATGCGTCACGGCCAGCCGCGTCGACGTCAACGGGTAGCGGCGCACGAGCTCACCACCGGGTGGGCTCGTCGCCCGATGCAGTTCGTGAAACGCGCGCTCCATCGGGTCGAACGCATTCGGCTCGCTCGCGAGGACGCCGATGCGCACGGCCTCGGCGAATGGCTCGGGCAGGGCGTGCTCTTCGACGGGGTCGATTTCGCGTCGCTCTCCGTGCGTGTAAATGCGCTGCACGGCCATGCGGTTCTGCGTCAGTGTTCCGGTCTTGTCGACGCATAGAACCGTTGCGGCACCCAGCGCTTCGATCGCCGCGATGCGCCGGGTCAGCACCCTGACGCGCGTCATGCGCCAGGCGCCGAGCGCGAGGAACACGGTGAGCACGACGGGGAACTCCTCGGGCAGGATCGCCATCGCGAGCGTCAAGCCCGCAAGCACACCGTTCAGCCAGTCGCCGCGCGTGACGACATAAACGATCACGAGCACGCCGCACAGTGCGAGGGCAAGGAGCGAGAAGGTGCGAACGAGCCGGCGCGTTTCCCCCTGCAATCGCGTGGCTTCCACGCCGAGCGCGGCGAGCGATCCACCGATGCGTCCGATTTCACTGCGTGCACCGATTGCAGTGACGATCGCCGTGCCGTGTCCGCTCACGACGAGCGAGCCAGCATAAACGTCCGCCGATCGAGCGTCGGTTGCCGCGGATGCGCCGCCCGGCGACTTCGTGACGGCCATCGATTCGCCGGTAAGCAAGGATTCGTCGACGCGCAGGTCGATCGCTTCGACCAAGCGGGCGTCTGCCGCGACGCGATCGCCCTCGCGCACCAGAAGCACGTCGTCGACGACAACCTCGCGCCCTGGGATCCTGCGTTCGACTCCGTCGCGAATGACGAGCGCTCGCGGACTGGAAAGATCGCGCAGCGCTTCGAGCACGCGCTCGGTCTTCTGCTGTTGATAGACGGTGATGCCGATCACCGCCGCGACGGATGCGAGAAGAAAGGCTGCCTCGACGCGATCGCCCAGCGCCAGATAAATGGCCGCGGCCACGACGAGCAACGCGAACATCGGCTCGGCCAGCGCGTGCAGCACGCTGACGGCAAGCGACCGCGCCGGACGCCGGGGCAGCTCGTTGTGGCCATCGGCGGCAAGGCGCGCGCGAGCGACGCTGCTGCTAAGGCCGGCGTGCGAGTGCGTCGTCATATCATTCGCGCCCGCTCGGGCGATCTTGTGCAGCGCGCTTGGCGCACTGCGCGCTATCGTGCACGCTGAACAGGACTTGGATGTCGCTTGCCCGGCATCGAATTCAGTTTAGCAAGCCTTCGCGTCGCGATCCCCGAATTCGCCTGCTGCAAATGAAAAACCCCGCCGGAGCGGGGCTTTTGGACATCGAGTGTTGGGTTCAGGCGCGCTTCACGCGTTCCCATGCAGCACGTGTCGCGTGCTTTGCATCCTCCCACTCCAGCCGGGACTGGCCACGCAGCGTGCTGTAGTCGTGTTCGATCGCGGACTCGACTTCATCGAACGGCCGATCCCCGTAGCGATTCGATGCATCGACGCCCAAGCGGTACGCGGGCGCGTAATCGTCGAATGTGTTGCCGGAACGGTAATACGGCTCGGCTTGGTAGTTGTCGCGCCAGTAATTCTCTTCTTCGGTGGGGTTCACGCCCTCTGCGACTGCCTTGCCCCCGAGTCCGCCAACGATCGCTCCGACTGCTGCTCCGACGGCCGTACCGACGGGGCCCGCGGCCAGCGTGCCGGCAGCAGCGCCGGCAGCAATGCCACCTGCCGCAGCA
>Ga0209974_10000715_pt1 | contig 11348 bp, 8 predicted proteins | sample InoplaM3SPM_FD_187592 | JGI IMG/M metagenome (GOLD analysis project Ga0209974, IMG submission 187592) | Arabidopsis thaliana rhizosphere microbial communities from the Joint Genome Institute, USA, that affect carbon cycling - Inoculated... | ecosystem: Host-associated > Plants > Roots >...
GAAGGCGCTCGACCGGATGGACGAGCTCCTCCGGAGCGAAGAAGTCCCGATCCGGATCCCGATCGGCGGCGACCCGCTCGGCGAACCCGTCGAGCTCCTCCGCGACAGCCGAGGGCTCGACGACGACCAACACGGCGTCCCGGGCATGATCGAGCCAGCCGGACGGCATGGACTCGACCGCGGGGGCGAAGACGATCCGCTCGGCTTCCGAGGGCAGCCGGCCGATCCGCTGTTCGAGAAGCATCCTCGGCTCGACCGCGTCCTCGGCCGACGCGAACGGCGGAACGGCCGCCGATGCGAGGCGCTCCTTCGAGCGCTGCGTGTCGGGATCGAAGACGCGCAGGGACGCGATGCGATCACCGTCGAGCTCGACGCGCAGCGGCAGATCGCGGTCGGGAGGGAAGACGTCGAACAGGCCGCCGCGGACCGCGAGGTCACCCGTCTCGACCACGAGGTCCACCCGCCGGTAGCCCACCCGGGTCAACTGCGACACGACACGTGGCAGCGAGATGTCCTGCCCCTCTTCGAGCGCGACGGAGAGCGCTGCGAGCCGTTCCGGCGCGGGAAGCCGCGTGAACAGCGACCGGGCCGGGAGCACGATCGCGTCCACTCCTCCGGGCCGGGACAGCGCGGCGAGAAGGGCGAACTCGTCCCGCCGGGCTTTCAACGACGGGGGGATGCGCTGGTACGGCGTCAGTGTCGGCGCGGGGGCGTGGAAGACGAGCCCGAGGCCCGCCGCCTGAAGGTCCTGGCGCAGGCGCTCGGACTCTTCTTCGTCCGCGACGACGACGGCGATGGGCCGCCCGGCGTCCTCGCGGAGCGCGGCAATGAGGACGCCGGGGAGCGCCCCGGCCGCGCCGACGATAGTCACAGCGCGGCGGATGGGCTCTTGCGGGTGCAGGCCCGTAGGACCTGTCCCCGCCGTGGACTGCTGCGGGTGCAGGTCCGTGGGACCTGTCCCCGCGACATGCTCGAGGAGAGCCCGGTATTCGCCGGTCCCGCGCGCGATCCCGACGAGAAGGTTCGGCTCCCCCGCCTCCGTCATTCCGATCCGGGGCCTAGCCGCCGAGCTTCGCCCGCAGCTCGTCCACCTTCTGGCGCCAGAGCCGCGCTTCGGCGAGAGCGTCCGCGGCGGCGCCGAGCTCCTCGACGAAGGCGCGCTCGAGCCGCGTGAAGCTCTGCCCGGCCGCCATGATCGCCGACGCGAGCTTCTCCTCCGCCTCCAGGACGACCGACGCGAGGCGCGCGGAGTCCCCTTCCCGCCGCGCCCGGGCCGCGGTCTCGTCGAGCTCCATCACCTCGCTCTGGAACTCGCGCTTGCGGACCGGCTTCTCGCGCTCCGCGCCTCCATACGAGGTCAGGAGGAAACGCCCGCGCTCGATCGGATCGAGCAGGGTGCGCCGGGCAGCGTCGAGCGCCTCGACGGCCGCGGGGACGCGGGCCCGCGCATCGTCGCGCGCCGACGACTTCTCGGTGAGCGCCCGGGAGAGCCTGTCGTATCGCTCCTCGAGCGCCGCGAGATCGACCGCCCAGGAGCGCGCGAGACCGAAGCGCTCGAAGGCGCCCGGCGGAATCTCGAAGATGGCGCCGCACTCCTGGCAGACGACCGGCGAGATCCGCGCCGCGCCGCAGCCCGTGCACTTGGCCACCGCGACCACTCCGGCTTCCGTCACGCCCGGCATCCCTGCAATCCCCTAGCCTGGGGTCAGGTCTCCACTTGCCACATTGAGGGTCAGGTCTCCACTTGCCACATTGCCACTGGAGGTGCTCAGCGCCCCGAACCCGTGGCGGTTCCTTCCCTGGCGCTCCCGTACGAGGGGGTTAGCTCCCGCAGGCGCCGCACGGTAACCGCCACGGCGCCGACGGCGAAGTCGACCTCCTCTTCCGTGTTGGACCGGCCGAGGCCGAACCGGATCGACGCGTGCGCGAGGTCGTCGGGTACGCCGATCGCCTTCAGCACGTGCGAGGGACGCAGCGTGGCGGACGTGCACGCCGACCCGGAGGAGACCGCGACGTCCTTCAAACCCATGAGCAGCGCCTCCCCCTCGACCCCGGCGAAGGCGAGGTTGAGGTTGCCGGGCAGCCGGGGCTCGAGGGCCCCCGGGGCGAGCGAGCCGTCGGGCCCGATCTCCGGCAGCGGAGGGCCGTTCAAGGAGACGTCCGGCACCTCCCCGAGGATCCCGTCGGACAGCCGCCGGCGCAGGAGCCGGAGGCGGCGGGCCTCGTCATCGCGCCCGGCGATCGAGATCTCGACCGCCTTGCCGAAACCGACGATTCCCGGGACGTTCAGCGTGCCGGACCGGAGCCCGCGCTCGTGGCCGCCCCCGTGGAGGATCGGCTCCAGCCGCACCCGCGGCTTCCGCGCCCGCACGTAGAGAGCACCGATCCCCTTGGGTCCGTACAACTTGTGCGCCGTGACCGACGCGAGGTCGACGTTCATCGCCTCGACGTCGAACGGGACCTTGCCGAAGCCCTGCACGGCATCGGTGTGGAAGAGGACGCCCCTTTCCCGGCAGGCGGCGCCGATCTCGCCGAGCGGGAGGATCGTTCCGATCTCGTTGTTCGCGAGCATGAGCGTGACGAGGATCGTGTCGTCGCGCAGGCTCTCGCGGACCTGCTCCGCCTCGATCGCGCCGGTGCGGTCGGGGTAGAGGAACGTGACCTCGAAGCCCTCGCGCTCGAGGACGTGGCACGGGTCGAGGACGGCAGTGTGCTCGCTCACCGCGGTGACGACGTGCCTCCCCTTCTCGCGGTAGGCGCGCGCGACCCCGAGGATGGCCATGTTGTCACTCTCGGTGGCTCCGCTCGTGAAGACGATCTCGCGCGGCTGCGCGTTCATCCCGGCGGCGACCTGGCTGCGGGCTTCGTCGACCGCGGCCTCCGCCTCCCACCCGAAGACGTGGCTCCGCGAGGCTGCGTTCCCGAATGCGCGAGTGAAGTAGGGCATCATCGCCTCGAGCACCCGCGGATCCACGGGCGTCGTGGCGTGGTGGTCCATGTAGATGGGCAGCTTCACCGTCATGTCGAACGCCCAATATGGACCGTTTCACTCCCCCTTTTCAACCGGCCACGGACGGAGGTTTGCCCGGGAACATGGGCGCCGAAACGCGAAACGTGGATGCCATAATGGCGCGATCCCATGTCGGCCGTTCCCCGACCCGAAAGCGAGTTCCGGTTCCTCTCGCCTGCTCCGCGCGTCCGCCTCGTCCACGCGTTCGAGAGGCCGTTCGAGAACGTCGTTGCGACGGCGCGGACGTGCTACTCCTCGAAGGGGATCGTCACGGAGGACCAGGCGTCCGCGAAGCCGGAGCGGCGCGACGCGCTCGCGAAATCCATCTACGAGGCGGGACACCACACGACGTTCCAGCACGCGCACTTCCAGTTCGCCATGGAGAACGTCTCGAGGCACTTCCTCTGGTCGTTCCTCCACTCGCACCCCTTCTACAACTCGGAGCAGGTGTCGCAGCGCTACGTCGAGGTCAAGCCCGGCAACTACGCGGTTCCTCCCATGCTCCCGGCCGAGCGCGAGATCTTCGAGTCGACGGCGCGGAAGCAGGAGGCTGCGTACCGGCGGCTGACGGAGCTCCTGACGCCGCTCGCGGGAGAGCGCTATTTCGGGCTCTTTCCGGGAAGGGCTCGGGGCAACGGCCGGGAAAAATGGGGCGGCGCGGTCCAGAAGCGCGCGCAGGAGATCGCGCGCTACGTGCTGCCGGTCGCGACCTTCGCCTACCTCTACCACACGGTCTCCGGGATCACGCTCTTCCGCTACTGGCGGCTGTGCGAGACCTACGACGCGCCCGTCGAGCAGCGCGAGGTGGTCTCGCAGATGGTGGCGGAGGTCCTGCGGAGCGATCCGCTGTACGCGGCGGTCCTCCAGGACCCGCTGCCGCTCGAGGAGACGCCGGAGTTCGCCGCGTTCGAGGCGCTGCCCCGCGCCCGCGCGTCGGACCGGGAGTTCCGCGCGGAGTTCGACCGGGAGCTCGACGGCCGCGTATCGCGGCTCGTCGACTGGAAGGGAAACAACGAGGAGCTGCTTGCCTCGTCGGTGCGCGAAGTTCTCGGCGTTCCGAGGTCGGCCCTCTCCGACTCGGAGGCGATCGTTCTCGTCCTCGACCCCGCGCGCAACCGTTCACTCGGCGAGACTCTGACGCTCACCACGCACGGAAAGCTGTCGCGCGCGATGTTCCATCCGTCGTACACGTTCCGAAAAAAGCTTTCGCACACGGCCGACAGCCAGGACCAGCGCCATCGCATGACGCCGGGCTCGCGGCCGGCGCGGCCGGGTTATCTCTCGGAGGAGCCCGACTACGTCGTTCCCATGCTGCTCGCCGAGGTCCCGGAAGCGCGGGAGCTCTACGAGCGGACGATGCGGGACACGTGGGAGGCCATCAACGAGCTCCGCTCGCGCGGTGTTTCCGACGAGTTCGCCGCCTACCTCCTCCCCAACGCGGTCGCCATCCGCTTCACGGAGTCGGCCGACCTCCTGAACCTGCACCACAAGTTCGCCATGCGCCTCTGTTACAACGCGCAGGAGGAGATCTGGCGGGCGTCGCTCGATGAGGCCCTCCAGATCCGCGAGGTGAACCCCCGAATCGGGCCGTGGCTCCTCCCGCCGTGCACGCTGCGTCACCACGCGGGCGTCCGGCCGGTCTGCCCCGAAGGAGATCGCTTCTGTGGCGTCGTCGTGTGGCGCATGGACGCGGCGAAGTACGTTCGGACGATTTAGGGCCGCGGCGCTCTCCTTTCTGTTCCTGCCCGGCGTCGTTTCCGCGCAGCACCATTTCCGCGCGGAGGTCTTCGGCGGCGCGGCCTGGAGCGTGCCGACGACGCTCACGATCGACCAGTCGGATCTCGAACGCCTCTCGGTGGACGCCGAGTGGGAAACGCGGCCGTTCGACTCTCCCCCGTACTACGCGGCGCGCATCGGTCTCTGGAAAGAGGGCCGCGGATGGGAGCTGCAGCTCCTCCACCACAAGCTCTATCTGGCGGACCCGCCCCCCGAGATCGAGCACTTCGAGATCTCTCATGGCTGGAACTTTCTGACGCTCCAGCGCGCGAGCCGAACTCGCGTCGTCGACTGGCGCGTGGGCGCCGGCCCCGTGATCACGCACGTCGAGGGAAGGATCCGCGGCCGCGGAGCCGATCCGGAAGGAGGTCTCTTCGGCGCCGGTTATCACGTGAGCGGCGCCGCGCTTCTCGCCGGCGCCGGCCGGAGCTTCGCGATCTCGCGAGCGTTCTTCGCGAGCGCCGAGGCACAGGTCACGCTCTCGTGGGCGCGCGTTCCGATTCAGACGGGCCACGCGCGCACCGCGAACGCCGCGTTTCACGTGCTGCTCGGTCTCGGATTCGGTCTCTAGTTTCTCCTTCCTCCCTCCGCTCCGGCGGCACCCATGTTGCAGGGAAAAAAGCGTCGGCATTCAGTTCGTTCGGTGTCTCGTCGGAGCTCAACAAGAGCTCCGGCGAGAAAATCTTTCGACCAAGGAGGTCTCATGGCGTATCGAGACAGAGATCGCGACGAGGAATTTCGCGGCGGCGCCGAGGAGCGTGGCGAGCGCAGCCAGTACGGACGGAGTGACTACGAGGAACGCAACCGTGGATCGCAACAGTTCGGGCGCGAGCACGAGACCGGCGGACGCAGCCAGGGATGGCAGAGTGGCCGCGGGTACTTCGGCGAGTCCTACGGCTCGCAGCCGCAAAGCGACCGGTCTCAGGGCTACGGGTCGCAGGGATTCGGCTCGCAAGGCTACCGTCCCCAGGGCTCCGAGACTCCGGGACGCTTTGGCTCGTGGAGCACGAGCCCGGAATTCGGGCGCGGCGGCTACGAGCGCGGCTTCGAAGGCATGGACCGCGAGAGCGGCTGGGGCGGGTTCCCGACCGGCGGCGGATACGGACAGACCGGCTTCCGCGAGGGGGCGTCGTCGCAGTTCGGCTCGTTTCCGACTTCGGGATATTCGGAGGGCCAGTATGGTTCGACGCGGACCCGCGGCCGCTTCACCGGGCGGGGTCCCAAGAACTACACGCGCTCGGATGACCGCATTCGCGAGGACGTGAGCGACCGGCTCGAGCAGCACGGGGAGATCGACGCCACCGAGATCGAGGTGCGCGTCGAGACCGCCGAGGTGATTCTCGAGGGCACGGTGCCGGACCGGCGGACCAAGCGGCTGGCGGAGGACGTCGTCGAGGACACCCCGGGCGTGAAGCAGGTGCACAACCGGCTCCGCATCCAGGGCAACGGCGGCGAGAGCGACTTCAATCGCAGCCAGTCGGCGGCGGGCAGCCAGTCCACGTCCGGCAGCCAGCGCGGCCAATCCACGGCGGGTTCGACGAGCAAGTCGACGACCCGCAGCTAACCGGACTTCTCTTTTCCGGTCGCGCGATGCACGACCGGATCTCCGAGGCGCTTCGGACGGCCCGAGGGCGGGACCCGAAGCGCCTCTCCTTTCGGCTCCCTCCGGATAGACTTCCGGCCAGGAGAATCCACCGATGAAGCGATTGCTCGCCGCCTGCGCGGTGGCTGCGGTGTCCCTCGCGGGTGCGTCCGCCGCCCCGATCCAATCCCCCTCGGACTTCCTCGGGTTCCCGGTCGGCGCCGACCGAAAGATCGCCGACTACCGGCAGATCGTGTCGTACTTCCGGATGCTCGACTCCGCTTCGCCGCGGGTCGAGGTCCAGGATCTCGGCAAGACGACGCTCGGGGAGGACATGATCATGGCGGTCATCTCCTCCGAGCAGAACGTCGCGAACTCCCGGAGGATCCGCGAGGTCGCCCGCCGGCTGGCGGATCCGCGGGGGCTCTCCGACGCCGACGCGGAGACCCTCGTCCGGGAGGGGAAGGTGGTCCTCCTGATCACCTGCAACATCCACTCGACCGAGATCGGTGCCTCCCAGATGGCGATGGAGTGGGCGCATGCGCTCGCCACGGCCGAGGACGCCGAGACGAAGCGCCGGCTCGAAAACGTGGTGCTGCTCCTCGTGCCGTCCTTGAACCCCGACGGGCAGATGATGGAGACCGGGTGGTACCGCAAGAACCTCGGCACGAAGTTCGAGGGGAGCCGGATGCCCTGGCTCTACCACCACTACGTGGGGCACGACAACAACCGCGACTGGTTCATGCTCACGCAGAAGGAGACGCGTGCGATGAGCCGCGTCATGTACCACGAGTGGTTCCCGCAGATCTTCCTGGACGAGCACCAGATGGGATCGACCGGACCGCGGATCTTCGTGCCGCCGTACGCCGACCCGGTCGACCCGGACATCCACCCCCTGGTCTGGAGGGACGTGAACGTCATCGGCGCGAACATGGCGATGCGCCTCGAGCAGGCCGGCAAGTCCGGCGTGATCTACGGCTACTCGTACGACGCGTACTGGCCGGGAGGCACGAAGAACACGGGATGGTGGAAGAACATGTCGGGGCTCCTCACGGAGGTCGCGTCGGTGCGGTTCGCCACCCCGATCGTGATCCCCCCGGGCGAGCTCGCCGGCGGCCGCAAGGGGCTCGTCGAGTACGGGCCCCAGACGAACTTCCCCAACCCCTGGCCGGGCGGCGCGTGGCGGCTGCGCGACATCGTGGACTACGAGCGGATCGCCTCGGACGCGATTCTCGAGACCTGCGCCGAGCGCCGCGAAGACTTCCTGCGCAACATGCTCGCCCGCTCTCGGGCCGCGATCGCCGCCGCCGGGCCGCGGGACGCCTGGCGGATTCCGTCGGATCAGCCGGACCGGCCGAGCGCGGTGCAGCTCGCGCGATTGATGAACGAGCACAACGTCGAGGTCTTCACGGCGGGCAACGGCGACTTCTGGATCCCGCTCGCGCAGCCGTACGGCAAGTTCGTGAACGAGATGTTCACGCCGCAGCGCTACCCCGAGGTGAAGCTCGTCGCGGGCAAGGAGATCGTGCGCCCGTACGACGTCTCGGCGTGGACCCTGCCGCTCATGATGGGTGTCCGGGTGGAGAAGACGACCCTTCCGGAGGGGCTCGCGCGGTATCGACCGCTCGCCGAACCGACCCCGGAGCCCTCCGGCGGAGCGTTTGCGTTGAAGCCCGGCAGCCCGGAGAACGCGAAGGTGGTGAACGCCGCGCTGCGTGCCCGGGGCGCCAGCGTGACGATCGCTCGCGCGCCGCTCACGCAAGCCGGGCAGACCTGGCCGGCGGGCACCGTCTTCCTCGACGCAGCCGGCGCGCGCGCCGCGGCGCCCGTTCTGCCCGACTCCGCGGTCGAGTGGGAACCCGTGGCCTCGGCTCCGGCCTCCGTCGAAAAAGTCCGGGCGCCCCGAGTCGGCCTCTACAAGCCGTGGGCAGCCTCGATGGACGAAGGGTGGACGCGGTGGGTCCTCGAGCAGTACGGGTTCGACCCGAAGAGCGTCGACAACAAAACGGTCCGCGCCGGCCGCCTCGCCGAGAAGTTCGACGCGATCGTTTTGCCCGACGTCGAGAAAGAGGTGATCGCGAACGGGAAGCCGCGGGTCGAGGAGGGCGGGATGCGCTACTTCGCGGATCTCCCCCCCGAGTACGCCGGGGGTCTCGAAAAGGAGGGCGCGAAAGCGCTCGCCGACTTCGTCGAAGCGGGCGGGACGCTCGTCGCGTTCGACTCCGCGTCCGACTGGGTGATCGAGAGCTTCAACATCCCCGTGCGCAACGTGCTCTACCGCGCGAAGGCGGACGACTTCTCCTCGGCCGGCGCGCTCGTGCGCCTCCACGTCACGCCGGGGCATCCCGTGACCGACGGGCTGCCGGAGGAGGTCGCGGCGTTCGTGGACGACTCGACCGTGTTCCAGACCGCGGCGGGCGGCGCCGAGCTCCAGCGCTGGGTGCTCGCCGCCTATCCCGAGTCGTCCCGCGACGTCCTTCTCTCCGGGTGGATCCGGGGTGAAGACCGGCTCGCGCGGCGCGCCGCGGCGGTGGCGATGACGTACGGAAAAGGGAAAATCGTCCTGCTGGGTTTCCGCCCGCAGCACCGGGCCCAGACGCACGGCACGTTTCCCTTTCTTTTCAACGCGCTGTACTGGTCGACCGCCGCGGAACGCCCGAAATAGAGGGATTGGCCGGCGTCCGACGATATGATTCGGCCCGCTTGAAACGATTTCTCGCCCTCCTCCTGTTCGCGGCGGCCGCGCTCCTGCCGACCTCGACCTGTCGCTCCACCAAGCACACCGTGGCGCGCATCATCACCCCCGCTGCCGTGCCGACCGAGGTCTTCGTGCCGGCGCCGGCTGCTCCGGCGGCTCCGGCTCCCGCCGCGACGTTCACCCCCCGACCGGCGGTGATTCGTCCGACCGCAGCCGTGGCCGCCGTCCCGACCGCTCCCGCCATGCCGAGCCCGACGCCGACGGCCGCCTCGATGCCGGTGGTCACGGCACCCGCCGGCGAGCGGTCACCCGGGGTCCTTTACGAGCAGTACGTTCCGACGGTCGTCGCGACGACACCCGTTGTGACGCCCGTCACGGCCGGTGTGACGACACCGATCGTCACCCCGATCTCGACCCGGGCGGTGTCCCCGCGTTCCACGCGGCCTCCCCGAACGCCCACCCCCGCGGCGACCCAGAAACCGGGGGTCTATTACGAGGACGAGGAAGGGCGGCCGCTGACGCCGACTCCACAACTGTAAGTCTTCGGCGCGGGGCTTGCCGCACGCGGCTCGGCTGGAGCAGAATCGGCGCAAACCGGGAGTACAGAATGTCGTCCAAGTCATCGGGTCGTCGTCGCGACGTCGACCGGCGCTCTTTCCTGGGACAGCTCGGAATCGGAGCCGCGTCGATCGCCGGCCTGACGGCCGCCACACCCCAGGGTGGTACGCCTCCGTCCGGCAAGAATCCCGCGTCGTTCCTGGACTCGCCCGCTTCCCGAACCGCCCGGTCGTACGAGGTGCGGATGCACGCCGCGGAGCTGGCGCGCAACCGCTCGGTCGTGACGCAGACGCCGAACGGGGAGGAGACGCTCTACCCCACCCGCATCGCCAGCTTCTCCAAGGGGCTTCCGCACAACGCGTTCGGAGAAGTCGAGCCGTCCGCTTACGACTCCTACCTCGAAGCGCTCGCGACCGGAAACGCCGCGCGCCTCGACGCGATCCCGATGGGGATGGGACGGAAGCTGACCAACCCGCTCGCCGGAATGGCCTTCGACCTCGAGGGGCCCGATGCACACCACCTCGCGCAGGCTCCCGCGCCGACCATCGCGAGCGGCGAAGGGGGATCCGAGCTCGGCGAGGTCTACTGGATGGCGCTCTGCCGCGATGTTCACTTCTCGGACTACGGGACGAGCACCGTCGTCGCCGACGCCGCCGCGGACATGTCGCGGTTCCCCGACTTTCGCGGACCGAAGGCCGCCGGCCGCGTCACCCCCGAAACCATCTTCCGCGGTTCGACTCCGGGCGACCTGGTCGGTCCCTACCTCTCCCAGTTTCTCTGGCAGGGCTTCCACATGGGTGCGCTGACGGTGAACCAGCGGGTCTGGACGCTCCCGGCCGGCACGGAGTATCTGTACCGATACGAGGACTGGCTCGCGTCGCAGAACGGCTTCGAGGACTACTCGTATCCGCTCGACTCCTCCCCCCGGTACATCCGCAACCTGCGCGACCTCGGCCAGTGGGTGCACGTGGACGCGCTCTACCAGGCGTACCACCAGGCCTGCCTGATCCTCCTCGACATCGGCGCGCCTTTCGCGGCGGGAGTGCCGTATCGCGAGTCCTCGACGCAGATCGGTTTCGGGACGTTCGGAGGACCGCACATCCTCTCGCTCGTGACGGAGGTGGCGACGCGGGCGTTGAAGGCCGTCTGGTATCAGAAGTGGTTCGTCCACCGGCGCCTCCGGCCCGAGGCCTTCGCAGGGCTCGTTCATCACACGCGCACCGGGCGGAGTTACCCGGTCAGCCAGGACGTCCTCAATTCTTCGGCGCTCGACGCGTTGTACTCGCGATACGGGACCTACCTGCTTCCGACCATCGCGCCGGAGGGCGCCCCCACGCACCCGTCGTACGGAGCGGGCCATGCCACGGTCGCCGGCGCCTGCGTCACGATCCTGAAGGCCTGGTTCGACGGCGCATACGTTCTGCGGAACCCGGTGGTCCCCGACGCCTCGGGGACGACGCTGCTGGCCTACAACGGGCCGGCGCTGACCGTGGGGAACGAGCTCGACAAGCTCGCCGCGAACGTCGGGATCGGGCGCAACGGAGCGGGGTTCCACTACCGCTCCGACTACTGGGAATCTTTGAAGCTCGGCGAGAAGCTCGCGGTCGGGATCCTCGAGGAGCAGCGCGAGACCTACCGGGAGATCTGCAACTTCTCCTTCAAGGGGTTCGAGGGACAGACGATCAACATCTGACGTCGCGGGGGCAGGTCCCACGGACCTGCGC
>Ga0209974_10000716_pt1 | contig 11344 bp, 13 predicted proteins | sample InoplaM3SPM_FD_187592 | JGI IMG/M metagenome (GOLD analysis project Ga0209974, IMG submission 187592) | Arabidopsis thaliana rhizosphere microbial communities from the Joint Genome Institute, USA, that affect carbon cycling - Inoculated... | ecosystem: Host-associated > Plants > Roots >...
ACAGCTACGTGGCGTACCGGCGCGTTCGACGGCGCGCGCTGAACGCCTGACCGCGCGTTCCGGCCCGCTCGCCGCACCTAATGGGCGGTTGGCGAGCGAGGTGTAGCCGCTCGCCGCCTTCCCGGCCTACGCTCGGGGCTCGCCAGCGCGACCACCGTCTTCGAACGCCATTCTCTCCCCGCGCCTGGGAGGTCCCATGCGGCGACGCATTCGCGTCATCCCGATCCCCCTAATCCTCCTCGTCATCCCCATCGTCATCCCGCACACGGGCGCCCTGCTCGCGCAGCCGAGCCAGGCCGCGGACTCGCTCTACCAGGCGGGCGCGTTTGCCGCGGCCGCGGAGGCGTACGAGGCGCTCGCCCGCGCGCATCCCGACAGCGGCCGCGTCTGGTACCGTCTCGGGAATTCGCTCTACCGGACGGGACGCCACGACGCGGCGGTCGAGGCGCTCGAGCACGCGACCGCCACGTTCCAGCCCGCTTCCTATGCGCATTACCTGCTCGCGCAGGTCTACGCGGAGTCGGACCGGCCCTCCGATGCCGTGGCGGAGATCCGCCGCACGGTCGAGGCGCAGGGCATTCCCTATGCGGTCCTGGTCTCCACCGAGGCGTTCGAGCCGCTCCGGGGAGTCGCCGAGTACGACACCTACATGGATTCGATCAATCCCTGCGGCGCGCCCGAGTACCGCCAGTTCGACTTCTGGATCGGCGAGTGGAACGTGATGACGCCGAACGGCGGGGTCGGCGGGATGAGCTCGATCGAGCGCGAGTACAACGGCTGCCTGATCGTCGAGAACTGGGCGGGTCCGACCGGCGTGCCGGCGGGCACGAGCCAGAACTTCTACAGCAAGGCCGACGGCAAGTGGCACCAGAACTGGATCGACGCCCAGGCAAGCGGCCCGTTGTGGCTCGTCGGCGGGCTCGACGAGAAGGGGGCGATGGTCATGATGGACGCCGACGCGGCCGCGAACCCGCTCAACCGCATCACGTGGACGCCCAACCCCGACGGGTCCGTCCGCCAGCACTGGGAGACCTCGACCGACGGCGGCGCCACTTGGTCGACGTCGTTCGACGGGCTCTACGTGCCTCGGGAGAGCGCATCGGGCGATTGACTTCGCGTCGGGCGTCGGTCATCGGGCCTGTTCCCCGGCGCGGCGAGCCGCGTTAGGTTCTCGCCATGGTTCGGTGGAAGGGGCGGACGCGGAGCACGAACGTGGAGGACCGGCGCGGGCGCGGTGGGGTGGGGCTGGCGGGCGGCGGGATCGGACTTCTCCTCATCCTCCTCATCGGCCTCTGCCTCGGCGTCGACCCTCAGACCCTCTTCCAGGTCGCCGAGCAGACTCAGACCACGACCCAGCCCGCCGGCCCACCGCCTGCTCCGGGCGAGGACCCGGCCGCCGACTTCGCCGCCACCATCCTCGGCACGACCGAGGAAGCCTGGGGCGCGATCTTCGCCGAGCGCGGCGCCACCTACCAGCCGCCGACGCTCGTCCTCTTCACCGACGTCGTGCGCTCGGGATGCGGCACCGCCTCGTCCCAGACCGGGCCCTTCTACTGTCCCCTCGATCAGAAGCTCTACCTGGACCTGGGCTTCTTCCGCGAGCTCGAGCGGCTCGGCGGTCCGGGAGACTTCGCCGCCGCGTACGTGATCGGCCACGAGGTGGGCCACCACGTCCAGAACCTCGCCGGGACCGCCGACGAGGTGGGGAGCATGCAGCAGCAGGTCGGTGGCGCCGAGGCGAATGCGCTGTCCGTGGCGCTGGAGCTCCAGGCCGACTGCTACGCGGGGGTGTGGGCGAACCATGCGAACCGGAGCGGGTCGTTCCTCGAGCCCGGGGACGTCGAAGAGGGACTCGGCGCCGCGGCGGCGATCGGCGACGACCGCCTCCAGCGGAACTCGGGCCGCGCCGTTCAGCCGGAGTCGTTCACCCACGGCTCCTCGGCCCAGCGCCAGGAGTGGCTCGGAAGGGGGCTCGAGTCGGGTAGCCCGGAGTCCTGCGACACCTTCCGAGGCTAGCTCGGCAGGTCTTCCTTGTGCTCGGCGGGATCGAACCCTTCGGGGATCGAGGTCAGATCCTCGAACTCCAGCTTCTTCCCCATCACTCCCTCTTCGCTCCGCCGGTACGCCTTGATCGCCTCGTCCAGCGCATTCCATCCGAGGAGGGCGCACTTGATCCGCACCGGGAGCTTGGAGACGCCCTCGAGGGCGCGCAGGTCGCCGAGCGCCCTGTCGCGCTTCGGCTCCTCCTCGCCGCGCATGAGGGCCAGGAACTTTCCTTCCAGCTCGAGCGCTTCGTCGAGCGTTCGACCCTTGAGGATCTCGGTCATCATCGAAATGGAGGCCTGGCTGATCGAGCATCCCTGACCGCCGAAGCGAGCGTCGGCGATGCGATCGCCTTCGACCGCGAGCATGAGCTCGACCTCGTCGCCGCAGAGCGGATTCCGCATCGAGACCGCAATGGCGGGCTCGGTCATCGGCGCCTTGTTCCGCGGCTTTCGATAGTGGTCGAGAATGAGCTCTTTGTAGATCGTTTCGAGCATCGAGCGGAAGTTCGCGGCCCGGGCCTCCGGCCGCCACCGGCCCGCCCGCGTCCTGAACCTGACAGACCTGGTTCCTGCGCCGTGGTACGCTGGTTCGATGACGATCCGCCGAAGCCTGCCCCTGATCGCGCTTCTCTCCTTCGCAGTGCCGGCGGCCGCCCTCGGTCAGGCGGGTGCGGAATCCGCGGCCGACCAGCCCGGGATCGGCACGCTCGTGCCGGCCCTGGACCGCGTCGAGAGTGAGACCCACGAGCTTCAAGCGCTCGGACGGCTCGCGATCGGCGACCTTCGCGTGGTTCGCGTGGGGAGTGTGATCGCCGGCGACGAGCGCGCGACCTACGAGGACGCGCTCGCCCGGAACCGCACGCAAGTCGATGAGCTGAGGAAGTTCCTGTCGACCAGCGACCTGCAGGTCGTCGGGTCCGACGCGACGACGATCACGCTGGGCGAGTATCTCAACGGCAACGAAGTCGGCGCTCGGGAGGTGATCGCGGTCGACGTGACGGGCGGTGCGGTCACACTCTTCGTCGACCAGCCCGAGGCCGTGATCGGAGTCGAGGGCCGGACGCCGTGAAGCGGCGCGCGGCCGGCCTCGGCTAGAGCAGCGCGGCGACCGCCGGCGGGATGACGATTCCGGTCCCCCGCAGGTCGAGCGTGACCCGGGCCTCGGCGCCGTCGTACTCCACCTCTCCCGCGAACCCGCTCGTTTCGAACACGCGGAGCGCGTGGCGGTTCGAGGCGGCCACCACCGCGCAGAACACGTCGACCCGGAGCCGGAGCGCGATCCGGCCGAGGTGCGCGAAGAGCAGGCTGCCGATCCCACGGCCCTGCCAGTCATCGAGGACGACGAACGCGACCTCCGCTCGGCACGGCTCCGACCACGGGTCCACGACGTAGCTGGCGATCCCGACGATCCGCTCCCGACCCTCGATCCAGACAGTGGCGACGAGGCTCACGTCCGCATCGGGATCGATCTCGATCGCACTTCCGTCGTCCTGCCGAATGGCGCGGATCCGGACGAACGTACCGTCCCGGCTCTTGTCGGATGCGCTGTAGCTGCGAGGGTCCATACCGGTATCCTATCCGCCCGGCGGGACCGCGTCTGTCGGGGAAAGCAGGGTCGTGCATGTAGGGGATTTCCCCCCTGAAACGCGAAAAGGCCCGCCTCTTCGGCGAGCCCTTCCGGTTTCCCGCCCTACAGAATCGTGCTATTGGACCGTGGCCGGCGGGTTCGACTCCGCCTCTACGATCTGGATCACGTCCGAGACGTTGGCCAGGTACGAGGCATCGATGGCCTGGAGTTCCTCCTGGGACGGCATCGCGGTTGCGATGAGGGCCGCGATGGCCAGGGAGTACAGAGTCGCCGCGATGAATCCGGCGATGATGGCACGCATTGCATTGCTCCTTTTCCGCTTACGGTATGTGGAACCCTCTTTTTTCTTTCCGCTTCTCGTGCTTACCTACGTGAGGACGATGGAACCGGTTTCAGTGTTCAAGGATGGGCACCGAATGGAACTGCGTCAGCGCGGGGAAAACCTTCTGAGAGAGCCATTTACGCGCCGGTGCCGGGGGGCCTGGCCCCTGCCCGGGGCCTCCAGGCGCGATTCGATGGGTGCCTTGTAATCGAACCCCTCGACCGTGCGCCGGTCGATGGCGCGTCCCAGCGCCCGCTCGATCGCCCGGATCGTAGGCTCCTCCTCCGGCGAGACGAGCGTGTACGCGTCGCCGGTCAACTCCGCGCGGGCGGTGCGGCCCACCCGGTGGATGTAGTCGTCGGGGGTGTGGGGCACGTCGAAGTTCACCACGTGGTCGAGCGCCTCGACGTCGATCCCGCGCGCGACGATGTCGGTCGCCACCAGGACGCGGCTGTGCCCGTTCTTGAACGCGGCCAGCGCGGCCGTCCGCTGCCCCTGGCTGCGGTTACCGTGGATCCGGCCCGCGGCAATCCCGCGTGCGGCGAGCTTCTTGGCGACCCGATCGGCGCGGTGCTTGGTGCGGCAGAACACGATCGCGTTCCCGATCTCGCCGCGCTCGAGGAGCTGGGCCAGGAGTTCGATCTTCAGCTGCGACCCCACCGGGTAGAGCGCCTGAACGACTCCCCTCGCCGGCGCCGATTTCCGCTCGACTGAGATCCGCACGGGATCGCGCAGGATGTCGCGCGACAGTCCCACGATCTCCTTCGGCATCGTGGCCGAGAAGAACAGCGTCTGGCGGGGCGCCTTCGGGAGGTGCCGCAGGATCCGCTTGATGTCGGGGAGAAACCCCATGTCCAACATCCGGTCGGCCTCGTCGAACACCAGGACTTCGAGTCCCGAGAGCTTCGCGTAGCCGTGCTGGAAGTGGTCGAGGAGTCTTCCCGGCGTGCCCACGATGACTTCCACGCCCTTACGGAATGCCGCCTCCTGAGGCGCCGCGCCTACGCCGCCGAAGACGGTGGCCACCCGTACGTCCGCATGGGCGGCGAGCTCCGCGAGGTGATCGGCGACCTGAGCGGCCAGCTCGCGGGTCGGCGTCAGTACGAGCGCGCGCGTACCCCGGCGCGGATCGTCGAGGAGTCGCTGGAGGATCGGCAGCACGAATGCCGCCGTCTTCCCGCTTCCCGTCATCGCGCACGCGAGGATGTCGCGTCCCTCGAGGGCGGGCGGGATCGCCTCGATCTGCACCGGTGTGGGCCTCTCGAAGCCCAGCTCCTCGATCGCGCGCATGAGCTCCGGGCGAAGCCCCAGGCTCTCGAAGCCGGGCTTGCCGTTGCCGTTTCCATTTCCATTGCCGTTCATCTTCATCGCTTCCATTTCTGTCCCTTCAAACAAGAAACCCCGGAACGCCGGGCTCGAATGCCCGTTTCGTCCGGGGCTCAGAGCTGCGAGGCGCCGAAGAAGCTCGCGCCGTCCGGTCCGTCCTCGCTCGTCATCTCCACGGGTGCGCCATTCGGCGCCGCGCCCGCGGATTCGAATCACGACACCAATATACGCGGATTGGCTCCCATACGCCCGTTGCAACCGTTTCGGCGAATCGTAAGACTAACAGCAGTATGATGATGCGTCGTTGGCTCCCCATACTCCGCTGCTGCCTCCCGGTGGCCCTTCTCGCGCTCGCGACGCTCGCGGTCGCCCAGGAACGCTCCGCGCACCTGGCCGACCTGCGGGCCCACGGCCGAGAGCCCGTCGCCTTCGTCCTCGATCAGCTCGAGCGCCACGACATCGTCGTGTTCGACGACGCGCTCCACACCCTGGTCGAGCCGTTCGAGTTCTACCAGCGACTCGTGCGGGAGCCCCGCTTCCGGGAGCTGGCGCGATTCGTCTTCCTCGAGGCGGTGCCTCTCAACCAACAGGGGCACATCGAAGCGTATCTGGCTGCGCCGGAGGAGGATCCGAGGCTCCTCCATCCCGCGTTCCAGAACAGCATTAGCGGGGACGGCTTCCCCTATGCGACGTATTTCGACCTCCTGCGAACCATCTACGAGGTCAACCGCTCGCTCCCCGACTTCGAGCGGATCCGGGTCGTTCCGGTGGGGAGTCCCACATACTGGTCGGAGATCCGGACGCCTCGGGACCTCGAGGTCTTCCGCCTCGGGCTCGACGCGTACGATTACACCATGTATTCGATGATCCGCTCGACGCTCGGGTCGGGCGGGAAGGGGATTTTTCTCACCAACACCCGCCATGCCTACCAGGCGGTCCGGCACGCCGACGGGTCGCTCTACTGGAACGCGACGACGTACTTCCACGAGCGCGAGCCCGGTCGCGCGTATTCGATCCGCTTCCACGCGCCGCAGCTCGTCATCGAGCGCCTGCGCGAGGACACGACCGCGACGCGGACCACCCAGGGCATGGAGCGCATGGACTACCGCTGGGACCGGATGGAGGGAGGCGCGTGGGACCGCGCCTTCGGCGACTACGGGGAGGCCGTGGCGGTGCCCCTGGAGGGCACGGCCTTCGGGGAAGCGCCGTACGTGGGCAATCACATGCTGGACGTTGCGCCGGGCCAGACGATGGCCGACGCGTACGACGCCGTGATCTTCCTGGCTCCCCTCGAAGAGCTCCACCAGACCGCGCTCGTGGGATCGATCTACACCCCGGAGTTCCGTCCCGAGCTCGCCCGCCGCCTCAAACTGCTCTACACCGAGGAGGATCTCGCGGCGTTCATCGCCGAGTCCGGCGCCTCCGACCTCGCGGGGGCCATAGAGCAGGCCTATGCCGACCGCGCCCAGGAACCTCTACCCCAGTCCCGAGATCTTCCGCCCCTCGAATGAATCCGATCCCGACGCTCCTGGACACGCTTAGCCCGGAACGACCTCGAATCCCCGGTTTCGGAAATGGCGATCGAAGGTGAAGGCCGTCTCGATTCCCAGCTCCCGGATGATCTCGAAGCTCGACCAGTCGGCCAACGAAATGCGCCGCTCTCCCGCCGCAAGCAGCGCGATGAGCGCGCGCTCGTGGATGTCCTCCTCCACCCAATGAATCGCGAGGCCGGGCTCCGCGAGACGCTGCCAGTCGCGCACGGCTTCGATGCCCCAGCGATTCTGGAGAAGTGCGACCGTCTCCTGGACGACATAGCTGCTGGTAACGAACTCGGCACCTTCTGCCATCAGCCTCGCGAACGTCTCACGCGCCGCGACGTGATTCGCGTCGTCGCGAACGACAGCGGCATAGAAGGCCGAGGTGTCTAGGTAGACTTGTCCCAATCGCCGTAGATCTCGTCCAGGTACCGGTCATGTTCCTCGCTGACCCGCTCGGTCCCGCCTTTCCCGTACTTGCCCACGATCGACAGGAGATTCCTCCGCCGGTCGTCCTTTTCCGCCCTCGACAGTACGGAATCCACGCCTTCTCGAACGAGCTGTGACAGCGAGACCCCGCGCCGGGCCGCCAGGCGCTTCAACCCCTCGTACTGCCTGGACCCGATCTGGACCTGGGTGCGCGTCATGCCATCATGTTTCCTTCCCATGTTATCATGATATCATACTCCCTCTGCGGACGAAAGGGCTCATCGGTTGCGGATTGACGGGGACCGAGGGGTGCCCGATGATCATTCCCCGAATCCGGGGCCCTCTCACAAGGAGACGCATGTCCGAAGCCAAGCGCCAGAACCCCGCCACGATCGAGTCCCGCCTCACCGAGGAGCGGCTGTTCCAGCCACCGGCGTCCTTCGTCGGCCAGGCGAACATGACCGACGCGGGGGTCTACGAGCGGTTCGACGCGGGTTTCCCGGACGCGTTCGCGGAGTACGCCGAGCTCCTCGATTGGGACCGCAACTGGGATCGCGTGCTGGACGCCTCCAAGCCGCCCTTCTACCGATGGTTCGTCGGCGGGCGGCTCAACGCCTCCTACAACTGCGTCGACCGGCACCTCGAGACCCGGGGCGACCAGCCGGCGTACCACTGGATCGGCGAGGTCGGGGACGAGCGTACGATCACCTACCGCGGTCTCCACCGGCAGGTGAACGAGTGGGCGGCGATGCTGCGGGGCCTCGGCGTGCGCGAGAACGACGTCGTGACGATCCACCTCCCGATGGTGCCGGAACTTCCCATCGCGATGCTCGCCTGCGCGCGGATCGGCGCGCCCCACTCGGTCGTCTTCGGTGGCTTTTCCGCGCACGCGCTGTCGTCGCGGATCGACGACGCGAAGAGTCGCTTCCTGATCACGATGGACGGCTACTACCGGCGGGGCGAGCTCCTCAACCACAAGGAGAAGGGCGACGAGGCGATCGAGCGCGCCGACACCGATGTCGAGGCGGTCGTCGTGGTCACGCGGAACGACGAGCCCGCCGACTTCCTCGAGCTCGTCCCGGGCCGGGACTGGCTGGCGAGGGATCTCCTGGCGAGCCAGGTCGGCGCGACGGTCGAGCCCGTCTCCCGCGAGGCCTCCGACATCCTGTTCCTCATGTACACGTCGGGGACGACCGGCATGCCGAAAGGCGTGCAGCACTCCACCGGTGGCTATCTCGCGTATGCGACTGCCACGTCGAAATGGGTCCTCGACATCAAGCCCGACGACATCTACTGGTGCATGGCGGACATCGGCTGGATCACCGGGCATAGCTACATCGTCTACGGGCCGCTCTCCCTCGGCACGACGTCGGTGATGTTCGAGGGCGCGCCCGACTGGCCGTCGAAGGACATCATCTGGAAGATCGCGCGCGACAAGGGTGTCTCGATCTTCCACACGTCTCCAACCGCGATCCGCATGTTCATGAAATGGGGACCCGAGCCGGTGGAGAAGCACGAGAACGACTTCCGGCTCATGGTGACGGTTGGCGAGCCGATCCAGCCGCGGGCCTGGCAGTGGTACTACGACCACGTCGGCGGTGGGGAGGCGGTGATCGTCGACACATGGTGGCAGACCGAGACGGGCGGACACGCGATCGTCGGGCTGCCCGCGCTGCGGGCGATGCGCCCGGGACACGCGGGGCGACCGCTTCCAGGGATCGACGCGCGGATCGTGGACGACGATGGGAACGAAGTGCCGCAGGGCTCGCACAAGGCCGGAAACCTCGTCCTCTGCCGTCCCTGGCCGGGGATGCTCCAGACCCTCTACCGCGCCGACGATCGATTCATCGAGGAGTACTGGGCGCGCTTCAGCGACACCTCGTCGTCCGACTGGCGCGACTGGCGCTACCGGACCGGCGACGGCGCGTACCAGCTCGAGGGCGACTTCCGGATCATGGGGCGCCTCGACGACGTCATCAACGTCGCCGGCCACCGCCTGGGAACGATGGAACTGGAGAGCGCGTGCCAGACGGTCGAGGAGGTCGCCGAAGCCGCGGTCGCGGTCAAGCGCGACGAGCAGAAGGGTCATGTTCCCGAGGTCTACGCGATCCTCAAGGAAGGTGCGAAGCGCGAAGGCGTGGAGCGAAAGATCACCCACGCGATCGAAGAGGAGATCGGCAAGTTCGCGCGCCCCGCGCGCGTCCACATCGTCGACGACCTGCCGAAGACCAGGAGCGGCAAGATCATGCGCCGGCTCCTCCAGAACATCTCGAACGACGAGGAGCTCGGCGACACGACCACGCTGCGCGACCCGACCGTGCCGGAGAAGATCCGGGAGCAGTTGCGAGCGGAGCGGTGAGCGTCGCGTCGCGTTCCTTCCGCTAGCCGAGGACCCTCAGTAGCCGAACCGCTCCCGGTACCGCCGGGTCCGATCGCGGATCTTCGGGATCCGGGCGACCACGTGGGGGTGGAGCGTCCGCGACCCCGGCCGGATCTCCCGGGCGACGGCGGGGATTCGTTCGGTCGGAAGCCCGAGGAAGGAATAGACCCGGCCGAGCTCCTTCGCGGGGTCGGCGATCAGGTCCTCGTGCCGAGTCACGATATACCGGTCGTCCTGCAGGCGCTCGAGGCCGTGGAGCCAGCTGGTGGTGGTGCGCGCGAAGGACCGCGTCAGGAGGTCGGCCGCCCGCGGCCTGCCCGTCAGGAAGCGGAAGAGCGCAAGCTTCAGCGGCCGCCGGACGATGCGTCGGTACCGGAGGGCCAGGAGCGCGAGGTACTCCGAGGGGTCGGCGAAGGCGGTGCGGACGGCCTGGAGCTGGGAGTCGATCGTCTTGACGGGGTCGCGGACCACGAAGACGAACTCCGCCTTCGGAAACAGATCGGGGATGCGGTCCGCGGTCGCAAGGTCCCACGGGTTCCGGAGAAGATACCGCGCGTCGCGCGCGCCCTCTCCGGCAAGCTCGCGGTACACCGAGGCCACGACGGGCGCCGTCTCCGGAGTGAGCTTCAGGTCCGGGAGGAGGAAGCCGTACTCCTCGGGAAGATCCTCGGCTACCCGCACCGCGTCGATCTTTCGCGTCTCGCCCCGGCTCTCCATCCTGGCGAGCGCGGAACGGTCGCCCCAATGCTCGCGGGGTCCGTCGCCGGACGCGCCGCCTTGCTCGCCGCGCGCGGTGCCGGCCGCGCCGCTTCGCTCGTGGAAGGCGACGACGTCCGCCGCGGTCAGGCAGACGAAGGCGCCCGACGCGGCGACCGCCTTGCAGACGATCGTCGTGCCGGACCGGTGCGGCCCGAGGACGAAGCACGACCGGTTCGGGCAGACGGCTCCCGCATCGGGGGTAGATGCGGGCGGCCGCGGCGTCACCGGTTACTCGCGTCTCTCCGGCACGGGGTCGTAGGTCCCGAGCGGCACGTCGATCTTGCAGGATTGGACGCGCCGGAAGGTCATCTCGAGCCCGCGCCGGATCCCGAAGCGCCGCACGGCCTGGATCGAGTACTCCGAGCACGTGGGCTCGTAGCGACACTGGATCCGCCCCTCGAGGAGCGGGTGCCCGAGCACCTCACCGACGAGCGGACCGAGGTCGGTCAGGTCGGCTCGGCGCTCAACGCGATGCTCGAGCACGTCGAGGTGTCGCTGGGAGCCCGGCACAAGAGCGAGCAGCAGGTGCGCCAGTTCGTGGACCAGGACGTAGTCCTGCACCCAGGTCGGCATCGACCGGAGTCGGTGGGACAGCCGGATCGACCCGTCACCGGGGGTGCAGGACCCCCACCGGGTGTTCTGGTTGGTCACCCAGGCCACCGAGCCGGCAACCGCACGGCCGTCGAAGAGTTCGCGGCTGAGCTGATGCGCCCGACGCAGCAGGTCCTCGTCGGACCGCTTGACCCGCTTCGCCCGCCTGTCCAACCGGGCCACCATCCGGGTGATCCACTCGGCCTCCTCCGCCCGCGACATCGTGGCGGGGATCATCACGATGACCCGGTCGCCGTCGCGGTACGCCGAGACCGTCCGGCGCCGGCGCCGGGACCGACGTACCTCGACTTGAGGCTGGGTCACGCCGCTCACACCTTCTCAGCCCAGGCCAGCAGCCGCTCGCGCGCC
>Ga0209974_10000718_pt1 | contig 11336 bp, 9 predicted proteins | sample InoplaM3SPM_FD_187592 | JGI IMG/M metagenome (GOLD analysis project Ga0209974, IMG submission 187592) | Arabidopsis thaliana rhizosphere microbial communities from the Joint Genome Institute, USA, that affect carbon cycling - Inoculated... | ecosystem: Host-associated > Plants > Roots >...
CGTGACGCACGATCAGATCGAGGCGATGACGCTCGCGGACCGCATCGTGCTCTTGAACAACGGACGCGTCGAGCAGATCGGCACGCCCGAAGACGTCTACGACATGCCTGCGACGCTGTTCGTCGCCGGCTTCATCGGCGCGTCGGGCATGAATTTCGTGGATGGCCATCTGCGGCGAACGGGCTCAGCGTGCTCGGTCGAACTCCGCGACGGCATACGTCTGGCGGTGCCGCCGTCGCGTGACGAGCGCGCCGACATGCCCGTGGTCGTCGGGGTGAGACCCGAGCATCTGCAATGGTCGTCCGGCAGCGGGGCATCCCTGCACGGCACGGCACGCGTCGTCGAGCCCCTTGGCTCTGACACGCTGGTGATTTTCGATGCGGCGGGCCGCGAGATGCAGGCGCGCCTTCCGCCGCGCCTGGTACGCCGCGCAGGCGACCCGGTCCATGTGAGCGTCGCGCCCGAGGCGATCCACCTGTTCGATCCGCACAGCGGGGCGAGGTTATGAACGCCGTCGATCCGCTCAGCGTGCCAGCCGACGAACTGGGCGTCGGCAGCGGCTGTGGTTGCGAAGTCGTCGCCGACCGCGCGATGCTCGCCGAGCACTTTGCCGAGAACATGATTGTGGAGTTCGGCGAGGCGCAGCGCCTCTCGCGACCTTTCGTCGTGTTCATCGTCCCGGTCGGTCCGATCGGACAGTTCGAGCGCTTCGCCGAACGTTGCAATGCGCTGCGCATTGAACTGCACCGGCTGGTGCTCATCAACATGGATGAATACCTGGCGGCCGACGGCGCGTACATCCCGCTCAACGATCCGCTCAGCTTTCGCGCGCACATGGAACGTTCGCTCTGGTCGCGCCTCGATCCTGCGCTTGCACCGCCGCTTTGGCAGCGACACTTTCCCGATCCGAACGACCCCGGGCAGACGCCAGGCCTGATCGAGCGCTGCGGCGGCGTCGACGTCGCTTACGGCGGCGTTGGAATCACCGGTCATCTCGCGTTCAACGACCCGCCGGAACCCGGCGAGCCCGTCGACAACGCCGAGTTTGCCTCGCGCCCCACACGGGTGGTGACACTGAGCCGCGAGACGCGCACCATCAACGCCGTCACGGCCGCGCGCGGCAACATCGACCGCATACCGCGCACCGCCGTCACCGTAGGCATGAAGGAAATTCTGGAGGCGAGGAAGATTCGTCTGTATCTCAACCGGCCGTGGCAGTGCGCGATCGTGAGAAAGGTACTGCACGGTGCGATTACGGCAACGGTGCCCGCATCGCTCGTGAGGAATCACCCCGATGTCCGGGTCACAATGACGGCCGAGGTCACGCAACTGCCCGAACCCGGGCTGCATTGATCCCCAAGGAGGAGTCCATATGGTCACACGCCGAACGCTGCTCAAAACCGCCGCGGCTGCCGCTGCAACGAGCGTCTTTCCGACGCCCGCAATCGGCCAGGCTTCCAAAAAGATCACGTTCCTGACCTGGAACATCATCGATCAGAAGGAACTCATCGAAGGCTGGATCAAGCGCTTCCAGGCCGCGCGTCCGGGCGTCGAGGTCGAATGGCTCGACAAGAAAGGGCCCGACTTCGGCCCCTTCTATCAGACGCAACTCACGGCCGGCACGCCGCCCGACGTGATCAACACGCAGGGGGCGCTCGGGCTGGAGTACGCGGCACAAGGCGCATTGCTCGATCTCACGCCGCTCCTCGCCAAGGAGGCGGCGATCAAGAGCCGCTTCGACGCGAATTACCTCGGCAACTGGATCTACGAGGGGCACAACTACATGCTGCCCTTCTACATCACGAAGACGCTGCTGTTCTACAACAAGCCGATGTTCGCCAAGGCCGGACTCACGGGGCCGCCGACGAGCTTCGATGAAATTCTCTCGCATGCGCAGAAAATGACGAGCGGCGAAGCGTCGACCGGATTCATGACGCTGAACTTCGACTGGCTGTACTGGCCGCTATTCGCGATGAACGGCGTGCAGCTCGTCACGCCCGACTTGAAGAAGACGGCGTTCAATACGCCGAAGGCGGTCGAGGTGCTCGACAAACTCGCGAAAGCCACGCAAGCCAATGCCATCAACAAGATCTCGTGGACGGGCCGCTGGGTCGAGCCGAATGGCGCCTTCGGCGCCGGCAACGTCGGCATGCTGCATGCGCATTCGCCTGCGTATTTCTTTTTCAAGGGCCAGGGAAGCTGGGTTACGCCGGAGACGCTCGGCGTCGCCCACATGCCCGGCTTCTACGCGACGCCGAACTCGCACGGCCTCGGCATCTCGAAAGGCTCGAAGAACCCCGAGCTCGCGTGGGACTTCCTGAAGTTCGTCACCGACAACGGGCAGGCGGGAGAGCTTGCCGAACGTCGCAAGCTCGTGACGGGAAACATTGCCGTCGACAAGGCGAGTCTTGCGAAGCTCGAAAAGGAGGATCCGACGGTGTACGCGGTCCTCAAGACGCAGCTCGAGCACACTGACAAGATGACGGGCAACTGGCGCTTCGGCAACGACAGCCGCGTCAAGGAAGCGTTCTGGCCCGAAGTGCAGAGCGCGCTTCTCGGCCGCAAGGATGCGAAGAGCGCGCTTGCCGACGCCGAGCGGCGCATGAGCCGGGAACTCGCACGCGCGTGACGCGCCGCGCAATGCAACGGGGCGCCCACGGGGGCGCTCCGCCATCGAACGCGACGTGACGACGGTCGCGGGCGCCGGCGCGGCAATTCCTGCGGGGCATCCACGCGCCGGATGGTGGGGCACGCAGCGCAATCGCCAGCTCGCGCTCATCGCATGCTTTCTGCTGCCGTCGCTCGTCGTGTTCGTCCTGTACCGGGTGTTGCCGCTCGGGTGGAACGTCGTGCTGTCGTTCCAGGCCTGGTCGCCGCTCAAGCCCGCGCAATGGATCGGGCTCGAGAACTACGTCGAGATGTGGTCGTACGACGACGTGTTCTGGGTCGCGCTTCGCAACACGCTGATCTTCATCGCGGCGTCGCCGCTCGCCATCGCCGCGGCGCTCGGCATCGCCCTTCTCGTGAACTCCGACCTCAAGGGCGCGACGGTCTACCGCACGATCGTCTTCCTGTCGTATCCGCTGATGGCCGTTGCGGTCGGGATCATCTGGCGATGGATGTACGACGAGCGCGGCGGGATCATCAACTATGCGTTGCGCGCGAGCGGCCTGGTCGATCGCCCGATCGGATTCCTGCAGGACTTCGACTGGGCGCTGCCGTCGGTGATCTTCGCTGAAATCTGGCAGGTGCTCGGCTTTTACATGATCATCCTGCTCACCGGGCTGCAAAGCATCCCGCAGAACCTCTACGAGGCCGCGCGCATCGACGGCGCGCCGGCGTGGGCGCGCTTCTTTCGCATCACCGTGCCGATGCTCCGGCCGTCGCTCTTCCTCTGCATCGTCGTCGGCATCCTCAACTCGTTCAGCAGCTTCGATCTCGTCTACATCATGACCAACGGCGGGCCGGGCCACGCGACGGAACTTCTCATCACGCACATCTACAAGTCGGCGTTCGTCGAGACCAAGTTCGATTACGCAGCCGCCCTCACCGTCGTGCAATTCGCCCTGCTCGTCGTGCTGACCATCGCGGCCAACCGCGCCGCGGGTGGCAATGCCGGCGCCGTGGAACGCGATTGACCATGGCGGAGTCGACGATCCGCCGTGCGACGCCGCTTCTCGCGCTGCGCCACCTCGCGCTCGTCGTCGTGTCCTTCGTGATGCTGGTGCCCTTCTACTGGGTGCTGAAGACCGCGATCACCAACGAAAACATCTATGCCTATCCGCCGGGCATCCTGCCGCGCGAGCCGCATCTCTACAACTTCGTCGACGTCTGGTACCTGATTCCATTCCCACGCTATCTCGCCAACAGCATCATCGTGTCGACGATCGCGGTGATCGGCAACGTCGTCTTCAACGCGCTCGCCGGCTACGCATTGACGCGCGACTTTCCGGGACGACGCGCCGTCCTCGCACTGTTCCTGTCGTGCATGCTGATTCCGTTCCAGGCGGCGATCATTCCGGCGTACCTCGTGACGGCAAAGATGGGATTGCTGAACACGTATTTCGGCCTGGCGTTTCCGTTGCTGTCAACGATCGTCTGCATATTCGTGTTCAAGGCCGCGTTCGAAGCGGTGCCACGGTCGCTGATCGATGCGGCCCGCATCGACGGACTGAGCGAATGGCGGATCATCGTGCGCGTGCTGCTGCCACTGTCGAAACCGGCGATCGCGACCAACGTCATCCTGAGCTTCATCTGGTCGTGGAACAACTTCCTGTGGCCGCTGCTCATCACGCGCGACCCGCTGATGCAGACGCTGCCGCTCGGTCTCGCACGCTTTCTTTCGTACATGGAAGACACGACCGGTGCGCTCTACGCGTTCGCGGTGATGGTTCTCGTACCGTCCATCCTGGTGTTCCTGATGGCGCAGAAGGAATTCATCCGCGGCCTTACCTCCGGGGCCACCAAGGGATGAGCGTCCGTAGGCAGCTCGTGTCGCGCTGGGTGATCGTGCCCGGTGGCATCGCCGTCGTGACGCTGGTCTGGCTCGCTTACGTGGCGGCGCATGACCACGGCGTCGTCGAGGGACGCGTGGTCGATCGATCAGGTCGACCCGTGGGCGGCGCCTCGGTGATGCTGTTCGAGCGAGGCTTCGTGACGCACCAGGAGCGCGGCCGCGCAACGTCGGATGCCGACGGCGCATTCCGCTTCACCGACAACCGCAGTCACTCGATCCAGCTCGAGGCCGAAGCGCCCGGTCTCGGACGGTCGGAACGGCGCGTCGTTCGCCTGTGGTTTGCCGCGCAGGACGTGAAGCTCGTCGAGCCCCTCCGCTTCGCAACGTCGAAATGACCGAGGCGGTCATCCTGTTCGATCCCTGGCCGCGCACGGCCCCGCTCATCTTCACGCCGGAGGTACGGCGACGTTTCGAGCAGCTCGGCCGCGTCGTGGGGCTCGAGGAAAGTGCGAGCGGCAGGCTGCCCGAAGCCTTGATCGAAGCCACGCTGCCCGACGCGCGCACGATCGTTGGACAAACCGATCTCGATGCGGCGCGGCTTGCACGCGCGCCGCACCTGGCTGCCGTGATCAACGTCGAAGGCAATTTCGCGCAGAACGTCGATTACATCGAATGCTTCCGTCGCGGAATCCAGGTCCTGTCGATTGCCCCGGTATTCGCGCAGCCCGTTGCCGAGATGGCGCTGGGCCTGGCACTCGATCTCGCGCGCGGCATCACGCATGCCGACCGCCTGATGCGTGAAGGCCGCGAACAGTACGGTCTCGCCGGCAACCGGGACGCGTTCGTGCTGCGAGGTTCCACGATCGGCTTCATCGGCTGCGGCAATCTCGGCCGCGCGCTCATCCCGCTGCTGCTGCCGCTGCGCCCGCGACTGTTGATTCACGATCCGTGGCTGCCCGACAACCTCATACGGGAGCTGGGCGGCGAGCCTGCAACGCTCGACGCCGTGCTCCGCGAGCCGCGCGTGATCTTCGCACTCGCCGGCGTCACCGAGGAAAACCTGCGACTGCTCGATCGTCCACGGCTGGAAACGATTAGGAGCGACGCCGTGTTCGTGCTGGTGTCGCGCGCGGGACTCGTCGATTTCGACGCATTGGTCGATCTCGTCGCGGCGGGCCGCTTTCGCGCGGCAACCGACGTGTTCCCGCGCGAGCCCGTCGCCTCGAACGATCGCGTGCGAAACGTCGAAGGTCTGATCCTGTCCGCGCATCGCGCCGGCGGCTTGCCCACCGCGCTGGCGGCGATCGGCGAGATGGTGGTCGACGATCTCGATCTCATCCTGCGCGGGCTTCCACCCCAGCGGTTACAGGCGGCGAGGCCGGAAACCGCGACCCGCTGGCGCAATCCGCCGGGTCGAAGCTACGCACCGGGGACAAGCCTATGAGTGCCACCGCGCAGGCCGTGACCGGCGACGCGCAAGGACGTGCCATGGTGTTTCACGTCGACGACGTCGGGATGTGCCACGGCGCGAACACCGCGTTTCTCGAACTGTCCCGCTCGGGCGGCGTGACCTGCGGGTCGGTCATGGTCCCTTGTCCGTGGTTCCGCGAAATTGCGAGCGAAGCCGCCACGGACGACACGCTCGACGTGGGCGTGCATCTGACGCTCACCTCCGAATGGCCGCAGTACCGCTGGGCGCCGCTGACGACGCATTCACGCGCGTCGGGGCTGATCGACGACCAGGGATACTTTCCACGCAACTGCGTCGCCTTGCGCGAACGCCTGCACGTCGAAGCTGCGGAAATCGAGCTCCGCGCACAGGTCGACCGCGCGCTCGATGCCGGCATCGACGTCACGCACCTCGATACGCACATGGGCGCGGCACTCGTGCCCGATCTCGTCGACGTTTACGTACGGCTCGCGATGGATTATCGACTGCCCGTGCTGCTGCCGCGCGATGCCGCTTCCTACACGGGCGTGCTGCGCATGGGCGAGATTCCACCAGGCCTCCACGAGCGCCACGTCGAGCGCCTCGAGTCACTCGGCTTGCCGGTGTTCGACCACTTCCGGATGACGCCGGAGGCGTACAGCCCCGACGTCGAGACGACCTATCGCCGCATCATCGAAACGGTTCCGCCCGGCATCACCTTTTTTGCGCTCCATTGCAACGCACCGGGTGATATCGAGGCGATCGTTCCGCCGCGTGCGCATCGTCGCACCGATGAATATGAATTGTTCGGATCCGGCGCTCCGCTGCGCTGGGCGCGGGATCAGGACATTCATCCGATCGGCATGCGGGAAATGCGCCGGCTGTGGCGCGGTGCGCTGCCCGCATAGTCGATCGACGCGCTCACTGGTTAAACTTCTGCCTGTTCAACAAGCTCCAGGGTTCCCCGTGCAGCGGCCCGCGACGATCTATCTGACCGCCTTTGCAGCGCTGTTCGCGGCGATCGTGCTGCGGTGGCTGCTCGATCCGATAATGGGGGACACCCTGCCGCTCGTCACGCTGTTCGGTGCGGTGGCCGTCACCGTGTGGGTCGGCGGATATCGCCCGGGCGTGATCGTCGCCCTACTCGGCTATCTCGCAAGCGACTACCTCTTCATCGAGCCTCGCGGTGAACTCGGCCTCGACAATGCCCAGCATGTCGTCGGGCTGCTCGCCTACATCCTCACGTGCGCCCTGATCATCGGGATCGGCTCGGCAATGCGCCGCGCACGGTCGAGTGCCGACGAGCGAGGCGAAGTGCTGCGGGTAACGCTCGCGAGCATCGGCGATGGCGTGATCACAACCGATGACGGCGGCCGGGTCACCTATCTGAACGCGGTGGCCGAATCCCTGACTGGCTGGACGCGCGAAGAGGCACTGCGACAACCCCTCGACGCGGTGTTTCGAATCGTCAATGAGGAAACGCGCCTGCCGGTTGAAAACCCTGCAGTGCGGGCGCTCCGTGAAGGTGTGATCGTCGGCCTGACGAACCATACGGTGCTGATCCGCAAGGATGGGAGCGACCGGTTCATCGACGACAGCGCGGCGCCAATCCGCAATGACCGCGGCGAGGTCTCCGGCTGCGTCCTGGTCTTTCGCGACATTTCAAGTCGCCGGCGCCTCGAACACATGGCGGCCAGCCGCTTGCGCGACGCTCGTTTGCTCGCGTCAATCGTCGAGTCGTCCGACGACGCGATCGTCAGCAAGTCGCTCGGAGGCATCATTCAAAGCTGGAATGCCGGCGCGGAACGAATCTTCGGTTATCCGGCGAGCGAAGCCGTGGGACGGCACATCTCGCTCGTGATTCCGCCCGAGCGGATCGGAGAGGAAGACAAGATCATCGCGAGCCTTCGCGCGGGCCAGCGCGTCGAGCACTTCGAAACGGAACGCGTGCGCAAGGACGGCCGGCGAATCTGGGTGTCGCTCACCATTTCGCCGATCAAGGACGACCAGGGACAGGTCGTCGGCGCATCCAAGATCGTGCGCGATATCACCGAGCAGCGGCATGCCGCCGAGCGCGAGCGTTCGTTGCTCGCAGACGCGGTCGCGGCCAACGCGAAGTTCCGCGCCTTCTTTGACCAGGGCGCGCTGTTCGCCGGCATCGTCAGCACCGATGGCACCGTCGTCGAGCCCAATCGCCTCTCGTGGGAAGGTTGCGGGTATACGCGCGAACAGATCGTCGGCAAGCCGTTCTGGGAGGGCCCGTGGTGGACGCCGTCGGCCGCGCTCGTCGAACAGATCAAGGCGGGCGCCGCGGAAGCTGCCGCCGGCAAAAGCTACCGCGCCGAGCTGCCCTACTACGTCGCGGATGGCAGCCAGCGCATGGCCGACGTCGTCATCGGGCCGATCAAGGATGACACAGGCCGCGTGTTGTTCCTCGCGCCGATGGGAACCGACATTACCGAGCGCAAGCTCGCGGAGGCCGAACGCGAAAAGTTCGTCACGCTGGTGGAGAACAGTACGGACTTCATCGGCATCTGCGACCTAGCGGGCGTTCCCACCTACGTCAACCCCGCCGGCCTGAAAATGGCCGGCCTCGGCAGCATGGCCGAGGCGCGAGCCGTTCACGTTCGCGATTTCTTCTACCCGGAAGACCAGTCCCGGATGATGGACGATTTCTTTCCGACGGTCGTCGCGAAGGGACACGCGGAAATCGAAGTGCGGTTCCGGCATTTCCGGACGGGCGAAGCGCGGTGGATGGACTACAAGGTTCTGAAGCTGCTGGATGCGAACGGCGAAGCCGCGGCTTTCGCCACCGTGAGCCAGGACGTGACCGAGCGCAAGGCACTGGAGGACAACCTGCGCCGACTCGCGGCCGACCTCTCGGAAGCCGATCGCCGCAAGGACGAATTCCTGGCGACGCTTTCGCACGAGCTTCGTAATCCCCTCGCGCCGTTGCGCAATTCGCTCGAAATCCTCAAGCGCAGCAATGGTCAGCGCGAGTTCGTTCCCCGTGCGCTCGACACGATGGAGCGGCAATTGCAGCAACTCGTACGGCTCGTCGATGACCTGCTCGATCTGAGCCGGATCACGCATAACCGCATCGAGCTTCGCAAGGGAGAACTCGACATCGCGTCGGTGATTCATCAAGCCGTCGACGCCTCGCGGCCGCTCGCCGAAAGCGCCGGGCACGAAATCGAAGTCGATGTGCCGCCGGAACCGATGTACGTCCTGGCCGATCCGGTGCGTATGACCCAGATCGTCGACAATCTCCTGAACAACGCATTCAAGTACACGCCGCAGGGCGGAAAAGTCAACGTGACCGCGCGACCGCAAGACAACTTCGCCGTCGTCACCGTGAAAGACACCGGCATCGGCATTCCCGCGGACAAGCTGGAGAGCATCTTCGAGATGTTCACCCAGCTCGATCGCTCCCTCGATCGATCGCAGGCGGGGCTCGGTCTCGGCCTGACGCTCGTCAAGCGCCTGGTTGAAGCCCATGGCGGAACGATCGAGGCGCGAAGCGCAGGCACGGGGCAAGGCAGCGAATTCATCGTGCGGCTGCCCCTCATGGCGGAGCGCTCGAAGACGACGCCCGCTGCGTCGTCATCGGACGATGCGTCGTTGCATGCCCATCGGATCCTGATCGTCGATGACAACCGCGACGCGGCCGTGTCGCTCGCAACGCTATTGCAGATCACCGGACACGAGACGTTCATGTCGCATGACGGGCGGGCGGCCATCGAGGCCGCACAAAAGCATCGACCGGACCTCGTGCTGCTCGATATCGGCTTGCCGACCTTCAACGGCTACGAAGTCTGCCGGCAGATTCGTGGGCAACCGTGGGGCAAGGAGATGGTACTGATCGCGCTGACCGGCTGGGGTCAAAGCGAGGATCGGCGCAAGTCCCGGGACGCGGGGTTCGACGGACACCTGGTCAAGCCGGTGAACTACGGTGACCTCGTCAAGATGCTGCGAACGCTGGTGGCGGCGCGACGTCCCGAGGAACAACCGGTTGTTCGCGACGTTCCGGGCGACATCAAGTAAGGGAAAGCTCGATCTCGCGGCTTTCTGCGAGAGAGCGCTCCGCCGCGATGCAAAGCAGCACGCGCTTTCGCGCTTCGTGCGCAGAAACCAATGCGCGTCGTTCCGTGAATGCATCCGCGGTGAGCCGGATCTGCTCGGTGAGCTCGAACACTTCGCCCGACCGCTCGATCGCCAGGTGCTCGCATTCGCGAACGCCGCGCTCGAACGCGAATCCACGCGGTTGAACGCGCAGGTCGTACCCGGCTCGATCGTCGCGGTCCATCGTTCCCGACCAGTGCGTGCGTATGGCACCGTCAGTGCCCGCGATCTCCAGCACGACGTGATGCTCGAAGCCCGCGACGCAATGATTGAGCGTGGCGTACGCCCCGTCCGCATAGCGCAGGACGACGGTGACGTTGTCGTGCATACCGTCGCCGCGTCCGGGTCTGGCGCTGCCATAGGTCCGCACCGAAACCGGATCGCCGTGACGTGCGAAGTACCACAGCGTGAGGTCGAAATAGTGGATTGCCTCTTCGAGCATCCACGAGCCGACGCGCGCCGGGTCATAGCGCCATCCTGCGGCGCCCGGCCGGTAGAAGTTGCGAAACAGACTGAAATTCAGGAACAGCGGAGCGCCGATCGCGTTCTCGTCGATCAGCGTCTTGATGCGTCCCCACTGGGCCGACTGGCGAAGCTCGTGACCGACCGAAACGACTCGATCGGTTTCGCGTTCCGCGGCGAGCAGGTCCCGGCACTCGGCGTCGGAGATCGCCATCGGCTTTTCGACCAGGACATCCTTGCCCGCACGCATCGCCGCAATCGCGACTTCGGCGTGCAAATGGTTGGGCGTGACGACGTCGATCGCATCGATATCCGGCATTGCAAGAACTTCGCGCCAGTCGCCCGTAACACGCGCTGCAGGATGGGAAGACTGCGCGGCGCGCACGCTTTCCGCCGATCCGCAGCCAATCGCTGCGAGCGTGAGACCCGGCAAGCGGGTGATGGCGTCCGCATGGTGCTTGCCCCAGGCGCCGAAACCGATCAGGCCGAATCGCATTGCACGCTCCTACATCGTTGCGATGCAATCCGCATGATAATGCCCAACCGGTCGCCGGCCCGCTCGACGATGCCCGCTTCCATGATGAGATCGACTGACGATGCACGCCGCGCGAACGATCCGTCGGTCCGACGTCCGCGGGTGATGGACGCAGCTCCCAAGCCGTGCGTGATCTGCCTCGGGCACACGACGCTGGATTTCGTCTGGACCGTGGACGCGCTGCCGCACGGCAACGGCAAGACGGCTGCCCGCTCCTACGCGTGTCGTAGGCCAGAAGCCCGTCCCCCTCGATTCCATCGGGGGCGGTGTCACGTTGGGCCGGGTTTCGCCACTCCCTGTGTGGATTGTCCCCTGAGGAGGACGCGGCCATG
>Ga0209974_10000721_pt1 | contig 11303 bp, 12 predicted proteins | sample InoplaM3SPM_FD_187592 | JGI IMG/M metagenome (GOLD analysis project Ga0209974, IMG submission 187592) | Arabidopsis thaliana rhizosphere microbial communities from the Joint Genome Institute, USA, that affect carbon cycling - Inoculated... | ecosystem: Host-associated > Plants > Roots >...
AGCGTCGGTATGGACGAGGGACATAGGCCGTGCCATGCGCGTCGCGGCACAGTTGGAATTTGGCACGGTGTGGGTTAACGACCACATTCCGTTAGCGTCGGAAACACCGCACGGCGGCTTTAAGCAGTCCGGCTTTGGCAAAGACCTGTCCGCCGAGGCCGTCGCGGATTTGCAGGAACCGGTGCAAGTGATTCAAGCCTATCTGCGCGCGACCTACGCCCGCGACTTCGTTCAAGCGTACGGGCTGATTTCCTCGGAGGACAAGAAGGTGCGCGACATGAATCGCTACGTGCGGCAGCGTGGCGCGTTCAACGGCTTTACCCTCGAGGCGGCGAGGAAACTCAGCCAAGCCGTTGACATCGAACCACAAGGCCTGAAAGAGGCCGGCGAGCGGGTTCAACTACTCGTCAAATACCGCGTCCCCGATACGAAAAAAATCGCGCCCACATTGTTGAATTGGGATCCGCTTCGTCTGAATGCGTTGAATGCGGCCGAGCGCGACCGAATTCTTGCCACGTTGACGAAAAAACGGCAAGACCGTTCTTTGGAGATGATCGAGGGCGAAGAATCATTCGAGCTAATCAAAGAAAATAACGAGTGGCGCGTCTATTTGAACTGGGCGGCGGGTGTCAAAATTCCGGTTCAGCTCGATCTTTCACGGGCCGGAGATCTGCAGGTCGAGTTATCCAGGCAGGAAGTTGTTCTTCAACCGGGCGAAATTTTCGAGATTCAGCTCAAGATCAAAAACAAAAGGCAACAGCCGATTACCACTCGAATTGGCCATCTGGTCGATCCTCAGGAGAACGCCGACTATTTGGATTTCGTCCAGTGCGGTTTTCTCTTGCCGGTGACAATTCCTGGGGAAAAGGAAGAAGTGTACTCAGGAACCTACATGTTAAGAGGAAGCCTGCCTGAGGGCGTGCGCCAGTTGAGTTTAACTTATGATTTCAAGATTCTTGAATGAGCTCGCAGCGCTGGCTGGGCTGCTGCTGTTGATCCTCATGCCATGCACTCTCGGCGCGAATGCGTCAGGACCGCCCCGAGCCGTGCTCAACAAAGCCGCCGCAGCTATCGAGGTGCCGGCGCCTGATTTTGTTCTTTTGAACCAAGACAATCAGCGTTTCGATTCGAAGCGTTTGCGCGGGAAGGTGGTTGTGCTCGACTTTATCTTTACCACCTGCACCGATGTTTGCCCGATCTTCACGGCTAATTTCGCCCAGCTCCAGCGTAAGCTAAACGACCGGTATCGATCCGACCTTTTTTTTGTCAGCGTGACCACCGATCCCGAAGTGGATTCGGTGAAAGTGCTGAAGGCCTACGCTCAACGCTACGGCGCTGATTTCAACAATTGGGCTTTTTTAACCGGCTCAGAGGCACAATTGAAAGAGGTATGGAATGGGTTTTCCATTCGAGTGATTAGAAAAGGCCGCGGCCTGGTTCAACACACCAGCCTTACGACGGTCATCGACCGCGAAGGAATACGGCGGAAGAATTATTTCGGCGAAAAATGGCCGCTTAGGGATCTAGAAAGAGATCTTTTGAAGTTGCTCGACAAGAAAGCCTGAAGCCAACGAATATAGCGACGACGTTGATTTTCTGATTAATTTAGCGAAATGAGTTCGAGGTTGTACCGTCTAACTAGCAAGAGTCCAAGATGAAAGGTATCGGCAAATGGGTACAGCTAGCGTTTTGTCTGCTGGTCATTTCAGCCGGATTTAATTTTGGCCTGATAGGCAAAGTCCAGCATGCCAGGGCGCAGGATAGCATTTTCGATAACAAGAAAATCGTCCCTTTCGTACCCTCACCGCAGGAAGTCGTGGATAAGATGATCGATGTAGCGGGGATAAAAAAAGGCGACGTCGTTTACGACATGGGCTCGGGCGACGGACGGATCATCATTGCCGCCGCGAGGAAGGGCGCGCGCGCCGTCGGTTTCGAAATCGATGGCGACTTGGTAAAGGAATCTCGGGAAAATCTTCGTAAAGCCGGCGTCCAAAATCTCGCAGAAATCCGCCAGCAGGATATTCTGACTGTAGATTTCTCACCCGCGACGGTAGTCACCATGTATCTCCTGCCGGACGTAAATCTAAAGCTTAAACCGAATCTGCTAAAGCAGTTAAAACCGGGCTCGCGCGTGGTCTCACATTCGTTCGATATGGGGGATTGGAAACCGGCCAAGGTCGAGCGCGTCGATGGCCGCACAATTTATTTGTGGATAATTCCCGCCAGGAAACGCTAGATATTCGCCCGATTTGAGTTGAACTGAACGAATGCCCCACATCGTCAAAAAAGCTCTGCTTTTGTTCCTTACGGTCGCGGTCCTCGTCGCGCCGGTATTGCTTTGGGTCAGCTCTGACCGGCAAAGATCGAACGAACCCGTCGACGTCATAGCTAAATATCTCCGGTTCCTTTATGCGCGTGATTTTCGCCAGGCCTACCGTTTCATCTCAGCCGCCGACCGCGAGTTGAAAAGTCAAAGCGACTACGTGCGCGAACGCGGCGCCTTCGATGGAGTGGCGCTTGATGCGGCGCGCAAACTTTCGGGTCTGATTGAAATCCAACCGGTGAAGCAAGAAATGGACGGTCCGCGAAGTCGCGTCAAAATTGCTATAAAACTCCCCGATGCTAATGCGCTTTCAGATTTCTTGCTCGGCTGGGATGAGGAAAAGCTTAATGCATTGCCAGCCTCCGAGCAGAAGAAGCTCCTTGCCGAGATTGATAAGGTAGTTCGCGAAGGCAAGCTGCCCATGATCGAAGGTGAAGAAGATTTCGTAGTTGTTCAGGAAGCTTCGGGCTGGAAAGTTTTTCTCGATTGGGCAGCCGGTATCCAGGTGAGATTCGCAACTGTACTGCCCAACGCCGCGCTGCTGGCACGACCCACAATCAAGGAGACGGTTGCGCGCCCAGGTGATGTGTTCACAGTTGGGTTCAATGTTAAAAACCAAAGCACAAATGAAATAACGACCCGGATCATACATCACGTCGAACCCAAGGAAATGGCTGAATCTTTGGACCTCGTTGAATGCGCTTTGTTACTTCCGGTACGCCTGCGTCCGAACGAAGCACAAACATTTAAGAGCACCTACATGATCCGGGGCGACGCGCCCGACGGCGTCAAAGCTCTCGATGTCACCTATGAGTTCAAACTCGAAAATTAACGCGCTGGTCTTCGCTCTAGCGGCTTGCGCATTGCTGCCGGGGGCCGGCCTGGCTCACATACCGATACCGCCGAAGGCACCCACTGAGATTGGCCGGCGTGTGGTGAATACGGCCGTTACAGATTTCCGGCTCACCGATCAAGACGGTAAAGCTTTTCAATTCGCCAACAGCCGCGGCAAATTGGTTCTGGTGACCTTTGTCTTCACGAGTTGTCCGGACGTCTGTCCGCTTTTCACCGCCAATTTCGCCTCGATCCAACGGGCGCTCGACGAGAAAAAGATAAAAGACTATCTCCTCCTCTCGATCACCACAGATCCTGAGCGCGACACTGCCGCCGTCTTGAAAGAATATGGCGGGAGATTCAAAGCTCGTTTTGAACATTGGTTCTTTCTCACCGGCACGCGAGCCGAATTGGGCAAGGTTTGGAAAATTTTCGGAGTGAACGTCATCAAAACCGAGTCGGGACAAGTGCAGCACACATCTTTCACAACTCTGATCGATCGCCAAGGCAAACGGCGCGTAGATTATTACGGCGACAAGTGGCGCGACAAAGAAATCTTCAAAGATATCCAATGGCTGCGCGCGCAGAAACCATGAAGAAACTGGAGTGTTGGAGTAATGGAGTATTGGAATATTCGAGTATTGTTCGACGTCACCCAACCTCTCAGTCATTCCGGGATCCTCTAGCAAAGGGCTTAACACAGCTCGGAAAGGTATGTTCAAGCTGGTCGAAGCGTTCCTCGGCTCTGCTCCTTGTCTGGTGCTGCTTGTTCGGTGGCGCAGCGTGCGCCACCGACGGCGATGAGGGCGTATTAGAGATTCAGATCAAAGACCACCGCGAGGCCATTGGCGATTTCCTCGAGTTCAATGTCACTATTGACAAGATTTTAATAAGCCCAAAGTCACGGCTAAGGATTTGGCAAACCGGTTGGAAAGAACTTATGCCGGCTACGCCGACCGTGGATTTGACGCAACATGTGGGCAAGAAGACGCGACGGGTCTTTCGAAGTTCTGTCGACGCCGGTACTTTCGATGCATTTGACTTACGGCTCAAAAAGATCGACGCGGTGCTCAAGAAAAGCCAGAAGGTCGCGTCAGTCAAGAATACTCTCAGAGCCGTGCAGCTTCCATTTCAAGTTCCGGCCCGGGGCGAGACCCTGCTGATTGTGGATCTCGTCGTCAGTGATTTTTCCGACCACCCGCCGCGCGGCTACGAATTGGCAATCAGAGGCTATGAACTGTACACAAATGGCAAACTCATCGGAAAAGTTCCACCGGGATAAAGCTGTCCGGAGCGACACGCCTGTGCGTATGGCCTGATTGGTTTCAGCCCAATATATGCGGTCGTTTATTGTCGGAGGAAGAAGATGAGCGAAGCGCAGCATGGTGGAAAACTGTAACTTGGCGCAATTGAAAAAGCCGTCTGGCTACACCCGTTGCTTCTCGCACTCCGAAACACAGTGGGAATAAGAAAGCCCCAGAAGTGACCAACTCCTGAAACCTTTTTCTGTCAGCGGAGGTATAACCTAAGTTCCATGCGCCCAGGAAGTCAAATACCTGTGCTGTTCCTGGGTCAGGGTATCGATCCGAATGCCCATAGAAGCTAGCTTCAACTTCGCAACCCAGTTCTCGACGTCGGTGGGAACATCGTAGACTTTCGGCGTGAGCTTGTTGCGATTTTTTACCGCCCACTCGGACGCGAGCGCCTGCGTAGCAAAACTCATGTCCATCACCGAGGCTGGATGGCCTTCAGCCGCAGCAAGATTCACCAACCGGCCTTCGCCGATCAGATAAATTCTTTTGCCGCCCGGCAAAACGTAGGCGTCGACAAAATTGCGAACGTTTTTTTCCACCTTGCTGGAAAGTTTTTTGAGCGCTTTCAAATCGATTTCAATATCAAAGTGACCGGAGTTGCAGACCACCGCGCCATCTTTCATAGCCTTCAAATGATCCTCGCCAATCACATGCATATCGCCGGTAAGCGTGATGAAAAGATCGCCAACCTTGGCGGCTTCTTTCATGGTCATCACTTCGAAGCCGTCCATGGCCGCTTCCAACGCGCGCACCGGATCGATTTCGGTGACGATCACCTTGGCACCCATGCCCCGTGCCCGGGAGGCAACGCCTTTGCCGCACCAACCATAGCCGGCGACAACGACGCGCTTGCCGGCGATGAGCATATCCGTTGCGCGAATAACGCCGTCGATGGTCGATTGTCCCGTACCGTAACGGTTGTCGAATAGATGTTTGGTCGCCGCATCGTTGACCGCAATAACAGGAATTTTCAAGGCACCGTCTTTTTCGAGCGCGCGCAAGCGAATGACTCCGGTAGTGGTCTCTTCCATGCTCGCGACCAAATTGGATGCAAGATGAGCATAATCAGTGTGCAAGAGCGAGACGAGATCCGCGCCATCATCCATGGTAATCACCGGCTTGTGATCGAGCGCGGCTCTTAAATGGCTGTAGTAAGTTTTGTTATCCTCACCTTTGATGGCGTAAACAGAAACTTTATCGTGCTTCACGAGCGAAGCCGCCACGTCGTCCTGTGTCGACAGCGGATTGGATGCGCATAGGAGCACATCGGCACCACCGGCCTTAAGCGCATGCACCAAGTTGGCGGTTTCAGCAGTAACATGGAGACATGCCGAAAAACGCATTCCACGAAGCGGCTTCTCTTCCTGAAACCGTTGCTTAACTCTTCGCAATACCGGCATATCCTGGCTTGCCCATAGAACTCGCTTGCGCCCGCCGTCAGCTAGACGCAGGTCTTTGACATGGTAGTTTTTTCCCGCCATCGTAACCGCTTCCTCCGCCGTCGTTTTACTTGACTCGTCCCGCGGCCTTCTTGAGATCGGCCGCTCGGTCGGTTCGCTCCCAGGTGAACAGGTTTTCTTCCGGCGCCCGCCCGAAGTGGCCATAGGCCGCGGTTGGGCGATAGATAGGCCGTTTGAGATCGAGAGTTTGGATGATGCCTTTCGGACTCAGATCAAAACTTTCCTGGACGATTTTCGCAATCCGCCCCTCAGGAATGGCGCACGTTCCGAACGTATCAACGAGCACGGATACCGGTTGTGCCACGCCGATGACATAGGCAAGTTGAACCTCGCAACGGCTCGCCAATTCGGCAGCGACGATATTTTTCGCAACGTAGCGTGCCATGTAAGCGGCGCTGCGATCGACCTTTGACGGATCTTTTCCGGAAAAGGCGCCGCCGCCGTGCCGTCCCATGCCGCCGTAGGTATCGACGATGATCTTTCGCCCCGTCAGCCCGCAATCGCCTTGCGGGCCGCCGACAACGAATCGGCCCGTCGGGTTCACATGGAAAACAGTGTCTTGGTCGAGATAATCGCCGGGAATTACCGCCTTAATGACACCGTCAATGATAGTTTCTCTGAGCTTGCCGTAAGGGACATCGGGGCTGTGTTGGGTCGAGATGACAACGTTTTTGACTTTGACCGGCTTGCCGTCACGGTATTCTACGGTCACTTGGGATTTGCTGTCGGGACGCAGGAAGTACGCTTCGCCGCCCTTGCGCACCTTGGCCAAGTAATGAACTAAGCTATGCGCCATTTGGATCGGGAATGGCATCAACTCGGGAGTTTCGTCGCAAGCATAACCAAACATCATGCCTTGATCGCCTGCGCCTTGTTCCTTGTGCAAGCCTTCGCCTTCAGTGACTCCCTGAGAAATATCGGGTGACTGCTGTTCGATCGCGGTCAGAATCGCACACGTATTGCCGTCAAAGCCCATCGCGGAATCCGTGTAACCGATTTCACGCACGACTTCGCGCACGATATCGACATAACTTACCTTCGCATTGCTGGTGATCTCACCGGCGACGACCACCATTCCGGTTTTGGCGAGACTTTCGCAAGCCACACGGCTATTGGGGTCAGCTGCGAGATGCGCATCTAAAATGGCATCGGAAACTTGATCGCAAAGTTTATCGGGATGGCCCTCGGACACGGACTCGGATGTAAACAAAAAATCTTTACCTGCCATGGGCTGACCTCCAGCCGTCAAAAACTTTCAATTTTTTAATCAATCTTCTATAGCGAATACGAGGAGGGGATTCAACCTTACTCGGATTCGTTGAAGCGATTCTCGATCAGCCGTTCGATGGCTTTGACAGCGCGCTCGGCATCTTCTCCGCTCGCTTCCACCTCGATCTTGCTGCCTTGGGCGGCAGCGAGCATCAGCACGCCCATAATGCTTCTCCCGTCCGTCGTGTGGCCGTCCTTTGAAAAATTTACTTGCGCCGCAAATTTGTTCACCGTCTGCACCAACAGTGCAGCCGCGCGCGCATGCAGTCCGAGCTTGTTCTTGATTTCTATTTTCTTGACAACTTTGTTCATGAGTTTATTTGTCGGAGTCGCGATGCTTCACATGGATAAAAAAATGCCCATCGGCAAATCTTTGCCGGAGCGCTTCGACCAAAACGACCGAGCGGTGGCGCCCCCCGGTGCAGCCAAGAGCCAAGGTGAGACTGCTCTTGCCCTCGCGCTCGTAAAGCGGCAATGCAAATTCCAAAAGCGCGTAAAGACGATCGAGAAATTTACGTGTTTCGACGTTCGCGAGCACATAATCGCGCACTTCTTGATCCATGCCGCTCTTCGGACGGAGCTCATCAACGAAGTACGGATTGGGCAAGAACCGCACGTCGAGGATGATGTCGGCATCATGAGGAATACCGTATTTATAACCGAACGACGTGAAAAATAGCGACATCCGGCGGCCCGCCGGTGCTTGGCAGAACTGCTGCTCCATTTCTCGTTTGAGCTCATGGACGTTAAAATTGCTGGTATCGATTACCTTATCGGCCAAGGCGCGGATCGATTCCAAGGCCTTTCTTTCACGCGAAATACCCTCTTGAATGGACTCCTGACCGGCTTGCGGATGGGGACGGCGGGTTTCGCTAAATCGCCTCAGCAACACGTCATCCGAAGCATCGAAGAACAACACTTGGACATGATGGCCGCCGGCGCGCAGGTCAGAAAGAACTTCGGGCAACGCTTGCAAAAACTGCCCGCCGCGCAGATCGACACCCAGCGCGATGCGGTGAATTTCCTCCTGGTAGCCCTGGCACAAGTCAATAAACTTTGGAATGAGCAGTGCGGGAAAATTATCGACGCAAAAGAAACCGTTATCTTCTAGGGCGCGGATAGCAAAACTTTTCCCCGATCCCGATAAGCCGGTGATCACGATGATATCCAAGGCGTCGGCCATAGGCACTCAAAACTTGTCGTCCTCTGCGGTGATCGTCGCGTAAAGCTCCTGTTGGTTTTGCGCGGCGATCAAACGCCGCCGAAACCTTTCATCTTTCAGGAGCCGTGAAATTCGCGCGAGGGCTTTCAGGTGATCAGCGGCTGCGTTTTCAGGCGCTATCAAGGCAAAAAACAGGTGCGTCGGTTCACCATCCATGGAGGCGAAGTCCACTCCCTCCGGACTGCGCGCGAAAACTCCCAAGACCCGATCTACGCCGGCAAGCTTGCCGTGTGGGATCGCCACACCTTCACCGATGGCGGTCGTGCTGATTCGTTCCCGGTCCAGAAGCACGTCGAGCACTTTTTTTGAGTCCAATTGCGGGTAACAAGACGCCAACCAGTCCGCCATCTCCTCGATCGCGCTAGTCTTGTCTCGACTCATGAGGACCGGAATAACGGACTCGACAGTTAAAAAATCGCTAATCTTCACTTATTGACCCTATTTAATGTTGAGCAAGCCTATCGGGCGATCGGCCCGCCGTGTGATTTCTGCCCGCGTTGCGGGCTTTCCCCGAGCAAGCGAAACGTAACCGCAAGTTCAATATCATTCATGGGCGCTGAGTACTCGCGGCATCATCTGCGCAGGAAGGGCTGGCGGCGCTTTGAAGAAGGAAGAATTCCCATAGCCTCCCGGTACTTGGCGACCGTACGCCGAGCAATATCGATCGAATCGGTCGAGAGCATGGCGGCAATATGTTGATCACTGTAGGGCTTGCGCGGATCTTCAGCACCGATGATGCCACGGATCTTTTCCTTGACACTCTCACTTGCCACGTCCTCGCCATTGCCGCCTTTGAGGCCGCTCTGAAAAAAGAACTTGAGTTCGAAAAGGCCCTGAGGGGTATGCACGTACTTGTTTGCCGTGGCCCTGCTAACGGTGGATTCGTGCATGTGGATGTCTTCAGCAACATCGCGCAAAACCATCGGCTTGAGATGACTTACGCCGTGGTCAAGAAACTCCTGTTGGAATTTAAAGATGCTCTGGGTGACTCTGAACAGTGTTTGCTGGCGCTGCTGAATGCTCTTGATCAGCCACGTCGCAGCGCGGACTTTTTCCTGCAAGTATTGCCGGGCCTGTTCCTCTTCAACCCCCTCCTGGCCCGCCATGCGCCGGTAAAGCGAACTTACCCGCAGGCGCGGCACGCCATCGTCATTTAAGTAAATAAGGTACTCGTCGCCGACCTTCTCCACAAAAACATCAGGCAGAACGGTACGTACCTCGTCCTGTTCAAAGCCGCGCGAGGGCTTGGGTTCCAGAGAAGCGATCAGGTGCGCCGCTTCGGCGATCTCATCGATCGTGACGCTCAGATCCTTTGCCAGCTTTTCATACCTTTTTGACTCTAGAAAATGTAAGTGCTCGGCGACGATTCGCGCTGCCAAGCTATCGCTCAGCCGGAGATTTTCAAGTTGCACTAATAGACACTCGCGCAGATCTCGGGCGGCAACCCCTACCGGATCAAAGAATTGGATCCGCCTTAATACCGCTTCGAACTCCTCAGGACCACTCTCGGTAGCACTGCAGATTTCATCCCGGCTCAGAGATAAATAACCGTTTTCATTGAGGTTCTGGATGATGTAGAGGCCGATCGTCGATTCACGCTCGGTGATCTTGGACAGGCGCAATTGCCAGATGAGATGATCCTCTAGCGTGGTTTTTTTCGTCAGGCTATTTTCCCATGATGGCGGCGAGTCGCCGTCCTCTGAAGTCGCTTCCGCGCCCAGGGAGCCGTGAATAGAGTTTGAATGAGTATCGAGATATTCTTGCCAATCTAAAGTCCCTATCTTATCGACCGCCGAAAGCTCGCGATTAAGCACGGCCTCGCCCGCTTCAACGCCTGGAATGGCGTCCGGAATTTCGCTTCGGGGTTGCTCGTTGTTCTCCGGCTCCTCCACCTGACCTTCCTCCAAGGCAGGATTTTCCTGCAACTCTTTCAACACCATTTCTTCCAATTCCACGCGGGAGAGCTGTAATAGCTTGATCGCTTGCTGCAGCTGCGGAGTCATTACCAGCTGCTGAGCTAATTTTTGAACTTGTCTAATTTCAAGTGCCATGGCTAAAACTTAAAACCTTCTCCGAGATAAAATTTGCGCGCTTTCGGGCTTGCGCTGATCACTTCGGGCGTCCCTTCCTCGAGCACCAGTCCTTCATTGATGATGTATGCGCGGTCACATATTCCCAGGGTTTCACGAACATTATGGTCCGTGATCAAAATACCGATACCGCTGGTAATCAGCCGGCGGACTATTTTTTGGATCTCCGTAACAGCGATCGGATCGATACCGGTAAAGGGCTCATCAAGCAGCAAGAAAAACGGCGACAGGACCAAAGCCCGGGCAATTTCCACTCTCCGGCGTTCTCCGCCTGACAGTGTAATAGCTTTGTGCGTGGCTAAATGGGCTATCCCGAGCATTTTCATCAAAGCGCCGGCCCGTTCTTGTTGTTCGGCATTATTCAAGTCAAGCGTCTGCAGAATTGCCCGCAGGTTTTCTTCCACCGTCAGTCGCCTAAACACCGAAGATTCCTGCGGCAGGTAACTGATGCCGGCCCTCGCGCGCTGATGCATGGGTAGGCTTGTCAAGTCATCCTCATTCATAACCACCCGGCCATCATCCGGCCTAACCAAGCCAACCATCATATGAAAAGTGGTCGTTTTGCCCGCCCCATTGGGGCCTAATAAGCCAACAACCTCGCCGCCTTTCACTGCTAGATTGATACCGTTAACAACTCGTCGCCCGCCGTACGATTTCGCGACCGACACCGCGTTAAGGACGCTCATTCTTTTTGCTATTTCCTTGCTCCCGGCCTTTTAGCTCCTCAGGAAATATAGTCGCCTGCACGCGTACTTTGCCGTCGCCTTCGGCGACTGCTTTATCTTGCTC
>Ga0209974_10000722_pt1 | contig 11301 bp, 13 predicted proteins | sample InoplaM3SPM_FD_187592 | JGI IMG/M metagenome (GOLD analysis project Ga0209974, IMG submission 187592) | Arabidopsis thaliana rhizosphere microbial communities from the Joint Genome Institute, USA, that affect carbon cycling - Inoculated... | ecosystem: Host-associated > Plants > Roots >...
GAGCCGCAATGCAAGCTCGTCTGCCCGGCCGATTGCATCGTCCAGCATCCCGATTTCAACGAAACACCGGAAGAGCTGATGGCGAAATACGAGTCGATCCACGCCTAGGCCAGGCGCTGTCGCTCATTCCATTCCGCGGTGCGCCGGGATGGAGATGAGAAGGTCGAAGGGCGAATCGCCGCCTGCGCTCCTGACGACCGACGATTCGGCCACGCGCCGCTGCTCGCCGGGCCATCTTCAGCCGAATCGTGCCAGCAGTTCGGCGACCTTGCTCGCATGCGCCTTTCGATCCGGGGCGCGGGCGGGGACGCCCGTGCGGATCATGCACGACACCATCTCGTAGAACGCGCGATCCAGCGCCTTTCGCGCGGCTGCCAGCTGCAGGGCGATCTCCTCGCACGGCTGTCCTTCCGCAATCATTCGGCGGATCCCGCGCACTTGCCCCTCGGCACGCGCAAGACGCGCGTCCATCGACTTCCTGCTCGCCGCATCGTGCAGTGTCGGATTGTCCATTCGCGATCCTCGCTCCAAAGGCGGCGATAATACCCCTGGTGGTACCGACCGGCAATCCTGCCGCTCGTGGTCCCGCGCATCACCGTCGGCTCGCACGCCCCTTCCCCTTAGGGAATGTTGCGTTTACCCCCCGAGAGTATTAGCATACCTTTTCACTCCCGTTCGCGCTCCGTGCAGAGGGTCACCATGCTTGAAACGACCGATACCCCGGTGGTCGACAAGGCGATGCTCGAACGCATGATCAGCGAGCGCGTGGACGCGATCTTCGCTGACAAGCTCGAAGCAAAGCTCGCCGAGATCAAGGAGGCCAGGACGCCTTCGATGACGATCATCGCGACCAAGGGGACGCTCGACTGGGCGTATCCGCCGTTCATCCTCGCTTCGACCGCCGCCGCGCTGGGCTGGAACGTGTCCGTGTTCTTCACGTTCTACGGTCTGGAACTGCTTGGGAAGGACCTTCGCAAATTGAAGGTGAGTCCGCTCGGCAATCCGGCGATGCCGATGAAGATGCCCTTCGGTCCGGCGTGGTTCAAATCGATCCGGTGGAACATCCCGAATGCCGTGCAATCGCTCGTTCCCCGGTACGAGGCGTTCGCCACGCGGATGATGAGAAAGACGATCAAGAGCAAAGGCGTCGTCGAGATCGGCGAGTTGCGCAGCCTCTGCATCGAGGCGGGCGTCAATCTGATCGGGTGCCAGATGACCGTCGACCTGTTCGGCTATTCGCGCGATTACTTCATCCCGGAGGTCAAGGAGTACGTCGGCGCCGCGAGTTTCCTGCCGATGGCAAAGGACGCGGACGTGAGCCTGTTCATCTAGCGTCCGCAGGGCTGCAGACACGAACAACGGGTTGCACCTACACACGGAAGAGGGACCAGTGCAAAAACGATTGCTTGCCGCGTTGATCGCGGTGCTGCCGCTCGCCGCGCACGCGACGGACGGGTATTTCGCACATGGCTATGGAATGAAGGCGATCGGGATGGGTGGGGCCTCCATCGCAGTTGCGCAGGACGCGTTCGGTGGTGCCAACAACCCCGCCACGATGGCGTTCGCCGGCAACCAGTTCGCGATCGGGATCAACCTGTTCAGTCCATGGCGCAAGTCGGAACGCACCGGCGGCGCGGCGTTCGGGCTGGACGGTTCCGCCGACAGCGACAGCAATTACTTCGGGATTCCCGAAGCCGCCTACAACGTGATGGTGCGTCCCGATGTGTCGCTCGGTGTGACGGTATACGGCAACGGTGGCATGAACACCGACTATCCGGGCGGACAGTTGCCCTCGCCGGGCGCCTGCGGTCCCGCCACCGGTCCGGGCACCGGCTTCAACCCGGCGCCGGGTCCGTACAACCTGTTCTGCGGCAACGGCAGTCTCGGCGTCGATCTGTCGCAGCTCGTGATCGCACCGACGCTCGGATGGCGCTTCCATCCCGATCACGCGATCGGCATCGCGCCGCTGTTCGCGTATCAGCGCTTCCGCATGGAAGGCGTGCAGGCATTCGACAACCCGGGCCTGTCGACGAGTCCGGGCAACGTTACCAACCGCGGCTACGACAACTCGACGGGCTGGGGCGTTCGTGTCGGCTATTACGGCCAGCTGACGCCGCAGATCGCGATCGGCGCGACCTACCAGTCGAAAATCAGCATGGGCAACTTCGACAAGTACAAGGGACTCTTCGCCGAGTCGGGCGGGTTCGACATCCCGTCGAACTGGGGGCTCGGCGTCGCTTTCAAGCCGACGCCGCAATGGCTGATCGCGCTCGATTACCAGCGCATCAACTACAGCGACGCGGCGTCAGTCAACAACCGCAGCAGCCTGTTGGCGAATTGCGCGAATCCCGTTGCGCCCGATTTCTCGGCCTGCCTCGGCGGCAGCAACGGCGCGGGCTTCGGCTGGCAGGACGTCGACGTGTGGAAGCTCGGCGTGCAGTATCAGATCAACGCGCAATGGACGGTTCGCGCCGGCTACAACCATTCGGACAATCCGATCCAGCCCCAGGATGTCACGTTCAACATCCTCGCCCCGGGCGTCATGCGGGACCACGCAACGCTAGGCACGACGTGGAATTACGATCCGCAGAACGAGGTCACCGGCGCGTTCATGTACGCCTTCAGGAACAGCGTGACGGGGCCAAGCCTGATCAACGGTTTCCTGCCGCCGCAGGCGCAAGCCGCGATGCGGGAGAAGATCCAGATGTACGAGTGGTCCGTCGGCGTGCAATACGCACACAAGTTCTAGACCGGCTCGACGGGATCACGGAGTCGCTGACCCTCGATTGCCGGCACGCGCGCACGCTGCTTGGCGTTACGGGCCTTCGTGCCGGCGCTGGCGCGTGCAGGCTCGGGCCGGCAGAACACCGCGTACAGCGTCCCCATCACGGCGACGACGTCCTGGCTCGCGAGCGAGTACAGCACGGTCTGGCGGACCCGGCGGCTCGATACCACGCCTTCGCGGCGCAGCACCGCGAGGTGTTGCGAAATGCCCGACTGACTGAGTCCTACCGCGCGTTCGAGTTCGCCGACCGATCGCTCGCCATCGGCGAGCTGGCAGAGAATGACCAGGCGCGCGGGGTTCGCCATTGACTTCAGCAGCCTCGTCGCGCGGAGCGCGTTCTGCTGCAGTTCCGCGAGGCGCTCGACGGCCCCCGGCGTTGCGGTGCGCGTGGCCGGCTTCTTCATCGTCGATCGGCGCGCGACCTTCAGGGCGTGCAAGCGCATCCGGCAAAGCCGTCGGCAGCCATCTTCGCCTCGTACGGAGTCGCGACGGCGGAACCCGGGACGAGCGTCGCCTTGGCCGCGGCCCAGTCGTCGGGCTTGATGATGACGAGCCAGCCCGCGGCATAGGGGTCTTCGTTGGCGAGCGTCGGCTTGCTCACCAGATCTTCGTTCACCGCGACGATCTCGCCGGCGGCGGCGGACTTCGCAGGTCCTACCCACTTACCGGATTCGACCGTCGCGCACGACTTGCCCGCCTGCACGGACCGCCCGACCTTCTTCGGCGTGAACGCGACGAGCTGTCCCGCCATGGCGGTGGCGACGGTCGTCATCCCCAGCTTGACGTTCCCGTCATCCTGCTCCCTGAACCAGATGTGGTTCTCGACGTCGTAGAGCAGATCATCGGGCAAATGGCAGCCGCGCACGTCAGCCATGAGCGCTCCTGTCTCGTTCCGGGAGTGACTTCGATTCTAGCAGCCGATGCACGACGCTTCGCATCAGCCCTCCGCGCGCAGCGGCCGCGACGCGCAGCAGAATTCCCCGAGTCCCTCGACTTCCATCTTGCCGGTCACGAACAGCGCGAGATGACGGACGAGCATCGCCATCATCCGCTGGCGTTGCCGCGTCTTCGCGCCGTCGGGTTCGAGACAGAGCAGGTTGTAGTGATACGCGATCTCGCGGCAGGTCTCGCGGCAGGCGTTGAAACTCGGCACGTCCTGCGCGCCCTGTCGATGCAGCGCGAGCAAACGGAACCCTTCGCGCGTATCCGACGTCGGAATTTCGCCGCGCGCCTCGATCCACTTCTCGAGCACGCTCTCGGCCACGTCGAGCATGGCGCGCGCCGCGCACGGCGAGTCGTCGAGCAGCGCAGCCGCATCCAGCCGGGCGTCGGTGGCGTTCACGCGAGCCTCTTTTCCTTCAGCATCCGCCCGCCGTCCGACACGTTCTCGTGGACGCCAACACTGCGCGGGGACAAGCCGAGCGCGATGCCGAGCAGCTGGGTGAAATAGAGCATCTTCACCCGCGTCTTCTCGCCGAGAACCTTCTCCGCGCGCACCTGATGCATCTCGAGGCCGGAGTGGCAGGTCGGGCACTCGGTCGCGATCACGTCGGCGCCGGCCGCCTCGGCCGCGCGCAGAATGTTCAGCACGAGCTTCGTCGACGTGTCGCTGTCGGAGAGCGTGTGCGCGCCACCGCAACAGGCGGTTTTCAGCGGAAAGTCCACGTTCTCCGCGCCGGCGGCTTGAAGCAGGTCGTCCATGAAATGCGGCTTCTGCGTCGATTCGCTCCCCGGACCCTGGTCCTTCTCGGGGAAGATGTGCCGCGGTCGCGTGTACATGCAGCCGTAGTAGTTGGCGACCTTCAGTCCCTCGAGGGATTTGCGCACGCGCCGCCGCAGCTCGCCTTCGCCGATGCCGTGCTTGATCCAGTCGAGCGCGTGGATCGTCTCGACCTGGCCTGCGCGGTAGGGCGCGTCGCCCGCCTGTTGCGAGATCCGATCAACCACCTCGCGCGACGACGCGTCGTGCGCGAGGTCGTGCTCGGCCTTCTTCAGATTGTGATAGCAGCCGTTGCACGGCGCCATCACGACCGACGCGTGCATTTCGTTCGCCGCGATCGACATGACGCGCGACGACAGGTAGGTCTGGATCTTCGGATCGACGTTCTTCACTTCCATCGCGCCGCAGCAGTTCCAGTTCGGCACCTCGTCGAGCTCGAGTCCGAGCGCCTTCCCCACCGCCTTGGTCGAGCGGTTGTACGCGTGACCGGTGCCTTCGAGCGCGCAGCCCGGGTAGTACGCGACACGCCTATACCGGGCCTTCCGGTCTTCCGCCTGCGATTCCGACATCGTTACGCTCCTGTTGCCAACCTTCGCGCCTGGCGCACGCGCCTGGCGCGCCGCCCGCCATCCACTCACGTCGCATCATGCGGTGTCCGCGTTCGCTCGGCCCGCCGCCTCGTCCTGCGCGATCTGCACGAGCTCCGCGAGACCAAGCGCTTTGCGCTGGCGTTTCGACTGCTCATCGATGTAGCCCGCGATCGCATCGCGACTCTTCTTCCAGCGCCGCGTGCGCGGGCGGATCAGCGCCGCGATGCCCATCAGCATCCCCATCCGGATCGGCAGGTGTCGCGCGAGGCGTTTCACCATTTCGACGAGCCACTCCTGGCGCAGCGGCTGGCCGCTTCGCGCGAAGAACCCGCGGATGACGCGGCCCTCCTCGATCTTCCCGGTCGCGATCACCTGCTCGGCGAATTCCTCGTCGAACATCGTCGACCGCGACTTCGGCGAGTGCCCTTTCAGCTCCAGCCAGTGCGCCGTCGCCTTCATCACGCCTTCGGGAAAGACGTCGCGGGGACACGCGTACGTGCACTTGTTGCACGAGACGCACTGCCAGATGATGTCCTTGTCGCGCAGCAGTTCCGACTCCATTCCCATGCGGATCAGGTAGATCCAGAAACGCGGATTGAAGTCGGGATTGACCGCGTTGACCGTGCACGAATTGGTGCACGAACCGCACTGCCAGCAGCGGTGGATGAATTCGCCGCCGGGTAGCGCCGCGATCTCGTCCTGCAGCCGCTCGTTGTAGTCGGTGACCACACGCGGCTCGATGAACGTGCTCCAGTGCCCCGAGACGTCGATGCCCTCGAGGACGAGCTTGTCGTGGGCCCGGATGTTCTCCGGGCGGATCAGCGATTTCTCGTGAATCGGCATCGAGGACCTCGGCGCAGTCAGTTGACGAGCCGCGGCGCGTCGTCGATCGTCGCGTCGCCGTCGACGGCCTTGAGCCTCGAGCGGCCGTGCGGGGCGACGTCGAGCCCCAGCATCCGCCGCGTGTGCAGCATCGGATCTTCCGGCATCGCGAAATCGGCCCGCAGGTAGCTTCCGCCCTGCTCGGCGATGTACTCGGCGTAGACCTGCGCCGTCAGCAGGTCGACGTACTGGAGCACGTCGCGGAACACGCCATTGGCGGTGAGGTACTGGGACAGCTCCTCGCGCAGCACGACGAAGGTTGCATGCCGGTCAGGAACGTCGATCTGCACATGATCGATGTCGTCGGCATGCCAGATCTCGCGCAGGACCCCGGTGTTGGCCCGAGCGTCCCATACCCAGCGGCACATCAGCGGGTAACGTTCGGGGTCGACGTTGTGCAGAACGTCGACGGCCAGGTCGCGCACGAAGCGATGCTCACGATCATCGGGATAGTGTCCGCAGAAAGTCGCGATCGCTTCGTCGGCGGCTGCGGTCTCCCGGGCTGCGTCGAGCAACGCGGCGAGCCGCGCGCGCAACGTTTCGAAACGGTCGGGGTGCAGGTGAGGTCCGATGCGGCGGCGCACGGTGGCGAGCAGCGAGAGCAGTTGGCGCAGCGCCCTGGGCTCGACATCGCGCGCGCGGCCATCGCCGAGCACCTGGCCGAAGAGCGTGGTCTTGAGCTTCAGTGCATCGACGTAGCGCTCGACGCCGCCGTACTCCTCGCTGCGAACGACGAGCGACTCCAATGCACGCGCAAGCTTCGGCCCGCTCAATTCGAGCGTCGGCAGGGTCGGCCGCGCCGTCGCGAGCGCCGGGGCTGCGCGCGCCATCGGGGTCACCGGTCCGTCACGCTGCCTCGGCGGGCGCCTTCGCTCCGCTCGCCAGCGCGAATGCGGCGATCGCCGCGGCCTTCCCCTGCGCAATCGAATCGTCGATGGTTTCCGGTCCCGTCGCCGCGCCCGCGACGAAAACGCCCGGTCGCGACGTTTCCCCCAGCGAGGCATAGGCATCGCCCTTCGCGATGAAGCCCTGGGGTTGCAGCGAGACGCCGAACAGCGACGCGAGCCGCTTGTTGTCGACGTTCGGGTCCATGCCGATCGCGTGCACGACCATGTCGAACGGGATCGTGATCGGACGCTTCACCAGCGTGTCTTCGCCCTTGACGATCAGCTTCTCACCGTTCGACGTGACCTCGGCGATCCGCGCCTTGATGTACTTGACCTTGAACTCCTCCTGGCTGCGCCAGTAGTAGTTCATCTCGTAGAGCCCGTAGGTCCTGATATCCATGTAGTAGATGTAGACATGGCAGTCGGGCAGCTCTTCGCGAATCTCCATCGCGATGTTGCACGACACCGTGCAACAGATCTTCGAGCACCACTCGCGTCCGATCTGGCGATCGCGCGACCCGACGCAGAGCAGGATGGCGACGCGCTCGGGTTTGCGTCCGTCCGATGGACAGCGGACGCCCTTTCCGGACGAGATCATCTGCTCGACCTGCGCGCTCGTAACGACGTCCGGGTACGTGCCGAATCCCCATTCGGGCTTGTTCACCGAGTCGAAGTGCGTGAATCCCGTGCACAGGATCGCGGCGCCGACGTCGAGCGCCACGCCGCTCGAAAGCTGCGCGCGGAACGCGCCCGGACCGCCCGAGAAATCGGTCACCGTGCAGCCGGTGTAGCGCTTGACGAGCGGATCGCTCTCGACGCGGTTCACCATGCCGCCGATGGCATCCTTCGCCCACTCGCCCGACGGCACGAGCTTCGCGTAGCCGGACAGTATCGGTGCGCCGCCGAGCCGCGGCTCCTTCTCGACGACGATCGCGTTCTGCCCGATGCCCGCCAGCGCGGATGCGGCGGCGAGCCCCGCGGGGCCGCCGCCGACGACGAGGATCGGCTTGCTCACGCCACGCTCGCGATGGGAATGTAGCCGGGCCCCGACGTGATCATCCGCCGCGGGTCGTAGAGGTTGTCCTGCTTGCCCGCCTTGACCTCGTCGAGATACGCGATGAACTCCGCCTTCTTCGCCTGCCAGTCGATGCCGAGCTTTTCCATCAGCGTCTCGGTCGACGACGCGTGCCAGTGCGACTGCACGATCTTGTACGGATGCGCGCCGCACACCAGCGCAGCGAACTGGCAGTCGGCGAGCACCGGCAGGTCGACTTCCTTGCCCGCGGCCTTGCCGATCCACTGGTTCTTGTCGAGCGTGGTGATGCAGCCGGTGTCGTGGCCGATCATCACGTCGGCCTTCGCCTCGTCGATCGCGACGCGGATCTTGCGATCGATCGCGAACGAGCGCGTGAACTCGCGCTCGGAAATGATGTGGCGGAAGCCGAAGCCGCAGCAGTCGTACCACGTCGAATAGTCGATGACCTGCGCACCGAGCGTTTGCATCAGCCCGGTCGACACTGCGACGCGATTGCCGTCCAGCACCGTGTCGTCGTAGATCACGTCCTGCGGCACCATCTTGTAGACGTGGCACGCCGGGTGAATCGTCGCGCGGATAGCGCTGCAGTCGATCTCCTGCGTCGCGGCAATGCGCTCCCGCATGACGTGCAGCCACTCGGAGTAATGCACGACTTCCTCGGGGATCAGCAGCTTGCCGTCGACAAGCCGCCCCAGCTTCGCGAGGATCTTGCGCACCCGCTCGCGCAGCGTCGCGGAATGCAGCAGGTAGCCGCGCACTTCCTTGTAGTTGCCGAACGAGGTGCCGCAGTGCACCAGCGGGTAGTAATAGCCTTCGGGAAGTCCCTGCGCCTTGGCGGCCACGTAGGCCTGGTGGAAGTTGCGCAGGAACACCGCCGACAGGCTTTCCAGATTGCCGATTCCCGAGCCGTGGTAGTTCCACGCCGTGCACGACGTTTGATCCGTCTCGTCGAGGTATTCGATGTCGAGCCGGTTCATCAGCCACAGCAGCGACGCGGGGTAGCCGGGGATGTTGCCGCATTGACCGCAGGACTTGTGATGCCACAAGCGCCGCGTCGGAATCTTCTTGTCCCAGCCGTAGAGCGTTTTCGCGATCACCGGCGCGTGCTCGTCGGTAACGCGATGAACGGCGATCTCGCCGTCCTTTTCGAGCTGCCACATGATGTCGCGCACGTCCTCGACGCGGTCCTTGGTGGTCAGCATCGATCGCTTGTCGATCTTGAGTTCCACCCACGACGTCGCGATGCGCGCCTCCTGCGGCGTGAGCTTCGCGTCGCGCCACTCGGGGCCGTGCCCGGTGAAGCGCTCACCCGGTTGCGCATCGATGCTGTTTGTCATGTCGTCTCCTCGGGCATCCCGTTGCTCAGTCGCGGCGCGAACCGTCGCGGAACGCGATCATTCCTCGTGCGCGTCTTCCTGGTCGGCGAGCCAATCCTTCAGGTCGTCGCGCTTCTCGTCCATGATATCGGTGATGACGTCGAACAGGTTCTCGTCGATCGTCTCGAGCTGCGCAAGCACGCCCGTCTCTTCCCAGATCGTGTACAGCTCGACCGACGTCTTGAGGTTCACTTCCCACGCGGTGGCCGTCGTGTTGAGCGTCGGCATGGGGATCGCCCTGCGCAGGATCTTGAGCGGTGCATCGATCTTCGCGACGTTCGGGCCCCAGTCGGCGAACGCATCGCGCGTGATCATGTCGGGCGAGAGCTGATTGCCCGTCGTGACGAGCTTCAGCATGACGCGGCTGAACGGACGCAGAACGTTACGCGCCGATTCCATGTTGTGCTGGATCGCCGTTTCCCGCATCAGCATCACGAGGCCGCCGGGCGAGTTGCCGAACGGGCAGCGCGCCGCGCACGTGTAGCACTGCGCACAGGCCCAGATCTTCTCCTGCATCGCGTCGTAGATGCCCTCGAGGTTCTCGGTCCAGAGCAGCTGGACGATCTCGCGCGGGCTGAAGTCGTAGTAGTGCGCAGCGGGGCACGTCGCCGTGCAGATGCCGCAGTTGAGGCAACCGTTCAGCTCGTGGTCGTAACGGAGGTCGGACTGGATGTCCTGGAAGATCTCCTCGAGCTTGGCGCGCGGCACCGCCGGCTTCTCGGAGACGGGGTCTCCGGCGCGCTCCTGCACCCGCGTCGTTGCGTGCGTCATAGGTCCGATCCCGCTTCGATCAGTACGTCATGACCTTGCAATCGCCTTCCATCACTTCCTCGATCAGGTGCGCGCCACCGACGATCCCCTCGCACTCGGGGATCAGGTCGTCCTTCGTCATGTCGAAGAGATCGAGATTGGGCGAGCAGCAGTAGAACTTCGCGCCCGCCTCGTGCGCATCCTTGATGAAGTCGTAGACGGACTTCGGCGAACCCGCTTTCACGAACAGCTTCTCGGCGACGCCCTTCTTCATCAGCTGGCCCGCCGTCGCCGTGCAGATGACTTCCACGTCGTATTCCATTGCGGCCGCGACCGACGCCTGGAAGATGGGCGCACCGAGCTCCTCGCCGTTGCGCGGGTCGGTGTTCGCCATCACGATGACGAGCTTCTTTGCCATGGTTGATCGATCCGCCTGCTGACGGTTTCAACGGTTGAGCGGCCCGACGCTCGGCATTTCCGCCAACTCGCCGATATATGAGCGAACTCTAATATTAGCCATTCCCTCGATGAATGCAAGCGCTTTGTTGGATGCTGGTCATCGCAGGCCGATCGACGTGCCCCTCGTCGGGGCCGGTCGGCGCGCTGGATGCGATACAGCGAAGACTTCCGGTTTCCCTAGCCGGCGCTCCGGCGCTCGTCCATCCAACCGGTCATTTGAACGAGGCCCGTCATGATCGGAACGAGCGCATCCTCCAGGGCGCGTTGCGCGTTGCGCAGCGCGCGCAGACCGCTGTCGACTTCTGGCGGCGATTCCTCGAACTCCATGATCAGGTCCTCAACCATCGCCACCTTGAGTCCGGGATGGCCGACGAAGCCGACTGCTCGAGCGCCGACCTGCCACACCGCCGCCCGGCCTTGTGGTTCTCTCGCAAGCAGCGTGGCGCCGGCCGGCGGACGCGGCCAATCCCGCATGTAGCGCACCAGCGGAAATGTCGATGGAAGGTAGCCGTTCAGCGCGGACGCTTCGATGCGTTCGGCCGTCGTGATCGCGAACTCCAGCGGGGCGGCCTCGGAACCGCCTCCCGCAGCCAGGGCGAGAATCTGCGCGCCGAGGCCGATACCGATCACCGGGACGTCGCGCGCAAGACAGGCGCGGGCGAGCTCGGTTTCCGCTCCGAGTGTCGGCAGATCGCGCGTGCCCGCCGCGCCATTGCGAAGGGCGAGGAGATTACCGTCGACTATCTGATCAACAATCCCGGTGGCAACAGCTGGCCCTGCCGCTGCGGGGCCGCGCGTTGTCGCGGTGCAACCGGC
>Ga0209974_10000728_pt1 | contig 11243 bp, 7 predicted proteins | sample InoplaM3SPM_FD_187592 | JGI IMG/M metagenome (GOLD analysis project Ga0209974, IMG submission 187592) | Arabidopsis thaliana rhizosphere microbial communities from the Joint Genome Institute, USA, that affect carbon cycling - Inoculated... | ecosystem: Host-associated > Plants > Roots >...
GAATGCGGCATGCGCGCTGCTGCTGCCGTCGCCGACCGCATTGACCGTGAGGAGACCGGTGCGGTCGTCGCGGTGATGATGGAGCCGAACGCCGGCACCAACGGCATCGTCGCACCCGACAGCTACTGGCCCGCGCTTCGCGCCGTGACCGCGGCACGCGATGTCTGGCTGATCGCCGACGAGGTCATGAGCGCGTTCGGCCGCTGCGGTGAATGGTTCGCCTGGCAGCGACATGGCGAGGCGGGTCGTCCCGACCTGATGACGCTCGCGAAGGGGCTGACGGGCGCTGCGCTGCCGCTCGGGGCGATCGTTCTCTCGCGCGAAGTCGCGGGGACGCTCGAACACGTGAGCCTGCAGACGGGCCTCACGTACTGCGGGCATCCGCTGTCCTGCGCTGCCGGCGTCGCGGCCCTTGCCGCCTACGAGGACGATCGACTCATCGAGCGCTCCCGTCGCCTGGGTACGAAGCTGTTCGAGGAATTGCACCGGCTGCAATCGCGTCACCCTGTAATCGGCGACGTCCGCGGCGGTCACGGTCTGTTCGCGGTGCTCGAGCTCGTCGCCGACCGCTCGACGCGCGAACCGCTCGCGCCCTGGCCCACGCAACCGCGGGCGCTGACCGCGTTGCTCGCGGCGGCGATGGATGCCGGTGTTTCCATTGGCGCGCGCGGCAACCTGCTGATCATCGCGCCGCCGCTCGTCATCACCGAGCAGGAGCTGGCCGACGCCCTCACGGTGCTCGACCGGCTGCTCACGAAATTCTTCACAATCCAGGGAACGGAGCCGAAACCATGAATTTCCGCCTGACCTACGGCACGATGTTCAATCCGCCTGAAGCGATGCATGAACGCTTCGAGGCTGCTCTGGCGACGATGCAGAGCCGTATGGGGCAGGTGCATCCGCTTTTCATCGACGGGCGGGATCGCGAGGCGCTCGGCCTCGAGCAGCGGCGCAGCCCGATCACCTCGGAGCTGACGCTCGGTCGCTTTCCGCTGGCGGGCACGGGCGACGTCGACGCGGCGTTTGTCGCTGCCGAAGCGGCCTATCCGCGCTGGCGTGCGTTCTCGGCGAAAGACCGCGCGACCGCCCTGCGCCGCGTCGCGGACGTGATGGAGCAGCGGGTGTACGAAATCGCGGCGGCGCTCGTCCTCGAGGTCGGCAAGAACCGGATGGAAGCGCTCGGCGAAGCGCAGGAAACCGTCGACTTCTTCCGTTACTACGCCGAAGACTTCGAATCGCACCAGGGCTACGAGGTGGCGCTGCCCGACGACCCGCTGGACGGTGTGATCTCGCGTAACCGCAGCGTGTTGCGGCCGTATGGTGTCTGGTCGATCATCGCGCCGTTCAATTTCCCGCTGGCGCTCGCCGGCGGACCCACGGCGGCCGCGCTCATCACTGGCAACACAGTGGTGCTCAAGTGCGCAAGTGACACGCCCTGGTCAGGCCGCTTGCTCGCCGACTGCATGCGGGACGCGGAGCTGCCGCCGGGCGTCTTCAACTACCTGGCAGGCGGTGGTTCCTCGGTCGGCGAGGCGATGGTGCGCGATCGCCGCACTGCGGGGGTGACGTTCACGGGCTCGGCGGCGGTGGGCCGTAGCATCCAACAGCAGTTGACCGCGGGTGCGATACCGAAGCCCTGCATCGCGGAGATGGGAGGCAAGAACCCGTGCATCGTGACCGAGCACGCGGATCTCGACCGCGCGGCAACGGGCATCGTCCGCTCGGCCTTCGGCATGGGCGGACAGAAGTGCTCGGCGCTGTCGCGGCTGTACGTCGACCGGCGCGTGGCGGACGAGCTGCTCGAGCGTGTCGAGAAACAGTTGGATGCGATCCAGATCGGCGACCCGCGACTGCGTGCGAACTGGCTCGGCCCCGTAGTCAACGCCAATGCGTACCGCAACTACGCGCGCTACGTCGAAGAGCTCGGCGCACAGGGCGCCACCTTGCGACGCGGCGGGCGGCAGTTGCGTGAGAACGGCCGTGCATCGGGTTACTACGTTCAGCCGGTGCTGGCCGAGGCGCCGACCTCGCATCCGCTGTGGCGCACGGAGATGTTCCTGCCGATCCTGATGGCGCACCGCTATTCGGATCGCGACGAGGCCATGCGTCTCGCGAACGACACCGAGCTCGGATTGACCGCCGGCATCTACGGCTCCGAGGCAGACATCGGCTGGTTCCACGACAACATCGAGGCTGGCGTCACATACGCCAACCGCGCGCAGGGTGCCACGACGGGCGCGTGGCCCGGCTATCAGCCCTTCGGTGGATGGAAAGGTTCGGGCTCGACCGGCAAGGCCATCGCGTCCTTCTACTACCTGCCGCTCTATCTCCGCGAGCAGTCGCGCACGGTCGTCGAATAGCAATGGAGTTCCTGTCGCTCTCGGAGGCGATGTCGCGTTTCGTGCCCGACGGCGCGCAGGTCGCGCTCGAGGGCTTTACGCATCTCATTCCTTTTGCCGCGGGACACGAGCTCATCCGCCAGGGACGCCGCGATCTGCACCTCGTGCGCATGACGCCGGACCTGGTTTACGACCAGCTGATCGGCACCGGTTGTGCGCGACGCCTCACGTTTTCCTGGGGTGGGAACCCGGGTGTGGGATCGCTGCACCGGTTGCGCGACGCGGTGGAGCGTGGCTGGCCGGCGCCGCTCGAACTCGATGAACATACGCATGCCGGCATGGCTGCGGCCTATTGCGCTGGCGCGGCGCGGCTGCCGTTCGGACTGTTGCGCGGATACATCGGCACCGACCTGGTCAAGCACAATCCCGCCATCGCCTCGGTCCGCTGCCCCTATACTGGCGAGGCGATCGCGACCGTGCCGGCGCTGAATCCAGACGTCACGATCCTGCACGCGCAGCGTGCGGACCAGGAGGGCAACGTCGCGATCGAGGGCATCGTCGGCGCGCAGCGCGAAGCGGCGCTCGCTGCACGATGCCTGGTCGTTACGGTGGAGGAAATCGTGGACGCGCTGCCGCCTGCCATGAACGGTGTCGTGCTGCCGAACTGGCTCGTGTCCGCGGTGGCGCTGTGTCCGGGGGGCGCGTATCCCTCCTATGCGCACGGCTATTACGCGCGCGACAATGCCTTCTATCAGCGCTGGGACGACATCGCCCGGGATCGAGCTGCGTTTCTCGCCTGGATCGAGCGCCACGTGATGGGGACGGCCGATCACGCAGGCTTCCTGCAGAGCCTGAAGGAAGCCGCGTGAGCGACTACACCCGTGACGAGATGATGACTGTCGCTGCGGCCCGGCTGCTCTGGGACGGCTGCGTGTGCTTCGTCGGTATCGGGTTGCCGAGTGCGGCCTGCAACCTCGCTCGTCTCACCCACGCGCCCGGCGTCGTGCTCATCTATGAGTCCGGCACGATCGCCACGAAGCCCGAGGTCCTGCCGCTCTCCATCGGCGACGGCGAGCTCGCCGAAACAGCGGCCTGCGTCGTTCCGCTGCCGGAGGTCTTCAGTTATTACCTGCAGGCCGGGCGCGTCGACGTCGGGTTTCTCGGTGCGGCGCAGATCGATCGTTACGGCAACCTCAACAGCACGGTGATAGGGCCCTACGATCGGCCCGCTACGCGGCTGCCGGGTGCGGGCGGCGCGCCGGAGATCGCGTCGCATGCGCGGCAGACGTTCGTCGTCATGAAGGCGACGCCGCGCAGCTTCGTCCCGCGTCTCGACTTCTGCACCAGCGCCGGTTTTCTCGACGGCAACGGCGCGCGTGCGCGAAGCGGTGCGAAGGGCGCCGGGCCGCGCGTAGTGATCACGGACGTCGGCATTCTCACGCCCCTCCCTGTGACAGACGAACTTGCGCTCTCGGCCATGTATCCGGGCATACCGATCGAGGAGGCGTGCGCGGCCGTGGGCTGGCCGCTTGCGCTCCACGAGTCTCCGGTCACCGTCCCGCGTCCGACGCCCGAGGAGCTCTCGGCTCTTCGGGCGCTGCATGCGCGCACGGCCGCGGCACACGCGCGGCCGGTTCACATTCCGAACAGGAGTTCCAGCGATGTCGGCCATCCAGAAAGCCACCGCGGCTAACGTTCATCTCAAGACCGAGCTGCCCGGACCCAAGGCGCGGGCCATGATTGCGCGCGATGCGGGCGTCAGTTCGCCGTCATATCCGCGCGACTACCCGTTCGTCATGTCCCATGGCCGGGGCACCGAGGTCTGGGATGTCGACGGCAATCGCTTCCTCGATTTCGCTGCAGGCATTGCTGTCTGCTCGACTGGCCACGCGCATCCCGAAGTCGTGCGCGCCGTGCAGCAGGCGGCTTCCGAGTTCCTGCACATCTCGAGCGACTACTGGCACGAGCGCATGACGGCGCTAGCCGAGCGCCTGGCCGCGCTCGCACCGATGCGCGAGCCGGTGATGAGCTTTCTCTGCCAGTCGGGCACCGAATCGGTCGAAGCGGCGATCAAGCTCGCGCGCTACGTCACAAAGCGACCGAGATTCATCGGGTTCCTCGGTGGCTTCCACGGCCGGACCATGGGCTCGCTGTCGTTCACGTCGAGCAAGTACACCCAGCAGTCCGGTTTCGCGCCCACCATGCCGGGCGTGATGCACGTCCCCTATCCGAACGTCTACCGTCCCCTGTTTGCGGGCGCGGACCAGGGCGAGGCAGTGCTCGCCTACATCCGGATGCTGTTCGAGCGCAACCTGCCGCCGCAGGAAGTCGCCGCGATCCTGGTCGAGCCTATACAGGGCGAAGGCGGCTACCTGGTGCCACCCGCTGATTTTCTTGCGGGACTGCGCTCGATCTGCGACGAGCACGGGATTCTCCTGATCTTCGACGAGGTGCAGTGCGGCGTCGGTCGGACCGGCCGGATGTTCGCCGCGGAGCACGACAGCGTTGCGCCGGACATCATGACGCTTGCCAAGGGTCTCGGATCCGGCTTGCCGATCGGCGCCATGGTCGCAAAGCGACGCATCATGGAGCAGTGGAAGCGCGGCGCGCACGGCAATACCTACGGCGGCAACCCGCTCGCCTGCGCTGCGGCGAATGCGACGCTCGATCTCGTCAACGGCGGCATGGCGGCGAACGCCGCGGCCGTCGGCACACACTTCACCGGCCGGCTGCGCGAGCTCGCGCGGGAGTTCCCCTGCATCGGCGACGTGCGCGGGCGCGGGCTCATGATCGGGATCGAGCTTATCGAGACCGGACCGGATCGCGTGCCGGCGCGTGATCTCTGCCAGAAGGTTATCGAGCGGGCGTTCCACAACGGCCTGTTGCTGCTTTCCTGCGGTCTGAGCACCGTGCGGTTCATGCCGCCGCTCAACGTGAACGCGGCTCAGGTCGACGAGGCCGTGGGACTGTTGCGCACGAGCCTCAGCGAGGCTTTGAATCTGGTCGGGAAGTGAGGCCGCTGCGTCCGTTCGCGGCGCTCATCGCGCTGCTGCCCATCGCCTGGGCGACATCGGTCGAAGGGGCGCGCGAGCCGGTGCTCAAGCAGGTCGACGTACCGCACAGCTACTACTGGCGCGAGCTGTATCTGCCCCAGCTCACGACCGGACCGTCGTCCGCGAGCTTCCTGCCCGGCGGTCGCGAGCTCGTGTACAGCATGGCGGGTTCGCTCTGGCGGCAGACCATCGGCGCGGATGAGGCCGTCGAGCTCACGCACGCCACCGGCGCTTATGATTACCAGCCGGACGTTTCCGCCGACGGTCGCTCGGTGGTGTTCAGCCGCTACGACGGTGCGGGCCTGGAGCTATGGCGTCTCGATCTCGCAAGCGGTCGCGAGCAGCGCCTGACCTCCGATGGCGCGGTCAACGTGGAGCCGCGGCTGTCGCCGGATGGCCGGCGACTCGCGTGGGTTTCGACGCGGCGCAACGGGCGCTTCGATCTGCATGTCGCCGACATCGGACCGGACGGCATCCAGAACGCAAAGGCGCTCTTTCCCGAGCGCCGGACCGCAATCGACCGCTATTACTACTCGGCTTTCGACCATGCGATCAATCCGTCCTGGTCTCCGGACGGCGAGCGCATCTACTTCGTGGACAATGCGGATGTCGCGTGGGGCAGCGGCGATCTCTGGTCGGTCGCGGCCGACGACCCGCAGGATCGTCGCCGCGTGCTGCGCGAGGAGACGAGCTGGAGTGCCCGGCCCGAGCTTGCACCCGACGGGCGCAGGTTGCTCTATTCGAGTTATCACGGGCGGCAGACCCATCAGCTCTGGCTCACGACCCCCGCGGGTGCACCGCCATTGCCGCTCACGTTCGGCGAGTTCGACGCGCGAAACGCGCGCTGGTCACCGGACGGCGCGCGTATTGCATATATCGCCAACGAGAGTGGAAACACCGAGCTGCTCGTGCTGGACGCGATTGGTGGCAATCGCACGCCGGTGATCGCGAAGCGGCGCAAGCACCGACTGCCCCAGGCGCACCTTGCGATCGACATCCGTGACGGACAGGGTCGCGTGGTGCCCGCGCGTGTGACCGTACGTGCCGCCGACGGTCGCGCTCATGCCCCGGAGAGCGCATGGATGCATGCGGACGACGGATTCGACCGCGCGCGACAGCACGTCGAGAGCCAGTACTTTCACTGCGCGACGCCGTGCGCTCTCGATGTGCCGGCTGGCCAGGTAACGGTCGGCGTCCAGCACGGCTTCGCCCACCTGCCTTGGGCGTCCACCGTCGAACTCGCGGCCGGGGAGTCGCGAAAAGTCATGGTCGAGCTGAAATCGAACGCCCTGCCGGCCGCCTTTGGCAGCTGGATGAGCGCCGACCTGCATGTGCACACGAACTACGGCGGCCATTACCGGAACTCGACGCAGAACGCCCTCCGGCAGGCGGCGGCCGAAGATCTCGACGTAATCTACAACCTGATCGTCAACAAGGAAGAACGCATCCCGGATGTCGCCCGGTTCCGGCCAGGGGCCGATCCCGCCAGCGACAACGTGCGTCTGCTGATGCAGGCGCAGGAGTACCACACGAGCTTCTGGGGACACCTGGGCCTGCTCAACCTGTCGGATCACCTGCTGCTGCCGGATTTCTCGAGCTATCGGCATACAGCCCTTGCGAGCCCGTACCCCCACAACGGCGTGATTGCCGACCTCGCCCACGCGCAGGGCGCGCTGGTGGGCTATGTGCATCCCTTCGACTTCGAGATCGACCCGGCGAAGGAGAAGTCGCTTACCTACCAGCTGCCGGCCGACGTCGCAAACGGCAAGGTGGACTATCTTGAAGTCGTCGGGTTCTCGGACCACCGCGTGACTGCTGCGGTCTGGTACCGCCTGCTCAATCTGGGATTCCCGTTGGCTGCAGGCGCAGGTACGGATGCGATGGCGAACTATGCCTCGCTTCGCGGCCCGGTGGGCTTGACTCGCGTCTTCGTCGATACCGGTGGTCGTCGCACCCCCGAGGCCGTGCGCGACTCGATCAAGGCAGGGCGGAGCTTCGTGAGCAACGGGCCACTGCTTGGTCTCGAGATGGCCGGCGAGCGGCCGGGAGCCACCATCTCGCGGCGCGCGTCCGGCGGGCTCGCATTCCGGGTGGCGTTCCGCTCGCCCGTCGCCGTCGACCACCTCGAGCTGGTGTACAACGGACGAGTGGTACGCAGCTTCGTGCTCGCGGGTGACCGTCGCTCGTTCGACGCCGAAGGCGAGCTGCCGGTCGACGCCAGCGGCTGGCTCCTGCTTCGCGCCTGGAACGATGCGGCGGATCCGTTGGTGCTCGATCTCTATCCATATGCGACGACAAGCCCGATCTATCTCGAGCTGCCGGAGCGGCGGCCCACCGCGACCGGGGATGCGACGTATTTTGCGACCTGGCTCGAGCGGGTCATCACCGCAACCGAGGCCCGCGAAGATTTCAACGACGAGCGCGAGCGCACTGCGACGCTCGACTACCTGCGCTCCGCGCAGCAACGCTATCGCGCACTCGCGGAACCACGGGAGCAGGCTCGATGAGGCGACGACACACGTCGTGATGCAGCGGTCGTCAGCGTCGCTCTACCAGCCGGCCGTAGCGCTTGAGCACCGCGGTAAGCGCCTCGTGATTGATTGCCTTGGCGTAGTGACCGTCGGTGCCCTGCATGTCGCGCGCCGCGATGAGCGCGTTGGTGATCGCTTCCTCGGTGGCCTGCACAGTCGCGACGAAGAGCGGATCCATCTGATCGTTGGCCAGGAACGTGGCTTGCGGCATTGCGCCGCCGGCAAGGGCGGCGTGGTTCGCGGTCGAGAAGGCGACGAACAGATCTCCGGATCCGTTGCCAGCGTTGCTACCCATGCGCGCGAGCCCCATGCCGGCGCGTCGACTGATGCGCTCGAGCTGATGCGGCAGCAGCGGCGCGTCGGTGGCGATCACGATGATGATGGAACCGGTGTCCCCCGCCGCGTCGTCGGCCGCGGAGTAGATGCGATCGTTGCGCAGGTGCTGGCCGACGGGCGCGCCCGCGATGAGCAGGCTGTCGCGCAGCCCGTAGTTGGCCTGCACGAGCACGCCGAGCGTGTACTTCGTCCCGTCCCTGCCGATCACGCGCGAGGCGGTGCCGATCCCGCACTTGAACTCGTGGCAGATCATGCCGGTTCCGCCGCCGACGTTGCCTTCGGCCACCGGGCCCGATTGCGCACCGGAGAGCGCAGCGTCGACGTGCTCCGGTCGCACATGGAAGCCGTTGATGTCGTTGAGCTCGCCATCCCAGGTCTCGGCCACCACTGGCAACGACCACCAGTAACCGCTCGGATCCGGGGCGCCCGCCCGCACGCGCCATGCGATCGCCGCATCGCGTACGACGCCGACGCTGTGGGTGTTGGTGAGCAGGACCGGCCCTTCGAGCGACCCGGATTCCTCGAGCCATGCGGTGCCGGTCATCTCGCCGTTGCCGTTCAGCGAGAACCAGCCCCCGAAAACCGGGACATCCAGGGTCGCGCGGCCGCGCGGCAGGATCGCGGTCACGCCGGTCCGCACTTTGCGTCCGTCGGTGAGGTCCTTGATGAGCGTGACCTGGCCGACGGTGACGCCAGCGACGTCGGTGATGGCGTTGAGCGGGCCGGGTGTGCCCTCGAACGGAATCCTGAGATCACGCGCACGGGGCTCGGCGGCACCGGCCAGCGTCGACATAAGACCCAGGCACGCGACGAGGATACGTGACATGCAGAACCTCCGAAGTCGGGGCGCCGAGCAGAACACAAACACGCAGGGTGGGCAACGACATGAATGAGGCGACCATTGCAACCACGGTCAGCGGCGCCGGGCCCGTGGCCGCAAAACGCCCGCTCGGATTCTGGATGTGCACCGCCCTCGTGATCGGCAACACGATCGGCATGGGTATCTTCCTGCAGCCGGCTTCGCTTGCGCCCTATGGCTACAACGCGCTGATCGCGTGGGCGATCACGATTTGCGGCACCGTGCTGCTGGCGCTCATCTTCGCGAACCTCGCGCGTCGCATGGCGCAGGCCGACGGGCCGTACGAATACGTGCGGGCGACGCAGGGCGACGCCGTAGCATTTCTCGCGATGTGGTCCTACTGGGTGTCGGTCTGGGTGACGAACGCGGCGCTGGCGGTCGGCGTGGTTGGTTACCTGACGGCGGTCCTGCCGGCGCTCGGAGCCCTGCCGCCCGTTCTCGTCGCGGTAGGCCTGATATGGCTGTTCGCTATCGTGAACCTGCTGGGCGTGCGCACCGGCGGCGGTGTGCAGATCGTCACGACGTTCCTCAAGCTCATCCCGATGGCAGTCATCATCGGGCTCGGGATCTGGACACTGCTCGTGGATCCGAGCGCCTACACGCAGAACCTGCCGACGACGCCGGTTACGATGCCGTCGATTCTTGCAGCCTCGACGATCGTGCTGTACGCAATGCTCGGCATCGAATCCGCCGCGATTCCGGCGGGCCAGGTTCACCACCCGGAGCGCACGATCCCGCGCGCTACGATCGCGGGTACCGTGATCACGGCACTGGTGTACATCGGGGTGACGGTGATTGCGCTTTTCATCGTGCCCCAGGCGACCTTGGCTGGCTCGAGCGCGCCCTTCGTCGAAGTCCTCGACCGGCTGGCGGGCGTCGGCGGTGGTCGCTGGCTCGCGTTCTTCGTCGTGATCAGCGGGGTTGGTTGCCTGAACGGCTGGACGATGCTGGCCGGCGACATGACCCGCTCGTTCGCGGCGCGGGGATTCCTGCCAGGGGCCATCGCGCGCTGCAACCGGTTCGGGGCGCCGGCCGTCGCGCTCGTAGCGACGGCCGCGCTCGCGACCGTGCTTGCGCTGATGAACTACAGCAAGTCGCTGGTGGACGGATTTACGTTCCTCACGATCGTCATCACGGCCGCCAACCTGCCGCTCTACCTCTGCTGCGCGCTGGCCCTGGTTGTGGTCTGGCGCCGAGATCGCGCGGGCGTGTCTCGTGCGCTGCTCTGGGTCGGCCTCGGCGGCGCGATCTATACGGTGTTCGTATTCTTCGGCGTCGGTCTCCAGCCATTCCTGCTCGCGTTGGTGCTCGCGGCGGCGGGACTGCCGTTTTACGTGTGGCGGCGGCTGCGCGGCGGTGCCGGGGCCGCGCCGATTGGCAGCGCATGAAGACGCAGCGGGCCGTCGGGGTGCTCGGCATCCCGTTCGATGCGAACTCGAGCTTTCGCCGCGGTCCCGCGCGCGCGCCCGCGGCGATCCGCAAGGCGTTGGGTTCGGAGGCGGGCAATGAGTACAGCGAGCGGGGCGTGCGCGTCTGGCCCAGCGATGCGGTGGTCGATCATGGCGATCTCAAGGTACCGCAGCGCGCCCGCGTACGCGCGCCGATCGACACGATCGAGCAAGGCGTGGCGCGGGCCGCGGCCGTCACGCCACGGTTGTTGATGCTCGGCGGCGATCACGCCGTCAGCTACCCGGCCGTCCGCGCCATGGCACAACGCTGGGGACGGCTCAGCATCCTGCATTTCGACGCGCACCCCGACATGTACCCGGAGTACGAGGGCAACCGGTATTCGCATGCGAGCCCGATGGCGCGGATCCTCGAAGAGGGTCTGGTCGACCGGCTGGTGCAGGTCGGGATACGCAGCCCGTCGCCGCTGCAGGAAGCGATCGCCAGGAAATACCGCGTCGAGGTGCATGCGGCCTGCGATCTCGGGCGGATCGGGCGTCTGAAGTTTTCTTCGCCGCTCTATTTCTCGATCGACCTGGACGGTCTCGATCCGGCGTATGCCCCCGGTGTCTCGCATCCCGAGCCGGGGGGCCTGACGGTTCGCCAGGTGCTGGACGTGATCAGCAGTGTCCGGGCGCCGGCGATCGTCGGTGGGGATGTCGTGGAGCTGAATCCGCGG
>Ga0209974_10000729_pt1 | contig 11242 bp, 14 predicted proteins | sample InoplaM3SPM_FD_187592 | JGI IMG/M metagenome (GOLD analysis project Ga0209974, IMG submission 187592) | Arabidopsis thaliana rhizosphere microbial communities from the Joint Genome Institute, USA, that affect carbon cycling - Inoculated... | ecosystem: Host-associated > Plants > Roots >...
TATTGCAGTACATGCGCTGTCAGGCGAGCTCGCCACTCGCCGTGGCGATCTCGAGACGGGCACCACCCACTTCCGGGAAGCGGCCAAGATCGAGGACGGGGGACTCTACTTCGAACCGCCCAAGTGGTACTACCCCATTCGGCACTCGCTGGGCGCCGCGCTGTTAAAGGCGGGACGACATGCCGAAGCGGAAAAGGTGTATCTTGAGGACCTCAAGCGCTTTCCCGAGAACGGCTGGTCGTTATTCGGGCTCACACAGGCGCTGCGGGCGCAGGGTAAGAACACCGAAGCGGCCTCAGCGGACGCGCGTTTCCGACGTGCCTGGGCAAGCACAGACGTGGCGCTGACGGCATCGAGGTTCTAACAATTGGGACGAACCTACGATAAGGAGAGAGGGTGACCATGACACCGCACGAATCTCTTGACCATCGAACAGAAACACACGACGCTGGCTCGGTTGTTTCCCGCCGCACTTTTCTGACCCGTGGAAGTGCTCTTCTCGCGGCCATGGCCTTGTTAGATTCTCCGTTATTTGCCGAAATCTGGCGTGTCAGCGAGGGCGAGAATGTGATCCCTTTTCTCGATCAAGCTCCAGCCCCTCCGGATGCGGCCGTTCGGCAATACGGCGATCTGAACACGCGCCATTGGGAACAACTGAGTTCCTGGATCACTCCAAACGAGGATTTTTTCACCGTCAGCCACTATAACCGGCCGATTCTCAAGGCCGAAGAATGGCGACTCCACATAGGTGGTTTGGTCGAGAGGCCGATCTCCCTCACGTTGGATCAGATCCAGGCACGGCCGCGGCAGGAAGTCGTCTTTACGCTCGAGTGCGGCGGCAATCACGGCTTCGAATGGTTCACCGGCGGCATCGGGAATGCCAAGTGGGCGGGAACGCCGCTCGCGCCGATCTTACAGGCGGCCGGCATTAAAAAGAACGGAATTGAGGTGGTCTTCTTCGGCTGCGACGAAGGGGAAGAAGAGGTTCGTGAAATCAAGATGAAACAAAATTTCAGTCGCAGCATGTCGGTCGAGGAAGCGCTGGCTCCTGCGAATCTGCTCTGCTATGAGATGAACGGTCAGCCACTGAGTTCGCTCCATGGATTTCCACTACGCCTCATTGCGCCCGGCTGGTATGGGGTCGCCAATGTCAAATGGCTGAAACGAATTGAGATCGTCGACAAGCGCTGGGCCGGTCGGTTCATGGCCAAGGACTATGTCACGATTCGTCAAGAGCCGCGCGAGAACGGAGAGATTGTTTGGACGCAAAAATCGGTTGGACCGGCCTTACTGAAATCCGTGACGGCAAAAGTCACCATGAAGAACGGTAAGCATCGCATTTATGGTGCGGCCTGGGGAAGGCCCATCCAACGGGTGGAAGTTCGCATCGATGAGGGAGCATGGCGTATGGCCACCATTGATCGTGGACACGAGCATGAGTTTGCGTGGAAGTTCTGGCACATGGATTGGGAGGATGCCGCGGCAGGCGAGCATACCATCACGTCGCGGGCCATTGATCGCACTGGAGAGGTTCAACCAGCCATGAGCGATCCCATCATCGCGAATAAGCATACCTACTGGGAGAGCAACGGACAGCTCACGCGCCGGATTCGGATTGCGTGAAACCCGGCAGCGAGCGCTGTCCGTCATTCAGCGACGGGATGGTGACGCCTCCCTGTGAGACAACCCTGCCAGCATTTCAATGAGCACCCGTGAGCAATGTCAAGAGTCGTGGGCTGCGTAGAGCGAGACCGGCCCACAGAAACACCGCCACATACACTCCGAACAGTATGTGAGTTGCAAGCGGACTGCCTACGCGAACATGGGTCGCGACAGCGCCACCGAGAAACGCCGTCAGATAAATAGCTCCCAGGAGCGAGGTCCGTGGCGTCACATAGAGCACCACCCCGGTCAATAGCAGCACGCCCAAAGGAAACACGACGTTCTCCTGGTATCCCAATTTCACGGTGCCTTCGACGACCGGTCCAACTTTCAGTAATTTTCCAATCGCGTCAGCAAACAAGAACAGCACCGCGAACGCACTCAGCACGCGTCCAGCCCACAGTTGAACTGCCGAAATCGATTCCATAAGGCACCTCCAGCTGAAAACACTGTGACCACTTGTGCCGGTTAATTGACTGCAGTAAACTACATCCAATATGAGGAAGACGTCAAGACCCTATGTCTCGGGCATACGAAGCGAAGCCGCCGATGCCACACGAGCGCGGGTGCTACGCGCCTCAAGAACACTGTTTGCCGGCCGCGGCATTGATCGAGTGACCATCGAGGAGATCGCCAAGAAAGCGAAGGTTTCGGCGTCGACAGTCTACGCTCGGTACAAATCCAAAGAGGGCATTTTGCGAGAGCTTATGAAATCGGTGCTCTTCGGGCAGCGCTTTCAGACGGCGATCAAAAGGTTGGAGGGCGAGACCGATTCTATCAGGCTCATTGCCCTCACAGCGAATGTCGCCAGAGCTATCTATGAAGCCGAAAGCTCGGAGATTGGACTTATCCGCGGGGTCTCGGCCTTTTCGCCTGCCTTGAGCAAGCTGGAAAGAGAATTCGAAGAGCTCCGCTTCGACATGCAGAAGGAACGCGTGGAATTATTGTTCAAGCAGAGGAAACAGACGAAGGGGCTCACTCTTGAGGAGGCGCGGCGAATCCTATGGATGTATACGAGCCGTGAGGTTTATCGGCTGCTCGTTCACGAGGCTGGGTGGACGCCCGCCCGCTATGAAGAATGGCTCTCAGACACATTGCTGCGTGCCCTGGCCGATCCAAACGTAAGGCGCTCATAACGCGATCGCGATGGAATCTCGCATTGATTCCGATATCTCATAAAGACTACTATGATTTGCAAGGTCGCTCATTGCTGGAAGACCGTTCATTCACAATTAGGAGGATGCCCATGCGGAGCATGCAGAGAGTCACTGGATTCTTGGTCGGTGCCATAGTCAGCGGAGTCTTCTTGCTGGGAACAGCCAGCTTATCTGTAGCGGCCGAAAAGGGGAAAGGACACGAAGCGCACAAACACTTCAAGGGCGAAGTCATCGAAAAGGCCGGCGCGTTGGCCATTAAGACGGAGGAAGGAACAACTTACCAACTCAGTGAAAATGAGGCACGTCGCCAGGGTCGCGAGTTCAAAGCCGGCGACAAAGTCGAGGTGTCAGTCAACGAAAACAATGCCATCGTGGACGTGCACCTGCAAGGAGAAAAGGCCGAGCACAAGTTCGTGACGGGAAAGCTCATCCACGTCGGCAGAATGAAGAAAGAGATCAAGCTGCAAACGGCGGAAGGCGAGCAATCGTTTCCACTCCTCTTGCAGGAGACGAAAACCAAGGACCTTCCCGAGGGAACGGAAGTCACTGTTGAGTTGAACGAGGCTGGGACGGTCATCGATTTGCATAAAGGCAAGCACGTCGGCCAGAAGAAACAGTGATCCACGCCGATGTGGCTACCTGCTTCTGAGTTCAGAACGCACGCCCCGTCACGCTTGTAAGGCGTGACGGGATCTCACCGCGCGTGGCGGGTCGAGGTTTCCACCTCGCTGCTCTTCTCACACACGCACATGTTTAGTTCCCCGGATAGACAGCGGGGGCGGCAGCCATGAGTGCCCCTAATCGATGCACGCAGTGCATGTCCGTCGGCTGCCTACTTATTATGGTGTCAGTAATTCTGTCACCTCACTGTAGCGGCTGGGGCTCGCCATAGAGGAAGTCGTCCATCATCACGATGTCATGTGTCCCATCATCATTCGGTCCCGGCGACGCATCACCGCTCGTGATCCGGACTCGGGCGATGCGCGCGTCGGCAAAGACTATCCCGATGAAAGACAGACTACCATCTCCGGGCGAGGCTGGTACCAAGCTACTGAAGACCAGACCGCCGTCGAGACCGAAGCATTCGATCAGCGTGCTGGCTTTACGATTTCCATTCTTATCGCCAGGCCCGCTGCCATCCGGCAGGTCAACATCACTGAAGATGGCGCCAAATCCCTTCGTCGTGGCTGGGACAGGTGCATCGCCACCGCCAGGCACGAAAAACTTGGCCTCCGTGACATTGCTATCGATCGGGCTAAAGAGTCGCTGAGGGCTGAACGGCTGGAAACTGGTCACATAAGTCTGGTTGTGAAAGGTTTCCGCCAGACCAGCGACTGGAGCCTGCACAAAGCCTGTGCCCGTTGTAGTAAAGAGGGCGCCGCGAGTTGCGAGGAAGCCGGTGAAGGGTGTTCCCACCACGCTGGTTGCAATGGAACCGCCGCCGTCCCAGTTGATCTCCCGACGACCGTTAGCGAGCGGCCCTGGCGCGTTTCCATTGTTCGCCGCGCCCAGAGCAGCCCTATATTGGTCGATCGTGTTTTGTATCGAGGCGATGTTGGGTCCGGCGGCCTGGTATACGACCGGCGCAACAAAGTCCCTACCCGTATTCTGTGCAAGAGCCGAGCTCATCTCATTGTCGTTTGCTCCACAACCCATTAAAATCATTCCAATCCCGAAGACAACAATCAACCGCCCCGCTTCTCTTGAGGTCCTGATCGTGCCCTGCTCCGTTCCTTTCGAGACAATGAGTAGATTTGTATGGTTCTTCATAACCACCTCCATCAGTGAGAAAACACAATAGGGATTCGGATGGACTCTTAAGCTCGCCTCGCATCAGGACGCGGGGGGCTTCTGGCGCCGGGTGTTGTCCGTCTGGTGGTCCGCATGTTTTCTTGTTGTGTGCGCGTTATTGCCGTTACGACAGCACGTCGCACGATAGGACTATTTCTTAGGGATGTCTTATCTAGGAGGCTGGATATCTTGACTTGGAAGTGCTAGGTTGCAATCCTCTTGATCGAGAAGCCGGTACACTTTGCCAAAACGCTGAGCTGAACTGCGGAACCCGCATGGATGTCCTGTCTGAAGTCCTGAAAGCTGTCAGGCTCGACGGGGCCTTGTTCCACAATGCCGAGTTTTCAGCACCCTGGTGCGTTCATCAGGCTGCTTCGTGCACTGTGGCTTCGTATATCTCACCGACTTCTAAGCATGTGATCATCTACCACTTGGTGACGGAAGGCCGTGGCTATGCACGTCTAGAAGAAGACGAGCGGTCCGTTCCTCTGATCGCCGGGGACATTGTCATTTTCCCCCACGGCGATCCACACATCTTGGGAAACGGTTCGCCTGTCAAGCCGAAGCCTGTGGACTACCAGGAAGCGCTCCAACGAATGTTCTCTGAGGGCCTCAAGGTGTCGCGGCTTGGAGGAGGTGGGGAAATCACCAAATTTATCTGCGGATATTTATCTTGCGAGCCGGAACTCAGTGGGGTCTTCCTCGGGGGACTGCCATCAATTATGAAGGTGAACATCCGCGACGACGAGTCGGGTCAATGGTTGGAAAACTCCATTCGCTATTCAGTGGGTCATGCAGATGCTTCCAGTCCGGGTAACCAAACGGTGCTCGCCAAACTGTCCGAAGTGTTGTTCGTCGAAACGCTGCGACGCTACATCGCGCTGCTCCCCCGTGAACAAACAGGATGGTTGGCTGGCGTCCGCAACCGAGAAGTCGGCAAGGTCCTGGCTCTCCTCCATCGCCAACCGGCCAATCCCTGGACGATTGCTACGCTCGCAAAAGAGGTTGGCGTTTCACGTTCCGTACTGACCGACCGCTTCCGGAGTTATCTCTCGGAAACACCCATTGCCTATCTTACACGTTGGCGGCTCCGGCTCGGCGCGCAAATGCTCAAATCTACCAATAGTGCCGTTGCGCAGATCGCGGCGGACGTGGGCTATGAGTCAGAGCCGGCTTTTAATCGCGCCTTCAAACGCGAGTTCGGCCTCCCCCCAGCCCGATTCAGAACCCAATCGAAATCTTCCGCAGGCAGTGCCCTCCGGCACATATAGGCGATCGGTCGCAACTTCTCGGGTCTTCAAAACGATCGCTCCCGCCTCCTCGGCATCCACTGCAACCCGATGAAAATAAGAAAAGATCAGGACAGGACAACCTTTCCGGCGGCGGCTGGGAACCGATCCCTTCGATTTTCGCCACAGTTCAACTGGATTAGAAACAGGATAGAACGATGACTTTCTCTGCGGCAATTCCTCCTCACCCACATCAGTTGGATACCAAATGACTGAAGGCACAAGAGAAGATAGTCAACCGCGATTCTCAGGGCGCCAACACAGCCCAAGGGAATCGAAGAGGCAGAGACCACACAACATGTTTGCACGATCACGGCGATTTCAGCGTCAAGCACCGAAAGCACCTTGCACCAATAAGCAGGGACATTGATGGACGCCTATGTCATTGGATTTTTGGTAGGTGTGCTCATGGCGGGCTTGAGTGCTGTCGCCATCTGGACGATTCTCGGGTTGGCCGTTTCCGTAATCCGAAGGGTAAAGAAAAAAGATACCTGGCTCATGATCGGCGTTTATGCAGTCGAGACGATAGTTACTTTAAGCGTTGTCATTGTGCTAGCCGGGCTTGCGAGCAGAATTTCCTTTGATACGACTGCCTTTTGGCTGGGTGTCAGCCTGACGATTCTTGGCAATGGGTTCATATTTGTTCCCGCGTTGGGCAAGAAGTGGAACATGCTCACAAGCGAACTGACAGGGCGGGAGGGTCAGCGAGAATCAAAACACTAGGGTCAGAGAGAAAACAAACCGAAGCTTTGAAGGTTTCGGCTATTGGCAGTCAACGCCTTTCGCAGCGGCCTCGTCCTTAACGCTAATTGTCCCCAATCGTAATAGACCTGCCCGCATCAACAACGTAAAATGGGGTCGGCTCCTCATTCGCACGGCGAGGCGTGTTTGATTCCTGTTGTGATTGGCGTTCTTCTTGCTGTTGGGATCGCAGCTCTGGCCATGTTCACACGCTTCGATGAAGACCGCAGCTTCTATTCTACGGTTCTCGTTATCATCGCATCATATTATGTACTGTTCGCGGTCTTAGACGGTTCAGGCCACGCCTTGGCCTGGGAACTGGTCATCGCCGCCGCGTTTTCGACAATAGCGATCATGGGCGCTCTCGTTCTTCCCACGCTGGTGGGGATTGGGATCATCGCACACGGTCTCTTTGATTTTGTGCATGATGTTTTCATAACGAATTCTGGCGTCCCGACCTGGTGGCCGAGCTTCTGTGGGAGCATTGATGTTTTCCTAGGGCTGTGGGTGATTGTCCTCACCCGTTCCCGGCTCACATGTTCGATGCGCGCTAGCAAGAGCAGTATCCCCCTATAATTAACAACAAGGGACCGTCTGCTTTTCCTATGCGGGCCAGCTTGTTATCAGAAAACCTGGCACGCGATCGACTTCTCCAAAGTCACGTTGCTACGTCCACAGCAACAGAGTAATCTTCCGATACTTACCCACAGTGGCGGCCGATACTCCACCGTTCTTAGAAAAGGAAGAAAGACCAATGCCATTCTATCTGACCCGGTTCAGTTACACACCAGAGACGTGGGCGAAGCTCATCAAAAATCCGGAGGACCGCCGAGCTGCAGCTCAACAGTACATCGAATCGGTTGGCGGAAGGCTGCACGGTTTCTGGTATGCCTTCGGCGATCACGACGCATATAATTTGTGGGAAGCACCCGATAATATCTCAATGGCAGCCACGGCGATCGCAATCGCCGCGGGAGGAGCATTGAGTTCCCTTCATACAACCCCGTTACTGACGGTCGAGGAGACAATCGCGGCTCTACAAAAGGCTTCCCCGATCAGATACCGCCCGCCGGGTGACAAACAAGAGAGATAAGAAATGGCATGGAAGCTTCGTGCTCGTCGAATCTGAACCGGGCAACGGCACTGGCCACTGAGGAAAGCGAGGACTACAATCCTCGTGATGCGCTCCCTGCACCATCGCACCGGTCAATGGCTTTGTCTTCTCTCCATCGTGTTTCTTGCACAGGGCTGCCCTTCTAAAGCGCCAACTCCCGGCGTCAGATTTCCGATCACACACGGTTCTCATACCATTTTGCCAGCCGCTCAGCAGCGAATCCTTCTCTGGGGGGATGCGGTCCTGGCCGACGTCGCGTTGGAATGGCTCCGGTCCCATCATTATTCGAGTATCCTGATGCCCGAGAAAGACCCTTTTCACAACCTGCAGCTTTCACACCGTGTCTCGGACCGGAATGCGGCACTTGCTGTCGCCAAAGAGATGAAGGCCGATTTCATCGTATTTGTGGAACGGGAGGAAAGTAAGGAAGGGGCGCTGATTGAACCGCAATGCGGCTCTCTCTTTCATGTGAGCGTGACCGTCCGAGGCCTGTTGGTGGAAACTGGAGAGACGGCCTTCCGAGGCAGCGCGCATTACCCCCATTGCGTTGATCTCAACGGCGAGATATTTCGGAACCTGACTTGTCAGGCTGTCGCCACAGCATGGGGTTTTCGGCCATCCGGTCAACTAGATCTGCCATCCAGTCTGATGTGCACAGCCGGCCAGACCGGGCCGACACCGATTCGCTAGCAACATCTAGTAGGGGCAACTGACGAGTGCGCTCTAAGACTGCTCTAATAGCCTCTTAATCTTTCAGGAGTATGCTCAATTCCAGAGAAGCCACTATGGGAGTCGGAGTGTCTTCCACGGCTTTCAGAGCATGGTTCACTTCGCTATCCTGGCAACGGGGTGGAACTCGTCGGCAACAACTCGTCACCTTCATACCTGCCCTCTTCCTCGCCATCATACCAGGGTGTGCCGGTGTAGACGTTCTCATGTTATCGAGTGAAGTTTTTACTCCCCAGACCAGCACAGTAGAAATTCTTGAACAAGCACCAACGCGTCCGTATGTTCAAATCGCGGTCTTGACGGTGAATAGTTGGTGGTTGAGCACCGACTCGAGGCGCGACAAAATAGTTGAGAAGGCCACGGAGTTGGGTGCCGATGCTGTTGTCTTTGGAGCTCCCCGTCTTTCAGTGCCTGGCTCAAGCAACCGCCCGGCAGAACAGAGCACTCCATCATCATTACCACCCAAGGATCCTGAGAGGGTCATGCCGGATGATCTGCATTCATCCCTGGGAGAGAGAGTGCTGAATGGAGATGTCAGCATTTACCTCGTACGTGGCGGAGGGCATCGGAGCGGTCGAGGGGGCGGCCCTGGGCACTGGGGAGGTCGACCAAGGCATCCTGGATTCAGGTCATGGCGTCACGTTCCTGGTCCCGGATATTGGGGACACGGTTTTTACGGACCGGGGTGGGGGTATGGACCCTATTGGGGACCGTATTGGGGAGGCTATTATTCGTATCCTTATTGGGGAGGCTATTCTCCGTATCCCTATTATGGAAGTTATGGGTACTCTGGTTATGGAGCCATGAGTACCGTCACAATCGGAACGGCGATTCATTACACCGATTGATTCTTCCTCTCCTCCGTGGCGACCCTTCCTATATTAGAGTGGCCAGCTTTATCGGGGAGCCTTTACCGACCTGCCTGCGCCAATTCCTTCACACCCACGTCAATTGAGTCACAAATCACTCATGTTCAAGCAAAGATAACCCGGCACTTGTGCGACTGCTTAGTGGTGTAGACAAAGCCGGTTGTGAGAACTAGGTGACTGGGATATCCCAGAACCCCTGAGATCGTGTCGTAATTCCCTGATGAGCTCTAGAAGCGTTCAATTCCCCCACTAGATAGTGTTACATTCGCAACATGAGTAAGGCGAATCGACAATTGGCTTCCGTGAAGTCGGCCATCGAGCGTGAACTCAAGCTCACGGTCGCTGCGGGGTTCAAGCTGCCTCCCCTCAAGGGTGCACGCCTTCCTGCGAAGCTTCTCACATCTGTCTACTTTGATACGCCGGATCTGCGACTGGCTCGTGCCCGTATAACCCTTCGTCACCGCACACAAGGGAGAAAGAGCGCCTGGCAACTCAAACTCCCGCTCGACTGCGGCCGTCGCGAAGTCGAAATGCCGGGGACATCCTCCGCACCACCGCCTCAGATTCTGGATCTCCTTTTCCTTCACCTGCAAAATGGAACCGTGCAACCGGTCGCCACGTTGCGCACCCGGCGAACAGGAGTCCGAGTTGGAGGATCAAGAGGGGCCGATGTGGTGTTGGACGAGGTGGCCATCCTCAAGGAATCATCGGAAGTCCTTATTTTTCGCGAAGTGGAAATCGAACAGCTCGATGGCGATGCATCGCTGGTCAATAGACTGGAAAAAACATTGCGCAAGGCCGGTGCAACGGATCACGATGGCCGGCCAAAAATCTTCCGGGCGCTGGATCTTCCGGCTCCTCAACGGCCGGCGCCTCCCGATAGCAACGCCCACGCGGGCGCTCATCTTCGATACATCCTCGGTCGTCAGCTCGACACCATGCTGAGCCGGGACCCCGGCGTGCGTCTGGGCGGAGACAACGAGGACGTGCATCAGATGCGCGTGGCCACGCGCCGTATGAGATCCGTCCTCCGAGTGGCCCGGCCGCTGCTGAAGTCAGGATGGGAGGCACCGCTGCGTGACAAGCTCGGATGGTTAGGCCGCCAGTTGGGGGAAGCCCGCGATCTGGATGTGCAGATTGCCTACTTCAAGGGCCAGTCCGAAAGCGTCAAACCGCGGGACCGCGCAGCGCTCGAACGGTTCCTCGAATATTTGCAAAAGAAACGGAGCATGGTCCAACAGCAGCTCATAAGCCATCTTCGGCGCCGGCGTTACGTCACCCTGATCAACCGGCTTATTCCTGCAGTCCGCGATCCGGCGATGGTGCCAAACACCGATGCCACCCTCCCCGATCTTGCCCGAAAGGCGTTCAGGAAGGTGCGTAAGGCCGTCAAAGACCTCGATGACTCCGCCTCTAATGCCAAGTGGCATTGTGTACGTATCCGGACAAAACGGGCTCGCTATGCTGCCGAGTTGTCGGAGTCGTGTTCCGGCCGGGCGGCGACGCGGTTTATTGATAAAATCAAACTCATCCAAGACCAGTTGGGCGATATTCAGGATGCGGTAATCGCGGAGGACCATCTCCGGCGGTTCACATCAAAGACATCAAGACATTCAGCTTTGCTGGCAGGTCAGATGATCGAGCGACAACGCCAACGCCGGCGTCAAGCCAAGCGGGCCTTCTACTCGACTTGGAAGCAGGTCAAGAAATGCGGGAAAGAGGCATGGCGTTGATGCCCTAGCCTAAGCTCGCCGCATCACGGTCGATTCCAACACTGCTCACCCTCGCGTATGGCTTCGTTAGGGAAACCTCCGTCAATGAACCAATTGCCGTGAACCATTCCCTAACCGCTGACTTACAATCAGCAAATTAGCACCCAGTCCTGACCGG
>Ga0209974_10000730_pt1 | contig 11225 bp, 10 predicted proteins | sample InoplaM3SPM_FD_187592 | JGI IMG/M metagenome (GOLD analysis project Ga0209974, IMG submission 187592) | Arabidopsis thaliana rhizosphere microbial communities from the Joint Genome Institute, USA, that affect carbon cycling - Inoculated... | ecosystem: Host-associated > Plants > Roots >...
GACGTGCGCCGGAGCGGCGCCTCCGCTGTTCTAGCTACGCGACGGTCACACCCAGTCGCGCACCGAGCTCGCGCACGACCGCCACGATGAGATCGATGTCCGCCTCGGTCGTCCGCCAGTTCACGATCGCCGGACGGAACGCGACGCGGCCCCGATAGCGCGTCGTGCCGACGTACACGCGATAACCGACGACACCAGTATCAGGACTCCGATCCCATGCGACCCGGATCGGAGCAGCCGACGCCGCACAAGATGGAAACGGCGGCGCGCGACCTGGTTGCCGATGTCGCCGCCACGCGCGACGATCCGGAGGTACCGGAAGGGACCCCGCTGGTCAGCATGACGGTGCGCGAGGCGCTGCGCGACGCCATGGCCGAGGAAATGCGCAAGGACGAGCGGGTCTTCGTCATGGGCGAGGAGGTCGCGCAGTACCAGGGGGCCTACAAGGTGACCCAGGGCCTGCTCGACGAATTCGGCCCAAGGCGCGTCGTCGACACGCCGATCACCGAATATGGTTTCGCCGGCGTCGGCACCGGCGCGGCGATGGGTGGCCTGAGGCCGATCGTCGAGTTCATGACGTTCAACTTCGCCATGCAGGCGATCGACCACATCATCAATTCGGCGGCCAAGACCAATTACATGTCGGGCGGGCAGATGCGCTGCCCGATGGTCTTCCGCGGTCCCAACGGCGCCGCCGCCCGCGTCGCCGCCCAGCACAGCCAGAATTTCGCCCCCTGGTATGCGAGCGTGCCCGGCCTGGTGGTTATCGCGCCGTACAGCGCCGCCGACGCCAAGGGCCTGCTCAAGGCCGCCATCCGCAGCGAGGACCCGGTCGTCTTCCTCGAGAACGAACTGCTCTACGGCCAGCACTTCGACGTTCCGGAGATGGAGGATTACGTCCTGCCCATCGGCAAGGCGCGGATCGTCCGGCCGGGCAAGGACGTGACCCTGGTCAGCTATTCGATCGGCGTTGCGGTGGCGCTGGATGCGGCGCAGGAACTGATGGCCGAGGGCATCAACGCCGAGGTCATCGATCTTCGTACGTTGCGCCCGCTCGACAAGGCAACGGTGCTTGAGAGCCTGAAGCGCACCAACCGTCTGGTCGTCGTCGAGGAGGGCTGGCCGACCTGCTCGATCGCCAGCGAGATCATCGCCATCGCCATGACCGAGGGCTTCGACGATCTCGACGCGCCGGTGCTTCGGGTTACCAACGCCGACGTGCCGCTGCCCTATGCCGCCAACCTCGAGAAAATGGCGCTGATCAAGGCGGCGGACGTCGTCAAGGCGGCCAAGGAAGTCACCTATCGCTGACTTGCGCGACCGCGACCTCGTCCGCCTCTACTGGCCAGTCGAGTTGCGACCCGCGTTCGACGCCTTGTTCGACATTGACGAGGCGATGGGTGACGTCGTGGCGAAGGCGACGGAGCCAGCGCTGGCGGCGATCAAGCTCGCCTGGTGGCGCGAGCGGCTCGAAGAGCTGGACGAGGGCAAGTCGCCTGCCGAGCCTCGCCTGCGAGCGGCGGCGGAGCAGCTGCTGGCGCGCGGTATGCCCGGCAAGGCGCTCGCTGAAATCGAAGATGGCTGGGCGGCATTGCTTGAAGCGGAACCGGACGTGCACCGGGTCGAAAGCCGGGGCGCGAGATTGTTCGCGCTCGGTTCCCGGCTGCTCGGCGCAGCCGACCCGCACCTCGAGGCGGCGGGCCGGCTGTATGGCCGTGAAAGTGCGCGGCGGCGGGGCTTGATCACCAGCGTTCCGCAGCATGTCCAGCATCACTTTCCACGCGCCCTCAGGCCCCTGACGGCGTTGGCGGCGCTGGCGGCGCGCGATGCCTGGCGCCGCGGCTGCGAGCCGGAGGCAACGCCTGGCCGGGCGTGGACACTGGTCCGTCATCGCCTGACCGGCCGGGTCGGCTGATTGCAATCGCTCCGTTTCGGACCTAGCTTCCTCCAAGCCGGATCGCTCCTCCAAGGGAGGCGCTCGTGTCGCGCTACCTGGCTGGCCTCGTATCTGTCCTGTTGCTGATCGTCGGCGCTGTCCTGTTCTGGCAAGGCCGGGGCAATGAGGCGCAAGCCGTCCCCATGCCGCCACCGCCGCAGGCAATCGGCAGCGCGACGGCCCTGCCCGAACCGCCAGAGGCCAGCCCGAAATCGCGCGAGGAGAGGCGCTTCGCCCGCGCCGACCGGGATGACGACGGACGGATCACTGCTGCCGAGCTCTATGAGCCGCGCCGCAAGGCGTTTGCGAAGCTGGACAAGAACGGCAACGGCAGCCTCAGCTTCGAAGAATGGGCGGTGAAGACGATCGACAAGTTCGAAGGCGCCGACGGGGACCGGTCAGGCTGGCTGACGCCGGCCGAATACGCCACCACCGCGCCAAAGCCGCCGAAGAAGAAGGCGCGATGCAGCTGTTAGGCAGGCTCGAGTTCTGCCGCCCTTAGCCATTCCTTCAGCGCTGCGCGCGCGCGATCCGTGTACATGCGCTTGCGATCGGCTTTCCTGGTGCGGCCGGGGATTGGCGGCATCAGGCCGAAATTGACATTCATCGGCTGGTAGGTCTCCGCGTCCGCGCCGCCGGTAATGTGGTTAAGGAGAGCGCCCAGCGCGGTTTCGACCGGCGGCGGGGTCGCCGCGCGGCCGTCCAGCTCGGCGGCAGCGAAACGGGCGGCGAGGATGCCGATGGCGGCGCTTTCGACATAGCCCTCGCAGCCCGTGATCTGGCCGGCGAAGCGGATGTTCGGTTTCGATTTCAAGCGAAGTTCGCCATCCAATAGCCTCGGTGAATTCAGGAAACTATTGCGATGGATGCCGCCAAGCCGCGCGAACTCGGCGTTCCTGAGACCAGGGATGGTCCGGAAAATGCGCACCTGCTCGCCATGCTTCAGCTTGGTCTGGAAGCCGACCATGTTCCATAATGTGCCGAGCGCATTGTCCTGGCGCAGCTGGACGACGGCATAGGGCCAGCGCCCGGTGCGCGGATCGTCCAGCCCTACGCCCTTCATCGGCCCGTAGCGCAGCGTCTCGGGGCCGCGCGCCGCCATCACTTCGATCGGCATGCAGCCCTCGAAGTAAGGCGTGTCCTTCTCCCACTCCTTGAACTCGGTCTTTTCGCCCTCGTTGAGCGCCTCGACGAATGTCTCGTACTGCTCCTTGGTCATCGGGCAGTTGATGTAATCCTTGCCGCCCTTGTCCCATCTCGCGGCCATCCAGCAGACCGACATGTCGATCGAGTCGCGGTGGACGATCGGGGCAATGGCGTCGAAGAAGGCGAGAGCGTCGCTGCCCGTTTCCTTCGCTATGGCATCAGCCAGTGACGACCCGGTCAGCGGACCGGTGGCGATGATAGCCGGATGATCGGGCAGCGCGTCAACCCGTTCTCGAACAACGGTGATATTGGGGTGGGTCGCAATCGATGCCGTGACCTCGGCGGCAAATGCCTCGCGATCGACGGCAAGCGCCGATCCGGCCGGAACCCGGTGCGTGTCGGCGGCGCGCATGATGAGCGAACCGAGCGCCCGCATTTCCTGGTGGAGCAGGCCGACGGCATTGTTCTCGGCATCGTCGGAGCGGAAACTGTTGGAGCAAACCATCTCGGCCAGCCGGTCGGTTTCGTGGGCCGGAGTCGTGTCGCCGCCGCCGCGCATCTCGCTGAGGCGGACGTCGTGGCCGGCCTCGGCGAGCTGCCAGGCAGCTTCGGAACCGGCAAGCCCGCCGCCGATGATGTGGATGTCGAAGGACATGGTCATTGCTTCGCTCGCAATGGCGACATGGCGTCACTAAATCCAGTCAATGCGCATCTTCACCATCGGATACGAAGCAACGACCATGGGTGAGTTCCTCGCCGCATTGCAGGGCGCCGGGGTCGAACGGGTGATCGATGTCCGCGCCATCGCAAACTCGCGGCGCCCTGGATTTTCCAAGACGCCGCTGAAAAACGCCTTGTCGGAAGTCGGCATCGATTATGTGCACCTCCGGGCCCTTGGAACGCCGGCGGCGGGCCGCGAGGCGGCGAGGGCAGGGCGCAAGGCCGATCTCGAACGCATCTACGACGGCCAGCTCGAGACGCCACAGGCCATGGCCGAGGGGGCGATGATGCTGGAACTCGCTGCCGAAAAGCCAAGCGCGCTCCTTTGCTATGAGCGCGAGCCTGCCTGCTGCCATCGCACCCTGTTATGGCAGGCCATCGCCGCGGATGCGGAGGTCACCGACCTTTACGCCTAGCGGGCGATCTCGAACTGCATCGACAGGCTGGTCCCAAGGGTCAGCTCGCCGGGCGAGACCGGCGCCGACGGCGGAGGCGGCGGGGCGCCATATCCGCCGGATCGCATGCCGGTCACGACGATTTGCTGTACGGGGTAATATCCGCCGCCTTCCGTCATCGACAGCAGCCGCACCACGCGCATGCCGGCTGCCTTGGCATAGAGCTCGGCGCGTTCGCGGCCGACGGCGACGGCTTCCGTCCGGGCTTCGTCGAGTGCCGTCTTCTGGTCGTCTAGCGTGAAGGAGGGGCCGTTGACCTCGTTGGCGCCCGCAGCGACCAGGACGTCGATGATCCTGCCCATTTCGCCGAGCTTGCGCACGCGCACCTGGACGCTGTTGCGCGCTTCGTAGCCGATGATCCGCGGCGGCTCGGTTGCCGGCACGTAGGGCTGGCGGGTTTCGCGGGCGCGCGCCTGTGCCTCGGCTTCAGGGTTGTTATAACGCGGCGACAGGCTGATCGCGGACGTCTGGATATCCCGGTCCGCGATCCCTGAGCGTTTCAACGCGGCGATGACGCGCTCCATCTGCCGGCTGTTGGCGCCAAGTGCTTCGGCCGCGGTCACTCCCGTCGTGACCACGCCCGCCGAGAACATTGCGAGATCCGGCGTGCGGTCGCTGCGTCCTTCGGCAGTCAGGCTTAGCAGCGCGCTATCGGGCCCAAGAGGCGAGACCTGCACGGTCGGCGTGGTCTGGGCGGAAGCCAGCGATCCAACGGCGGCGACGCAGGCAAAAGCGATTAGACATCTCATACGATCCTCCCGAGCTGACCGTGGAGGAACGTCGCCCCAGGCGCGTCGGTTGCGCGTCAGGCTGGCGATGCGGGATAGACCAGCTTGCCATGCAGTGGCTGCGCGGAAACGGTCATGCGCGCGGGCTCGGCGCGACCCTGTCCCATGATGTGCAGCACTTCCCAGCCCTCGTTGAGCAAATAATCGGCGATGATGCGCCGGTGGCAGCGCCACCAGACGGCCTCGGAGCACATGATGGCCGTCGGCTGCTCGCCGGCGGCGAACTCCTCCGACAAGGCATAATCGGCATAATTGTGAAAGCTTCGGTTCTGCCAGAAACCATTGATTTCAGGCGGGACGTCCGCGGTGCGTCCACGCCGTCCTCCCAACTCGGCGAGGTAACGATGCCCGATCTGCCACGGCGCAAGCTCCGCCGGCAGCCGTTCGAGATTATATTGCGGGTTGGTCCGGGAACGCGGGATCCGGCGAACATCGACGAGCAAGCGAACGCCCGCCGCCTGGAGCATGGTGGCGAACTCGCTTATCGTTCGGGTCGAATGGCCGATGGTGAAGACCGGCCGGGATCGGGCAGCCTGGACCATGCCGGGCCTAAGCCGGCGGCGCGGCCTCGCCGGTCAACAGATCTTCGATGTCGGGAATGGGCCTGTCCGTCATTTCCTTGTTGAAGGTCGCGACAACGCGCCGCTCGACCTCTTTGTGCAGCTCCTTGCGCAATACACCCAGCGCCTTGGGAGGGGCGATGATGGCCAGCGCCTCGAAATCATTGTTCAAAGCACGAACTCTCAGCTTCTCGGCGGCTTCCTTCACCCAGCGATCTTCTTCCTGCTGGTGGAAGTCGGTCTCGTCCATGGCCGGACGGGCATCGCCCCAGCGCTGCCCCTGCGATCCCGCGGCGTCGGTCTTGATCTCGCGGTCCTTGCGATCCTCCCGCTGGTCATGTTCCTCGGTTCGTAGATCGAGCTGGTTCTCGTCGCCTTGATTGCGAAGGAACAGCATCTTGCGGCCGTCGGTAACGAAGACGAGAGCTTGGTGGGGAAGCGGCATAGATCCTCCGGATGACTGCGTTGATTAGCCAACGAGCGTCCGCGCTCCCCCGTTCCTTACATCTCCGGTCCAAAATCGACGAACGGTTTGTTGCGGCGGTCGGTCACTCGAGATCCGGGTCGGCAGGCTTGTCCAGTTCCTCTTCGCCCACGGTCGCGCCAGTCTCGGGCGCGAGTTCGTCGCCACCCTCGACCTCGATCTCCTCTTCCTCGCTCTCGTCGATCTTGGCGACGCTGACGACATGTTCGTTTTCGGCGATCCGGAAGATCGTCACGCCCTGCGTATTGCGGCCCATGATGCGGATATCGCCGACGGTCGTACGGATCACTTGCGCCTGGTCGGTGACCAGCATCAGTTGCTCACCCTGGCGGACCGGGAAGCTCGCGACGACACCACCGTTGCGTTCCGAGGTGTCGATATTGGTGATGCCCTGGCCCCCGCGGTTGGTACGGCGATACTCATAGGCCGAGGAGCGCTTGCCGTAACCGTTTTCGGTGATTGTAAGGATGAACTGCTCTTTTTCCGCAAGTTCCGCGAACCGCTCCGGCGACAAGCTGCACTCGACGTCCTCGCGATCGCGCCATGGTGGGCATTTGAGATAGGCTTCGCGCTCTTCCTGGGTTGTTCCGACCCGGCGCAGGATCGACATGGAGATGACGGCGTCGCCGTCCAGCAGGCGGACGCCGCGAACCCCCTGGGAGTCGCGTGACTGGAATTCGCGAACATCGGTCGCCTTGAACCGGATTGCCTTGCCGTTGCGGGTTGCGAGCAGGACATCGTCGTCTTCGGTCAAGAGCTCGACCCCGATCAGACGATCATTGGGATCCGCTTCCTCGTCGTCGCCGCCAAAGCGCATGGCGCGCTTGCCGCCGGCGCGGATGCTGGTGAAGGCGTCCATGCTGTTGCGCCGCACGGTGCCGCGCGCGGTTGCGAACATGATGTGCAGGCCGCCCCATTCCTCTTCATTCTCGGGTAGCGGCAGGACGGTCGAGATGGTCTCCCCTTCGCTCAAGGGCAGCAGGTTGACCATCGGCCGGCCCTTCGTGTTGGGCCCGCCCTCAGGCAGCCGCCAGACCTTGAGGCGGTAGACCTGGCCGAGGTTGGAGAAGAACAGCACCGGGTTGTGGGTCGAGGTGACGAACAGCTCGGTCACCGCGTCCTCGTCCTTGGTGCTCATTCCCGAACGGCCCTTGCCGCCGCGCTTCTGCTCGCGAAAGACGCTGAGCGGGGTGCGCTTGATGTAGCCGGTCATGGTCACGGTCACGACCATGTCCTCGCGCTCGATCAGGTCCTCGTCTTCGATGCCGTCGGCTGCGGCGCCGATCTCGGTGACGCGCGGGGTCGCGAATTCGCTTTCGACCTCGTCGAATTCCTCGCGCATGACCTCATAGAGACGGGCCCGGTTGCCGAGGATCTCGAGCAGCTCGCCGATATTCTTGGCAAGTCCCTCGAGCTCACCGCCGATTTCGTCGCGGCCGAGGGCCGTCAAGCGGTGCAGGCGCAGTTCGAGGATTGCCCTGACCTGGGTTTCCGACAGGCGATACTTGGCGCCCGCCTTCTGCGGCTCCACTGCCTCGACCAGCGCGATGTACGGGCGGATCTGTTCGCCCGGCCAGTCGCGGGTGAGCAGCTTCTCCCGAGCCTCCGCCGGCGTCTTGGAGCCACGGATCAGCTTAACGACCTCATCGAGGTTGGTAACGGCAACCACCAGGCCGAGCAGGATATGGGCGCGTTCCCGGGCCTTGAGCAGTTCGTGCTTCGAGCGGCGGGTAATGACCTCTTCGCGAAACTTGACGAAGCTTTCGATGATGTCGCGAAGCGTCAGCGTCTCGGGCCGCCCGCCGCGGATCGCCAGCATGTTCGCGGGAAAGCTTCCTTGCGCCGGCGTGTGACGCCAAAGCTGGTTGAGCACGACTTCCGGGGTCGCATCCCGCTTCAGGTCGATGACGATGCGAACGCCCTGGCGGTTGGACTCGTCGCGGATATCGGAAATGCCTTCGACGCGTTTGTCCTTTGCCGCTTCGGCGATCTTCTCGACCAGGGCGTTCTTGCCCTGCTGGTAGGGAATTTCGGTGAGCACAATCGAGCGGCGGTCGCCGCGGCCTTCCTCGACCGTATGGCGTGAACGGAGGACGATGGAGCCGCGGCCGGCGGTATAGGCACTGCGGATTCCCGACTGGCCGAGGATGATGGCGCCAGTGGGGAAATCGGGTCCCTTCACATGCTCCATCAAGCCTTCGGTCGTGACGGCCGGGTCCTCGATGAAAGCCCGGCAGGCGGCGAGAACTTCGCCGAGATTGTGCGGCGGGATGTTGGTCGCCATGCCGACGGCAATGCCGCCGGCGCCGTTGACCAGGATGTTGGGGAAGCGGGCGGGGAGAACCTGCGGTTCCGATTCCTGCGCGTCATAATTGGGCTGGAAGTTGACCGTATCCTTGTCGAGATCGCCGAGCAGGAAATTGGCCACCCGGGCCAGCTTCGCTTCCGTGTAGCGCATGGCTGCCGGCGGATCCGGGTCCATCGATCCGAAGTTGCCCTGGCCGTCGATCAGCGGCACCCGCATCGACCAGCTTTGGGTCATGCGGGCGAGGGCGTCGTAAATCGCCGTATCGCCATGCGGATGATATTTACCGATGACGTCGCCGACGATGCGTGCCGACTTGCGGAACCCCCGATTGTAGAAAAACCCGTTCTCATAGGCCGAAAAGAGGATTCGGCGGTGGACCGGTTTCAGGCCGTCGCGCACGTCGGGCAGCGCGCGGCTGACGATCACCGACATCGCATAGTCGAGGTAAGAGGTTTTCATCTCCTCGACGATGGAGATGGGAGCGATGTCGCTGCCGCCGGCTGGCGGTTGATCGTCGTTGCGTTCGTCGACGGGGGGCGTCGTGGCCAAGGTTATTCCTGCTCTTTAGGTGACAAATGGACGCGCGGGTGTGAAGTGCCCCACCCCGCGAAATCCGGCCTAGCCGATTGAGCGGCAGGGCGCCACCCCGCGTGCGGGCGCGTGTGCGCGCGAAAGACGGATTCTAATCCATTGGTTCAATTGGAGTTCATGGGCATGGCCCCATCGGCGTTGGCAGTGGCGCTCATCGGGTCTATTGCCCAGCGCTCATAGCTTTCCATTGGCAAGAACCAACCCGTTGGGGCGGGAGAGGAGAATGATGAGGACTTCAATTCACACGCTTGCGGTCGCACTCGCCGCATTGACCATTTCGGCCCCCGCCGCGGCGCAGGACGACGAACCCAGGGGCACGAAGAATACGCAGACCACCATTCGCGGCCAGTCCGGCAGCTCGGCCAGCAAGAGCACGGAACAGGCGCAGACGACGCAGGCCGAGGACAAGCTTAGTTCCGGCCGCAAGGTCGAGCTTTCGAAGGAAGCTCGCAAGGCCATCGTCGAGTTGCAGGCCGCGGTCACGAACAGGGACGTTGCCAGCATCCCGGGAAAGCTTGCGGCGGCACAGGCCGTAGCAAGGACGAACGACGACAAATATGTCATCGCCATCTACCAGACCAAGGCAGCGACTGACGCCAGCGACCTGGCCGGAATGCGCGCCGGCATCGACGCCCTGCGCGCATCGGGCGGAGCGGAAAACGCGGACCTGCTGGCGCGCTACAATAATCTCGGCAAGCGCCTCTACGACGCAAAGCAATATGACCAGGCCGCGGCCGCGTTCGAGGCTGGCTTGTCGGTCGATCCGGGCAATGGCGATGCGCTGAAGATGCTCGCCAGCACGCGCGAGACGCAGGGGCGCGGCGCCGAGGCTGTCTCGCTGATGGCCAAGAGCTTCGTCGCCGCCAAAGCCGCCGGCGTGAAGCCGAAGGAGAATGATTACAAGTTCGCCGCTCGCATCGCTTATGACAGCAAATCGCCGGCCGCCGCCGACGTCACCCGCGCCTGGATCGCCGACTATCCCAATCCGACCAACTGGCGCGATGGGCTGCGCATTTACCGTGACGTCAACGGGCTGGAGGGCGACGCCAAGATCGACGTCATGCGGCTGGCGCGCGCGGCCAATGCGTTGAACGGCGAAGGCGACTATTTCGCCTATGTCAGCGAGCTGGTGACCCGTGGCTACCTGAACGAGGCCAAAGCCGTGATCGCCGAGGGCGCGGCCAAGAAGGCGATCGACGCCAACAAGGCCGCCTTCAAGCAGTTCGCGCCGAAGCTGGCCAAGGCGCCGGCGCGCACGACGATCGACGCGGTCGCCAAGCAGGCGCTTGGCGCCGCAGGGTCCGGCAAGACCGCGATGGAGGCTGGCGACACGCTTTACGGGATTGGGGCCTTCGCCGAGGCCGCGCCGCTGTTCAAGGCGGCCGTGGCCAAGGGAGGCGTCGATGCGAACCTTGCCAACCTGCGTCTCGGCATGGCCCTGGCGCGCTCCGGCGACAAGGCTGGCGCTACCGCGGCGCTGAATGCAGTCACCGGCCCGCAGGCAAACATCGCGAAATACTGGCTGATCTGGGTGAACGGCCAGGCCTGACACGGCTGATCCAAAGGGAAGGGGCGTCGGCGTTTTCCCGGCGCCCCTTTTTCGTCGCGGCCATCCTGTCCCAAAGCGGGATGGTTAACGGCCCTTAGCTATCGCGTGAGGCGTGCGTCGATCACAGGCTTGTCTCCAAATCCTTCCTTGCGGGAGTACGGGATAAGTGCGTTTCGACGATCGTCTGGCCACGGTGCTTGCTCAGCCCGTCGGATCCGCGCGGGACCGCGCGATCCGGTGGCGGCAGCTGGTCGACCTCGTCGCACGCGCCGGCGAGGCGGCCGACCCGGCGCTGCTAAGCGATGCCATTGCGGCCATCCGGTCCGACATGCCCAAGGTCGCCGAGGCGGTGCGCGCCGCGACCGGCCGGGCGATCGCCAGCCTCCCGGTGCCCCTGCAATTGCTGGAGCTGTTCGCTGCGGACCGCTTGTCGGTCGCCGCGACTGTACTTTCCGCGGCCCCGCTCGACGATGCGGTGGTTGCCCGGCTCCGCGCGGTCGCCTCGAAAGAGGTGATGCCGTTCCTCGACACGCTGGCGCCAGCGCCTGCCGCGGAACCGGAGGTCGAGCCGGAGCCGGAGCCGGCGCCACCCGAGCCCCCCGCCTCCGCACCGAGCGAGCCGGCGCCCAAGGCGGAACCCGTCCCGTCGATCAGCGACGTCGTCGCCCGTATCGAGCGCTTGCGCTCG
>Ga0209974_10000731_pt1 | contig 11210 bp, 12 predicted proteins | sample InoplaM3SPM_FD_187592 | JGI IMG/M metagenome (GOLD analysis project Ga0209974, IMG submission 187592) | Arabidopsis thaliana rhizosphere microbial communities from the Joint Genome Institute, USA, that affect carbon cycling - Inoculated... | ecosystem: Host-associated > Plants > Roots >...
TGGGTGGACGCCTCGTCGCGCCGGTCGGCCCGCCGGAGCGCCAGCGGATCCGCGTGGTTCGCCGCCGCAAGACCGACTTCGCGCGGGAGGACGGCGAGGAGGTCGTCTTCGTTCCGCTCATCGGCCGTTTCGGTCGGGCGCCGTCGTGATCGCCCGGCGGGCGTTGCTCTCCGGTCGCGTGCAGGGCGTCGGGTTTCGTTTCTTCGCGGAGCGGACGGCACGGAGCTTCGGCGTGAAGGGATGGGTGCGCAATCTCCCGGACGGACGGGTGGAGACGGTCGTGGAAGGGGAGGAGGAGGCCGTGACCCGCTACCTCGAGAGGATCGGGCGCGGGCCCTTCGGTGGAAGCGTCGCGAGCGTCGAGGTCGAGGAGCGCGCGCCCGAGGGCCACGATCGCTTCGAGATCACGAGGTGACCGACCTGCGGCGGTTCATCCGCGACGTTCCGGACTTTCCCACTCCCGGGATCCTCTTTCGGGACATCACCCCTCTCCTCGCGTCCCCCGTGGCATTCGGCGCTGCGGTCGAGGCCATGGCGGGTCCCTTCCGGGGAGGCGCCGCGGTCAAGGTCGTCGGGATCGAAGCTCGCGGCTTCATGTTCGGAGCGGCCGTCGCGCGGGAACTCGGGCTCGGGTTCGTCCCGGCCCGCAAGCCCGGCAAGCTCCCGGGACGGACCGAAAAGATCGCCTATGGCCTGGAGTACGGGTCCGACGGGCTCGAGATCCACGCCGATGCGTTCTCCCCCGGGGACGCGGTGGTCGTCGTCGACGATGTCCTCGCCACGGGTGGCACGGCCGCGGCCGCCGCGGAGCTGGTGGAGCGCCTGGGGGCCCGGGTCGTCGCCCTGGTTTTTTGCATCGAGCTCGCCGCCCTGGGGGGTCGGAACCGGCTTTCCGGTCGCCCGGCCCACTCGGTGCTGGTACTATGATTTGGAACTCGCCCCGGCCGAAACGCCAAAAAAAACAGCACTGATGGCCGAAGAACGCATCCTGATCGTCGACGACGACGAGGACATCCTCTTGATCGTTCAGACGATCCTGACGAATGCCGGCTATTCCGTCACCGTGGCGCGCAACGGCCGGGAGGGCGTCGACCTCGCGCTCGAGCTCAAACCCGACCTCATGCTGCTCGACGTCATGATGCCCGAGCTCTCGGGCTGGGAAGTCTGCACGACCCTCAAGAACGCCCCGGAGACGCGGCTGACGCCGATCGTCATGATGACGGTCAAGAGCGAGATCCGCGACCTCATCACGGGCATGCAGGTCGGAGCCGACGACTACATCACGAAGCCCTTCACGCGCCGCAAGTTGCTCTCCACGGTGCGGCAGATCCTGGAGCAGCGGGGTGAGGCGCCGTCGTCCTTCCTTCCGACCGACAACGAGCAGGTCCGCTTCAAGAGCCTTCTTTTCGACGCGGTCACGGACCTGCCGACGGTCCCCGTCATCATCGATGCGCTGCGCGACCGGCTCCTCGACAGCCGGGACCTCGCCGTGCTCTACGTGGACGTCGAGCAGTACAGCCACATCGAGGACGCGTACGGCTGGGAGGTCTTCGACGGCCTCCTGCGTCACACGGCCAAGGCGCTGCGCCGCATGCTCGGGACGGTGTTCGCGACCGAGGATTTCGTGGCGGTCAACCGTACGGGCGGTTCCGACTTCTACGTGTTCACGAGTCTCGAGGGGGGCGACGACGCGCCGGCCCGCCTGCAGCGTAAGGCGCGCCAGGTCGAGGAATCCCTGCGCGGGACGCTCGACGAGGCGTTCGGAGGCCGCATCCACAAGCGCATCGCGGTCTTCGTCGGCCACTCCGTCATCCGGTCGAACCCACAGATGCGGGTGGAGCGCCTCGTGTACCGGGCGCTCCGGGAGGCGATCTCGATCGCGACGACGAAGGAGCGCGAGCGCCAGGCTCTGCTCGGTGACGCGTTCAAGGAGATTCTCCGAAGGCGCCGGATCCGCACGGTCTACCAGCCGATCTTCGACCTGAACACGATGGGCCTCTTCGGCCACGAGGCTTTGACGCGCGGCCCGCTCGACTCGGCGTTCGAGAGCCCCGACCTTCTCTTCCAGTTCGCCGGCGAGCACGAGGCGACCTGGGAGCTCGAGCAGCTCTGCCTGGACTCGGCGGCGACCCACTACCTGTCCACTCCCGGCAGCCTCCTCTTTCTGAACGTCGAGGCGGATTCGATCGCCTCGCTCTCGGCGCGGGGCGTCCAGGCCTTGACGCCCCTCCTGAACCTCCGGCACCCCATCGTCATCGAGGTCACGGAGCGGTCCGCAATCCGAGACCTGCCCGTGTTCCGCGAGGCGCTGGCGCTGCTGCGCGAGCACGGGTTCCGGATCGCCATCGACGACGCGGGGTCCGGCTACGCGTCCCTGCAGTCGATCGCGGAGTTGCGGCCCAACTTCCTCAAGGTCGCGAACACTCTCGTGACGGGCCTTCACGAGGACACGATCAAGCGCGACGTCGTCGAGATGCTCGTGAACCTCTCCCGCCGGATCGACGCGCTGTGCGTCGCGGAGGGAATCGAGACGCCCGAAGACCTGGAGGAGTGCCGCCGGCTCGGGATCCCCTACGGGCAGGGCTATTACATCGGGGTCCCCGAGGCGACGCCGGCGCTCAAGCCCGCGCGCGAGTTCCTGCCGGGCAGCTCCGCGGCTTCCGAGTTGCAGCCCTAGTACACTCGATCGTTCCGGGGCCGTAGCTCAGGTGGATAGAGCAAGAGTTTCCTAAACTCTAGGTCGGCAGTTCGAGTCTGCCCGGCCCCAAAATCCGTCGCGGTCGCTCGCTCCCGCTCCCGCTCCCGCGGCGCGCGGCTCCTCCCTCGGTTACTTCGGGAGACTCCGCGCGCCGCGGCTTCGGGCAGCTCTTTCCCTAAAAATCGACTCGCGTCGAAAGGCCGATCGACCGGGGCGGGTTCGTCAGATACCCGACGCGGGCACGCAGCCCGCGCTCCCTGTCGAGCGCCAGCAGCGCGCGCTCGTCGGTCACGTTGTTCGCGAAGAGCGCGATGTCCCAGTTGAGGTACCGAACGCCCAGCCGGAGGTTGACGATGTCGTAGGCCGGCAGCTCTGGATCGAAGGTGAACGTGTTCTGGGTCAACGGGCCGCCGATCGTGTGGTTGTGCTGGTCGGGGGGAGAATGCTCGAACGAGCGCAGGTTCACGACGCCGAAGCCGGGGTCTTCGTCGCCGACCTGGGTGAAGCGCGAGCCGACGTGGGTCCACGTCCCGGTGAGATACCCCTGCCAGTCCGTTGCGATCGGCTGCTGATAGGTCGCGGCGACGGAGGACTGGAACTTGGGCACGCTCGGCAGTCGGCGACCCTCCTGGATCCCGGAGACGATTGTGACGTTCCCCATGGCGTCGGTGGAAGTCAGAGTCGACCGGAGTTCGGAGTCGTTGTAGCCGGCGGAGATGGCGAAGTCGAACCGATCGCTCGGCGCCAGGGCGAATTCGACCTCCGCTCCGACGCTGCGCGCCTTCGGCACGTTGAAGACGAGCCGTGAGGAGCAGGTGCCCGCGGTCACGGAGACCTGAAGGTCCTTGATGTCCACGTAGAACGCCGAGACGTTGACGGAGCCGCGTCCCTTCATGAGCCGGGACTTGGAGCCGATCTCGTAATTCCACGCGGTCTCGTCGTCCCAGGCTTCCCGGCCGCCGAAGGTCACCAGATCCTGAGCCGTACACAGCGGGATGTTCAACGGGTCGTTGATGCCTCCCAGCCGGAAGCCCTTCGCGATCTGGGTATTCAGGTTGGTGTCTTCGCTCAATTTGTAGGTGGCGATGAAACGTGGAGCGACGCCGTCGGCCGAGATCGAGCCGGGCTGCGAGACGATCTGGGTGCCGGTGTTGTCGTGGGCGAAGATGCCGTCGAAGATCTGCTCCTTGTCCTCTTCGAAGCTGTAGTAGCGCAGCCCGCCGGTCAGCTTCAGACGGTCCGTGACCGACCAGGTCGCTTCGCCGAACGCGGCCCACTGGCTGAGGTCGTAGTGCAGGTCCGACCAGAACAGGGAGTTCCGCGGGGCGCGGAGTCCCCGCGTAGCAATGCCCGTCAACTCTTCGAACCCCGCCACCAGGAGGTTCTGGTTGTACTGGCGCTCGGAGTCGGCATAGAAGCCGCCGACGAGCCACTGGAGCCGGTCGGTCCCTCCGGAGAGGCGGACTTCCTGCGTCCAGCCTTGCGCCGTGGTCGCGTCGTCGAGTGGGGCGTCGAGCGTATAGACGTTCTCCGGGAGGCCGATCGTGCCCCCCGTGATGCTGGAGGTCAGCGCTCCCGCGTCGCGCACGACCAGGATGTCCCGGTCGGTGTACGACGTGATCGCGGTCAGAGCAACGCCGCCGAAGTCGTACTTGAAAGTCAGATCGCCGAGCAGGAATTCGTCGGTGAAAGGCTCGTCGATCTGGGTGAAGAGCTCTCGCTCGCCGAGGGTGACCGCCGGCCGCGTCGTGGTGTAGGGATTGGCGAGAATGTTGAAGACGTCGATGCGATTCCAGCCGTCCATCTCGACCTTCTGATAGACGATCCTCGGGACGATGGAGAGTTGATCGGTCGGGGCGATCTGCACCGACGCGCGCACCCCCGCGCGGTCGCCTCTGTTGACGTCTTCTTTGACGGAAAGGTCGGGCTGCACGGCATCCATCCATCCCGCGAGCCGGTCGTAGTAGCCGACGACGCGCAGCGCCGCGCGGCTTCCCAGAGCCGCGTTGACGCCCGCCTTGACGCTGCCCCCTTCGTTGCCGTCGGTCAACGTGGCGCCTTCGAGCTCTCCGAAGAATCGCGTTGTGCCGAGCTCGGGCGGGTTCGTGATGTACCGAACGGTGCCTCCCAGAGAGCCAGAACCGAACAGGGTTCCCTGCGACCCGCGCAGCACCTCGAGGCGCGACATGTCGAAGAGATCGAGGTCCGGCATGAACAGCGAAAGTGAGATGACGGATTCGTCCAGGTAGACGCCGACGGACTCCTTTACGCCCGGTTGATCGCGCGCGATCTGGCCCGAAGAGACACCGCGGATCGAGATCTGCTGCTGCCCGGGCCCCAGGTTCTGGACCGAGAAGCTCGCGACGTTATTGGCCGCCTCCTCGAGGCTCTCGACTCCACGCTCGCGAAGAACCTCCTCGGTCGTGGCCGCGATCGAGAAGGGCGTCTCGTGCACGGTCTCCTCGCGTTTCATGGCCGTGACGGTGACCTCCTCTCGGACGCGCGGTTCGAGTGTCAGGTCGACCGTCACGATGGACCCCGCGACCTGCACGTTCGTCACCGTCGCCGCGCCGAGCCCGGGAAGGTCGGCGGTCACCGTGTAGGCGCCGGCGGCCAACCCCGTCGCCTCGAAGTTCCCGTTCGTGGTCGAGGCGACCACGCGGGTCACGCCGGTCTGCTGGTTCCGGACCGTGACCGTCGCGCCGGGCAGCGCGTCTCCGGAGGCGCTACGGACGGTGCCCCGGATCCCCCCCTGCTGGGCCTGAGAAATTGACGGAAAGACGCAGAGAACGACGAGGATTGACATAGCCACCAGGATTGCGAACCGTCGTGAAGGCATTCGTCCCTCCTGCTTGCGAAATGAGCCGGGTGGTTCGAAAGTAGCGGCGGGCAGAACTCGGGCGGTGAGCCAACATCAGTCGCGGACGTCCCTGCCCGTATGGTACCCGTTCGAGGCGCGAGCCGGCGTTACTTCTTTGAGGGTTTCGCCCGCTGGATGAGAGGCGCCGCTTTCCGCGCGTCCGCCTCGGAGTCGAACCCGATGACCGCCGCGTATCGGCGTCCGAGGACCTGGGCCACGAAGAACGCGAGGTTGATCCCGGCCTCGGCGATGGCGCGCGAGATCGCCGCGCCCGTGCCCGGCCGGTCTTCCCCCTCGACCAGCAGCGTCGGTATCCCCGACTCCGAGAGGCCCGCCCGCCGCGCCGCGGCCTGCGCGCGCTTTCCGGTGACGGGGTAGAGCTCGATCGCCGCGCGGCTCTCGTCGCCGGGGAAGCGGTACGACATCACGACCCGGAGGTCGGCCCGCGCTTCCGCCAGCGGCGCGAGAGCGCCGGCGAGGATCCCGGGCCGGTTCGCCACCTCGCTCCGCCACAACGTGATCTTTTTGACGCTCACAGCCATCGGGTCCTCCTCTCGAGGTGCCGCGGGCACAGGTCCGACGGACCGGCACCCGCATCCCTAAACATTGTCCGGCAGCCGGAGGATGCGTTTCATCCGCCGATCGAGGAATCGGTCCGTCGTGATTCCCTTGAGAGGCACGAGAATTCTCGCGAGCGGCGCGACCCGGTATCGGGTCCTCGGCCGCCGCGACTCGATCGCCCGCACGATGACGCGCGCGACGGTTTCCGGCTTTCGCTTGCCCCTCTGGAAGTCCTTCTGGCTCGCCCTCTCCGCGTTCTCGTAGAAGCGCGAGTACGGCCCGGGAGTCGCGAGGATCCGGGCGGCCGCTTCCCGCGACCGGTCGCCGAAGCGCGTCCCGATCGGCCCGGGCTCGACGACCACGACGCGGATCCGCCACGGGGCGAGCTCGACCCGGAGAGCGTCCGAGATCGCCTCGATCGCGTGCTTGGAGGCGCAGTACGGCCCCGCGAAGGGGACCGTGACCTTTCCCGCCAGCGACGAAACGTTGACGATCGTCCCCCGGCGGGCCGCCCGCATGCCCGGCAGGACCTCCCGGAGTACCTCCACCGTGCCGAAGACGTTCACCTCGAACTGCGCCCGCCACTCCTCGGGAGACACGTCTTCGATCGCACCGTACTGGCCGTACCCGGCGTTGTTGACGAGCGCGTCGATGCGGCCGGCCATGGCGAGGGTCGTCTTCACCGCCTCGCGGATCGAGGCACGGTCGGTGACGTCCAGAGCGAGCGTCTCGATCCCCTTGGCGGTGAGCTCCGCGATGTCCTCGCGGCGTCGAGCCGACGCGAACACGCGATGACCCCGCTCGGCCGCCTCGATCGCCGTCGCCCGTCCGATCCCCGTCGAGCAGCCCGTCACGAGGATCACCTGTTTCTGAGGCATCACAATTACGATGCGGGTGCAGGTCCGTAGGACCTGTCCCCGCGACTTTCACAGTGGGTGCAGGTCCGTAGGACCTGTCCCCGCGACTTTCACAGTGGGTGCAGGTCCGTAGGACCTGTCCCCGCGACTTTCCCGGGGGGATGTTACCCTTCGGGACGCATCCGATGGCCTACGCGGAGAAGAACCTCGCCCCCGGAGAGTCGATCGTCTACCGCGCCCGATACCACTGGATCTACTACCGGACGAGCCTGGCGTTCCTGCTGGTCGCCGCGGTGTCCGGTCTCTGGTGGTGGATCTCGGGCGAGCGCCTCGGAGCCGGCGGCGCCTCCGCGGTCTTCGGAATTCTCGCCCTGGCCTTCCTGGCGGCCGCGGTCGTCCACTTCCTCGTCCGCCGCATCCGCGCGTCGGCCGACGAATACGTCGTGACGTCCCGGAGGGTGATCCGAAAGTACGGGCTGATCGCCCGCGAGGTCGAGCAGGCCCTGATCGAACGCGTGCAGGACATCACGATCCAGCAGGGGATCGCGGCCCGGATGCTCGGCTACGGGACGGTGACCTTGGAGACGGCGTCCGAAACCGGCCGCCTCGTCTTCCCGGACATTGCCGACCCCGAGAGCTTCCGCAGCGCGATCTGGGGCCGGACGCCCGGACCGGGCGCCGCCGCTCCGGCAGAGCCTCCGGCCGCCGGGACCTTTGCGGGGAGCGTCGAGATCTCCGCGGCCGCGAGACTCGCCGAGGTCGAGGGCCTCTACAAGCGGGGGCTGTTGTCGGACGAGGAGTACACGCGAAAGCGCGAGGAGATCCTGAAAGCCCTGTGAGACCCCGCCGCCGGCGCCCGCGCGCGACCGGTAAACCATTGCCCCGCCCGATCGTCTATCGGGTGTGCCGGCTCTCGCCGTGATTCCCCGGGAGACACAACCGGGCGTCGACGAAGCCCGCCTCATCCGGGAGGTGCGCGCCGGCCACGCGGAGGCGTTCGAGTATTTCGTTCGGCAGTACCAGCCGAGGATCACGCGGGTCGCCTACCGCCTCTTGAAGGATCTCGGCGAGGCGGACTGTGCGGCGCAGGAGAGCTTCCTGCGGGCATGGCAGAACCTCGACGACTTCCGGGAAGGATCGACGTTCGAGACGTGGCTGACCCGAATCTGCATCAACTGGTGCAAAGACCGGCTGAAGCGCCGCCGGGTGGTCCTGTACTTCCACCAGGCGCCCGCCGAGAGCGACGGGGAGACGGGCCCGCGCGACACGACGCCGCACGGGGACCCGTCGCCCGAACGTCGGGCGCACTCCCGCGAGATCCGCGAGCGGCTGCGCGACGCGATCGAGACGCTGTCCCCGCGGCAGAAGACCGTCTTCACGCTGAAACATTTCGAAGAGCTTTCGATACCCGAGATCGCGGAGCTCACTGGGCTCGACTCCGGGACCGTGAAGTCCCACCTCTTTCGCGCGGCCCACAAGGTGCGCGAGAGCCTGCGCGACTTGAACAGAAAGGCGTGACGTGAGTCCGACCCACGTTCCCACCGAGGTCCACCTCTCCGACGACCAGCTCTTCGCGCTGGCCGTCCCGCCGGCGGGCGCCCCCGAGCCGCTGCCCGCTCATCTGCTCGACTGCCTCACCTGCAGCCGCGCTCTCGCGGAATGGAAGAGCGCCCTCCGGGAGATCGGCGCGGCGGATGAGAACGTCCTCGCTCGGCGAACGCCGGAGGAGTGGAACGCCGCGGAGGAAAAGACCCTTGCAGCCATCCGCCGGGCGGGCCCCGCGGGAAGCGGTTCCTCGCGCCCGCTCGGGTGGGCGGTCGCCGCGGCCGCTTCACTGCTTCTTTTCGCGTTCCTGGTCGGGGGCCGCGAGGCTGCCGCGCCGGTTGCATTCGACGACTCGTCCGGTTTCTCCGCGCAGGACCGGGCGGATGACGCTCTTCTGCGCGACGTGGACCGGCTCGCGAGCGGCGAGGAGGCGAGTTCCGGGTGGAGCTCGCTCGTCCCCGACCCGGCGGACGGCGCGGCCGACCGGGCGGCGCCCCTCGAGGAGCCATCGTGAAGCGCGTGGCGGCCGGCCTTCTCTTCGCTTCGCTCGCCACCGTCGCGATTGCGCTTCCCGAGCTTCCGGAAGGGAAATGGTGGAAACGTCCGCGCATCGCCGCGGCAATCAACCTGACCCCGGAGCAGGAGGGCCGAATCGACGGAATCTTTTCGAAAGCGCGACCGCTCCTCATCGACCTGAAGGCCGACCTCGAGAAGAAGCAGGGGGAGCTCCAGGACTCGCTGGAGGACGCCAACGCGGACCGCCGGGCGGTCGCCGCGCGCGTGGACGCCGTCGAGGACGCCCGAGCGGAGCTCCAGAAGGCCCGAATCCTCATGATCCTCGACGTCAAGCAGGTGCTGCGGCCCGAGCAGTGGGAACGGCTCATGCGGATGCAGCAGGAGTTCCGGCGCGAGCGCCGGGAGCGGTTCGGCCGGTATCTCGAGCGCCGGCGTTCCCCCGGCCCCCGCCACCGCTGATCGCCTAAAACGCGACCCGCGCGGCGAGGCCGCCCGGGATCGGGACCAGCCGGAACTCCGCGGCGGGCTTCTGACCCTGGGCCTGTTTGTGCCGGTTCACGATGAACCGTCCGACCGCGGTCCCCAGGATCGCACCCGCCGCCACGTCGCTCGGAAAATGGACGCGGTCGTTCACGCGGTCGAACGCCACGAGGGCCGCGGCGCCGTAGGCGACCACCGGGACGACCCAGCCCCGGGATCGAAGCGAGATGACCGAGGCGAGCGCGAAAGCCTCGGTGGCATGCCCCGACGGGAAGGAGTCGTGGGAGGAGAAGGGGTGGAAGCGGGTGTTCCCGTCCGACTCGAACGGCCGCTCGCGCCCGAACGAGGGCTTGAGCACGTACTTGTCCAGCACGTGACTCAGGAATCCCGCCTCCAGGATCTCGCGCCCGGCCTCCCGGGTGTCCCAGTCGCGGAGGATGTATCCGGCGACGAGGTAAGCCACTCCAACGTTCTGCGCCCACGCGCCGCCCAGGCCCGTGGTCGCGTCGGAGACCCGGTCGGTGAACCGCGACCGGTTCTGCTGCACCTCGCGATCGAGGGTCTTGTCCGCGAGCATCAATCCTCCGACGAGGACGACCGCTCCGCCGAACCGCGTCCAGTCTTTGCCGTCCCAGTGAAGTGGCGCCGTCACGATCGCGTAGGAGTCGGCGAGGTACCGCTTCGCCTCCACCTTCACGTCGCGCCAGAAATCCTTCGGGCGAAGCGAGGGGCGTTTCGGGGGCGGCTCCTTGGGCGGCGCGGGCTCCTGGGGCGGCTCCTTCGGCGGCTCCTGCTGCGGTTCGGAAGGCGGTAAATGATCGGGGTCGGAGAGGGCTTGCTCGAACGCCGGGGACGCGACGTCCTCGGCGCATTCGATCGGAGCCGAGCAGACCGCCCGGGCTTCGTCGTCTCCGTTCGTCTCGACGCCGATGTCGGCGAAAGCGGGAGGCGCGAGCAGGCTCGCCACCAGGACGATTGCGACGCCCTTCACGACGGCCATGGCATGCAAGTCTCCGGCCCCGTGCATGAACGGCGGGTTACGATCGCCGCGTGGACGCGTCCGCGCGCGAGCGCATCACCGAGTACGTCAAGCCCCTCGCCGTGGGGCTGGACGGCATGACCTACTACGGAGACGTCGAGCGCGTCCTCGCCGCGTCGGAGAAGATCGCGGAGGGCCGCGCGGATCTCGACTCCGACCTCGTCTACCTGCTTGCGGTCTTCTCGGGTCAGGAGAAGTGGGTCTCGCGGTTCGGTCACAAGAGCCGGACCGAGATCTTCCTGTCGTCGGTGGGCGTCGAGCCGCGCAAGGTCGCCGCGCTCTGGCGGGGGCTCGCGCGGATCGAGAACGCGCCCCGCACGCCGGAGGAGGAGGTCGTCCACGACGCCACCCGCCTCGAAGGGCTCGGCGCGTACGGCATCGCGCGCCGTCTGCTCGAAGGCTACCGGGAGCGGATGGACTTCCAGGAGATCGCGGACGCGATCGACGAAGCCGCGGCGACGCATCTCCGGACTCCGAAGGGACAAGCCCTCGCGTTGCCCCGCATCGCGGCGATGAAAGAGTTCTCGAACCGACTGCGCGATGAGTATCGCGAGTTCTCTTCTAGACGATCGACCTTCCTCCGTCCACCCGGATCACCTGCCCCGTGAGGAAGGCGGGGCCACCGCACAGGAAGACGACGGTCGGGCCGGTGCT
>Ga0209974_10000733_pt1 | contig 11209 bp, 11 predicted proteins | sample InoplaM3SPM_FD_187592 | JGI IMG/M metagenome (GOLD analysis project Ga0209974, IMG submission 187592) | Arabidopsis thaliana rhizosphere microbial communities from the Joint Genome Institute, USA, that affect carbon cycling - Inoculated... | ecosystem: Host-associated > Plants > Roots >...
GTTTGCCGATCCACCCCAGACCGGCCTGTTGCGCCCAGGCCTTCTCCATCACCGGCCCCGTATCCACGTAAGACCGTGTGATGGCCTCGGGCGCCAAATCGCGCACCTTGTTTTCTAGGAGCGCCAGACGATCGCCCACTACATCATGGTAGTCTCTCCCCCATGCATAGCGGGCAATACGGCCATGTCCTCGTCCCTCGATGGCACGAAGTCCAGGGTCGTAGTTCATGCCCAACGAGATGATTGAGCGGCATCCAGGAAGGACGATCTGAGGATGTGCACGTCGGTGAGGATCACGTGCCATCCAGGCCATTGTGCCGTGATAGCCTCGCCGTAGCCACTCTTGAAGGCGATCCAGCAAACCGTCAACCGGTGGTTCAAGAACCACTGAGGTAATCCCGACGGCGTCAAACCCCAGCAATCGAGCCTCGCGCTTTATTGCTTGGCTTATGGACATGGCGAGTAAGAAAGCTCCTGAACATAATCACCGTGCCCGAAAGTGGCACGTCCAACGTGACCGTCATCATAATCTGAGCGGGAGGAGCGCAGGAAACGTTTGTGATTCTTGCTAGTGCGGGTTGCAGTCGAATCGGACGATGAACTGGACGGAACAGTGACCGGTGCTGCAACGACCGCAAGTACCCGTGATTTTGGTCTTCCAATCCGTCTGTTTTTCGTCGAAGCGGCAGAAGGTCTTTCCCCCTTTGGAAATCGTCGTCCAAGGTTTGTTGGTGCCTGGTGCGTTCGCCACCAGACAGCCGGCTGGAATGGGGACCTGGCAATGGTGCGAGGGGTCGCCTTTGGCCATCCCAAAGCTGCACGACTGTTCGGTGGTGGCGGGAAAGTCAGAAGGCACCTGAGCTTGGGCACCCGCCGGCCGTAACAGGAGGAGGGCAAGAAGCATGAGCCCGCTGAGGCTCAGGAGACATGGCGTAACGCGCATAACACGGATCGTATCACAGTCTCTTTGCTTGCGGCCATCGACTTGACTGCGTAGAATCTGTCTGGGCAACGGCGGTGTTCGGCCGTCCCGACCTCGGGCCAGTCATTAGGGGAGGGTACCATGCTTGCGACGCGGATTCGTCAAAAGGAAGGCACCTTTTACTTCATCGCATACAATGCGGTCGATCTCCTGGACAAGGTCCGCTTCACCAGTCGGTATTTTTTCGAAGGTGAAGAAATCGCGCAGGGGAAAATTTCTGAACATGATGATGTGGCCCAGTTCATCGCTGGCATCGAGCGCAGCGAAAAGGGCTTTCAACGTCAACTGAACCGGCAAAAGATCAAGCAGATCGTCAATTTCTATGAGACCGTCGTCGCGCAACCAATGATTCCCGGGACGGTTTTGATCTTCACGGACGAGACGCTGAGGTTTCAACGTGCAGGGGAGTCGGAGTCCATCGGGCATTTGAGCGAGCCGAAAGGCAAGTACCTGATCATCGACGGCCAACATCGGTTGGCAGGACTCCATTTCTTTCGAGCAAAGCATCCGGATCAAATCGCCAATGTCGAGGTGCCGTGCGTCTTGTTTGACGGCCGTAGCGGGGACTTTGCGACCGAAATGTTCGTCGTCATTAATAGTACCCATACCCGCATTAATCGTTCCCACTTAGTTGACCTGTATGAAAAGGTCTCCTGGGAAACGCCGGAGAAGAAGTTTGCTGCCAAAGTCGTCAACCTGCTCTACGCGGAGGATGACAGCCCTCTCCAATATAAGATCAACCGGTTGGGCGGGAGGAGCAAGCAGGAAAAATGGATCCTGCAGTCAGAAGTCTTCAACGAGCTGCTCAAGGTAGTGACCGCTCACAAGCGCTGGATGGAATCACATCTCGGGATGAAGGCGGAGCGTTGTTACGCGCTGGTTCGCGACTATTTGAAAGGAGTGAAAGAGGTGATGGCGGAAGTGTGGGGGAACAATGATCGGTACATGTTTACCAGGGACGTCACCCTGAAGGCGTTGATTCGAGTCCTTGACGACTTGATCGTGGATCGCAAGTTGATCAATGATTGGGATGCCCAGCGGTCACATAAGCCGTTTGCCGAGATTGTCAAACCGTGGGCCGCATTGTCCAAAGAATTTCGCGCCGACGGATTTTACGAACGATTTGCCGCCAAAGGGCAACTCGAGCGGGTCCGGAAAATTCATCAGCGGCTGCTTGATGCGATCGTCGGGTAGCGTCGTCCCCTCTGTCTGGTTGCTCATCCTCTGCGTCTGCTGCCTGTGGCCAAGCCTTCCGGCCTCGGCTGACGCTCCCCAGGAATATCTTGACGTCAAAACGGATCCTGCCGGTGGAGTCATCGCAACGGCCCGGCTTGTATTTCCGGCCAGCCCTGATCTCATCCGATCGCTGCTTACCGACTATCCTCATTGGCCAGATCTCTTTGAAGTACGGATGCGGATCGTCGATCTGCACATTGCCCGAGGCGTCGTGACCACCGATCTGCGTATTGACCACGCTTTGCTGCCCGGAGAGCGCCGATTGGTCACAGAATCGCGTGTGATATCGGGAGCCATCCATACGGATCTTGTCGCGGGAGACTTCAAGCGCTATCACCGCGTATGGAGATTGGCGCCCACGAACGAAGGACGGGAAACACGCGCCGAATTCGAACTCACAGTCGCCATCGATTCCATCCTTCCCGATTGGCTTGTGGCCTTGGCAATGAGGCGTGAGCTTGAAGCGCATTTCCGGATCGTGAAGGAAAAGGCGCGGGCGCTGGCCGCTAGTCCGGAAAAGTGAACTCCGAGGATTCGACCCGATCCATGCCCTGTTTCACGAGCGTACCAATATCGAGGCCGCGTTCAATTCGGCGAATGTCGTCCATACGGGTTTTAGTGCTGGGGTGCAAAGGCGTAAAGAGCGAGCAACAGTCCTGATCTGGCTCGATCGAAGTCGTGAACGTGCCGATCCGTTGCGCCTGGTCAGTGATCTCGAGCTTGTCCATCCCGATCAACGGACGAAGAATAGGGAATTCCGCCGCCTCTTCGATGACGGACAAATTTTCCGGTGTCTGTGAGGCCACTTGGCCGAGACTATCGCCGGTCACCAGAGCCCAGCATCCTTCACGTTGCGCCAGCTCCGAGGCAATCCGGACCATCAACCGACGATAGAGCACGACCCGGTACGGTGCGGGGGCCTGAGCCACTATTTCGCGCTGGATTTCGCCAAACGGCACGATGAAGAGCTTGGAATGACACTGATGCGCAGTCAAGGTTTGAACGAGATCACTGACTTTGTCCTCCGAGTCCCGGCTCACCAGCGGACGTCCCGAAAAATGCACAAAAACTGCGGTGCAACCCCGTTTCATCATGCGATACGCCGCCACCGGTGAATCGATCCCCCCTGACACCAAGCAGGCAACCTTCCCGCTCACGCCAACAGGCATCCCGCCCGGGCCCGGGAACTTGTCAAGATAGTAGTAAGCGTCTTTCGCCAGCAACTCGACGTAGATGATCAGGTCCGGGCCGGTGAGCCTGACTTTCTTGCCCGTGAGGTCGCAGACATATTTGCCCACGGCTTTTTCGACGTCCATCGACGTCAGTGGGAGACGTTTATCCGCCCGTTTGGCGGTCACACGAAAGGTGTCGAAGGTCCGCTGCTTGACGGCTTCTACGATTCCGCGGGTCAGCTCGCCGAGATCAGGCTTGAGCAGGTTGAGAGGTACGGAATGCGCGAGGGAAAAGTTCGCGATGCCAAAAATGAGCGCCAAGCGGCTTCTCACGGCTTGATCGCTGATATGTTCAGGGAGGAAAACGCGGATCCGGCTGCGCAGACTCTCGATGCGGGTTGCGCCAAGATCCTTCAGGACCCGGCGGATGTTATGGATGAGGCGCTGCTCGAAAAAATCCCGGTTTCGGCCTTTGAGAGCAAGTTCGTGATAATGAACGATGGCGCAGCGCATCTGTCGGCATCGGGCCTTCGTTTCAGTGATGTCCTTTTAGTTCCAAAAACTTCTCCGCGTCGATTGCCGCCATGCAGCCTGTTCCGGCCGCGGTGATTGCTTGCCGGTAGATCGAATCCTGCACATCGCCTGCGGCGAACACACCCGGCACACTGGTCGCCGTGCCGTGTTTCGTCACAATGTACCCCTTGGAGTCCATGTCCAACTGTCCGGCAAACAACGCCGTGTTCGGGCGATGCCCGATGGCCACGAATACCCCAGAGGCGGGCAGAGTCGTCGTCGTTCCCGTCACCAAGTTGTTGAGCCGCACGCCACTGACCGTGTCCTCACCGAGAATATCCTCGACGACTGTATTCCAAATGAAGGAGATCTTGTCGTTCTTAAAGGCCCGATCCTGCATGATTTTGGAAGCCCGGAGCTTATCCCGCCGATGCACGACGTAGACCTTGTTGGCAAACTTTGTCAGAAAATTCGCCTCTTCCATCGCGCTGTCTCCACCTCCTACGACCACCAACTCCTTCCCGCGGAAGAAAAATCCGTCACATGTGGCGCAGGTGGACACGCCGTGCCCGGTGAGCCTGGCTTCATTCTTCAGTCCGATCTGGATGGCGGAGGCTCCGGTCGCAATGATCACGGTTCGGGCTTCGATCGTTCGTTCATGGTCCACCCGTATTTTCAGGGGACGCGCACCGAATTCTGCGGCGGTGACGTCACCGGTCAGAAAATCCGTACCGAACCGCTCAGCTTGTGCCCGCATTTCTTTCATCAGGTCCGGGCCCATGATGCCTTTGGCGAAGCCGGGAAAATTCTCTACTTCGGTCGTGGTGGTTAACTGCCCGCCGGATTGCCAGCCTTCAACGAGCAGCGGAGCGAGATTGGCTCGGGCCGTGTAGATGGCTGCAGTAAGGCCAGCCGGACCGGAGCCGATGATGAGGACATTGCGCATGCAGTCAATCTAGCACAGCAAACAACGGGATTACACAGGGCGGTCTCCAGCACGCAAATCGTGAACCACCCGGCGAATCTCCCTGCTCAGGGAAGACTTGCTCTTGGTGCCGTCCAACACGATGTCGGCGCGACGCGCCTTCTCCGCAAGCGGCAACTGGCTAGTGATACGCTGAATTGCCTCTCGCCTCGTGAGGCCGTTGCGCCGCTTCAAGCGGGCGACTTGGGTTCCACGGTCTGCAGTGACCACAATGATTGTATCCACGCGCGTGTTGACGCCGGCTTCAAACAAGAGAGGCACTTCATAAATGATGAGTGCATCGGGAGTGCGTCTGGCAATGTCACGTGCCCGGCGCTGCTGTTCACGTGCTACCCGTGGATGAATGATTTGCTCAAGGCGCCGGAGCTTTCGGCGGTTGTGGAAGACAATGGAGCCGAGCGCAGGACGATCAATCGTCCGGTCGGGCAGCAGGACTCGTTTGCCAAAAGATTTCACAATTTCGCGCCAGGCCGGTTTTCCAGGCCGGACCACTTCGCGGGCCAATTGATCGGCATCGATGACGGTAGCGCCAAAGCGTCGAAATATGCTGGCGACGGTGCTCTTTCCCGTTGCGATTCCTCCCGTCAATCCCACGAGGATCATGCCGCGGAGAATACCATGCGGTGTCTAGAAAGTCGTCGAGCAGCCGCGAACTCGCGATTGACTTCGAACCAGCCCCGCCTGTATGAACGTGAGAATATGCTGCTGCGGATAATCGGTTGCCTGACCGTGTGGTCTGTTGTTGTGTGCGCTCCCCTTCACGCGAGCGGACCTGCGCAGGCCCCACGAACGATCGTGGTCGCGTTGGATGGGAGCGGTGACTTTCGGTCGATACAGGAGGCCGTCGATGCGGCGGCAAAGGGCGACACGGTCTTCCTCAAGGCGGGGCGCTATGAACAAGACATCACGATTCACAGCAAGGATCACGTCAAACTCATTGGAGCCGGGCAAGAAAAAGTCACCTTGGTCGGCCGTGAAGATTTAGTGGGAGTGCTTCATGTGGGCAAATGGCCGTACGGTGCCACAAACATCGAAATCAGCGACATGACGATCAACGAGCATGGCGGTCATGCTGTGGGCCTGTTCAATGGCCGGGGCCTATTGCTCAAGCGTCTTACAGTCAACGGCATGCTGTTCACACAGCAGGTCGAAGACACGCGCATTGAAGACTGCACCATTGGGGGTAGCGAGACTACGGGTGTGCAATTTGCTGACTCTCAAGCAGTCTTGGTCGGTAATTTCATTCATGACAACGACCACGGGGTGAACGTTGCGGGCAAATCCAATGTCCGTCTGGAACGAAACGTCATCACCAGAAGTCTTTTTGAGGCCGTGGTGGTCAATGATCGAGCCAAGGCCGTGCTGGTCAGCAATACGCTGGTCAAAAACGGCGGCGGGGCGGCCTTTCTCGGCCAGTCCCAGAGCGATGTCAGTGGCAATGTGGTTGGCTTGAATCGAGTCGGATTCCTGGTCGCCTCTTCCAGTCGAGCAGCGACCTCCTATAACGCGCTATACAATAGTGACGGTGATTATCTCCGAGAGGGAAATCCCAATCAAATTGCCCCGGAGCTCAAGTCGCAATCGGATATCACTGGCGATCCGTATTTCGTTGATCCCGCAAAGGGTGATTTCAGACTCCGCGCCGACACACCGTTACGCAAAATCGGTTCTTTCCTGTTTCTTGGCGCCCTTCCTCCCGCTGAGTAAACTACTTAGTATTCAATGGCTTGCGTGGCTAGCTGGTTGCTGCCGTTTCGTGTGCTAAGCTATCAGTACGCCAGGTGTCGCGAAGACTGGCGTGACAATTGCGAAACGGGTCATGGGAACGGGTCATAGGTAGGAGGCAAAGCGTGGCTAGCTACAAACAAGAGCTTGAAAAGCGCGGACCCGAGGGTATTCCGTCCCTCGATGATATCGAGCCGGGAAAAATCTGCGGGGCCGTGATTCCCATGTCGGAACGCGCACAGACTCAGATGCGCGATAGCATTGAAGTCATCGATTATCTCTTGAATCAGGAACGTGTTGTCTGGAGTTAAAAACACTGCGCCTTTCCCCTTCACAGTAGCCTCCCCTTGACACTCCTTCCCTCTTCGTAGTCTTCTTGGCATGTTTGTCCACCTGCTCAAGAGGAGATGCCTGCATGAGATTTCTGAACCGTCTTCGGCTATCCCACTTTTCCCCGACCATGCCCTTGTTTGCGGCCGGTCTTGTCGTACTTTTCTGCCCCTCATTCTCATTCGCAGATGAATTGCCGAAAGAATCCGTAATGCCGCTGGCAATGGCAAGCAAGGCGGCTCAAGCTGCCATAGAAGCGTGCAAGAAAGACGGGTATCGCGTGAGTGCTTCTGTTGTGGATCGAGCCGGTGTTTTACGGACTATGGGACGGGCCGATGGGGCCGGGTCCCATACGGTCGAGAGCAGCAGGAAAAAAGCTTATACAGCTGCAAGTCTCCGCCGGGCGACGACGGAACTGGCAGAACTGATCGGGAAAGTTCCGACGCTTCAGTCGCTGAGGGAAATGAATGACGAAATCCTCATACTCGGCGGCGGCCTGCCGATTGAAATCGGCGGCGACGTCGTGGGCGGCATCGGGGTGGGTGGTGCGCCGGGAGCACATCTGGACGATGCCTGTGCTCAAGCTGGACTTGATGCTGTTGGGGCGGCTCCCAAAGTTCCACCGGTCAAGTGATCGGCAGCTGGGGGAGGGGCAGCCTGCTCGGTTGTATCGGGCTCCTCAATGGATGTAACAGCGACGTGCCGGTTTCTGCGGTCACTCAGGTGGCGCCTGCCGGATTCATCGTAACCGTCACCCGCATCGCCACGCATCCATTCTTGTCCCGTTTCAATCTCGTACTCACGGTGAGTACGGCCGGTGGCTGTACAGCGACCAGCGATCTGTTCCCGGACACCGGCGGTGTAAGCCGGCGCAACCTCTATCTTGCCTCATCGGGTCTGCTGTACGTGGTTGGGCAGTTCGATGTGCGCCGATTCGACCCGGAGCCGTGTCTGATCGAACTGATCGAATTCCGATCGGTGGAGGATAGACTGAAATTCATCGGCTCGTTTGACATCGATCGGACAGGTCAATGGGTGTTTCAGAGAGCCAACACGCGAGAGGAACGTCCGTTTGAGCCGCTGTGACAATCCCCTTATGGCGATGCCATGTACCGCTCAAGGTCATGATGGACCAACAGATCGTGGGGTATCACCAAGATGAAGTCGGGGATTGGGTTGCGGATCTCGCCTGCGGGCACGGACAGCATGTGCGTCATCACCCCCCCATGACATACCGGCCTTGGGTGCTGACTCAAACCGGACGAGACCAGCATCTGGGCACGATATTGAACTGTAAAAAGTGTGAGGAGGTGCAACATTGAAGCAGTACGGTTCCGATCCTGCTGACTGGTACTCGTCCAGCATGGCCACAGTGCAACGAGCGAAGCATTTGCGGAACCGGTCAGTGCCGAGCGCTGGATTACGCTGGGCTAAGCCTAGGCGGCCGACATTGAGGTTTTCCCCGGGCCCCGGCACCTAATTGCCGATTGTAATCAGATCGATTTCATCCGATCCCTTCCAGAAGTATCACAGCGTGTAAGCCGACACGAAAAAAGCGTGCACGGTTCCCGCCTTGCGGTGGCAGGAGGCCACGGCGCGATATGGAAACGGGTACTCGGCTATTGGCAGAGTAGCTACTATCAACGCGTGAGGGTTGCTATTGCGTCAGGAGGACGAACAAACAGGTCTAGCCCTGGTCGATGCCAGGGCACCAGGTGGGACCCGCGGTATTGATACCCGCCTATGACGGGGTCGTTGTCCAAGAGCAGCGGGGTATCCAGATCGAGGACCTCGAAGCCTTTTAGGCCAAGCACCAGGCTGAATGAGCAGCCCATCGCAATTCTCGTTTCGACCATGCCGCCGACCATGAGTTTGAGGCCGGAGGCGAGAGCAAATAGGGCAATTTCATGAGCGTCTATGACACCCGTTTTCATGGTCTTGATATTGATGTAATCCGCCGCGTGCCGTTCAACCACCTGCTTCGCGTCTGCGAGAGACCGGACGGATTCATCGGCCGCCACTGGAATGCCCGTCTCTCGCCGAATCGCAGCAAGCGCTTCTAAGTCCTCTCGTAGGACCGGCTGTTCGAGTAGGACCAACTTCCCTCCGAACCGCTTCACTGCTTTTGCGAACGCCAGACATTCCTGATGCGAAAATCCCTGATTGCCATCCCCGATGAAGGCCACTTCCGGCAAGGTACGATGGACGGCTTCCAATCTTCGGATGTCCGTCTCGACATCAGCGCCCACTTTCATCTTGAAGAGACGGAAACCTTTGGCGTACCAGGCTCGCGCCAGCACGAGTGTCTTGTCCAGCGTGCCAATAGGGATGGTGATGTCGGTCTCGCGTTCCCGTAGGTCGGAGCCACCCCACAAGGCCCACAATGGAAGGCCCAGCGCACGGCAATGTGCATCAATCATGGCCGTTTCTAGTGCGCAACGTGCGGCTGGTTGGGCCGGCGCCGCATCATGCAATCGCGTCGCAATGTCCTTGAATTGATCCGTCCGATGGCCCAGCATGGTGCGCCCAACCAGGCCAATGGAAGCGAGACAGGAGGCACGGCTCTCGCCGCCCACTTCGGGAAAGGGTGCGGCTTCTCCGTATCCTTGTGTACCATTGGATAGGGTCATACGCACAAAGACGTTCTCGGCGATGCTCCGCGACCCGGAGGCCACGACAAACGGATCTGTCAGGGGAATGTCGATGGGCCAGTAGTCGATTTGTATGATGTCTCGAGTCTGTCCTGACATGGCCGAGGCATCTTAACGAGAAACAAGTATGATGCCAATGAGAAGGGGCCTGGCTCTGAATCACCGCCGGCGTAGTGGATCAATGCAGATGGCGTGTGATTATCCATCATGAAACAAACGTTCCGTTCCATGCAGCTGATGGTCGTGTTGCTGTTGGTCCTGATTGGGGGATGGCTGGCGCTACCCTCAATTGCCTCAACCGTGCTTGAACGGTGGCTGGAAAGGCAAGGCTACGAGGATGTGGCCGTCACGGTCGGGCGCCCCGGCTTTCGGTCTCTGACAGTCCCGCGCATGGTCCTGACGAAGCGACTGACGGGCGAAGTGGTGACCGTCTCCCTGAACCATGCCCAAGCCGAGTATACGTTGCTCGGCTTACTTTCCGGTCGCATCGATATTCTCACCCTACGGCAGCTCACGATCGAAATCTTGGCGTCACCGGCTCCTGACGACGGACAGCCCCGGCTGGAGGAAGAGGCTCCGGATGCGCCGGATTCTTTGCTCAATGCGTTCACGGCCGGTCATGTGGTTCAACGGTTGCCTTTTTTCCCGTGGGACGAAGTCAGGTTGGAGGAAATCAAGGTGTTCCGTGAACAGGCTACAGGACCTCTGCGCACGGTCATGATGGGAGGCACCATCAAACATGAGCGCGAAGCGTTAGTCGCCGACATGGTTCTGCAAGGGATTGACACGATTCCCTACGAGCTACGCGTGACCGGTCAGTCCGCGGCCGATATGTCCCTGCAACTCCGAGCTGCCCAGCCAGAGGCAACCCCTTTCGTGTTGTGGCGATCGCAATCGGCTCCCAAGCAAGCGCAGGTTCATCTTGAAGGAGTGCTGGAGGTAAATGTCAAGGAACTGGCGCCGTTTTTAGCTCTTGCGCTGCCGATTGGCTCCGAGTGGCAACGGGTCGGTGGCAATGTGACGATTCATTGGACAGGCACCGCGGCCTCGGGGGTGCCGGTCTCCCTCTTGTGGAAGGATCCCGCGACCGAAGTCCAGGCGACCGTTCAAACTGCAGCCTCACTTCCTGAGCTCAAAGGGTATGGAAAAGATCTCGCGGTCAAGGCCACAGGCACGCTCTCCGGCAACGCCCGACTGGTTCATTGGACGCTCGCGGGCGGATCTTCGGCGACGGCTGCTGTGAGTGGTAGGGCGGTCAAAGGGGAACGACTCGTCAGCCTCACCCCATATGGATCGCAACCAGTCCGTTTCGAGAGCGCCCACGACACTTCCGGCGAGCTGTTTTGGGCCGAGTCGCCTCCTCGATTTACGGCCTCGGGTCCAGTGCGCATCTCGTATGGCTCCGAAAAAGGTCCGATCTATGCCGAATGTGTGGTGTCGCAGATATATGGCAGCGGACGCGTAATTGATCGTGCTGAGGCTAAAGTGCTCGTCAAGGGAGCGTTGGCGTTAGCCATACCGGAGCGATTAAACAATGCGCAGGTGACGGGAGAAATCCGCGGCGATCTGGCGTGGACAGGCAGGACTTTTCGCGGCACGATCAGCCCCTCCTCGG
>Ga0209974_10000735_pt1 | contig 11199 bp, 8 predicted proteins | sample InoplaM3SPM_FD_187592 | JGI IMG/M metagenome (GOLD analysis project Ga0209974, IMG submission 187592) | Arabidopsis thaliana rhizosphere microbial communities from the Joint Genome Institute, USA, that affect carbon cycling - Inoculated... | ecosystem: Host-associated > Plants > Roots >...
AAGGTTCTCGACCATGCCGGCATCGTCGTGCAGCTGGTCGCGGCGCAGAGCCAGCGAACGCTGGAACAACGGCCGCGCCGCATCCGCGGCCCCGGCTTCGCGCTGGCAGCGGCCCAGTTGCGACCAGAACTCGGCGACCTGCACCGGCAACTGCTTCTGTTCGCGCTGCGCCAGCGGCTGCCGCGGTTCCATCGCCTGGACGCAGGCCCGCTCGTTGCCCAGCAGCAGCTGCGCCCGGCCGCGGTCGGTGACCGATTCCAGGCGCAGGCTGGGCGGCGCGTCGCCATCCAGCGCGGTCACGATCAGCGCCTGCCGTTCGAGCAGCTGCAATGCCGGCGCGTAATCGCCCAGGCCCATGCGCAGCCGCGCGATCACGCCGAACAGTTCCGCGCGCGCGGCCGGTTGCCGGCCCAGTTCGCGATTGCCGCGCTCCACGCCGGCATCGAGCAGTTGCCTCACGTCCAGCGGCCCGCTGCCGCTGCCGTTGCCGGCGTGTTCGAACAAGCCGACCACGAAGTCCTGCAGCGCCTGCGCGCGACTGGCTTCCTGCACCGCCTGGCGCGCCTGCCAGGCGACGATGAGCAGTGCGCTGGACAACACCAGCGCCACCAGCGCGCCGGTCGACAATGCCCAGCGGTGCCGGTGCAGGTACTTGCGCACGCGATAACCGATGCTCTGCGGGCGCGCCAGCACCGGCTTGCCGTCGCGGTAGCGCGCCAGGTCCAACGCCATCGCCTCGACCGAGGGATAGCGTTGTTCCGGACGCTTGGCCAGGGCCTTGAGCACGATGTTGTCGAGATCGCCGGACAGTTCGCGCGCAAGCCGGCGTTCCGGCTGCGGGTCGCCCTCGGCGTCGCCGCCGCGCTGCACCATGAGCGATGGCCGCAGCGGATCGATGCCCAGGATCGCCTCTTCCCATTCGGCGTCGGACTGGCGCTTGAGCCGGTACGGCTTCATCCCGGTCAGCAGTTCGTACAGCACCACGCCGAGCGAATAGACATCGGTCATGGTGGTGACCGGTTCGCCGCGGATCTGTTCGGGCGCGGCGTAGTGCAGGGTGAAGGCGTGCAGCCCGGTGCGGGTGTGGTCGGGCGACAGTTCCTCGGTGTCGAGCAGCTTGGCGATGCCGAAATCGAGCAGGCGCACTTCGTCCAGCGGCGTGACCAGGATGTTGGACGGCTTCAGGTCGCGGTGCACGATCAGGTTGGCGTGGGCGTGGCTGACCGCGTCGCACACCTGCACGAACAGCCGCAACCGCATCTCAAGAGGCAGTACGCGGCCGCGGCACCAGTCGGTGATCGGTTCGCCGTCGACGTATTCCAGCGCCAGGTAGGGTTGCCCGTCGCCGCTGATGCCGGCGTCCAGCAGGCGCGCGATGTGCGGATGCGCCAGGCGCGCGAGGATCTGGCGTTCGCGGGTGAAGCGCAGCCGCAGGTTGGGATCGGCCAGGCCCGGCCGCAGCAGTTTCAGCGCGACCCGGCGCTGGTACAGGCCGTCGGCGCGCGCCGCGAGCCAGACCTGGCCCATGCCGCCCTCGCCGAGCAGCCGCTCCAGCCGGTAGGGGCCGACCAGGGTGCCTGGCCGCGCGCCGGGCAGGGGCGCGACCAGCGGCTGCGACAGGAAGTCGTCGCGCTCTTCCTCCAGCGCCATCAGCTCGGCGAGGTCGGCGCCCAGCTGCGGGTCTTCTTCGCGCAACAGTTGCAGGCTGCGCGCGCGGGTGGCCGCGTCGAGCTCGAACATCGCGTCGAGCAGCGGGGACAGGCGTTGCCAGCGTTCGGCGTCCATGCCCCTAACAAACAACACTGTCGCGCGCAGCGCGACAATCACTCCCCCTCTCCTTTTGGGAGAGGGCAAGGGGTGAGGGGGGTACGGTCGCGACGTTCTTCAACCCGCGCCGCGCAGCGCCACGATCACTCCCCCTCTCCCCTTGGGAGAGGGCAAGGGGGCGCCAGGTCGATCCCGGCATGCAGCGCAACCGCAACGCGCCGCCGCGCGCGGCATGGACCCAGCTGCGACCGGCATCGTCCCGTATCGGCGGGCGTCGCGGTTCGTGGGTTGCGATCGGCCCCAGGGAAGGGCGCCCCTCATCCGCCCTTCGGGCACCCTTCGACGGGCTCAGGGCAGGCTTTTCTCCCCGCGCGCGGGGAGAAGGAAGGCCCGGGGCGGCGCGACGATCGCTTCCTCCCGGCAGCCGCGGAGGAGGGAAAGCCGGCGTCCAGTGCTGGCTAGCGATCCGGCTCATCCTTCAGCGACGCCAGCAGGAACAGCCGCGCCTTCTGCCAGTCGCGGCGGATGCTGCGCTCGGACCGCTTCAGCAGGGCCGCGATCTCCAGTTCCGAGAGCCCGGCGAAGTAGCGCAGTTCCACGACCTGGGCCAGGCGCTGGTCGACCCCGGCCAGCTTGGTCAGGGCGGTATCCAGGCCCAGGGTTTCCTCGTCCAGGCGCAGCGCGCCCTCGACTTCCTCGGGCAGTTCGGTGACCCGGTGCAGGTCGCCGCCGCGCTTCTGCGCCATGCGCTGGCGGGCGTAATCGACCACCACGCTGCGCATGGCCGAGGCCGCATAGGCGAAGAAGTGGGCGCGATCGTCGAACTGCGCGGTATTGCGGCCGATCAGCTTGAGGTAGGCCTCGTGCACCAGCGCGGTGGCGTCCAGCGTCTGCCCGTGCTGGCCGGCGAGCTGGCGCCGCGCCATCGAGTGCAGTTCCTGGTAAAGCGTGGCGAGCACGCGATCGAGCGCGCCGCGGTCGCCGTCGCGCGCGGCATCCAGCCACTGGGTGATCTCGGCGGTATCGGCCATCGTTCTCCCCCGAAGCCACGTGGAATATAGCCCTTCGCCTGTCCGAAGTGTGACCGCATGCGCGCTCAGCGCTGGCAGTGCCCGCACCAGACGGTCGCGCGCTGCCCGATCCAGGCCTGTTTCAGCGGCCGCCCGCAGTTCGGGCAGGGCGCGCCGCCGCGGCCGTAGGCCGACAGTTCCTGCTCGAAATAACCCGGCGCGCCGTCGGGGGCGATGAAGTCGCGCAGGGTGGTGCCGCCGCGCTCGATCGCACGCGCGAGAATCGCCTGCACCGCACCGGCCAGCAGCCGGTAGCGTTCGCGCGACACCCGCCCGGCCGCGCGCAGCGGCGAGATTCCGGCGGCGAACAGCGCCTCGGCCGCATAGATGTTGCCGACGCCGACCACGATCCGCTGGTCCATCAGGAAGGCCTTGACCGGGACCTTGCGGCCGCGGCTGCGGGCAAACAGGTAATCCCCGCTGAAAACGGCCCCGCCGGCAGTCGCGCCGTCGAAGGCGGTGCCACCGGAACCCGGCGGCAGGGGCTCCGGCCCGAGCGCGCGCAGCAGCGGATGCGTGGTGCCCGGTGGCTGCCACAGCAGGCTGCCGAAGCGGCGCGGATCGGTGAAGCGCAGCACCCGTCCGCGCCCGCGACCGCCGGCATCCAGCGCGAGGTCGACGTGGTCGTGCGCATTCACCGGCGTGTCCGCCGGCAGCACCCGCAGGCTGCCGGACATGCCCAGGTGCAGCAGCGCGCTACCGGCGGCGGTGTCCAGCAACAGGTACTTGGCCCGGCGGCGGATCGTTTCGATCCGCTGCCCGGGCAGCGCTGCGGAGACTTCCGGCGGGATCGGCCAGCGCAGGTCCGGGCGGCGCAGCGTCACCGCCAGCACGCGGCGCCCTTCGACGTGCGGGGCGAGGCCGCGGCGGGTGGTCTCGACTTCGGGCAGTTCGGGCATGGCGCCAGTGTGGCAAACGCCAGCGGGGGCGGACAGCGGGCGGCCGGCAGGGCATGGCTGGAATCCTTGTCCATGGATGATCGCCGCCGACGGACGCGTCGCCAGCCACCGCGAGGGCTACTACGAGGACGCGCAGCCCGGCATCCTCGATGGCATTCGTGCCGCGAGCGCGGCATCGTCGCGTGCGACGCTCCATGAGTTGAGCGCGACGCATGCCATCGTTTACCCTCGTGGCGCCACAGGGGGAACATCGATGCGCCTGCCGATCCTGGTGCTGTGCCTGCTGTTCGCGGGCCAAGCCGTCGCCGCCAACGCGTCCGCGCCTGCGCCGGTGGTGGGCGACATTCCGCCCGCGTTGGTCGGCAAGGACCGCGACGGCCATCGTGTCGACCTTGGCGAGTACCGCGGCAAGGTCGTCGTGCTGACCTTCTGGGCGTCCTGGTGCGGCTACTGCCTGAAGGAACTGCCGGCGCTCAATGCCCTGCAACGGCAGGCAGGCGACCAGTGGCTGAAGATCGTCACGGTCAACGTGCAGGACGACATCGCCGACTACCGGGCGATGATGCGGCAGATGCGCGACTACGCCCTGGTGATGACCCGCGACGCCAGCGGCGATATTGCCGCCGGCTATGGCGTGAACGCCTACCCCAACCTGTGGATGATCGATCCCCAGGGACGGATCGCCAGCCACCACGTCGGCTACGGCGAAGACTCCCTGAACGCGATCATCGACGAGGTCAAGCGGCTGCTGACGATCGAAATGGAACGCCGGCAGGCGATCGGCGCCAGTCCTGCCGCCGCAGGCTGAACAGGCCGCCATGGATCGGCGCATCCGGCGGCGTTAGCTGGCATCATTGCCCGTGGCGCTGGCGCTTTTCGCGCTGCCCGTTCCCGGAGTCCCGATGCCCGCTTCCCCGCTTGACGCTTCACTGCTGGATTTCCTCGCCGGTGGCCTGCTGCAACCCGGCTGGGGCGAACTCGCCCTGTACCTGCTGGTCGCCACCCAGCTCACCATCCTGACGGTGACCTTGTACCTGCACCGCAGCCAGGCGCACCGCGGCGTGGATTTCCATCCGGCGGTCGCGCACCTGTTCCGCTTCTGGTCGTGGCTGACCACCTCGATGATCACCCGCGAATGGGTCGCGATCCATCGCAAGCACCACGCCAAGTGCGAGACCGAGGAAGATCCGCACAGCCCGGTGAAAAAGGGCATCGGCACCGTGTTCTGGCGCGGCGTGGAGCTGTACCGAGAAGCGCGCGGCCAGCGCGAGGACATCGAGAAGTACGGCAAGGGCTGCCCGGACGACTGGATCGAGCGCCACCTCTACACCCCGCACGCGACGCTGGGCCCGACCCTGCTGCTGTTCGCGAGCTTCGCGCTCGGCGGTTTCGCCGGCATCGCGGTGTGGGCGGTGCAGATGCTGTGGATCCCGTTCTGGGCCGCCGGCGTGGTCAACGGCCTCGGCCACTGGTGGGGTTACCGCAACTTCGAGACCGACGACACCGCCACCAACCTCACCCCGTGGGGCGTCTGGATCGGCGGCGAGGAACTGCACAACAACCACCACGCATTCCCGAGCTCGGCCAAGTTCGCGCTGCGCAAGTGGGAAGTGGACATCGGCTGGGGCGTGATCCGCGGGCTGCAGCAGGTGGGTCTGGCCAAGGTGCTGCGCACGGCGCCCAGGCTCAACGTGCGTCCGAACATCAACGTGCCCGACAGCGACACCCTGAAGGCGTTGCTGGCGGTCCGCTTCCAGGCGATGACCGACTACCAGCGCAACGTGCTGAAGCCGGCGTTGCGCGAGGAGGCGCGCGTCGCCGGGGCGAAGCTGCGTTCGCTGCTGCCGCGCAAGCTGCGCCGCGGCCTCGCCGACGACGGCCGCTGGCTGAAGCCGGATGCGCGCCAGCAGCTGCAGGCGTTCGTCGCCCAGCGCCCGCGGATCGGCACCCTGGTCGAACATCGCCGCCGCCTGGCCGCGGTGCTGGAGTCGCGCAGCCAGGACGCGGCCGATCGCCTGCATGCGCTGCAGGCCTGGTGCCATGACGCCGAAGCCAGCGGCATCCGCGCGCTGCAGGACTTCTCGGCGCGGCTGAAGGGCTATTCGCTGCAGGGTGCGCATGCCTGACACGCCGATGCGCATGGGGATGACACGACGCAAGCCCGGCCAGCGATGGCCGGGCTTTTGCTTGCTGGCCTGCCTGTCGTGCGGGGTGCAGGCGCAGGTGCAGGGCAGCGGCGATTACCTGGCACGCATGGACACCGACCACGACGGGCGCGTCTCGCTGCCCGAATACCAGGACTGGATGGGCTACGCCTTCGCCGGCATGGATCGCGACCATGACGGCGTGCTGGCCGCCGCCGAGTTGCCCGGCGGCCGCGGCCAGCCGCTGACCCGCAGCCAGCACCGCGAACGCCTAGCCGCCGCCTTCGTCCGCCAGGACCGCAACGGCGACGGCAGCCTCGACGCCCGCGAACTGGCCGCACCACCGCGCTGATCGCCCAACGTCGGGAGCAAGGGAGGCGCGACTGTTTCCGGTGTCCGGTGCGGCTTTGGGGCGCTTCGGCAACGGCATCCCGACCCCTGCTGCCGGAGCGTGCGCGTCGCGGCTCGCCCTCGTCAGAAGGCATACGGTTGTCGCAAACCCGCAGGCCGACGGGAGATGCCGGCCGCGCAGCCCCCGGGCTTGCGCAACGATCGGCTGTGCGGCGGTCCCGAGCCGGTCACCGCGAGTGGCCGTGGCTGCCTCCATGAGGTGCCCCGCAAAAAGGACGACGGCCGCTAGGGCCGTCGTCCTGTCGAGGCGACAACGCTTGGCGCTTACCAGATGCGCACGCGGTCGTCCGGCGCCAGGTACAGCTTCTGCCCGGGCTTGGCGCCGAAAGCGTCGTACCAGGCATCGATGTTGCGCACGGTCTGGGCGCGGAAGCTGCCCGGTGCGTGGCCGTCGCCGACCACCTGCGCGCGCAGCGCCGCGTCGCGGGTCTTGCTGCGCCAGGCCTGCGCAAACGCGAGGAAGAAGCGCTGGTCGCCGGTCAGGCCTTCGATCACCGGTGCCTGCTGGCCGCCCAGCGACTTGCGGTAGGCCTGGTAGGCGACCTCCAGCCCGGCCAGGTCGGCGATGTTCTCGCCCAGCGTCTGCTCGCCGTTGATGTGCAGGCCGGGCAGCGGCTCGTAGGCGTCGTACTGTTCGATCAGCTCCTTGCTCGCGGCCTTGAAGTGCGCCGAATCCTCCGGCGTCCACCAGTTGGCGAGGCGGCCTTCGGCGTCGAACTCCGAGCCCAGGTTATCGAAGCTGTGGCTGATTTCATGGCCGATCACCGCGCCGATCGAGCCGTAGTTGGCGGCGGCGTCGGCCTTCGGGTCGAAGAACGGCGGCTCCAGGATCGCGGCCGGGAAGTTGAGCGCGTTCTGCAGCGGCAGGTTGACCGCGTTCACCGTCTGCGGGGTCATCCACCACTCGCCGTGGTCGGGCGCCTGCCCGAGCTTGGCCAGCTGGTGGCGGTATTCGGCCAGCTCGGCGCGTTCGGCATTGCCCAGCGCGTCGTCCGGCCTGACCTCGAGCGAGGAGTAATCGCGCCACGTGTCCGGATAGCCGACGCCGACCTTCATCGAGGCGACCTTGGCCTTGGCCTTGGCCTTGGTGGCGTCGTCCATCCAGTCGAGCTTGTCGATCCGCTCCGGGAACACCGCCAGCAGGTTGGCCACCAGCTGCTGCACCTGCTCGCGCGACGACGCCGGGAAGTACTTGCGCACGTAGATCTTGCCGACCGCATCGCCGAGCGCGTTGTTGACCGCGCCGAGCGCTCGCTTCCAGCGCTCGCGCTGCTGCGGGGTACCGCTCAGGGTGGTGCCGTAGAAGCCGAACGACAGGTCGGCATAGGCCTTGGGCAGCAACCCGGCATGGCGGTTGATGGCATGGAACACCATCCAGTCCTTCCACGCCTGCAGCGGCTGGCTGGCGGTCAGCGCCGAGAGCTTGGCGATCGCGTCGGGTTGCCAGGCGGTGATCGACTGCTGGCCGTCGAGGCCGGCGGCCTTGAAGTAGGCCGCCCAGTCCAGGCCCGGGGCCTTCTTCGCGAAGTCGTCCATGCTCCAGGCGCGCGCGTTGTGCACGTTCTCGGTGTCGACGATCGAGGCCTGCGCCTTCGCTATCTTCTCCTCCAGCGCATAGATCGACTTGGCCTTGGCGTCGGCGTCGGCGACGCCGGCCTGCTTCAGCAGCGCGGCGACGTAGGCCTTGTACTTGTCGCGGATCGCGGCCATTTCCTTGTCGGATGACAGGTAGTAGTCGCGGTTGGGCATGCCCAGGCCACCCTGCAGCAGGTAGGCGGTGTTGTGCGCCGGATCCTCCAGCGCCTGGGTCACGAACAGCCCGAACAGGCGATCGGTGTAGTAGTTGGTGGCGTTGAGCGGGTCGACGTCGGCGCGCAGCCCGGCGCCGAGCGCCTGCGCCAGCGCGACCTGGTCGGCGATGGCGTTGGCCTGGTCGATTTCGGCCTGCACCGGCTTGAGGCCGGCCTGCTCGATCGCGGCCTCGTCCATGAACGCGGCGTAGTAGTCGGCGATCCTGCGCTCGTCGGTGCCGGCGGCGGGGTTGGCGTCGACGACCGCCTTCACCAGGTCGGCGTTGCGCTGCTCGGCCTTCTGGAACACCTGCAGGAAGATGCCGGTGCTGGAACGGTCGGCGGGAATCACCGCCGTCTTGCGCCAGCCGCCGTTGGCGTACTGGTCGAAGTCGTCGCCGGGCTGCACCGACTTGTCGATGCCGGCCAGGTCGATGCCGATGACCGGCGCCGCGGGTGCGGTGGCGGCGGGCGGCGTGGCGGCGTCGCTGGCGGCAGGCGCCGGGGCGCGGTTGCATGCAACGCAGGCGCACAGCGCCATGGCCAGCAGGGTCGGGCGCGAAACGCGCATGGCAGTCACCGGGTTCGGGAAGGGATCGCCACGATAGACCCGCCGGCGTGAGCGGGGCATAGGCAGGAAGTCACCGTCGGCGCGGGGCAGGCTGGCCCGGCTTGCGGCAAACTGTGGCGACCGGGCAACGGGAGTCATCCATGGCCATCGACGCCGACGAGTACCAGCGCCTTTACGCGGAGTCGGTGCGCGACCCCGATGCCTTCTGGGGCCGCGCCGCCGGGCGCCTGGACTGGATGCGCCCGCCGACCCGGGTCAAGGACACCAGCTTCGACCCCGACGATTTCCGCATCCGCTGGTACGACGACGGCGAGCTCAACGCCAGCGTCGAGTGCCTGGACCGGCACCTGGCCAGCCGCGGCGACAAGGCCGCGCTGGTGTTCGAACCCGACGATCCGGCCGCGCCCGCCCAGCGCATCAGCTACCGCGAATTGCACGCGCGCGTCTGCCGCCTCGGCAACGCCCTGCGCCACCTGGGCGTCGGCAAGGGCGACCGGGTCACCATCTACCTGCCGATGATCCCCGAGGCGGTGGTGGCGATGCTGGCCTGCGCGCGGATCGGCGCGGTGCACATGGTGGTGTTCGGCGGCTTCGCGCCGCACTCGATCGCCGATCGCATCGCCGACTGCGGCAGCAAGCTGGTGATCACCGCCGACGAGGGCTGCCGCGCCGGCAAGCGCATCGCGCTGAAGGCCAACGTCGATGCGGCGCTGAAGCTGCCCGGCACCAGCAGCGTCGAGACCGTGCTGGTGGTGCGCCACACCCGCGGCGCGGTCGACATGCAGATGCCGCGCGACCGCTGGTACGACGCGGTGGTCCAGGGCCAGCCCGATGCCTGCGAGCCCGAGCGCATGAGCGCCGAGGACCCGCTGTTCATCCTCTATACCTCCGGCAGCACCGGCAAGCCCAAGGGCGTGCTGCACACCACCGGCGGCTACCTGGTGTTCTGCGCCTACACCCACGAAGCCGCCTTCGACCTGCGCGAGGACGACGTGTACTGGTGCACCGCCGACATCGGCTGGGTCACCGGCCACAGCTACATCGTCTACGGGCCGCTGGCCAACGGCGCCACCGCGCTGGTGTTCGAGGGCGTGCCGACGTATCCCGACTTCTCGCGCTTCTGGCAGGTGATCGACCGGCACCGGGTGACGATCTTCTACACCGCGCCGACCGCGATCCGCGCGCTGATGCGCGAGGGCGACCAGTGGGTCGCCAGGACCTCGCGCGCATCGCTGCGGGTGCTGGGCAGCGTCGGCGAGCCGATCAACCCCGAAGCCTGGCGCTGGTACCACGACGTGGTCGGCGAATCGCGCTGCCCGGTGGTCGACACCTGGTGGCAGACCGAGACCGGCGGGATCCTGATCGCGCCACTGCCCGGCGCCGTCGCCGCGCCCAAGCCCGGCGCGGCGATGGCGCCGTTCTTCGGCGTGCGCCCGGCGCTGGTCGACGCCGAGGGGCGGGTCCTCGAGGGCGAGGCCCAGGGCAACCTGGTGCTGCTGGATTCCTGGCCCGGGCAGATGCGCAGCGTCCATGGCGACCACCAGCGCTTCATCGACACCTACTTCAAGGCCTATCCGGGCATGTACTTCACCGGCGATGGCGCACGCCGCGACGGCGACGGGGACTACTGGATCACCGGCCGGGTGGACGATGTCATCAACGTCAGCGGCCATCGCATCGGCACCGCCGAGATCGAGAGCGCGCTGGTCGCGCACGAGGCGGTGGCCGAGGCCGCGGTGGTCGGCTTCGCGCACGACATCAAGGGCCAGGGCATCTACGCCTACGTGACCCTGAAGGAAGGCGTCGGGCCGACCGAGGCGCTGCGCGGCGAACTGCTCCAGCAGGTGCGCGGCGACATCGGCCCGACCGCGACGCCCGACCACATCCAGTGGGCGCCGGCGTTGCCGAAGACGCGCTCGGGCAAGATCATGCGGCGGATCCTGCGCAAGATCGCGGAGAATGCCCCGGACCAGCTGGGCGATACGTCGACGCTGGCCGATCCGTCGGTGGTCGAGTCGCTGGTCGCCAACCGGAAGAACGCATGAAGCGTCGTCGCCGGCCGGATATCGCGGCGACCTGATCGAACCGGCGGGAGCGGCAAGCCTTCCGGGGCGAATGTCCTCCGGCAGTCGCCTGACGGCGGCTGCCACCTCCTTGATTTCGCCCCGGAAGGCCCGCCGCTCCCACCTTCTGCCAGATTGCCGGCTTGCCAGAACCGCACTGCCAACGTTCGCGGCAGCGCCAGCGTGGGAAAGGCCGGATGCGGGTGCCCCGGGGTGCGAAATCAAGGAGGAGGCGAAGGCCGCAGGCCGTAGCCGGGGGACATTCGCACCCCGGGGCACCCGCTTCCGGCCCCGCAATTTGGCGAAGCCACGAGCCCGAGCCCCGCTTCGCGCAACGACCACAAAAAAGGCCCGCCGAAGCGGGCCTTTCGATCAGGCGGGACCGGTTACTTGATCTTGCCTTCCTTGTAGATCACGTGCTTGCGGACGACGGGGTCGTACTTCTTGACCTCCATCTTGTTCGGCGTGTTCTTCTTGTTCTTGT
>Ga0209974_10000737_pt1 | contig 11194 bp, 8 predicted proteins | sample InoplaM3SPM_FD_187592 | JGI IMG/M metagenome (GOLD analysis project Ga0209974, IMG submission 187592) | Arabidopsis thaliana rhizosphere microbial communities from the Joint Genome Institute, USA, that affect carbon cycling - Inoculated... | ecosystem: Host-associated > Plants > Roots >...
CGTTCCGGCGCGGCATCGCGGGGGAGCTGGCCCATTACCTGCGCCGGCGCGAGGCGGCGCACGAGAAAGCGCTGCAGGCGACGAAGACCTCCTAGATGGATTTCGGGTTCACTGCGGATCAGGTCGCCTTTCAGGACACCGTGCGTGCCTTCGCCCGGCGCGAGCTCGAGGCCGATGCGCTGAAGCGAGCGCATTCCGAGGAATTTCCGCGTGATGTCGCAAAGAAGATGGCTGCGGCCGGCCTGCTTGGCATCACCATTCCCGAGGCCGACGGCGGGCAGGGCGGCACACTCATGGATGCGGTGCTTGCCATCGAGCAGGTGGCGCTCATCTGTCCGCGCAGCGCGGACCTGATCCAGGAAGGCAATTTCGGCGCCATCCGCGTGCTGGCCCGCTTCGCAAGCGCGGATCAGAAGAAGCGTTTCCTCGCCCCTATTCTGCGCGGTGAGGAGATCATCGCGGTGGCTATGACCGAGCCCGACGCGGGATCGGCGACAACCGATCTCGCAACCTCGGCGACGCCCGACGGCGCGGGATACCGCGTGAACGGCAGCAAAGTTTTTCCCAATCCGCACGCGGACCAGTACCTCGTCTATGTGCGTTACGGCCCCGGCGTAGGCGGCATCGGCTCGGTGATGATCCGCCGCGGCACGCCGGGCTTTACCATCGGGAGGACTTCGAGGTTCATGTCCGGCGCGCATTGGGCGCCGCTCTATTTCGAGAACGTCTACGTGCCGCCCGAAGACGTGCTGCTCGGACCGGGTGGCTTCAGGAAACAGATGGAAGGCTTCAATGTCGAGCGCGTGGGCAACGCGGCGCGCTCGCTCGCGTTCGGCCGCTATTGTTTCGACGCAGCGCGCGACTACGCGCTGACGCGCAGGCAGTTCGGGCGCGCGCTGTGCGAGTTCCAGGGGCTGCAGTGGAAATTCGCCGACATGAAGGTAAAGCTCGATGCGGCGCAACTCCTGCTTTATCGCGCGGCGACGAACGCGGACAAGGGTTTTCCCGCGCCGGACGAAACCACGGTCGCCAAGCTCGCGTGCAACCAGACGGGGTTCGAGGTCGCCAACGAGTCGCTGCAGGTGATGGGCGGACTGGGCTACACGCAGGAGACGCTGGTCGAGTACTGCGTGCGGCGCACGCGCGGCTGGATGATCGCCGGCGGATCGGTCGAGATGATGAAGAACCGCCTCGCGGAGAGCATCTTCGAGCGCCGTTTCTCCCAGCGCCCGCCGCGTACCGCAAACGATGCAACATGATCGTCACCCCGGCGCAGGCCGGGGTCCAGACTGCCGAGCTGGATCCCGGTTTACACCGGGAAGACGTGCGCTCGATGAGATGCACGAGAACAAGTTTCCACGATGCATGATGTAGAACACAGTTACGCGCGATTTGATCGTTTGATGGAAGCCCTGTTCAACCCCCGAACCATCGCGCTGATCGGCGCTTCGGCGGACCTGAAAAAGAACAACTCTCGCCCCCAGCGCTTTCTTCGCCGTCACGGCTACGCCGGCCGCATATTGCCGATCAACCCCCGCTATTCGGAGATACTGGGTGAGCCGGCTTATTCCGATCTTCACGCGGCACCGGGCCCGATCGATCATGCCTTCATCATGGTACCGGCCGCAGCGGTGCCGGACGTCGTCGCGCAGTGCTGCGCACTGAAGGTTCCAGTAGCGACCATTTTCAGCGCCGGATTTGCCGAGCTGGGTGAACAGGGACTGAAGCGTCAGCGCGACATGGTGGCGATGGCGCGCGAAGCGGGGCTGCGGCTGTTGGGGCCCAACTGCATGGGACTCGTCAACGTCCACGGCAAAACAGCGCTGTCCGTCAACGCGGTGCTGGAACGCGAAACGTTGCGCTCCGGACCGCTCTCTGTCATTTCGCAAAGCGGCAGCACGCTCGGCACGCTGCTTTCACGCGCTCAGGCGCGCGGGCTCGGGTTCTCCAAACTGGTATCGGTCGGCAATGAATGTGACCTGGCAGTGGGCGAGCTGGCGGAACTGCTGGTGGACGATGCGGATACCGGCGCCATTCTGCTGTTCCTCGAAACCTTCCGGGATGCGGAGCGGCTCGCTGCGGCGGCGCGCCGGGCGTATGAGGCAGGCAAACCGGTGATCGCCTACAAGCTGGGCCGTTCCGAAGTGGGCCGCGCTGCAGCCGCTTCCCATACCGGCGCGATGGTCGGCGCTGATGAACTTGCGGGCGCATTTTTCCGCGCGCACGGCATCCTGCGCGTGGACATGCTGGAGAGCCTGTTCGAGCTGCCGCAGCTCGTCCTCGGCCGTACACCGCCGGCGGGACGGCGTGTCGCGGTGCTGACAGGGACGGGCGGCGCCGCCGCAATGGTGGCGGATAGGCTCGGCATGCTCGGCGCGGACGTGGTGCCGCCACCGCCCGCGCTGATCGAGAAACTGCGTCACGCCGATCTCGCGATCAACGATGCACCCATCACCGACCTTCCCATGGGCAAAAGCGAAACCGGCGCCTATACGGCGATACTCTCGGCGCTGCTCGGCTCCGATCACTGCGATGCTGTCGTATCGGTGATCGGCTCGAGCTCGCAGAATCCGCAGACGCTGGTCGATCGCGTGTTCAAGGCGGAAGGGCGGGAACGCAAGCCTCTGGCCGTCTTTCTCGCGCCACGGGCCGAGGACGGGCTGCTGGCGCTCCAGGAAAACGGCATCGCCGGATTCCGCACGCCGGAGTCCTGCGCCGACGCGGTCAATGCATATCTCAACTGGCGGGCACCGCTGCCGAGAGAGCGTGTCGACCGACGCGAGACCGAATCTGCCGATGCGCTTGCCGCTGCGGCGCCAGGACAGCGACTTAACGAGGTCGAGGCGTGCACCCTGTTTGCCGCGCTCGGCATCCCGGCAGCCCGAAGCCGTGTTGTGCGCACGCCCGAAGAATGCGCGACTGCAGCCCTTGAATTTCCGGTAGCGGCGAAAATCCTTTCCACCGACATCCTTCACAAGTCCGACAGCGGATTGGTGGAACTCGATGTCGGGAGCGGCGGCAATCTACGCGCCGCGGTGCAGCGCATTCTCAACCGGGCACGCGACGCGTTTCCCGAAGCGCGCATCGACGGCGTGCTCGTGCAGCGGATGGAAAAAGGTCTTGCTGAAGTGATCTTGGGCTACCGCCGCGACCCGGAGGTCGGCCCGGTGGTGCTGCTCGGTGCGGGCGGCGTGGCGGCCGAACTCAAACAAAGCTATTGCGTGAGGCTGGCCCCGGTGAGCCTTGAAACCGCCAGTGAGATGATCGACGAGGTGCCCGAGCTCGCTGTGCTGCGCGGCTACCGCAGCCTTCCGCGCGGCGACTGCGCGGCGCTTGCACGCGCCATCCGGGCGATGTCGCTCCTCGCGTGTTTGAAAAGCCGCGTCGTAAGCGAAGCGGAAATCAACCCGCTGATCGTGAAGCACGATAGCAGCGGCGTGGTCGCCGTGGACAGCCTGGCCATATTCGCGTAGCGCCGAGCCGTTAAGTGGGCGCGCGGAGATTCACGTAGTAACATCTTCCGATGGGTGGGACAGTCCTGTGTTGATCGCAGAAAACGAAGGTGCGACGCGCAAGATTGCGGCGCAGGTCGCCGCGCTGCGTTTCGAATCGCTCTCGACGAGCGCGATATACGCGTTCAAGCGCGCGCTGCTCGACTTCGTGACCTGCGCGATCTCGGGCTCCGCGATGCCGGTCTCGCGCGCTCTCCTCGCTTATTACGAGGACAACGATGCCACGCGCACCGCCACGGTAATCGGTAGTCACGCGCGGCTATCGGTGCCGAATGCCGCGCTGGTGAACGGGGCGAACACGCACGGGCTCGATTTCGATGACGGCCACACCCATGGGTCGGCCCATCCGGCGGGCGCGATATTTCCTGCCGTTCTTGCGGCGGCGGAGCAGCAGGACGTGGAGGCGAAGTCCGTCATTGCTGCAGTGGTGGCCGGTTACGACGTCATGCTGCGCATCGCGGCGGCCATGCATCCGGCAACGGCGCGGCGCGGCTTTCACAATACTGCTCTTGCGGGTGTGTTCGGCGCTGCAGCGGCGGCATCGAGTTTGCTGCGGCTGGACGCAGGCCAAACCGGGCACGCGCTCGGCCTCGCCGGAAGCTTCGCCGGCGGCACGCGCGAATATCTCGACGAAGGCGCGGAAGTGAAACGCCTCCATCCGGGGAAGGCAGCGCGCGACGGGTTGCTGTGCGCCGAATTCGCGCGCCGCGGCGTCACCGGCCCCACGCGCATCCTGGAAGGGCGCTACGGCTTCTTTCAGACGCACGCGGGTGGCGAGGTGAAGTGGCAACGTCTGTTCGAAGCCCTGGCGCAGCGCTTCGAAATCGAGCAGGTCTATTTCAAGCCGTATCCCTGCTGCCGTCACTATCACTCGATCATCGACGGTCTGCTTGCATTGCGCGAAGAGCATGGTTTCGGCGCAGACGATGTGAAGCATGTCGATATCGGGCTTTACGCCGTCGGCGCCAGCGGCCACGACCACAAGCATTGCGACACGCTGCTCGATGCGCAGATGAGCGCGCCGTGCGCTGCGGCCCTCGCCATCGTGGACGGGCAGATGACCGCCACGCAGTTTCTTCCCGAAAGCCTGCGGAAGAAAGAAGTCCAGGCGCTCCTGCAGAAAATCGACACGCGCATTGACGACGAGTGCGAGCGGCTCTATCCCGGAACCCGGTCCGGTGTCGTCGGAGTCACCCTGGAGGGCGGCGCCAAATTCGAAAAACGCGTGCTTGAACCCAAAGGCGAGGCCGCGAATCCGATGTCGGATGCCGACCTGGAACAAAAATTCTTGGGCAACTGCGAACCGCTCATAGGCCACGCACGCTGCGACGAGTTGCTGCATTCCATCTGGAATTTCGAGTCGGCCGGCAGCATCCGGGCGTTCATGAATCTGCTGGCGCGCCCGTAACGAATCGTCATTCTAGACTGCCGATTTTCATCGGTATGACGGGCCCGAGCATATCGTGGCGCATCAGGTATAGCGCACGGCAAAGGACCGCCCGGCCGGCTGCCGCCATTTCGCGTGCCGGGGCAATCGGGTAAAATCGGCGCCTCTCACAATCCTTCAGCACGTTCCCGCGAGGAGCAGCGATGAAAGTAATGGTCACGGTAAAACGCGTGATCGACCCGTACGTCAAGGCGCGCGTCAAGTCGGACGGCACCGGCGTCGAGACTGCGAACGTCAAGATGACGATGAATCCTTTCTGCGAAATCGCCGTCGAGCAGGCGGTGCGCATGAAGGAGGCCGGCGTGGTGACGGAGATCGTCGCCGTGTCGATCGGCGTGCCGCAGTGCCAGGAGACGTTGCGCACGGCGATGGCGATGGGCGCCGACCGCGGGATCCTGGTCGAGACCGATGCGGAAGTGCAGCCACTCGCTGTGGCGAAGCTGCTCAGGAAGATCGTCGAGAAGGAGAATCCGAAGCTCGTCATCATGGGCAAGCAGGCGATCGACGACGATTCCAACCAGTGCGGGCAGACGCTCGCCGCGCTGCTCAACTGGCCGCAGTCCGCATTCACCTCGAAGATCGAGATCAACGGCGACAGCGCCGAGGTGACGCGCGAGATCGACGGCGGGCTGGAAAAGCTCACACTCAAGCTGCCGGCCGTGATGACGACCGACCTGCGCCTGAACGAGCCGCGCTACGTCACGCTGCCCAATATCATGAAGGCGAAGAAAAAACCGCTTGAGGTGATCAAGCCCGATGCGCTCGGCGTGGACATCACGCCGCGGTTGAAGACGCTCAAGGTGCAGGAACCGCCGAAACGCAGCGCCGGGGTCAAGGTCGCAGACGTGCAGGAGCTGGTCGCAAAACTCAAGAACGAAGCGAGGGTGATCTGAAATGGCGACCCTCGTAATTGCGGAACACGACAACAACAATCTCAAGCCGGGCGTCACCAACGCGATCGCCGCGGCGGCGAACATGGGCGGCGAGGTCGTGGTACTGGTCGCCGGGCAGCAGTGCGCGGGTGCGGCCCAGGCGGCAGCCAAAGTGGAAGGCGTCAAGAAAGTGCTGCTGGCAGACGCCCCCCATTACGCGGGCGGGCTTGCGGAGAACCTGGCGGCGCTGGTGGTATCGATCGCTGACCAATACACGCATATCGTCGCGCCCGCCACCGGGTTCGGGAAAAATTTCATGCCGCGCGTCGCGGCGCTCCTCGATGTGCAGCAGGTTTCCGACATCAGCGCGGTCGAATCGCCTGATACGTTCGTGCGCCCGATCTATGCCGGCAACGCGCTCGCGACCGTGCAATCGTCCGACCGCATCAAGGTCGTGACCGTACGCACTACCGCTTTCGATCCGGCGGGCGCAGCGGCAAGCCCGGCGCCTGTCGAAAATCTTGCGGCCACGCCTGACAGCGGCTTGGCGCAGTTCAAGGGGCAGGAGCTGTCGAAGTCGGAGCGCCCGGAACTGGCGGCGGCGCGCATCATCGTCTCCGGCGGACGCGGCATGGGCAGCGCCGACAATTTCAAGATACTGGAAGCGCTTGCGGACAAGCTGGGCGCCGCGGTCGGTGCTTCGCGCGCCGCGGTTGATTCGGGGTTTGTTCCGAACGACTACCAGGTCGGCCAGACCGGCAAGATCGTCGCACCGGAGCTTTATATCGCAGTCGGTATTTCGGGCGCCATCCAGCACCTCGCCGGGATGAAGGACAGCAAGGTGATCGTCGCCATCAACAAGGACCCCGAAGCGCCGATCTTCGCCGTGGCGGACTATTGGCTGGTCGAGGATCTTTTCAAGGCAGTGCCAGAGCTGACCAAGACGCTGTAACCGCCGCCGGCCGGGCAGGGCTCGCGGTTTTGATGGCGAGCGCACCGACATAACCCGGCGCCGGGATAAAGCTCGTCAGGCGCCAGTCATCGTCCTCTCCCGGGGAGCCCGGCAGTCGCAGAAGTCGGGCCGGTTCTCCTGGAGCAAGCGACACATCGAAAGCGTCCAGCGGATGGTGCAGGCCGTCTCCGAGCGCTTTCAGGAACGCTTCCTTGCGCGTCCAGCAGTTGAAGAAGCCGGTCCGCTTGTGGCACGGATCGAGCGCGCGGTATGAGGCGTGCTCGACGCGTGAAAAAAAACGCGCTGCGATGTCGTCCGCGTCGGGCAGCGTGCGCAGAACTTCCACGTCCACGCCCACCTCTCCCTCGTGCGACAAGGCATACACCGCAAGTTCGCCGGAATGCGCGACATTGAAGTGCAAGCCACCGCGGGAGAATGGCGGGGCCAGCATCGGCTTGCCGCGCTTGCCGTAGGAGAACTCTATTTTCTCCGGGCATGTGTCCAGCCGCGCAGCCAGCAGCTCCCGCAGCCGTCCGCGTGCGACGACGAAGCGTCGCCAGTCGCGCTCAAATGCGCAGCGGCCCGCGCGGTCGGACTCGTCCGGGCTCAGCATCATCGCAAGGCGGTAGGTTTCGATGGGGGGTATGTCGAGACGCGCGGCGTAGATTTCCACGGCCTCCTGTTTGAGGGGGACCCGGTCCACAGTCATGGTATGCCTTTCATTTGCGCATGGAGCGATAGCAGCATGCCGAGTCCGGTCATGTAGGGGGCGAGCAGCGCGGACTTGAGCCGGGAGCGGCATGCCACAGCGGCACAGTAATCGCGACGGAAGCCCGCCCAGTTTCCGGCACCCGCGGTGTTGATGGAAACGGTTATGGACGTGGTGCGAATGCGCGCCGTATGCCACCATCCCGAGGGTATGAAGAGGGTCTCTCCGGGGTGGAGCAGGAATCGCATGCCATGCGCAGCGCGAAAGAGCGGAAATCTCGCAAGATCCGGATTCTCGACATCGGGAATGGCGGATTTGTTCTCTTCCACGCCGTCTCGCGGGTAGAGAAAACGAGCCTGATCCGGCGCGAAGGCGAGATACTCCTTAACGCCAAAAATCTGCATGAGGAACGCATGCGTGTGCAGCGCATCGTAGTGCAGGGTCGGAAACTTCGCACCGGCTCCCCCGATGTAGAGCTCGATGTAGGTCGGCGGTACGCGCGCCGGGAACAGCGGGCTCTCCAGATAATTCGGACGCGTGCAGTCGGGCATCGGCGAGATGTCGGCACCCAGCTCGGCGGGCCACTTCGCAAGGAGTTCGTTGCGCAGATAGGGCGCCGGCCGTTCCGCCGAGGACGCGAGTATCCGCTCCATCAGCTCGTCCAGACGCCACGCCATGCCATCGATGGTCACCGTGCGTGTTCCGTAGTGATCCCTGAAGAAACGCGGCGTCCATTTGTTCAACGCGGGCCAATGATCGATGGCGCCCATGACGATTGCCGGCTCGAGTGCATTCAGGTGCCGGCGCCGGTACTCGTCGTGATCGCAGTACTTCCAGTGCAGGCGTCGGATGCCTCCTTCGCGGATGGACGGGCCCTCTTTCGGGCCGGAAGTCCCGATATCAGCGGGCGCGGCTGGGGCGTTCACTTTTCCGTACTCCAAGGTTGGCATTCCGACAGCGACGGAACAGCTCGGCGAAGACGCCGACGTATGGCTCGCGCAGCATGAGATCGCCATTGCAGTCGTCCGGTCCGAAATAAACTTGGGAGCTGCCTGCCACGCTGCGCCACCGCAACGGGACATCGAGCGAATCGGTCCACCCCCGGCTCGGAAGCAGCAGCGCCACATGCCCCTCGAAGCGCTCAGGGGTGTAGCGGCGCACGGCAGCGATCGCCGCCTTTTCAACCTTGGACCGCATCGCGAGCACCGTGTCAGGCTCGGCGGGCCGTTCTGATTCCAGCCGGGCACGCCGCCCTCGCCATTTGTCAGTCAAATACTGTGCTTGTTCGCGGAGCGGGCGCGCAGCGAGCGCGCGCGCGTGCTTGACGATGCGCTCCGCCTGGGTCGCGACGCGCATTCGCAGCTGCGGTAGCGCACGGTAAGCCGTCGAATACGGGCTGCCGAACAACGCGACAAACGAGATCTCCGCCCCTTCGCTCGCAAGCCGGCGCGCGAGCTCGAACGCTATGCCGCCGCCGGCACAGAATCCGGCAATGATGTACGGGCCGTTCGACCAGTAATTGAGGATTTGCGGCGCGAAGTAGGCCGCGTAGTCTTCGACGCACGTCAGCGGTTCGTCATGACCGTCGAGTCCCGGCGGCTGCAGGCCGAAGAACGGCTGGTCCTTGCCGAGATGCCGGGCGAGCGCGCGATAGCAGAATACATCCCCGTTATGGCCGCCCACGCCGAAGACGGGCACGCGGGTTCCGAGCGGCTGCAAGGGAACGATGGCGCGCTGCTGGTGCGCCAGCGACTCCGCCTGCCGCAGGAAAGCCAGGATTTCCTGCTTGCGCCGCCGCAATTGCTCCTGCAGTTCAGGCGTCAGCGCCCCGGCGGGCGCATCGCACTGTAACCGGTCGCCCTCCGCGCGGATCCTGATGTCGCGGCTGAGCAGTTCCTGGAGCAGGGCAGGTACCATCACAGTTCGAGCTGTTCTCGCTTGCCGGCACCGCGCGCCGGCTCGGCCGAGGCGGCTGCCCACGACAGGGCAGCGAGCGCTTCGGCCATTTGCGCCACGGTGGGCCGCTCGAAGAGATTCCGGAGGGGAAGATCGACGCCCGAGGCCGCACGCAACCGCGCCATCAGCCGTGCCGCCTTCAGGGAATCACCGCCGAGATCGAAGAAATCATCGTATACACCGATGTCCTTTCTGTTCAGCACCTCGCCGAAGAGGCGGGCCACCAACTCCTCCGGTGGCGTTCGCGGCGCCACCGGCGTGGGGCGGGTCGCATTGGGAATCAGATCCGGAGGCGGCAGAGCCTTGCGATCGAGCTTGCCGTTGTGTGTGAGCGGCAGTCTGGACAGCCGGATGAAGTGCGCGGGCACCATGTAATCGGGCATCGTCGCGCGCAGCGAGGCGCGCAACTGGTCGACAAAATCCGGGTCTTCGTTATTGTTCACGAAGTATGCGACGAGCCGCTTGTCCCCCGGTTTGTCCTCCCGGGCGATTACAGCTACATGCTGCACCGTCGGTTGCTGCAGCAGGGCTGCTTCGATCTCCCCGAGCTCGACGCGAAAGCCGCGGATTTTTACCTGGTGATCGATGCGCCCAATGTATTCGATATCTCCGTCTTCCAGCCTGCGCGCGAGGTCGCCCGTGCGATAGAGCTTGGCGCCCGCGCGGCCGCTGAACGGATCATCGATAAAGCGCTGCGCCGTGAGTTCGCCGCGGTTCAGGTAGCCACGCGCCACGCCGGCGCCGCCCACATGGATTTCGCCCGGGATGCCGACCGGCACGGGCTTCCCGCAACTGTCGAGCAGGTACAGCTGCAAATCGGGAATCGGCGTCCCGATCACGCTGCCGTGGCCTGAATCGAGATCGGCAAGGCGGATCGGCCGGTATGTCACGTGTACCGTGGTTTCGGTAATTCCGTACATATTGACCAGCAGCGGCTGCTCGTCACCGTAGCGCTCGAACCATGGCCGCAGCGCCTGCAGCTCGAGCGCCTCCCCGCCGAAGATCACGTAGCGCAGCGCGTAGTCCGCCTTGGGCGAGGACAGGTCAGCGTTGATGAGCTGACCGAATGCCGCAGGCGTCTGATTGAGCACGGATACGCGTTCGTTAACGAGAAGATCGCGAAAGGCTTCAGGCGACCGGCTCACCCAGTACGGCACGACCACGACGCGGCCGCCGTAGAGCAGCGCGCCCCACAGCTCCCATACGGAAAAATCGAATGCGTATGAATGAAACAGCGTCCACACGTCGTGGCGATCGAAATGGAACCAGGCGTCGGTCGCATCGAAGAGCCGCGTCACGTTGTAGTGGGTAATCTGCACGCCTTTCGGCCGGCCGGTGGAGCCCGAGGTATAAATCACATAGGCGAGATGGTCCGTTCTCGAGACGCACGGGGGATCGGTTTCGGGCGCAGCGATGGGCTCGTCCAGCAGCACGATTTCGACCGGAGAACTCGCCAGGTCCGGCGCGAGCGACTTCTCGGTCAGTACCACCGAAACCCGGGAATCCTCCAGCATGTAAGCGACGCGTGCCTGGGGATAGGCCGGATCCAACGGCAGGTAGCCTGCGCCCGACTTCAGGATCCCGAGGATGGCCACCACCAGTTCGATGCCACGCTCCATGCGCAGCCCCACCAGCTCATTCGGTGCCACGCCCAGCGCGCGCAGGTGATGGGCTATGCGGTTCGCCCGCCGATTGAGTTCGGCGTAAGTCAGGGAGTGCCCGTCGCACGTTATCGCGATCGCATCC
>Ga0209974_10000738_pt1 | contig 11191 bp, 11 predicted proteins | sample InoplaM3SPM_FD_187592 | JGI IMG/M metagenome (GOLD analysis project Ga0209974, IMG submission 187592) | Arabidopsis thaliana rhizosphere microbial communities from the Joint Genome Institute, USA, that affect carbon cycling - Inoculated... | ecosystem: Host-associated > Plants > Roots >...
TTAATTGTCATTCCGAGCAGGATGCGAGGAATCTTTCCCTGCGGTCGGCTTCGGAACGGGTTCAAACACTTTCGTTCTCTGCGGACCAGCGTAAGATCATGAATCAGTTCGTGGTGAGGTCTCCTGTCATGTTGCGGCGTCGTCGCCCGTATATTATCTAAGTAAGTCGATCGATGGCCGCAAAAACTATCCAGGACGAGCTGCAAACGATACGGGATGCATCGCTCTACCGCCGATTGCGGCGCGTAGAAGGCGATCAGGGGCCAACTTTAATCCTTGACGGCCGGGAGGTCATCAACTTTTCCTCCAACAATTATCTCGGCATCGCCAATCATCCAAATCTCGCCGCGGCGGCAAAGCAAGCGATCGACCAATACGGGTGCGGCTCTGGCGCATCACGGCTGATTTCCGGCAACATGGCGCTGCACGAAGAGTTGGAAGCGAAGCTTGCCGAGTTGAAGGGCACCGAGGCCGGATTGGTTTTCAATTCCGGTTTTCAAGCGAACACGGGGATCTTATCGACGCTGACCGGCGAAGGAGACGTGATCTTCAGCGATGCGCTGAATCATGCGAGCATTATCGACGGCTGCCGGTTGTCGCGCGCGAAGACTTTGATTTACGCGCATCGCGACCTCGATCAGCTTGCGGCAGCGCTAAAGCAGGCGGCCAACTCGCGGCATAAATTGATCGTCACCGAATCGATCTTCAGCATGGATGGCGACGAGGCGCCACTAGCCGGCATTGTCGATCTCGCGGAGAAGCACGGCGCCATGGTAATGGTCGATGAGGCGCATGCTACCGGTCTCTTCGGCGCCAACGGCGCCGGCGTCGTCGCGAAATTAAATCTAGGCGATCGCGTGCTGGTGCAAATGGGCACTCTGGGCAAAGCGCTCGGTGGCTTTGGCGCCTACGTAGCGGGCAGCCGCTCGCTGCGCGAGCTGTTGATCAACCGCTGCCGCAGCTTCATCTTTACGACCTCGCTGCCGCCGGCGGTCATGGCGATGGCGATCGCCGCAATCGACCTAGTGAAATGCGAGCCGGAGCGGCGCGAGCGTTTGTGGAGCAACTGCCGAGTCCTTTCCGAAGGTTTGCGCGCTCAAGGATTTCACCTTGGAGCGAGCGCAAGCCCGATCTTGCCGCTGATCATCGGCGATGCCGGGAAGTGCATGCGCTTTTCCGAGCAATTATTGTCTCGAGGCATTTTCGCGCAGGGAATCCGCCCGCCGACCGTTCCCGAAGGCACGTCACGGCTCCGGATCACAGTCATGGCGACGCATACTCGCGCGCACATCGATCGCGCGCTCGAGGTCTTTCAAGAAGTAAGCAAACAATGACGACATTTCATGACAAGCTAAAGCAGCTCGACCATAGTTATCTTTGGCACCCGTTCACCCAGATGCAGGAATGGATGGCCGAGGAGCCCTGCATCATCAGCCGGGGCGACGGACATTTTTTGATCGACGTTCAAGGCAAAAAGTACCTGGACGGCGTCTCATCGCTCTGGTGCAACGTGCACGGCCACGGCAAAAAGGAAATCGACGAGGCGATTCGTACCCAGCTCGAACGCATTGCCCATTCGACTTTACTCGGTTTGAGCCATGTTCCCGGCATTCAGCTCGCGGAGAAACTGATCGGGATCGCGCCCAAGGGCTTGCAGCGGGTCTTCTATTCCGATAACGGCGCCACCGCAGTCGAGATCGCTCTCAAAATGGCGGTTCAATATTGGCAGCTCAAGGGCGAAGAGAAGCGCACCTTGGTCGCGTCGCTGGCGGAATCTTACCACGGTGACACGGTGGGCTCGATGAGTGTGGGCTACTCGGAGACTTTCCATCGTTTCCACAAGAGCTTGCTGTTCCCGGTGCTGCGCATCACGCCGCCGCATGTGTTTCGCTATTATCAGCGCATGAGGGAAGAGGACGCCGTCGATGCGGCGATTAAAGACGCGCAGCAACAACTTGCAGAGAACAAAAACGAGTTGGCCGCGCTGGTGATCGAGCCGTTGATGCAAGGCGCGGCGGGTATGTGGCCGCAGCCGGTCAAATACGTGCAAGCATTGAGCGAGATCTGCCGGCGCGACAATATCCTTTTTATACTCGATGAGGTTGCGACCGGATTTGGCAGGACCGGGAAGATGTTCGCCTGCGAACATGCCGGAGTGACTCCGGATATTTTATGCCTGGCCAAGGGAATAACCGGCGGATATTTACCGCTCGCCGCGACCCTCGCCACTGAAGAAATATTTTCAGCCTTCCTCGGCGAATATAGAGAGTACAAAACGTTCTTTCACGGCCATACCTACACGGGTAATCCGCTCGGTTGCGCCGCTGCCATCGCCAATCTGGAACTGTTCGAGCGCAACGACGTCATCGGCAAAATGCAACCGCGCATCAACTACCTTCAGGCGCGGCTGCAAGCTGACTTCCTCACGTTGCCGCACGTGAGCGATGTCCGACAATGGGGCTACATGGCCGGCATCGAACTGGTCAAGGACAAGGCGAGCCGGAGTAACTACGGCCCAGAGCTGCGTATCGGCCATAAAGTCATCCTGGAAGCGCGCAAGCGCAGTGTGCTGATCCGGCCGCTCGGCGACATCATTATTTTGATGCCGCCGCTGACGATCACCAATGAAGAGTTGGCGGCTCTTCTCGACGTGGTTCATGACTCCATTCGGACCGTGACCGAGTGAACAAAAATGACGAACTGCGATACCTCCAAGGGTGGAAGATCGAGAATGGAGGATGGCGTGTTGTCTTCGATTCTCAATCCTCGATCGTCCATCCTCGACGTCGGTAAATAATGGGTTCGGGGATCTTCATCACCGGCACGGACACCGGTGTCGGCAAAACGCTTGTGGCGGCATCGCTTGCCGCTTATCTCCGCGAACGAGGGTATCGTGTCGGCGTCATGAAACCGGCGGAAACCGGCTGCCCGGAAAGCAATGGAATTCTGATTCCACAGGATGCGGTGCAACTCAAAGACGCCGCGGCTTGCGCCGAGCCCATCGATAAAATCTGCCCGTACCGTTTTGCCGAGGTGTTGGCGCCGAGCATCGCTGCGGAAAGAAGCGACCGGAAGATCGACGTCGATCACTTGTTAAGCACCTATGGAGAGATCAACGCCCGATACGATGTCACTTTGGTCGAAGGCGCGGGCGGTCTCATGGTGCCGCTATTGCCGAGTTACACCTTCGCGGACTTCGCGCGCGTTTTGAAACTTCCAGTGTTGGTGGTTGCGGCAAACAAGCTCGGTGTCATCAACCATCTTTTGCTGACGTTGGAGCACGCGAGCTGCAAAGGCTTGAAGGTGTTGGGTTACGTGCTCAATCGGATCTCGAATGAAAATTCGCTCGCGGCGGAGACCAATCGTGAAGCGCTGTTCGGCTTGACCGGAGTTCCTTGTTTGGGCGAGTTGCCGTTCATCGAGATGGCCGGCACCCAGAAGACTTTTCCGCTGGATCTGTTCGAAAATGAGTTTGATATGCGCCCGCTCGAGCCCATCCTGTCGCCGCGCGCCATTTCGTGATGGATTAATTTCACTAAGAGGTAGACACAAGTGCAGAAGAAAATTCGCTACATGCTTGGAATCATCGCGGTACTGTCATGTCTCGGCGCGCAGGTCCCGATCCATGCCGCTGACAAAGTGATTATTTCGTACAGCAGCCGGAGTTATGCGTTCCTGCCGGCGCAGGTCGCCGTGGCAAGAGGGTTTTTCAAAGATGAAAATCTCGAACCATTGCTGATCCAGATGCGCAGCCAGGTGGCCGTGCCGGCGCTGATGAGCGGCGAAGTGCATTACACGCTCAGTTTCGGCAATATCATCGCGAGCGCGATGCAGGGCATGCCGTTCAAGATTCTCGCGGTGTTGACGGACAAACCGTTGCACAGTCTGGTCGGCCGTCCGGATATCAAAACGATAAAGGATCTGCGCGGCAAACGAATCGGTACGCAGCGCATCGGCGGCTCCGACCAGCTCGCCGCCGAAGCGATCCTCCATGCCAAGGGGATCGACGTCAAAGATGTCCAGTTTGTGACGTTGGCCGGGGACGAACCGGTGCGCGTGGAGATTCTAAAAAAAGGCCTGGTGGACGCCATATGCACCGTTCCACCGGGACCGGTCCGTCTCACCCGTGAGGGATACAATGTCCTCGGCGGGCCCAAGGATTTGAAGATCGGCAGCCCTATTTCCTCCGTCGCGGTCACGGATGCGCGGCTCAAGAGCAATCGCGACGAGACGAAAAGAGTGTTGCGCGCCGTTTTGCGAGGGCTGCGGTTCATGCACGAGCGCAGAGATGACACGATTCAAATCATGAGCCGCTGGTTGAGCCAATCCAACGACGTCGCGCGGGATTCCTACGACTCGATTCTGCCGTCATTCAGCCCGGACGGCGGGACTATCGACAAGACTTACGAGTTCGCCATCGAGTCGCGCAAAGCGACGATCCGAACCGACAAGGCGATCCCGCTTTCTCAAGTGCGGGATTTATCGTTGCTAGGGGAAGTGCAGAAGGAGTTGAAGCTGCAGTGATGCGTTGAAGGGTAGCTCCGATTCTCATTTGATGTCTTTTGTCGCTGTGCCAAATTTTCTTAAGCCCGGCATGGCGGCAAAGCATCCCAGAGTCAGTAGCCCGCCTACCGCACAGCCGAACAGGAGCGAGCCCGGGGCGCCGAGAAGCGCCGCCACAAAGCCGACCTCCGCGCCGCCCACCGCATTGGCGCCTTGGGAAAACATGTTGAAAACGGAAAAAGCGCGGCCGCGCACATGATCCGGCGTGAGCAGATGGAAGCTTGTCTGGCGCATGACAGCCTGAAGGGAATTGGCCAGTCCCATGGCGCCGAGCAGCAGAAGCGACAGCCAAAAATGGGTGGACATCGCGAAAACGCCCAACGCGATGCCGTAGGCGAGAAAAGACCAGAGAGCGAGCAAACCCTTGCTGCGCACATCGCCGATCGCGAGCAGCACCAACGTGCCGAGCACGCCGCCGATCGCCGGAGCCGATGACAGCATGCCGAATCCGGCGGGGCCCACGAACAGAATGTCCTTGGCGAAGATCGGCAGCAACGGCCGATAATAACCGAATCCGACGACGATGAAATCGAGCATTACCAGGGTGAGAATGATCGGTTCGGAGAAAAGGAATTTAACGCCGCCCAGAAAGCTTGCCAGAGAAAAATTTTCTCTTGTTGTTTTGTCCAACTTGGGAGTTTTGAGTAGCATCACGGCGACTGCCGCCGGGATGTAAAATAGCGCGTTGAAGAGATACGCATGGCCCGTGCTCATCCATGCCAGGCTAAGCCCGCCCAGCATAGGCCCGATAAAATGCGACCCTTGGGAGACGCTCGAGTTCAGCGCCACCGCATTGGTCAAATGCGAGCGCGGCACGAGATGGGATATCAAGGCCATGCGGGTTGGATTGAGCACGATGTTGAGCGCCGAAGTGAGCGCCGTGCCGGCGAGAATGTGCCAGACTTCGATCAATTCAGTTAGGGTGAGCAGACCCATAACGATCGCGACCAGAAGATTGCCAAAGGTTGTGATCAAAAGTATTTTCTTTCGATCCAGGAAATCTGCCAGCGTGCCGCCGAATAAGCCGAGAGCGAAAATCGGTATCCCTTGCGCGAGCCCGGTCATGCCCAACAAAAATGCCGACCCGGATATTTCATAAACCTGGTAAAGGTTTTGAGCGAGGCGCATCTGCTGCGCGCTGACGGCGAAAAGCGCAAGCAGAAATAAGAAACTATAATTGCGATAACGCAGCGAAGCCCAGGGCGGGAGCGAGGTAATCTGATCGTTGCTGCCGGACGAATCGTCGGACATGGGCAAATGGGACTGGGCTTTAAGTCTCTATACCGTCAATTCACGGCAGCTTGCTGCTGTATCGTTGGTGCCTGGCAGGCGAAATCTGACTGGGCCGTGGACGGAAACATTCCGGGATGACACGTGGCCAGTCATCCGAGCGTCTCCTTGGATACTCCGCGCTGTTGCTGATTTCATTTGCCGACGGCGCGCATCACTTCATCGTGGACGAGTTTGATCGGCAGTTTGCGGGCGACCGCGATCCGTTTGATGTCATCGTATTCCGGGGCAGCTCTTTTCGATCCGTCCGGCTGCTCGACGATTTTCACGGTTACCTCGCCGTAGCGGGTTTTTATTGTTTTGCTTTCCCGACCCAAGATTATCCGGCCGACCGGATAGCAGCGAATTCCAATCGTCGAAGTCTCTTGAAAAATGATCCTGCCGAGTCTTTCCCGATCGCGCGGCTCGGCGATCACGCGTAGCAGCGTTCCGGGGCGATTTTTTTTCATCTGAATCGCCGTCAGATAAACGTCGCGCGCGCCGGCCGCGAATAGACGTTCCATGATATGGTCGTAAAACTGCGGGTTCATGTCGTCGATGTTGGTTTCGATCACCAGCATTTCTTCCCGCTGCCAGCCGGCGCCTGATTCGCCGAGGATCAAACGAAAAAGATTGGGGCGAGTCGAAAACTCTTTTTGCCCGGCGCCGTAGCCGATTTTTTCGATGATCATCTCCGGCTGGAAGCCGAAGCTTTTTCCCAGCACGCGCACGAGCGCGGCGCCGGTGGGCGTCACCGTCTCGCTCGTTACGTCCACGCCGAATACGGGCAACCCTTTGAGAAGCTCGAGAGCGGCGGGGCCAGGAACCGGGAGGGGGCCGTGCTGCGAACGCGTTAGTCCCTCGCCGAGCGGAATTCGCGAAAAGTGAAAAGCATCGATGCCCAAATCGTAAATGCCGATCGCTGCGGATAAAATGTCGACGATGGAATCGGTCGCGCCGACTTCGTGAAAATGGACGCTCTCCACGGCAACGCCGTGGATTCTTGCTTCGGCTTGCGCGAGGCAGCTGAAGACGTCCATGCCGATCCCTTTGATTTTCGCATCGAGTTTGCTGTATTGGATCAACTCGCGGATCTGTTTCCACGAGCGCTGCGCTTCGTTTTTGGGGCAGATGACGTGAAACTGCGTGGCGCGGATCGAGTGAACCGGTTTTTTGGCCGCCTTAATATCAAACTTGAGGGATGGGATTTTTTCTAATTCCGAGCGCAATTTCTTTAGTGGTAAGCCGAGGCCGAGCAGCGCACCGACAAACATGTCGCCGCTCACACCGCCGATCAGGTCCCCATAGGCGATTCGCATCAACTTCCTCGTGTCCGTGAAACGTGTTCGCAGACGGAATCACGAGCACGAAACACGTTCACGAGGTCTTTTCCCAATCGCGCCGCGTTTCCTTGCCGCTGGTTTCAAGGCGGATAATTTCCGATTTGAAAGGCTTGCCGAGCAGGGTGTCGATGAGCCAGTTCACCACAAGAGGGCGGGCCTTTGGGTTGCGGATCGAATGGCGCTCGCCTTCGAAAACATAGAGCAATTTCGGCGCGGGAATTTCGCCCATGAGCTCATAGACGAACTTCATATCGCAGTGCTCGTCGTCTTCGCCGGCAACGACCATATATGGGCAGGTGATCTTTGCAGTGACGCCGCGAAGCGACAGCGTCTTGCAGAATTCGTCAAAGGCGGCTTCATCGTCGTACCCTGACATATACATATAATTCAGCTTGAACGTCGGGGATGACATGTTGAAAATCGCGTACTGTCCCGGTTCCATGCACACACCGCTCACGGCGCAGGCTTTGAAGCGCTTTTCTTCAGCGACGACGCGCGGCGCCCAATACGAACCCATGCTCGAACCCATGACGCCCAGGCGATTCGCGTCGATCTCCGGGCGCTTGACCAGATAGTCGCAGGCGAGCTTGCCGGCATCGGCATAATTCGACGCAGTGCATGGTATGCCGCCTTCGCGCGTTTCTCCCTGTCCCGGGCCGTCGATGGCGAGCACGGCGAAACCTCTCTCGATAAAGGGATCCCCGCTCGCCGGATTGTCTTCTTTGACACCATCCATGCCCGGGATGTACATGATGCACGGCACCTTCTCGTCGGATTTTCTACCGGGTGGGAGATGAAGAATTGCTTGGATCTTCTTGCCCTCGTAAGGCAGCTCGACGCGCTGGATCGGCCGGCCGGCATACTGGATAAATTTGTCATAACAGGCGCGTTTTCTTTTCTGCCACTCGATGCGCTGCGGATTGCCGTCTTCGTAGATCGCCCACATGGCGTTGGTATAAAAGCACGCGGCGATGTAGTAGTGGTCGCGCGCTTGCGCGAAATTGCCGGCCGCTTCGGCGGCGCGCCCTTGCTCCTCACGGCGCGTGGCGGCGCTGGAGAACTCGCGCGGGATATCGACGAATTTTTGAATGCGCCGGCAGATTTCCTGGAGATCCGGCTCTACGGTCGGTCCGCAGTTGCGGATGATTTTCCCCGTGCGGCCTTGATCCCAGTCGATGCCGCGAGTTTGAATGACCTGGTCCAAGATCCAGCGCTGCTCGCGCCAGCGGCGAACTTTACGTTCGGTTTCGATTCTCATGATGCCTCCGGCTGGTTCAACCTTCAAAGTTCAGGTTTCAATGTCGGATTAGATTCGAGTGGCTGACTATTTTGCTTTGACGAAGCGGTCGTCGATGAATTTCCGTAAGTCCACATTTTTGAGTTGCGGCGTAGAGTCGAGCAGGCTTTCGCGCACGGCTTCGAGGCCCTTGATCGCCGGATAGGGCGGACTCGAGATCGCCTTATCATATTCCTTGTAGCCATTTTCCAGAATTCGGTCCTCCGCGCGCATATATTTCCTCAGCACCCGAAGCGCGGCGCGGCTGTCTTCTTTGTAAACCTTGGCGCCGTCGGTAAGCGCCGCCATGTAAGAGCGGGCTATTTCCGGCTGGCTCTGAACGAAAGTGCGCCTGGCTGCGATTCCGGAGAAAGTAAATTCCTTGCCCAAATCGGGGATGTGAAGCAACGGCCGGAAACCCAAATCGCGCGCGGCGGTCGATGTCGGCGGCGACAGAATGCCGGCATTTACCGCGCCTGCGCGCAGGGCGGCAAGGATCTCGGGAATGCCGCCGAGGGAGATCATTGTGACATCCTTGGGCCCGAGTCCAAAGTGTTCGAGGGCGGTGCGCACCGCCAAATCGCTGGCTGAACCAATGCGTGTGATGCCGATCTTCTTGCCCGTGAGATCGGAGCCTTTGGTGATGGCGGAGTCGGCGATCAGAGTGAAAACCATCTGATGGGTGGTCGTGCCGATCCAAACAAAATCGGCTCCTTGCGCCCAAGCCGTCATCATCGGCGCAGGAGACAAGTGGCCGAATTGGATTTCACCGGCGAGAAGTGCCTGCACGGCGGTCGTGCCGCCGCGAATATAAATCAAACTGGAATCGAAGTTGTGTTTCTTAAAGTAGCCGTCCTCCTGAGTCAACCAGAGAGTGCCTATGCCGGCTGAAAGGGCGCTGTAAGCGGTGCGGACGGGCGCCGGACGGCTTTGACTTCGGGCCGGTGTAGGCGCGAGTAGCTGACAAACCGCCCAAAATAGCATTACACGGCGGCCCGCTCTCCGAACAGTCACGATTCTTTGTTCCCTTTTCGCCAATGACGCGCGCTTGGTATGCGCCGGCCAGTGTGAAAGAATATATTTCTGGAATCGGCGCTGACTCTAGTCAAAAAAGTTTCGGAGCGCAAACAAAGCTGCGCGCCAGCGCGCGAACGTTCGGTTGATTCTCCAGAGCTTTTGTGGTTATAAGATTTGAGACTCTTCTTCTGATGTAATTTCGGAAACTTACGATGTTATTTGATTTCGCTAATGTCCTAGTGTTTACGGCATTAGGGCTTGGGTTCGTAGGGGTAAATCTGCTGATCGGGCGATTGCTGCGTCCGTCTAATCCCCAAGCTCGAAAATTGTCGACCTACGAGTGCGGCGAGCCCGCGATGGGCAGCGCATGGATGAACTTCAACATCCGTTTTTACCTGGTAGCCCTGATCTTCATCATCTTCGAGGTTGAAATCGCTTTCATCTTCCCGGTCGCCTCGGTGTTCCGGCGCTGGGTCGAAGGCGGAGTCGGCGTTTTCGCATTAATCGAAATTCTGCTCTTCATCGGCATTCTTTTCCTCGGCCTGATATACGCTTGGGTCAAGGGAGATCTGGATTGGATCAAAAAGGTCCGGGCTTGATCCTGTCAGGAGATATGAATGAAACCTTTAATCAATTCCCTGCCGGAAACGGTTTTCACGACTAAGGTCGACAACCTGCTCAATTGGGGCAGAGCTTCGTCGCAATGGTACATGCTCTTCGGTCTGGCGTGCTGCGCCATCGAACTGATGCAGACCGGTGGACCTAGGGCGGATCTGGATCGCTTCGGCGCAGTGCCGCGCGCTACGCCCAGGCAGTCGGATCTGATGATCGTCGCCGGCACGTTGACTTATAAGATGGCGAAACGGACGAAACTGCTGTACGACCAGATGCCCGATCCGAAATACGTTATCTCGATGGGTAGTTGCTCGAACTGCGGCGGGCTCTTCCAGTTGGCTTACTCGGTGTGCAAAGGCGTGGACAAGATTATTCCTGTCGACGTGTACGTGCCCGGCTGCCCGCCCCGCCCTGAGGCGCTCACTGAAGGGTTGCTGCGAATCCAAGACAAGATGATGCGCGAGCGCTGGCTGGTCAAACCGTCACGCCCGGCCGAGGAGCAGGGCGCGCTTAGTTAGACAAGATGCACGCGAAAGACATTTATGCTGCCTTGGAGCAGCAATTCCCGGGAAAGGTCGGCAATTTCAAGGCTGATGCGCTGGAGCCTTATTTGACCGTGGAAGGATACTCGATCGTCGAGGTCTGCCGTTTCCTGCGCGACAGTGCCGGTCTCGATTTTCAAGTGCTTTCCGATTTGACCGCGCTCGACTGGCCCAAAGAAGAAAAGATTCAGGTCGTTTATCACCTGTTCTCTTACGCACACAATCATCAAATTGTGCTTAAGGTCGATCTGCCGCGCGACAACCCGAAGATTGCAACGGTCGAGGGCGTTTGGAAGGTCGCCAATTGGTTTGAGCGTGAAGTCTACGACTTATTCGGCGTGATTTTTGAGGGCCATAGCGATCTCAGGCGAATCATGCTGCCCGAAGACTGGATAGGGTATCCGCTCCGCAAAGACTACGTGGAGCAGGAAGAGTACGACGGTATCAGCACGCAACGGGCGCCGTTAGTGGAAAAGCTGCTGCGATAGGTTAGCGATGGACGAAGCGATCGAGTCACAGACCGGTTTAAATACCGAAGACATGACGATCAGCGTGGGGCCGCAGCA
>Ga0209974_10000739_pt1 | contig 11177 bp, 10 predicted proteins | sample InoplaM3SPM_FD_187592 | JGI IMG/M metagenome (GOLD analysis project Ga0209974, IMG submission 187592) | Arabidopsis thaliana rhizosphere microbial communities from the Joint Genome Institute, USA, that affect carbon cycling - Inoculated... | ecosystem: Host-associated > Plants > Roots >...
CAAGGGTGCCGCGGAGCGGCTCGCGGCGGAACTCGACAAGACACTCGTTCTCACGGGCGATGTCACCGATGAGGAACTGCTCGAAACGGAGAACATCGGAGACATGGACGTCTATTGCGCGCTCACCAACGACGACGAGAACAACATCATGTCTTCGCTGCTGGCGCGGCGCATGGGCGCGCGCAAGGTGGTGGCGCTCATCAACCGCGGCTCCTACGTGAACCTCGTCCAGGCGGGACAGATCGACATCGCCATCTCGCCGGCACAGGCCACCATAGGCACGCTGCTGGCGCACGTGCGGCGCGGCGACTGCGTGGCCGTGCATTCATTGCGGCGCGGCGCGGCCGAGGCGCTGGAGCTGGTCGCCCATGGCGATGCTCGCTCGTCGCGGGTAGTCGGAAAGACGGTCGAGCAGATCGATCTGCCCAAGGGGGCGACCATAGGGGCGATCGTGCGCAGACGCGACCGGCCGGGAACGGAACCCAACCGCAAGCCCGAGTATGAGGATGAAGTCATCATCGCGCATCACGACACCGTCATAGAGCCCGACGATCACGTCATCGTGTTCGTGGTCAACAAACGGATGGTTCCCCGGGTCGAAAAGCTGTTCCAGGTCGACATCGGTTTCTTCTGAGACTTCGGGCGCCCCGTAGCGTAACAAGAACAAGCGCCGCGCAATGACCTGGCTGCTGACCATCTGTCCCGTCCTCGGGATTATCGCCATGGCGATGAGCGCGACGCATCTGCTGCCCATCGCGATCTCCATCGTGCACGACGACGGCGCCTCAGGACAGTTCGCCGTATCCATGACGCTCAATTTCGCGGTCGGCTGCGTGCTGTGGCTCCTCACCCGTCGCCACAAACGCGAGCTGATCCTGCGCGAGGGCATATTGCTGGTCGTGATCGTCTGGACCGGCGGCGCGCTGTTCGCTTCCGTGCCGCTCCTGCTGGCGGTTTCGGACATTTCGTTCACGGATGCCTACTTCGAAGCGATCTCAGGCCTCACTGCCACGGGCTCGAGCGTGCTTGCCAGACTCGAAACGCTCCCCGTCTCGGTAAACGTCTGGCGGGCCGAGTTGCAGTGGCTGGGCGGGATGGGCGTGATCGTGCTGGTCGTCGCCATCCTGCCGATGCTGGGGGTGGGTGGGCGACAGATCTCAAAATCGGAGATACCCGGGCCGATGAAGGAAGGCGCGCTCACGCCGCGTATCACACAGACCGCGAAAGGACTGTGGGCCGTCTATACGCTGCTCACCGTGCTGTGCCTGTTGAGCTATCACCTTGCCGGGATGAGCTGGCTCGATGCGCTGATCCACAGCTTCACCACCGTGTCGCTCGGCGGTTATTCATCATACGACGCGAGCTTTGCGCAATTCGATTCACCGACGATCGAGACCATCGCCATCGCGTTCATGCTCGCCGGCGGGATCAACTTCGCCACGCATTTCATGGTCTGGCGCGAGCGCAGCTTCGATGCCTATCGCCGCGATACCGAGGTTGGCTATTTCCTGCTGCTCGCCGCGCTCAGTGCCGCCGGTATCGCGTGGTTCCTGTGGCTTTCCGGCGTGTATGACAGTTTTTCGACAGCACTGCGCTTCGCGGCATTCAACGTCGTCTCTTTCGGAACGACGACCGGCTACACCACCGTGGACTACAACGCATGGCCGATCTTTGCTGCGCTCTGGATGTTGTTCCTGGGGACGTTCCTGTGCTGCTCCGGTTCCGCGGGGGGCGGCATCAAGATGATCCGCGCCATCATCCTTTACCGCCAGGTCTATCGCGAGCTCAACCGGCTCGCGCACCCGAACGCCATGCTGCCGCTGAAGGTCGGGGGGCAAGTCGTGCCGAACCAGGTGGTGTTTGCCGTGCTCGCCTTCTTCTTTGTGTGGGTCGCGATACTGATCAGCATGACGCTCATACTCGGGTGGTCGGGACTGGATGCCATGACGGCCTTCTCAGCAGCGGTCGCCTCGCTTTGCAATATCGGCCCGGGCCTGCAGCAGATCGGTCCCAGTTCGAATTTCGCAGTGCTGACCGACTTCCAGACGTGGGTATGCTCGGCAGCGATGCTGCTGGGGCGCCTGGAGCTGTTTACCGTCCTGCTGGTCTTTACGCCGACCTTCTGGCACAAGTAGCGCGCGTCCCTCGCGCCGTCCCGTAAATATTCCCGGCGCACTTTGTGAACGCCTCATCCGGTGTTTACAATAGACCGGGAGTCCCGCATGCAACGAGTGAACCTCACGCAACACTTCCTGATCGCCATGCCGAACATGGTCGATCCGCACTTCGCGAAGACGCTCACCTTTGTCTGCGAGCACAACGAGCAGGGCGCGCTCGGCGTGGTGGTGAACCGCCCGATCGACATGACGCTGCAGGCGCTGCTGGAGCAGGTCAGCATCCCGCTCGTCTCGGAGCTTTTCAAGTCCGCTCCGGTCCATTTCGGCGGCCCGGTCCAGGTCGATCGCGGCTTCGTTCTGCACAAGCCGCTCGGCGAATGGCAATCCACGCTCGCGGTGAGCTCGGAGATCGGGCTCACCACGTCTAAGGACATACTGGAGGCCGTCGCGCGTGGAGAAGGGCCGAAGCAGATATTGGTGACGCTGGGCTACGCGGGGTGGGCGCCGGGGCAGCTCGAGCACGAGCTGGCGCAGAACGCCTGGTTGACCGTGCAGGCCAAGTCGGAAGTGATTTTCGATCTGCCCTCGGAAGAGCGGCTGCCGGCCGCCATGGGCCTGCTCGGCGTGGACTATGCGCGCCTCTCGGAACAGGCCGGGCACGCATAGCGCAACCGCGTGGCGGGCATTCGCAATCCTCGATCGAGCGGTCCCCGGCCATCGGATGACAGCACTGCCGCGGGCACGGTGGTCGCATTCGATTTCGGCGAGAAGCGCATCGGCGTCGCGGTAGGGGATGTCGAAGTCGGTATCGCGCATCCGCTCACCACGATAGCCGCGGAGGACAACCGCAGCCGGTTCTCCGCCGTTGCGGCGATCATCGAGGAATGGCACCCGTCGCTGCTGGTCGTCGGGGTTCCGTTTCACGGCGAAGAGGCGCAGCACGAACTCGAGCGTCTTGCACGACGCTTCGCGCGGCGCCTGGAAGGCCGCTTCGGCATCGCCACGCACCTGATCGACGAGCGCCTCACATCGCACGCCGCCGAGACGGCGCTCCGCGAGCAGGGCGCGCGGCGAAAGAAGATGAAGGCAGCGCTGGACGAGGCGGCGGCGCAGCATATCCTTCAGGCATACTTCGAAGCCCTGCGCGTGCAGCGCGCGGCGCACGACTTGTGGTAGTCTACGCGCCGCGCTACGCACCTAAGAGTGCCTAAGCCATGCCGGGCAAAACGCTCCCTGACGCCGAACAGCTCCTGGCGGCGCTCACCGAACAGATGCGGGCCTCCGTGGGCCCTGACAGCGGTTTGATTGGCATACATACCGGCGGGGTCTGGCTCGCGGAGCGTCTCCACGCCGCGCTCGGCATCGCGGCACCCTGCGGCTCGCTCGATGTCTCCTTTTACCGGGACGATTACGAAAAGATCGGCCTGCACCGGAACGTCAAAAGCTCGAGCATCCCGTTTGACGTCGAAGGCCGCCATCTCGTGCTGGTGGATGACGTGCTCTACACCGGCCGCACCATACGCGCCGCCATGAACGAGCTGTTCGATTACGGGCGTCCTGCGAGCATCCGGCTTGCGGCGCTGGTGGACCGCGGGGGACGCGAGTTGCCGATCGCAGCCCAGTTCGTCGGCGCGGTGGTCGAACTCGCCCCCGGACAGAGCATCGAGCTTACGCGAGAGTCACGGGGACGGCTCGCGCTCGTACTGCACGAGAGCGACTGCTAGGATGTGGCTCAATCCCGCCAACCCGCAGCTCAACAGGAACGGCGAGCTGCACCATCTGCTCACCATCGAGGGGCTCCCGGCCGAGATCCTGTGGCAGATCCTTGATACCGCGCAGTCGTTCGTCGGCGTGACGCAGCGCGAGGTGAAGAAAGTGCCGCTGCTGCGCGGCAAGGCGGTGTTCAACCTGTTTTTCGAGCCGAGCACGCGCACTCGCACGACGTTCGAGATCGCCGCGAAGCGACTTTCCGCGGATGTGATCAACCTCGCCATCAATATTTCTTCGCAGACCAAGGGCGAGACCGTGCTCGACACCGTCGCCAATCTGTCCGCGATGCAGGCCGACATGTTCGTGGTGCGCCATGCCGCGAGCGGTGCGCCCTATCTCATTGCGCGCCACGTCGCGCCCGACATACATGTGATCAACGCCGGGGACGGACGGCACGCGCATCCCACGCAGGGTCTGCTCGACATGTTCACCATCCGTCATTACAAAAAGGAGTTCTCCGGATTGCGCGTGGCGATCGTGGGCGACGTCCTGCATTCGCGGGTCGCACGCTCACAGATCCACGCGCTGGCCACACTGGGGTGCCCCGAGATCCGGGTGATCGGGCCCAAGACCCTGCTGCCGAGTCACGTGGAAAATCTGGGCGTGCACGTCTACCACGACATGCGCCAGGGCTTGAAGGATGTCGATGTCGTCATGATGCTGCGGCTGCAGAACGAGCGCATGGAAGGGCCGCTCCTGCCGTCGGCGCAGGAGTTTTATAAGTACTACGGCCTCACGGAAGAAAAGCTCGCGGCCGCCAGGCCGGACGCGATCGTGCTCCATCCCGGTCCCATGAACCGCGGCGTGGAGATCGATTCGAGCGTGGCCGACGGCGCGCAGTCCGTCATCCTCCCGCAGGTGACGTTCGGCATCGCGATCCGGATGGCGGTGATGAGCATCCTGGCCGGAAACTGAACGATGAGATTGCGCATTGCACAGGGCCGGCTGATCGACCCCGCGAGCGGTCTCGACGCACAGCAGGACGTGTATGTCGCTGATGGGCAGATCGTGGCGACAGGCCGTGCGCCAGCGGGCTTCAAGGCAGACCGCACGCTCGACGCTTCGGGCTTGATCGTCTGCCCGGGACTGGTGGACCTTTCGGCCCGGCTGCGTGAGCCCGGCTTCGAGTACATGGCCACGCTTGAATCGGAAATGGAGGCGGCCATAGCAGGCGGCGTGACGAGCCTCGCCTGCCCGCCGGACACCGATCCGCCGCTCGACGAGCCCGGCCTGGTCGAAATGCTCAAGTTCCGGGCGAAAAATCTGAATCAGGCGCGGGTCTATCCGGTGGGCGCGCTCACCGCAGGCCTGAAGGGACAGCGTCTCACCGAGATGGCCGAGCTGCGCGACGCCGGGTGTGTCGCGTTTTCGCAGGCAGACGCGCCGCTGACGGACAATCAGGTGCTGCTCTATGCGCTGCAGTATGCCGCGACCTTCGGGTTCGCGGTGTGGCTGCGACCTCAGGACGCGACGCTCGCGCGCAACGGGGTCGCCCACGACGGCCAGGTGGCGGCGCGCCTCGGACTTCCCGCCATACCGGTGTCCGCCGAGACTGCCGCGTTATCGATCATCTTGCTGCTTGCCCGCGAAACCGGCGCCCGGGTGCATCTGGCGCGGCTTTCCAGCGCCGAGGGCGTCGACATGGTGCGTCAGGCAAAGGCGCTTGGTATCGCGGTCACGTGTGACGTCGGTATCCATCACGCGCACCTTTCCGAGATGGATGTTGGCTATTTCGATCCGAACTGCAACCTGACGCCCCCGCTGCGTACCCTGCGCGACCGGGACGCGCTGCGCCGCGCGCTGGAGGACGGCACGGTCGACGCGCTGTGCTCGGACCATACGCCGGTGGACGAGGATGCAAAGCAGCTGCCCTTCGCCGAGGCCGAGGTCGGCGCAACCGGACTGGAGCTGCTGCTGCCCCTTACCCTGAAGTGGGCGGGAGACGCAGGGGTGCCGCTGGCAAAGGCGCTGGGCAAGATTACCTGTGACGCGGCGCGCATACTGGGCGTGGACGCCGGCCGGCTGGCGCCCGGGGGCACCGCGGACATTTGCATCTTCGACCCGGCGCGCTACTGGAAAGTGGCACCCGCGGCGCTCAGGAGCCAGGGAAAAAACACGCCTTTCCTGGGCTTCGAAGTAAAAGGCAAGGTCTGCTATACCCTGATCGGCGGCGAAACGGTTTATCAGGTCGCCGACTGACGCAGCCGCGGCACGGTTGGAACTCGGTCGCCACACGGTCATCCTATTTCAATCGCTCTCATTTCGATCCAGGAATCCGCTGTCATGAATCCGTTGCTCGATTTCTCCGGGCTGCCGCGGTTTGGCGACTTCAAGCCCGATTACGTCACGCCCGCGGTAGACCAGCTGCTCGCCGAAAATCGCTCGCTGATCGCGCGCCTCGCCGCGCCTGCGGTCCCGGCGACGTGGGCAGATTTCGTGGCGCCCCTCGAGGAAGCGAACGAACGGCTGTCGCGGGCTTGGGGTCAGGTCGGCCATCTGAATGCCGTGATGAACTCTCCGGAACTGCGCGACGCCTATAACGCCAACCTGCCCAAGATAACCCAGTACTACACCGAGCTCTCGCAGCACTCCGGACTGTTCGAAAAGTTCAAGTCGCTCGCCGCGTCTCCGGGATTCGGGCAACTCTCTCTCCCGCAGCGCAAAATCGTCGAAAACGAGCTGCGCGATTTCCGCCTCGGTGGCGCCGAGCTCGCGCCCGAACGCAAAGCCCGGTTCATGGAGATCAGGGAGCGGCTTTCGCAGCTTTCCTCGCGATTCAGCGACAACCTGCTGGACGCCACCAACGCTTTTGCGCACTACGTGACGGAGGAACGCGATCTCTCCGGCATTCCGGACGATGTGCAACGCGCGGCGCGCGATGCCGCGCGCGCGGACGGCCGTGACGGCTGGAAATTCACACTGCACGCGCCATCGTATCTGCCTGTCATGCAGTACGCCGATGACCGCCGCCTCCGTGAGCTGATGTATCGCGCCTACGTCACGCGGGCGGCGGAGTTTGGCAAGCCGGAATGGGACAACACTGCGCTGATGACCGACATCGTGCAGTTGCGCGAGGAGATGGCGCGGCTGCTCGGCTTCAGAAACTATGCGGAATACTCGCTGGAACCCAAGATGGCGGAATCGCCGGAGCAGGTGCTCGGCTTTCTCGGCGAGCTCGCCGCGCGCGCGCGCCCGTACGCCGAGGCTGACCTGCGCGAACTTGCCGCATACGCGCGCGACGAGCTGCAGCTCGAAAAGCTCGAAACGTGGGATCTCGCCTACGTTTCCGAGAAACTGCGCATCGCGCGCTACGCCTTCTCCGATCAGGAGGTGAAGCAGTATTTTCCGGAGACCACGGTGTTGCCGGGGATGTTCCGGCTGGTCGAAACGCTCTACGGGCTGCGGATCAAGGCTGCGGAGGCGCCGAAGTGGCACGAGGACGTACGGTTCTTTGCCATACACGACCGGTCCGGTGCGCTGGTGGGACAGTTCTACGCCGACCTGTATGCTCGCCCCTCGAAGCGCGGCGGCGCGTGGATGGACGAGGCGATCACGCGGCGCCTGAAGGAAGGGCGGGTGCAGGCGCCGGTGGCGTATCTCAATTGCAACTTTTCCGCGCCCGTCGGCGGTAGACCGGCGTTGTTCACGCACGACGAAGTCATCACCTTGTTCCATGAGTTCGGCCATGGACTGCACCACCTGCTAACGCGCGTGGATCATCTCGGCGTCTCGGGAATCAACGGCGTCGAGTGGGACGCGGTCGAGCTTCCGAGCCAGTTCATGGAGAACTTTTGCTGGGAATGGGACGTGCTGCAGCCGATGACCCGGCATGCGGAAACCGGTGCCCCGCTGCCGCTCGTGCTGTTCGACAAGATGGTCGCGGCCAAGAATTTCCAGAGCGGGTTGCAGACGGTGCGCCAGCTCGAGTTCGCACTGTTCGATCTGCACCTGCACTATGATTACGATCCGCAAGGCGCTAAGGAGGTGCTGGAGCTTCTCGACGAGATAAGGGCGCGCGTAGCGGTTATCCATCCGCCCGCCTACAACCGCTTCCCGAACAGTTTTTCTCACATCTTTGCGGGCGGCTACGCGGCCGGCTACTACAGCTACAAGTGGGCCGAGGTGCTCTCCGCCGACGCCTACAGTCTCTTCGAGGAAACCGGCGTGCTCAACCCGGAAACGGGACGGCGCTTCTGGGACGAAATCCTTGGCGTGGGCGGCAGCCGGCCGGCGCTGGAATCCTTCAAGGCATTCCGCGGCCGCGCGCCGCGCATCGATGCATTGTTGAGGCATAGCGGCATGAGCGGCGGAGCAGGCGCCCAAGCGGCCTGACCGCTTGGGATGCAACCCGCGAAGGCCGCAGGCTGCCGACGCTAGCTGTCTCACCTACACTGTGACTTGTCGGAGGCAGCGGAATGGCCGAGACAGCCTGAAATTGCGGCTTGCTGCTTTGCACCCCCCGCCACGAAGTGCTAGAGTGAAAAAGTCCATCTATGCACGGGAGGCGCGATGAAAGCACACCCCATTCTCGCGGTTTGCGCGTTTGCGATGCTGGCCATGTCGCTCCACGCCGCACAGCTCTACCGCTGGGTCGATGACAAAGGGAACGTGGAATGGCGCGACACGCCGCCGCCGACCACGGCGAAAAAAGTCGAGCAGCGCACCATCAGCGTCAGCACCATTCCAACAAGCGACTTGCCGTACAGCCTGCAGCTGGCAGTGAAGAACTTTCCCGTGACGCTATGGGCCACCGATTGCGGGCAGCTGTGCGACCGGGCGCGGGCGCATCTCAAGCGACGCGGCGTACCCTACGCCGACCGGAACCCTCAGAGCGACTTTGATGGGTTCAAAAAGGCGAGCAATGGTGGTGGTGAAGTTCCGCTCCTGCTGGTTGGAACCACGCGACTGAAGGGTTATCACGAGGGCGAGTGGGATTCGGCTCTCGATATCGCCGGATATCCGAAAACGGCCGTAACGACGGCTGGGCTGGCGACAAAGCCTTCAGCAGCCGCTCCCAAGCAGCCGGCGTCAAAACCTTCAGTGGTGAAGCTATATACTAGCCCGGACTGCGGCCCCCGCTGCGCGCAGGCCAAGGAGTTGCTGGTAAGTCGTGGTGTGCCCTACCAGGAAATAGAGGTGATCGAACCACCCGTTGTACAAGAACTTACCAAGATAGCGGGCGATGCTTTCGTGCCGACCCTTGTCGCAGGGCGTCACTTCGTGCGCGGGTTTGAGCCGGCGGACTATCACAACGCGCTGGACCAGGCGGGATTCGGCAAGGCGCAAGCGCAGGCCAAGCCCTAATTCATTATGGGAGCATTTGCGCCTGGCAATCCGCCATCAACCGCCGCGCGAAAGACTCGGGCTCGTCCGGATTACCGGTAAATCGTATCGATACCGTAGACCCGCTTCCTCGCGGCTGTATGTCCGCCACGGCGAGCGCGCCGGCGCCGCGCCACGACTGGCGGATCACGACTTCCCACGCCACATCGCCCTGCAGCCGCTCTTCCGCGGTAAGACCCGCCATGCTTTTGGCATTGCGCGCGATGCAGATTGCCGCGGAATAGGGCGTGCGCCCGCTTTCGAACGCATAAGGCTTTACCTTCTCGATCTTGGGGGTCGGCGCGCACCCGACGGCCAGCAGTAGTCCGCACCAAACCATCCAGGTGACAATTTTTTTCATCTTCATGCTCCCCCACACTGCCGCAGTCGTTATGCTGCCACAACGGCGCGGCTGACGCAGGATGTTGCCGTAGATGCGCCTTGCCACCTGGAACGTCAATTCACTGAAGGTACGTCTGCCGCACGTCCTGAACTGGCTCGGCAAGCATGGACCTGACGTCATGTGCCTGCAGGAGACGAAGCTGGAGGATGGCAACTTTCCCCTGCATGACATCTCGGCTGCCGGATACGAGGCGCTCTACAGCGGACAGAAAACCTATAACGGGGTGGCGCTTCTGAGCCGGGATGGCGTGACGGAAGTCGTTGCCGCCGTGCCCGGATTCGAAGACGCCCAGAAGCGCGTGCTGGCCGGGACCGTGCGCGGCATCCGCGTCGTGTGCGTATACGTCCCGAACGGAGAGAACGTCGAATCGGAGAAATACCGCTACAAGCTCGAGTGGCTCGCGGCACTGACCGCCTGGCTGCGAACCGAGATCGCGCGCTTTCCCGACCTTGCGCTGCTGGGCGACTTCAACATCGCACCGGAGGAGCGCGATGTGCACGACCCGGCGCTCTGGCAAGGGCAAATCCATTTCAGCGACCCGGAGCGAGCGGCGTTTCGCAGGCTGCTGGCAATGGGGCTCCACGATGCGTTCCGGCTGTTCGGGCAACCCGAGAAATCGTTCACCTGGTGGGACTACCGGATGAACGCCTTCCGCAGGAAGATGGGGCTGCGCATCGACCACGTTCTTCTCACCGGGCCGCTCGCGCAGCGCTGCACGGCGTGCTGGATCGATGCGGAGCCCCGCGCAGCAGACCGCCCGTCGGACCACGCACCGGTCGTGGCGGATCTGTCGGTTTAGGGTTTCGTATTGCCGGCGCGGTGGCCGTTACGCCGGATCGCGCTCCTTGCTGTGATCCAGGCCGAGCTCCTGGATCTTGCGCGTCAGGGTATTCCGTCCCAGTCCCAAGAGCTGGGATGCCTCGATGCGGCGCCCGCCGGTATGCGCGAGCGCTTTCGCGATGAGTGCTTTTTCGAAACTGCGTGTAAGCTCGCTCATGATCGCGAGCTGTCCCCGGTTAAGGAGCGCCTCGACTTCCTTCTCCAGCATCGAGACCCAGCCGTCTGCCGAGGCCGCAGGCGGGTCCGACCGGATTTCGGATGGCAGGTCCTTGACTTCGATGACGAGCGAGGGCGCCATCACGGTCAGCCAGTGACACAGATTCTCGAGCTGCCGCACGTTGCCCGGAAACTCCTGCGCGCTAAGATAGCGCACCGTCGCATCGGACAGCCGCTTCACGTCCACGCCGAGTTCGCGCGCGCACTTCTGCAGAAAATAGCGCGCGAGCAACGGAATATCCTCACGGCGCTCGCGCAACGGCGGAAGCCGCAGCCGGATGACGTTCAGCCGGTGGAAGAGGTCCTCGCGAAAGAGTCCCTGCCGTACTCTTTGCTCGAGATCCTGATGCGTGGCGGCGATGACCCGTACGTTGGCCTTGATCGGCTGGTGCCCGCCGACGCGATAGTACTGGCCATCGGATAGCACGCGCAGCAGTCGCGTCTGCAGATCCGCCGGCATGTCGCCGATTTCATCCAGGAACAGCGTGCCGCCTTCGGCCTGCTCGAAG
>Ga0209974_10000741_pt1 | contig 11165 bp, 10 predicted proteins | sample InoplaM3SPM_FD_187592 | JGI IMG/M metagenome (GOLD analysis project Ga0209974, IMG submission 187592) | Arabidopsis thaliana rhizosphere microbial communities from the Joint Genome Institute, USA, that affect carbon cycling - Inoculated... | ecosystem: Host-associated > Plants > Roots >...
CCTCAAGCGGAGACGGCAAGGTGCGCGTCAGCCGCGAAAGCAAGGGCCGCGGCGGCAAGGTGGTGACGGTGGTTCGCGGCCTGAGCCTCGACGCCGCGGCGCTTGCCGTGCAGGCCAAGCAGCTGCGAACCGCCTGCGGCACCGGCGGCACGCTGAAAGATGGCGTGGTCGAATTGCAAGGCGATCACTGCGAGCGCGTGATGGCCTGCTTGAAGCAGGATGGGTGGACGGTGCTTCGCTCGGGTGGGTAAGAACGGCACACGCTCGCCCGTCTACCTACACGGCACGAATACCGTCATGCCCGATTGAATCGCGGCGGCGGTCAAGGCTTGCTGGTTGCGTCTTTCAGCGCTTCCTTGGCGTCGCCGACCTTCTTCTGTGTCTTGCCCTGGACTTTCTTTGCCAGACCCTTGGCCTCTTGCGATGTGCTACCGAGCAACGCGCCAGCCTTCTGCTGCAGCTTGCCCGCCGCTTCTTTGGCGGCACCCTTGACTTGATCTTTGTTCATGATTCACCTCAATGTGGTGGTTGAAGAACGGGGTGACCCGTTGGTCACCCAACGATCAAGGCTGTTGGTTCGCTTGTCTGACCTTGACATCCAACAGTAGGTTTCGCGGCGGGAATTGCATTGAGCTTGCTCAACCGGCGCGTCATTGTGTGAACCGGATTCGCCGCATCGAGCGCCTCGCTGAAGATCAGCAGCCGGCGCTGTCTCGCGTTCGGGTCGAAAGCGCTGCGCGCTCAACGCAGGCCGAAATATCCCAAGACGAACAAGATGATGACGACGGCACCGACGAGCCAGATGATTCTGTTCATGATTTCATTCCTTTGCCTACACTCAGTGGAGCCACTTTACGGCGGCGCAGCCCGACCCACTGTGCGCTGGCGAACAGAGCAACGCAGTTCCCGCCGCGGATGCCTCTGTCGGGCTCTCAGCCGATATCGGCCGTACGGGCGGTCAGGCGCGCAGCGCCGGTGCCGAGCAGTCCTTTGAGCTCTTCGCCGCTGAGCACCTCACGCTCCAGCAGGGCACGCGCCAAGGCATCGAGCTGCCGGCGCCTGGCCGACAGGAGCTTTTGGCATTGGGCCTGTGCCTGCTCCAGCAGGGCGCGGGCTTCTTGCAACACGGCAGCCTGGATGTCGGGGCCCAGCAGTTCTTTCGGCACGCCGGCCACGCTCAGCAGGCCGAAGGTTCTGGAAAACCCCAGCGAGCCGACCATGTTGATCGCCAGTTCAGACGCGCGCTTCAAGTCGTCCGAGGCGCCGCTGGACACGCTGTCCAGCACCAGCAGCTCGGCCTCACGCCCACCCAGCATCATCGCCAGTCGGCTGGTGAGTTCGGTCTGCTGGTACAGCGGGTCTTCGGTGTCGCGGGTGATGTAGGTCACGCCAAGGGCCTGGCCGCGTGGCTCGATGCTCACGCGCTCCACCACCCCGACCTGCAACCAATGGCCGACCAGGGCATGGCCCGCCTCGTGGTAGGCCAGGCGCGTGCGGGTGTCGTCGGTCAGCAGCGCTTTGATGGCAGAGATCTCGCCGCCGAGCTGGTGGCTCTCGATCGCGCGCAAGAAGTGCTCGGACGACACCTGCGGCACGCCGCTTTCGGCCGCGGTGGACGCGGCCTTGTTCACCGTGTTGGCGATCTCGGCCGGCGTCATGCCAGCCGTCATGCGCGCCAGTGCCGCCGTGTCCGCGCTGCCGTCATGTGCCAGCTTGCCGATGTACAGCTCGAACAGCCGTTGCCGGTCTGGCAGGGTGGGCAGCGCCAGGCGAACCAGCATGTCGAAGCGGCCGGGCCGGCGCATGGCCGCGTCGATGTTGTCTTCGTGGTTGGTGGCCGCGACCACCACCACGTTGTCCAGGGCCTCGAACCCGTCCATCTCGACCAGCACGCGGTTGATGATGCGATTGAGTTCCGACTCGGCGCCGCCGCCTTGGCCGCCCTGGGTGCGTTTGCCGATGCCATCGACCTCGTCGATGAACAGCACGCAAGGCGCGTTCTTGCGCGCGAGTTTGAACAGATCCTTGACCTTGCTGACCCCCGCGCCGTAGAACATGGCGGTGAAGTAGGAGCCATCCACGGAGATGAAGTTGGCCTTGCTTTCCCCTGCCAGCGCCTTGGCCAGCAAGGTCTTCCCGGTGCCGGGCGGGCCCACCAGCAGCACGCCCCGCGGAGCCGACGCGCCCAATTTGGCGTAGTGCCTCGGGTCGTGCATGAATGCTTTCACGCGGTTCAGCGCCGCCTTGGCCTCGTGGCTGCCAATGATGTCGTCAAAGTAGGTTTGCGGGCGCACCGCCAGCTTGGACGCCGCACCCCCTATGCCGGCTTGCAGCTTGGTGGCCATGAACAGCGCCGCGACGAGCGTGCCCAGCAGCGCCAGGGGGGACAGGAGTGCGTCCACGATGTCGAGCAAACGCCGGCTCATGGTGCGCGGGTCGACGTTGACGTTGACCAGCGCAAAGCCAGCTTCGGCGCTCTTGTCGCCCAGCTTGTCGAGTGCCGTGCCGGCGCACCCCATCGGCGTGCAGCCGGGCACCATCGAGCTGGCCTTTTCGCCGCTTTTCAGCGTGTACAACACCAGCCCAGGGTGGGCGCTGGTCAGGCCGACCGCCGCCAGGCTGCCAGCGTCCAGCGCCTTGCGGAATTGCGACACGTTCTGTTCGTGTACCAGCCAGTCCTCGGGCGTTTTCTCGAACTGCAGGGCCTCAGGGCTCTTGCGGGCGTCGGCTTCCTGCACAGCCTTGGCGTAAAGGGCCACCAAGCCCAGCAGCAGCAAGGCCGACACCAGGAGCGCCAGTACCACCCGTGGGTGGGCGCGGGCGCGCTTGAGAAATTTCTTGTACGAATTCACGCAGCTCAGGAGTGACGTCTCAGGCGCTTGTTCGCCCGACCGAGGTGGCCTATCAGGCTGTCAGCCATCGCCTGGGCCCGGCCGGCGTTTCCGCTGCCGTCGAGGTCCGCAAAGCGGCGGTGGGAGTCGAAGTAGATGTTCTCGGCCGTTGTCTGGAGCGTCGGCAGCGAGGTGTTGACAAACGCTTGCATCCCGAGGATGCCGAGTTCGCGCTCGATGATCTCGCGCACCGACCGTGCTGCCGCGAGGTACTTTGCGGCATTCATGCCGACATGCCGAGCGTCAGCCACCTCCAGAAAAACGATCTGCTCACGAAGTTGGGTCATCTTGCGGCTCACTGCTTGTCTCCAAGGGTGTTCCTGCACCCATCGGCAAAATTCTCCAACCCGCCTTCAACGCCCATCCGCAGAAAAGAGGGGTAAAGACGGCCTGTTTGCCGTGCTGGTGACAGCCTGTTACGGCTTGACCACAGGGGGACGGTCCTGCCGGTCCAGACGCCCGGCCTCATCAACGATTTGGGCCGTGGCCGCCAGCTTTGCAAGCTTCGCAGCAAGCTGGTAGCCGGCCTGCTGCGCTTCGTGATGTTGCAAAGGCTCGGTTCTCTTGCCCGGCCCCACCAAGGTGCCGCGAGCGTCCAGGTGCCCCACTTCCGGGTTCGTCAGCGGGGCGGTCTTTCCGGGAAGCGAGGCGGTTCGCCGAGCACTGCCGGGGTCCGCCAGCCTTGGCGGGTGGTTTGCAGGCCAGGCCGACAAAACCTCGCACAGCGCAGGCACGCTGGGGGAACAGCCGGCCACGCACCGAGGGCGTCGCCGGCCAGCACCCGAAGCCAAGCGCATGGCTTCGAAGTCCTGCGGGGCCGCGGGCTCGTCCCCGGCCCAACGGCGCCCGCTTACTGCGCCGGGCGCCCCGGGCCCTGCGTGCCTTCGGCGCGTGCCGAGAGGTAGGCATAGAGGTCGGCGATGTGCGCGGTCACGCGGGGTTCGCCTTGCCACGCGGGCATGCTGAGCGCGCCTTGCTTGCGCTGCATGATCTCTTCGACCAGCGCTTCGCGCGCGGCACTTTCGCTGCCGGCCTGCGCGGCTGGAATGCTCCAGTCGTAGCGCGTGAGCACGAGGTTCACGAAGCGGCGCGAGCTCATCTCGCGAACCCGGGGCAGCAGATCGGGGGCGCCGCCCGCCGTGCCGGTTGCAGCAGGCCCGTGACAAGCCGCGCACCTGTCCTGGAACACGCGCCAGCCGGTATAGACCGACCCGGGCGGCTGCGAGCGCCGCGCAAGCTCCTGGGCGGGCTGCGTGTTCTGCACTTCCACGGCGCACCCGGCCAGCCACAGGGCCGACACCCACGCAGCACTGCCGCACATCAAGCCGCGGCGCCTTGCCATCACGCGCTCGAAGGGCAGCTTCAATGCAGACATCGAAAACGTCGCCATGGTCATCCCCTTTGCGTTGGTCGCAGCCGCGTCACGGCCTTGCGAATCCGGCATGCCGCGCAAGCCCTTTGCGCGTGTTGCGGTGATTGTGGCGAGCGGTCTTCGCCCAAGAATTGCCAAATGTCAGTGCCGGGCGCTGTTGGGTTGCGGGCCGGCGCTGCATCGAGCCGCCCGGCCAGCAGGGATCGAGTCATCGGTAGGCGATCCGCAGGGTTGACACCAGGCCGACGCCTTTCTATATTGCCATTAGGCTATATAACTGATCGGCAAATCAATGTCTCCTGACAGCCTCAACAAAGCGTTCGCAGCGCTCGCCGACCCGACCCGGCGCGCCATCGTTGCCCGGCTGGCCAGCGGCGAGGCGACGGTGAACGAACTCGCGCAGCCGTTCGACATGACCCAGCCTTCCATCTCCAAGCACCTGAAGGTGCTGGAGCGTGCAGGCCTGATTTCTCGCGGACGCGCCGCGCAAACAAGGCCTTGTCGGCTGGAAGCAGCACCTCTGAAAGAAGTCGCGAACTGGGTCGAGATGTACCGCAGCCTCTGGGAAGAAAGTTTCGACCGGCTCGATGCGTTTCTGCAATCAAGCCAACCAAGCTCAACGAAAGGAAAGAGAAATGTCCACAAACGATGACAAGGCAAGCAAGTACGCAGTGTTCGAGATGACACGCGTGTTCAAGGCCCCGCGCAGCCGTGTATGGAAGGCGTGGAGCGAAGCCGATCAACTCCAGCACTGGTGGGGCCCGAAGGGCTGCTCCATCGAAGTCCCCCGCCTCGAGTTCAGGCTGGGCGGCTTCTTTCACTATGCAATGAAGTTTGCGAACGCGCCCACCATGTGGGGACGGTTCAACTACCGGGAGATCGTCGCGCCCGAACGCATCGTCTGGCTCAATTCGTTCTCGAACGAAAACTGCGGCATCACGCGGGCACCCTTCAGCGAACTCTGCCCTCTCGAAATTCAAAACGCCGTGACCTTCACGGAACACGCCGGAACAACCACCGTGTCGCTGCGTGCCGAACCCTTCGGCGAGACCGCGGAAGAACGCAAATACTTCGAAGACCTGCGCCCTTCGCTTGAACAAGGCTACGGCGGCACCTTTGATCAGCTCGCCGACCATTTGGCCGAGGTAGCCAGTTGGTGAGAACGAACGTACCTGCTGCGCGAAACAGAGGCCTCCCCGAGCCCACACGGCCTCAATCCCGGTCGGGTGCACCGAGCGGGAAGAGGGGGCGATACGGGCGAGCTTCGTCGACGGCCCGGGCGAACGACGGGCGCGCCAGCAGGCGCGCGCGATACGCGCGGAGCACAGGGTAGGCGTCGGAGATGCGGTGCGTCCAGTCGGCGTAGAAGAGCGACGGTGCCGCCGCGCAGTCTGCGAGCGTGAAGTCTTCGCCCGCTGCCCACGGCCTGTCGGCCAGCTGTCCTTCAAGCCAGCCGTAAGCGCACTCAAGCTTCTCCACCGCGGCCGCAAGGCCGTCCTTGCGCTTGGTCGCGTCGCCCGTCAGCGCCCCGCTGACAGCCTGCTGCACCGGGCTCATCACGTGCAGGTCGAAGAAGCGGTCGAGGAAGCGAACATCGAGGGCCGCCATCGGTTCGGTCGGCAGCAAACGCACCGGTCCGCCATGCGCGAGCTGCAGGTACTCGATGATGATGCTCGTCTCGGCGAAGCTGCGACCGCCGTCGAGCAGCACGGGGAACTTGCGCAGCGGCCACCGCTGCAGCCAGTCTGCCACGTGCTGCGGCGTGTCTGGCCCGAGGCAACGAAACTCGAACGGCGTGTTGTTCTCGTACAGCGCGATGAGGGCTTTCTGCGTGTATGAAGAAAAAGGATGCCCGTAGAGCGCGAGGGGCATGGCGAGACCTCCGTCGTTTGACCGCTTGCACATTGAAAACTGTGGCAACGATACGCATGCCGCTTGCACAAATGCAAGTGCTTCAACCAGGAGGGGACGGCGATGCCGCTGCGCATCCTGGGCCTCCGCCCTGCGCCATTGCGCTTACTTTTCAACCAGCGCCGCGATGGCACGGGTCTGGCAGGCCTCGGCCAGGTCGGCCAGGCGCGAGGCGAAGGATGCGTAGCGTGTGTCCAATCCCCTCACGTGCTCGGCGCGCTCTCGCAGGGACCGCATGTTGCCTGCGCGGGCGAGTTGCCGCAGCACCTGCATCTCTTCGGGCGGCGGATACACGAGGGTGCTGTCGGCGCTGCCAGCACTCTCCGCGGAGGCAGGCTCCGGTTCATCGTAGATCCAGGTCAGGCCCATTAATCGCGTCAAGGCTTCCAGCAAGGCGTTCTCATCGATCGGCTTGGGGACGAAGACATTGGCGCCCGCCGCGCGGCAGCGCGCCTCGACATCGCAGCTGGCGCTGGCCGAGGTCGCGATGATCGGCACCTCGGCCAGCCCCGGCATCTGCCGCAAGCGCTCGGTCGCCTCGAAGCCGTCCATCACCGGCATCATCACGTCCATCACGATGAGATCGGGCCTGACTCTCTCGGCCGCCTCCAGGCCCGCCTTGCCGTCGACGGCGTCAAAGACCTCGAACCCCAGCGCACTCAGCGACTCGAACAGCATCGCCCGGTTCTCCGCCACGTCGTCGACCACCAGCACCTTCTTGCGCGGCCCTTCGTAGTCGGTCGGCCTGCCGCGGCCGGAGACTGCCAGGGCCTGCGGCTGCGCGGTCGGCAGATCGATCTCGAAGGAGAACATGCTGCCTTCTCCCGGCCGGCTGCGCACCTGCACGTCGCCCCCCATCAGGCGCACGAGCTGGCGGCTGATGGCCAGGCCGAGGCCGGTTCCGCCCTCGCGGCGCGGCGCATCGGAGACTTGCTCGAAGGGTTGAAACAGGCGTGCCAGCTGGGCTTCGCTCATGCCGATGCCGGTGTCGTGCACCTCAAAGCGCAGGCGCACCATCGGCCCCGCACCATTTTCATCACGCACGGGCTGTGAGCTCGCAGCCAGCGCATGCACGTGCAGCGTCACTTCCCCGCTGTCGGTGAACTTGATGGCGTTGGACAGAAGATTGAGAAGCACCTGGCGCAGTCGCTTGTCGTCGACGCGCACCGTCGCCGGCAACCGGCCAAGCTCGCTGTAGCCAAACAGCAGGTTCTTCTCCTCGGCCTTCACGCGCACGATGTCGCACACCGACTGCATGAACGTCGACAGTTCTGTCTCGGTGGGTTCGAGAGTCACCTTGGCGGCGTCGATGCGGGCCATGTCGAGGATGTCGTCGATCAGCCTGAGGAGGTGTTGCCCGCTCTCTTCGATGACCTTCACCGCCCTGGCCTGGCGCGGGTCCAGCGACTTCTCGTGCTTCAGGATCTGCGCAAAACCCAAGATGCCGTTGAGCGGCGTGCGCAGTTCATGGCTCATCTGCGCCAGGAACTCGCTGCGCATGCGCGCCAGCCGTTGCGCCTCGGCCAGCGCGACTTCGCGGGCGGCTTCGGTTGCCTTGCGCTCGCTGATGTCGCGGGCCACGCCGACCGTGCCCAGCACCGTTCCGTCCTCGTCGAGCACCGGTGCCTTGAAGGTCTCCAGCCAGACCGTTTGGCCCGCAACCGTGTTGGTTTCTTCCAGGGTCTTTTGGCGGCGCGAGGTCATCACCTCGATGTCGTCGGCCCGGTAGGCGTCGGCCAGTTCGCGCGGGGACAACTCGTGATCGGACTTGCCGACGAGTTCATCGGGGCTCAGACCGAGGGCTTCGGCTGCGGCCTGGTTGATGGCCAGAAAGCGGCCATCGGTGTCCTTGAACCAGGCCCACATCGGCAGCATGTCGATCAGCGTGCGCAGGTAGCGCGCCTGCTGACGCAACTCGGCGGTGCGTGTCTGCACGCGTTGCTCCAGGGTCTCGAACGAGTGCTGCAGTTCGCCGATCATGTCGTTGAAGGCCTGGGCCAGCGCGCCCACTTCATCAGGCGCCTCGATGACGACGGGCAACAGCCTCTCCAACACCTGCTGTTGCGGGCCGTCGCCCTGGCGGTTGCGGGAGGTGATGTCCTTCACCGCGGAGGTCAGGTTGACGATGGGGTCCATGAACCGCTTCACCCACCACAGGCCCACCGCCACGCTCAGCAGCATGGTGGCGCCCGCAGCCAGCAGGATCGCCACGACCGTCTGCTGGATGTTGTTGAGCGTGCTGTCTCGCGGTGTGGCCAGGGCCAGCAGCAGACGTGGCTGGTCCTCGAACTGCCAGGGCAGCAATGCGACGTAGAACGATTTTTCGCCGACAGTGACCGAGCGCTGCAGGGGGGCCGACTCCTGGTGCAACAGCGTGGCCTGGGCTTGCTGCAGCATCTCCGGCGGGATGACGGGCTGGTCGTCCAGCTGCTGCCTGTGATGGCCGTCTGGCGACAGCAGGACGGGTGACTTGCCGGTCTTCTGTGTCACGTTCTCCAGCATCGCGCGGCCGATCAGCTTGCGAAAGACGACCACGGCCACGATGTGCGACGTTCTGCCTGGCGGGGGCGCGGCCTGGCTCGCCGTGGTGGCATGGTCCGGTCCCGGTTCGCCGCCCACCGAGAGTTCCGAGAAGAAGCGCACGACCGGGGCGCGCAGGGCATCGGTCAGCACATCGTCGACGTAGCCCTGCACCGGGACCGCGATCTCCATCACCGCCTCCCCCGGCGCGGGAAAGACGAATGAAACGCCGGGCCGCCCGGGCGACGCGTCGAAACGAGCGTCTGCCACCGGGAATGGTGGCAAGGGCGCTTCGCTCCAGGCCGGCCAACTCTGGAACGGAATGTCGCCTTTGGCGTTCGCCATCGCGGTGATCCATACCTGACGGCCGTCCTCCCGCCTGACGCTCATGCCCGCATCAACCGCCGAGATGACATGGCTCAGCTGCCCCCGGGTATGGACCGCGATGCTGGAGAAGCCCCCGGTGCGCAACGCCAGTTGCAGGCGATTCAGGGCCACCGTTTTCCGGTAGCCGAGAGTCCTCGCCATCTCTCGTCGCTCGGAGGCACGGGCGGGGTCCGCGAGGTTGAACTCCAGCGAACTGAGCTCGCCGAGTTGATTGAGAATCGCCGCGTCGCCGACCGTGGCGAGCGCAACGCCCTTGAGTTGCTGGGTCATGGCCTGCAGATCGCTCTGCCACGCCAGCAGATCGCTTCTCAGGCTGGCGAAGGCCGCCTCCTCGTTCTGCCTGTTCGTGAAGAAGGAGGCGAGCAGCGCGTTCAGCGCCGTGCTGAGCGCCAGTACGCCGACCAGCACGAGCAGGATCTTCTGTTTAATGCCGAACTTCATCGCCGTGCCCGGGCCATGGCAACGGTGCTCCGCGCTGGCCGCGTCATTTCGGATACCCGCGGTTGGCCGCGATGTCTTCGTCGATCGTGTGAGCGGCACGAGTCAGCTCGGTCTGCACGTCAGCGCCGGCAATGATGGCGCCCGCGGCCGTCGCAAACGCCTTGCTGATCGTGCCGTAGCCCGGCGTTGCCGGACGCGGGAATCCGTGACCCATGAAGAGCTGCTGCGCGAACACCTTCAGCGCGCCATGGTTGCTGGTGAGCTTGGACCGCGCGAGCACCGACTTGCGGGCGGGGACTGCACCGATGGCATCGGAAATGCGAAGGACTTCGTCCGCGGACATCAGATAGGAAAGAAACGCCCACGCGCCGGCCGGCTCCGGGCAGGTACTCGTGATGCTCCAGCCCCATGAGCCGATGCCGGTCTTGAGCCCGTGCCCGAAATCGGGCAAGGGCAGCAGGAGCAGGTCGTCGCCCAATGCCGCGCGGAAGGGGGTGTACCGCCAATGCCCTGTCCATGCCAGGGCCGTTTTGCCCTTTTCAAAGTCGTCGATGCGATCGACCGCACGAGCCCAGCCCTTGCGGAACCAACCCTGCAGGCGCGTCATTGCCGCGACCGACTGCGGCCCGTCGAGCACGCCGCCGGCCTTGGGGTAGCTCGTGCGGTCGATGAAGTCGCCTCCGAAGCCGGCCAGTATCGGCAGGTAGGCGTAGGCAAAGAACTCGCTCGCTCCTGTGTAGACGGCGAGGTCGAGCGGGTAGTCCACGCCATCGACCCGGGCGAGCTTGTCCATCGCCTGCTCGAACTCCGCCAATGTCCACGGCTGGGCGACGGTCGGGATGCGCACGCTGGCGGCCAAGAGGTAGCGGCGGTTCGCCCAAAGGCCGAGCCCGGAATCGCGTTGTGCGAGGCTGTACAGGTGTCCGTCGTAGGTTCCCTGAGCCAGGATGGATGGCAGCAAGTCGCTTCGCATTTCGGGCGAGACGAACTTGTCCAGCGGCTGCAGATAGCCTCGCCAGGCGAATCCGGCGACGAACGGCCCGTCGACTTCCAGCAGGCACGGCAGCGTTCCGGAGACGGCCACGCTCTGCACCCAGTCCGCATAGTTTTGGTAGTTGGCCGCAAACAACTCGGCCTTGTAGGCCTGCTGCGCACTGTTGAAAGCAAGCGTCGCGGCCTTGAGCAAGCCTCTCTGGTCGGTGCTGCCCGACCACACGGCAATCGTCTTCGGGGCGGCCACGGCGACGTCCGCACCGGCGGCAATCAGCAGGACGAAGAGGAGACTGCGGCGCCATGGGCGGCAAAGAAGGCTGTGAATCATTGCTTGCACGTGGGGACCATCATGCCTGGACAGCCGGGCAATGCCGCTCGATGTACGCGCGATGGATCGGCGGGATCGTGGCTTTGCCGACGCCGGCCGTGCCGATCTCCTCCGACTCGATCAGCGTGGTGTCGCAATCGCGTTGGATAGCCTTGTCCGGCGCCGCGGCCGTCATCCATGCGCACCATCACGTCGCGGATCTTGCGGTCGAGATCGGCGTCACTGAAGCCACTGCGGTTGGCGCCGCCCAGCACACCATCGGCCGCGCGGGTGTGGAAGGAGGTGGACAGCACATAGGAGGCATCGCCCGAGGAGAAGGAGC